>Ga0164294_10000921_pt1 | contig 27834 bp, 28 predicted proteins | sample GEODES005metaG_FD_111479 | JGI IMG/M metagenome (GOLD analysis project Ga0164294, IMG submission 111479) | Oligotrophic lake water microbial communities from Sparkling Lake, Wisconsin, USA - GEODES005 metaG | ecosystem: Environmental > Aquatic > Freshwater > Lake | place: USA: Sparkling Lake...
CGGACAGCCCGGGGCGCCGCAATGCCAGTGCCAGTGCCGAGCGCCAGCTCGCTGCCGAACAGTTGATTTATGCCACACCGCTGGTGCAAAACCTGATGCGTGATTTCGGCGCCAAGGTGGTGCCGGGCTCCATCCGGCCACTCTGATTTTCTATTTTTACCTCTTATTTATCCAAAGGAATCCCCCCATGTTCAACAAAGGACAACTCGCCGGCCTGATGAAGCAAGCCCAGGCCATGCAAGACAACATGAAAAAAGCCCAGGACGAACTGGGCAACATCGAAGTCAGTGGTGAGTCCGGCTCTGGCCTGGTCAAGGTCACCATGACTTGCAAACACGAGGTGCGCCGCATCACCATAGACCCCAGCTTGCTGGCCGACGACAAGGACATGCTTGAAGACCTGGTGGCTGCGGCCTTCAATGCCGCGTTGCGTGTGGCAGAAGAAACTTCGGCGCAAAAAATGGGCAAGATCACGGCGGGTATGCCTGGCTTGCCCGGTGGCATGAAGCTTCCCTTTTGAGACCTTGATACCAGCCTTGATGAGCTCTGTTCATGTCTGACGCGCATTCGCTCGATACCTTGATCCAGTCGCTGCGGCGGCTGCCGGGCGTGGGCGTCAAGTCGGCGCAGCGCATGGCGTTTCATCTATTGCAGCGCGACCGGGCAGGCGCCCAGGCCTTGGCGCGTGCGCTCATGGAGGCTACAGAAAACGTGCACCATTGCGAGCGCTGCCACACCCTCACCCAAGACCGCATTTGCGCCACCTGCCTCGACACCCGGCGCGACCACACCCAGCTCTGCGTGGTGGAGACGCCAGCTGACCAGGCGGCGCTGGAGCGTACCGGCGCCTACCGGGGCTTGTACTTTGTGCTCATGGGCAAGCTCAGCCCCTTGGACGGCATTGGTCCGCACGACTTGGGTTTGCAAAAGCTGTTTTCGCGGGCATGTGACGGCATCGTGCAGGAGGTGATTTTGGCTACCAACTTCACCGCCGAGGGTGAGGCCACAGCCCATGTGATCGCCGAGGGCCTGAAAGCCAAAGGCCTGCAGCCCACGCGCCTGGCGCGCGGCGTGCCGGTGGGAAGCGAACTTGAATATGTGGATTTGGGCACGATCGCCCACGCATTAGTGGACCGGCGCTGAGCGCCGTCAGGCCATGCGCAAAGCTCAGGCTTTTGCTTGCGGCGCGGGCTTAGCCTTGGATTTCGCTTGCACCTGCCGCGCCTTGGTCTGGGTGCCGGACTTTCGGGTCCCCGCTGGTTTGGTGCTGCTTGCGTTTACCGACACATAGATCACTACGGTTTGCCCGGGTTTGAACTTCGCGCCCACTGCGACCTTGTTCCACTTCGCGACATTGCCCGCAGTGGTTTTGTAACGGCGAGCAAGGCTTGCTACCGAGTCGTTTTTGGCAGCACGCAGTGTCTTGCGTACCACGACCATTTCTGGCGAAAAGCTGACCTCACCTTTGTCGGCCACTGATTCCGTGATGTCTTTTTGCACACCCGCTGCGCGCGGCACCAGCAAGGTGGAGCCCGATTTGATCAACATGCGCGCCGGAATGTTGTTAACCTCGCGCAGCTGGGACTCGGGCATGCCAACTTGTTTTGCCGCTTGGGCCACGCGCAAGGTGGAGGGAGCAACCCAGACCGTCCAACTGGCCAGGCGCGGACCATTGAAAGCATGCAAATTGTGCTCAAACACGTCTGCGTTGTCCCACGGCAGCAATATTTGGGGCGTCCCGGCCGCCATGATGACGGGCTTGTTCAGTGACGGGTTGAGTGACCTGAAATCGTCGAGCGCAACCTCCGCCAATTTAGCGGCCAGCGCCACGTCAATATCGCGCTGCATAGTTACCGACTTAAAGTAGGCGTGGTTGCCAATGTCTGGCAGTTGAGCGCCAAAGGACTCCGGTCTGGCGATGATGTTCTTGATGGCTTGAAGCTTGGGTACGTAGTACTGGGTCTCCAGGGGCATGGTTAGATTGGTGTAGGCGGTGGGCAATTGCAGCCGTTCATTTTTTTGTATGGCGCGACCCACGCTGCCCTCGCCCCAGTTGTAGGCCGCCAAAGCCAAATGCCAGTCGCCAAAAAGAGCGTACAGCTTTTGCAAATAATCCAGCGCGGCGCGTGTAGATGCCAGCACGTCTCGCCGGTCGTCACGGAACACGTTTTGCTTGAGCTCGTAGCTCTTGCCTGTGGCTGGCATAAATTGCCACATGCCAGCCGCTTTGGCGCTCGATACCGCTTGCGGGTTGAAGGCGCTTTCCACAAAGGGCAAAAGGGCCAACTCGGTGGGCATATTACGCAGCTCTAGTTCTTCGACAATGTGGAACAGGTATTTTCGCGACCGGTCCGTCATCCGAAAAATGTAGTCGGGCCGCGCGGTGTACCGGGTCTCCCGGTCCCGCACCAAGTTGCCTTCCAGGTCGGGCATGGCGTACCCCCGGCGTATGCGCTCCCATAGGTCCGCCGTGGTGGCCAGGCTGGTTACGGTTTGTGCGTTCAGGCCTTGCGCTACCAGCGGTTGCAAATCATCAGGAACTTCGGCTGCCCGCGCCGGCACCAGCAGGCCGGCCAAACAGACCAGGCTGAAAAGCCCGTGGCGAAGGAATCTAAGGTTCAAAATTGGTTTTTCCAGGTTCTGAGGGTCGCAAAAACGCCCTGTTGCGCTACTTGCTGGGCATCAAATCGCTGCGCCGACGCTGCCACAGTGGGGTGCGAAACGCGCAAAAAGGGGTTGATGTCCCGCTCGAGAGCGATACTGGAAGGCAAAGTGGGTAGGCCCTGGGCACGCAGACTTTGGCAATGGACCTGATAGGCGGTAAGCGCTGCATTGTCGGGTTCGACTTCGCGCGCGAAGCGCAGGTTGCTCAAGGTGTATTCGTGGGTGCAACAGACCCGCGTGCTTCCGGGCAGCGCGCTCAGGGACGCCAGTGAGGCCTGCATTTGCGCGGCAGTGCCCTCAAACAGTCGCCCGCAGCCGCCACTAAACAAGGTATCGCCGCAAAAAAGCAGGGGCAATCCATTAAACGATGCGCAGTAGTAGGCGATGTGGCCCGCCGTATGGCCCGGCACGTCCATCACGACGAAGGGGTGTCCCAATACGTCAACGGTGTCGTCCTGGATCAGGCGCCGCAGCGGCTCAGGAACGGACTCACGGGCCGGACCGTAGACGGGGGCGGCGGTGGCCGCGTGCAGTTGGGCCACTCCGCCCGTGTGATCCGGATGGTGGTGGGTGACTAAAATGCCGCGGAGTTGCAAGCCAAGCGTTTCAAGGGCCTGGAGAACCGGTGCTGCGTCACCGGGATCAACAATCCATGCGTTCTGGCCGTCATGAACCATCCATAGGTAATTGTCAGTAAAGGCGGGCAGCGGTAGTAACGTCATGGATGAACAAATTATAGATTTGCAAGACTGGATTCAAACGCCACCAGGGCAGTACCTGGTGGATTGGGAAGGTGCGCAAGTCGAGGATGCGGTGGCAGACATTTTTGGCTACCACGCCTTGCAGTTGGGCATGGCCGCACTGCGAGGCCTAGAGCATAACCGTATGCCCCACCGTTGGCTTGCGCAACAGCAGCCCGGTTTGGTCGAGGCGGATTCGAGTACGCCAGCGCCGCGCAATGGCCACGACGTAGCTCTGGTAACCGATTTTTCGGCGCTGCCTTTTCCTGCCGCGAGCTTGGATTTGGTGATCTTGCCCCACACGCTCGAACTAAGCTCCGACGCCCATGCCACCTTACGTGAAGTCGAGCGTGTTCTCGTTCCCGAGGGGCGGGTGGTTATTTGTGGCTTTAACCCGCTGGGCTTGTGGGCCTTTCGCCAGGCCCGAGCCCAGTTGTGGAGCAGATTAAGCGGCGGGCGCTTGGGCGGCGTACCGTACCTGCCGCAAGCGAACCAATACCTGGGCTACTGGCGGCTGCGCGATTGGCTCAAGCTCTTGGGTTTTGAGGTAGAGGTGGCGCGTTTTGGCTGCTATGCACCGGCGGTATACAGCCAAACCTGGCTCGCGCGTTTTGGCTGGCTGGAGCGACTGGGCGAGCGCTGGTGGCCTGTTTTTGGATCGTCCTATTTTTTGGTCGGCGTCAAGCGCGTTCAGGGCGTGCGTTTGATGGGCGCGCATTGGCGCAAAGCCAGCGCCCGCGCCAGTCGCGCCGTGCCTGCGGCACAACGCGAGCAAAACCAGTTGCAGCAGGAGCAAAAAAAATGAACAAGGTTGTGATTTACACGGATGGCGCTTGCAAAGGCAACCCTGGCCCCGGCGGCTGGGGCGCACTCTTACGGTCCGAAGATGGCTCAGAAAAAGAGCTGTGCGGCGGCGAACCGGGTACCACCAACAACCGTATGGAGATGATGGCGGTCATTGAGGCGCTGGGCGCACTCAAGCGCCCCTGCCACGTCACTCTGAATGTGGACAGCCAATATGTTCTGAAAGGCATTACCGAATGGCTTCCCGGCTGGAAGGCCAAGGGGTGGCGCACCGCCGCGAAGCAACCCGTCAAAAACGTAGACCTTTGGCAGCGGCTAGACGCGTTGGTGGCCGGTGGCGGACACGCCATCGACTGGCGCTGGGTCCGCGGCCACAATGGCGACCCGGGCAATGAGCGCGCGGATGCATTGGCCAACCGGGGTGTGGTTTTGGGCCGCCATGAAGGGCCGCCTGGTTCCGTGGTGGCTACATGACGCCGTTGAAAACCATGACGTCGAGCATGTCGCCCGGTGCAACATCGCCTTGGTCGTGGTTCAGCACCAGCAGGCCATTGGCCGCAACCATGGAACTCAGCACGCCAGAGCCTTGCTGACCGGTAATTTTGACGCTCAAGCCACCGCTGGCGTCTGTACTTACGATGGCGCGCTGGTATTCGGTGCGACCGGGCTTTTTTCGGATGGATTCAAGGCTTCGGGCGCGGAGCATGGGTGGATGGATGCTTTGATCGTCAGCGCGCGCGCCCATCATGCGCCACAGGGCAGGGCGCACAAAGGCCAAGAAGGTTACCATCACGGCGACCGGATTACCGGGCAGGCCGAACAGCGGGACCTTGCCGATGCGTCCGACCGCCATGGGGCGGCCCGGACGCATGGCAATGCGCCAAAAGGCTACTCCGCCTTCGCCAGGCGCGTCGCTTTGGGCGAGCTTTCGCATCATGGCTTTGGTGTGGTCGGCCTCGCCCACACTCACGCCGCCGCTGGTGATGATGGCATCGGCCTGGCCTGCGGCCATGCGAAACGCAGCCTCCAGGGCCGCCGGGTCGTCGGGCACCACCCCCAGGTCGATGCAGTCAATGCCCATGCGCTGCAGCAGACCGTAGACGGTGTAGCGGTTGCTGTCATAGATGGCACCCTCGCGCGGCGCCTGGCCTATGCTCAAAATCTCGTCACCCGTTGAGAAGTACGCCACGCGCAAGCGCGAGTACACGCGCACCGTGGGCAGCCCCAAGCTGGCCAAAAGCCCCAGCGCTGCGGGCAGTAACACCGTCCCAGTCGCTAAAGCGGTGCTGCCCGCTGTGAGGTCCTCGCCCTTGAAGCGGCGGTTGTCGCCTTGGCGCACAGCGTTCGGTGCAATGGTGATGCTTGAAGGACCGGGTTGCACTAATTCTTGCGGCACCACGGTGTCCAGGCCCGCGGGCATGACGGCTCCGGTCATGATCTTGACGCACTGGCCCTGTGTCACGCTTGCGGGGTAGGCAGATCCGGCCAGCGCCGTTCCCACGATTGACAGGTGCAGGGGTGCGTCGGCTTGCAGGGCTTGCCCGGCGAAGGCGTAGCCGTCCATCGCGGAATTGTCGTGGGCCGGCACGTTGATGGGGCTGACTACATCATGTGAAAGCACCCGCCCCAGAGCCTGCATGAGGCCCAGCGTTTCGCTGCCGGGCAACGGGCCAACCATCTCCGCCAAAAATGCGTTGACGGTGTGCGCCGCCAGGGCCTGTGGGTCATAACCCTGGAGTTCCGCGGCGATTTGGTCCAAGGTTTTCATCAGCCGCCGATGTAACTCATTTCCACGCGGCGGGGGGTGGCTCCGCCATCAGCGGCTTGGACTGGCAGTGCGGCGCGCAACAACGAATAGCGGTCGCTGCGCGCTTGCCAAATGCGAGCGATGGCTTCCAGAAGTTCGCCGTCCGGTTTGGGGCTGCGCACCAGCGCACGCAGGTCGTAGCCTTGGGTGGCGAAGAGACACAGGTACAGCTGCCCTTCGGTAGACAGACGCGCGCGGTTGCAGTCCACACAAAATGCCTGTGTGACGCTGCTTATAACGCCAATTTCGCCTGCCTGGGTATCGTGCCGTCCCACGGCGTCGGCATAGCCCCAACGCTGCGCTGTCTCTCCAGGGGCCGCAGCCTCTAAAGCGACCAAAGGAAAGGCGGTTTGTAACAGGGCGATCACGTCTGCCGAGGGCATCACCTCGTCCATGCGCCAGCCGTTGGTCGCCCCAACGTCCATGTATTCGATAAAGCGCAGAACGATGCCAGAGCCGCGAAAGTGCCGCGCCATGGGAATAATTTCATGGTCATTGGTGCCACGCTTGACCACCATATTGACCTTGATCGGGCCCAGGCCTGCAGCCTGTGCCGCAGCAATTCCCTGCAGAACATCGTTAACGGGGAAATCCACATCATTCATTTTCTTGAAGATCGCGTCGTCCAGGCCATCCAGGCTGACCGTGACCCGCTGCAGGCCCGCATTTTTGAGTGCTTGGGCTTTGCGCGCTAGCAAGGAACCATTGGTTGTCAGGGTGATATCCAGTGGCGCCCCGTCTGGAGTGCGCAGTTGCGCCAGTTGGGCTACAAGCACCTCAATGTTCTTGCGCAGCAAAGGCTCCCCTCCGGTGAGACGAATTTTTTGTACACCCAGGGAAATGAACTGACGAGCGATCCGGGTGATTTCTTCAAAACTGAGCAAAGCTTGCTGCGGCAGGTAGGCGTAATCTTTGTCGAACACTTCCTTCGGCATGCAGTAGCTGCAGCGAAAATTGCAGCGGTCTGTGACGCTGATACGCAGGTCACGCAGAGGTCGCCCCAACGTGTCGGTGCTTTGCCCGCCCAATGCACCGGAAACCGAAGCGACGGGCATCGGTAGTGATCGGGGCCGCTGGTCAATCACCGCGATGGTGCGATTCATGGGTTTGTTGGTCATTGATGCAATGGTGGACTGGCAGCACGGAAGTGCTTACAAGTCAAAAAACACTATTATGGTCCGTCAGGAACCAACGCAGACTCACCAGCCCCCCGCGCATGAAAACCTTTCGCCTTGCCGCCTGGGCGGCCCATTGGACTGGCCGCACGAACGTACAAGCGGCTGCGTCCGCGCCCCAGGAGTCCGTTACTGTGGCATCGCCACCGGCGCTGACGGACGCTGGCTCCAACGCGCAAGACGACCTCGATCCGCAGGCCCCGACGTGCCCAACACCAAATGCGTCGGCGCAGCAGCTTGAATTGGCCGAAAAAAGAGCCCAGTTTTGGTCCTCAGCAGCCCACGACTTGTGCCAGCCTGCCCAGGCCTTGGCGCTGTTTTTGGAACGGCTGAAGCGACTACCTATGGATCCACAAGCCGCGCCCATCGTTGGCTACCTGGACTCGGCAATGCAGGATCTGACCCATTTGCTGACCGGTATGGTCGACGTTGCTCAACTCGACGCGGGTTCGGTCAGTGTTCATGGGGCACCGGTATCCGTTGACAAGGTGGTTGAGCGCTTGGTAGCCCATCTGGCGCCTGCTGCCGCGCACAAAGGGCTTCGTTTGCGCTGGCGCTCCGGTGGGCAATGGGTGTGGGCCGATGCTGCCTTGTTGGAGCGCATTTTGACAATACTTGGCGACAACGCCCTGACGTACACCCAGCGCGGTGCGGTACTGGTGACTTCCCGCAGAGTGGCGCAGGGGCGCGCAGTGCGTATCGATGTGCATGACAGCGGCGTCGGCATGGCGGCAAAACAGCAGGACTTTATTTTTGAGCCTTTTGCACTGTCTAAACAGGCTAACCGGCCATGGCCTGGCTTTGGTTTGTATCTGGCCCAGCGCTTGGCACAGTTGTTGGGTACGACCTTGGTCGTGCGTTCAATTTTGGGCCGAGGCTCGCGTTTTTCCATCACGCTGGACTGCATGGCGGAGTCCGACAGCGCTGATGTCGCGCCCGGTCCGTTCGGACTCAGTCTGCACACGTTAAAGGGAGTTTGCGTTGCGCTGGTAGGAGATGATCCGGTAGAGCGCGATCGGCTTGCTGCTCTGCTAGCGTCATGGGGTTGCACCATTTGGCGCGAATCAGATGCCCACGCGCCTGGCTTGGATGAATCAGATGGTCCAACCGCTCCGCAGGCTATTGTCTGCGTCGATCCCTGTGGCGGGGCTGAGTCGGCGGGCTTTCAGGCGGCAATAGAACTTCGTCGTCGCCTTAGCGCCGATATTCCAGCCTGTTTGGCCGTGGGCGACACATCCACGGCATGGGCAAGAGACACGCGGGCATTGGGATTTGTCTTGTTGGAGTCACCTGCTCAAGCAGCCCCGCTGCGCGCGTTTTTGCGGCGCACCCTCGGGGTTTGAGTCCGCGCTTGTTGTTTTGGGTTCAGGCAGGCGCGCTGCTGTAAGCGTAATCGGCAGCGGCCACGGCGGCCTGGGTGCGATTTTCGGCATTGAAATAACGAAGTATTGCACTGACGTGGGTTTTGACTGTTTCTTCCGAAAGTTCGAGTTCAGCGGCAATCTCGCGATTGGACTGCCCGTTCATGATGCCACGCAACACCTGCTCCTGGCGTCGCGAAAGCGAATTCGCAGCCCCAGGCGCGCGCAGTTTTCCTGAGCCATGAATGGCGCGCAGTTCGTGGGGAATATAGATGTCGCCCTGAATCACCTGTTGTATGGCCGACAAAAGCTCTTCGGTGTCGCCCGATTTGGTGACGAACCCAGCCGCACCCGCGTTGAGCGCCTGCTGAATAATTTGCACCGTGGTCGCTCCGGAAATCATCAACACCACCAGCGAGGGCTGGATTCTGCCCAACTGGCGCAAGACTTCAAGCCCGGTCATATCGGGCAAGTGGTAATCCAGCAAAACGAGGTCGATATTGCGATGGGGCAGCAGCGTGGCGATGGCATCGGCACCCGTCGCCGCGTGCAGAAGTGTGAGTTGCGGATGGATTCCGGCAAGTACCTGTGCCAGGCCTTCCCGGACCAGGGCGTGGTCATCAACGACGAGTATTTTCAAAACAAGGCCCGAGTCAAAAAGTGAAAAATGCGGTCCTGCGACCCGACGATCCTACGCCGCCCAGCCTATTGGACGAGGCGAGGGCGAAAAAAAAGTGCAAGAACCGAGGCTCTTGCACTGCTTTTGCGGGGGCGATCTCCCCCGAGGCGGTCAATTTATCCGCCGTGGATTTTCATCATTAGCGGCACGATCAGCAGAGCTACGATGTTGATGATCTTGATCAGGGGGTTGACGGCAGGGCCGGCAGTGTCTTTGTACGGATCTCCCACGGTATCTCCGGTAACTGCAGCCTTGTGCGTTTCAGAGCCTTTGCCGCCGTGGTGGCCGTCTTCGATGTACTTTTTGGCGTTATCCCAGGCGCCACCGCCGGTGCACATGGAGATCGCCACAAACAAGCCGGTCACGATGGTGCCCATCAGCAAGCCACCCAGTGCCGCAGGCCCCAAGGCCAGGCCCACCACGATGGGTACGACCACCGGCAAGAGGCTGGGGATCATCATTTCTTTGATGGCCGCAGTGGTCAGCATGTCCACCGCGGTGTCGTATTCGGGCTTACCAGTGCCATCCATGATGCCCTTGATGTCGCGGAACTGCCGACGCACTTCCACCACCACCGAACCCGCCGCGCGGCCCACCGCCTCCATGGCCATGGCGCCAAACAGGTAAGGAATCAGTCCGCCGATAAAAAGGCCAATGATGACCATCGGGTCGCTCAGGTCAAAGGCAATGTGCTTACCAAAGGCGTCGAGCTTGTGTGTGTAGTCGGCAAACAGCACCAGCGCGGCAAGACCAGCCGAGCCAATGGCGTAGCCTTTGGTAACGGCCTTGGTGGTGTTGCCCACGGCGTCCAGCGGGTCGGTGATGTCGCGCACGCTTTTGGGCATTTCGGACATTTCGGCAATGCCACCGGCGTTGTCGGTAATGGGGCCATAGGCGTCAAGCGCGACCACAATGCCGGCCATGCTGAGCATGGACGTGGCGGCAATCGCAATGCCGTACAAACCGCCTAGGTGAAATGCCGTCCAAATCGCCAGACAGACAAACAGCACAGGCCAGGCTGTGGAGCGCATTGAGACGCCCAGGCCGGCAATGATGTTGGTGCCGTGGCCGGTGGTAGACGCTTGTGCAATGTGCTGTACTGGCGCGTACTGCGTGCCGGTGTAGTACTCAGTGATCCAGACTAGAGCAGCGGTCAAAATCAGACCCACGGCACAGGCGCCGAACAAATCCATGCCACTTATGACACGCCCGTCGGTGAGCGTGACCGAGGCCGGGAACAGGCTTTGCGTCACAAAGTAGAAGGCAATCAGCGACAGCACGCCCGCAACCGCCAGGCCCTTGTAGAGCGCGGGCATCACGTTCTTCATGTCCGGCGAGGCCTTGACAAAGAAGCAGCCGATGATCGATGCCACGATAGACACTGCGCCCAGGGCCAGCGGGTACATCACCGCGTTGGTGTTGGGCCCGGCCAGCATCATGGCGCCGAGCACCATGGTGGCGATCAGGGTGACCGCGTAGGTTTCAAACAGGTCGGCGGCCATACCGGCGCAGTCGCCCACGTTGTCGCCCACGTTGTCGGCAATCACCGCGGGGTTACGCGGGTCGTCCTCGGGGATGCCTGCTTCCACCTTGCCCACCAAGTCCGCCCCCACATCGGCGCCCTTAGTGAAAATGCCGCCGCCCAGGCGGGCAAAAATGGAGATCAGCGAGGAGCCAAAGGCAAAACCGATCAGCGGGTTGAGCTTTTCCACGGTGACCACTCCGTCCGGCACCAAATACCAGTAAAAGCCCGTCACGCCCAACAGGCCCAGGCCCACAACCAGCATGCCAGTGGTGGCTCCACCGCGAAAGGCCACGTCCAGCGCCGGGCCAATGCCCCGCGTGGCGGCCTGGGCGGTGCGCACGTTGGCGCGCACCGACACATTCATGCCGATGAAGCCGCAGGCGCCCGATAGCACGGCGCCCACTACAAAACCGGTGGCGCTCAGGGGGTCAAGAAAAATGGCGATCAGGATGGTGAGCACCACACCGACCATCGCAATGGTGCGGTATTGGCGCGAAAGATAGGCTGCGGCCCCGGTCTGAATGGCCGCTGCAATTTCTTGCATGCGGGGGTTTCCAGCGTCTTGGGAAAGAATCCAGCCCCGTGCCCAGACACCGTACAGCACGGCGATCAAACCACAGCCAAGCGCCAAAATCAGCGCTGAGTTACCAGTCATAAAAATACTCCTACTTGGGTGTTGCTCGAAGAAGGGGGCAACGTAAGCGGAGCCCCCGCTACGTTGCTTCCTCACTGCCCCGAACCACAAAACGAGGGGAGTTGATTGGCCAACGCCGCAATGTAGCCGCAAAACGCTGGTTTTCTTCAGCCTCGCAAGTGCCAAGTCAGTAAACTCAGGGTAAATACCAGTCTTGCTCCTAAACCTTACGATGAGTTTTTCATGTCCCTAGACAAAGTCACCCCCGGAAAAGATGTGCCCCATGCGTTCAACGTGATCATTGAGATCCCGATGAATGCCGACCCCGTGAAGTACGAAGTGGACAAAGAAACCGGCGCCATTTTTGTCGACCGTTTCATGAGCACCGCAATGCACTACCCGACGAACTATGGTTACGTGCCAAAAACCATTTCTGGCGACGGTGATCCGGTGGACGTTTTGGTGATTACCCCGGTGCCCTTGATTCCCGGTGTGGTAGTGCGTTGCCGGGCCGTCGGCATCTTGAAAATGGAAGACGAAGCCGGTCAAGACGGCAAGGTACTCGCGGTACCGGTGGATAAGATTCTGTCGCTCTACACCCAGTGGCAAAAACCATCGGACCTCAACCCCCTGCGCTTAAAGACCATTGCCCATTTCTTCGAGCACTACAAAGACCTGGAAGAGGGGAAATGGGTCAAGATATTGGGCTGGGAAGGCCCCGAATCCGCTGCCCAGGAAATTTTGGACGGTATCGCGAATTACGAAAAAGAGCAGGCTCAGGGCTAAACGCCCTGGCCTTTCGCCCGAACCTCGGATTGGGTTTTTGGATCCGGCCAGGACGTTTTATTGGTGCCTGCGTGGTGTTCAAGCCTCAGGGTTTTCCCTGCGCAGGGGAGAGCGCTGCTGCAAGTCGCCCAGGTAACCCTCCACGCCTTGGCCTTCGCGCTCTAAAAAGCGGCCTACTGCGTCCGCAAATGCCGGATGCGCCAGCCAGTGGGCGCTGGTGGTCTTGACGGGCAGCAGCGCACGTGCCATTTTGTGTTCTCCCTGTGCGCCGCCTTCAAAACGCGCATAACCATGTGTGATGCACCATTGCAGCGGTTGGTAGTAGCAGGCCTCGAAATGCAGGCAGTCGACACGCTCCAAGGCGCCCCAGTAGCGGCCATAGGCAACTTTGGGCTGGGGTTCGCCGTTCGGATTCGCCGCCTCGTTGCTTAGAGCTATCAGGCTGCATGCAATGGGGTTGCCCTCGCGTTGGGCGATGAAAAGAAGCCAGTTGTCTGCCATGGTGCTTTGCATGCGGGAGAAAAAATCACGGTTCAGGTAGGGCGCGTTGCCGTGTTCCAGGTAGGTGCGTTCGTAGCAGCGGTAGAAAAAGTCCCAGTCGGAGCCGCTGATATCGGCGCCACGTGACCACCGGAACTGCACCCCCGCGTCGGACACCTTGCGGCGTTCTTGCCGGATTTTTTTACGCTTTTCCTGAGAAAAGCTGGCTAAAAATCCATCAAAGTCGCTATAGCCCGGGCTGCTGTTAGTCCAATGAAATTGCACCGTGTGGCGCAACATGAGACCGGCGTTGGCACAGGCCTGCACATCGGTGGCGCTAGCAAAGAGCAAGTGCAGGGAAGAAAGTTTGCGTTCTTCACACCACCCCACGATCGCCCTTACCATGGCGCACCGGGCATCTGCATCAGCGGCCAGCAAGCGCGCACCCGGCACCGGCGTAAACGGTACGGCTACCAATGCCTTGGGGTAGTAGGGCAAGCCATGTTGTTGGTACGCGTTGGCCCAAGCCCAGTCAAACACGTATTCGCCATATGAATGGTCCTTCACATACAAGGCGCAGGCGGCTACCAGCAGGCCCGCACGCTCCAAGGTGATGGTGTGCGCTTGCCAACCCGTAGCAGGAGCTGCGCTGCCACTGGTCTCCATGGCGAGCAGGTAGGCGTGTTGCATGAAAGGACTTGCATCGCTTTGTTGTGCGAGCAAGCTGTTCCACGCCTCGGGCTGGACCTCCTCAATGGAGTTTAGGACCCGGGTGACATAATCAACGGCAGTGTTCAAATTACTATTTTTAACCATTTTTTCTGGTTCATGACTCTCAAAATTTGCGTCGCGCAGCTTAACTTCACGGTCGGAGACTTCGCGGGCAACACCCAAAAAATTGTCGAAGCCGCCCAGCAGGCTTACGCAGAGGGTGCACGGCTTTTGCTTACACCAGAACTGTCCTTGTGCGGCTATGCGGCGGAAGACTTGTATCTGCGCCCCGCCTTCATGCGCGCCTGCGATGATGCCCTGAAAGCCCTCACCCAGCGGCTATCCGGGTTAAAAGACATGGCGGTGGTGGTAGGCCATCCCCGGGGCGGCGAATGGCGCACGCCGTCAGTGGCCGTGCAGGAGCGCTTCAACTGCGCCAGTGTGCTTTGCGAAGGGCAGGTGGTCGCTTCCTACGCCAAACGCCAGTTGCCCAATTACCAAGTGTTTGACGAGCGTCGCTACTTTGTCCCAGGCCAGGGGGTCTGTGTGTTTGAGGCGGGAGCAAAGAACGAAGCGGGCCAGCGGGTCAAGGTCGGCTTGCTGATCTGTGAGGACGCGTGGTTTGAGGAGCCCGCACGTTTGGCGCAGGAGGCTGGCGCAGAGGTGCTGGCCGTAATCAACGCGTCCCCGTTCCATGTGGGTAAAGGTTATCAGCGCGAATCGGTGATGGCTGAGCGTGCTCTGGCCACGGGTTTACCTTTGGTGTATGCGCACCTGGTGGGCGGCCAAGACGAACTGGTATTCGAGGGCCATTCTTTTGTCCTGAATGCTGATGGGGCGGTGGCTGGACGCGCGGTGAGTTTCAAGGAAGCACTCTTTTGCGCGTCCCTGGACGGGCAGGGCGCTGAGACCTATTGGACGGCTGCTATCGAGCCTGAGCGAACCTGGGAGGCCGATCTTTGGGACGCCTTGGTCCTGGGAGTGCGTGATTACCTGGGGAAAAACCGCTTCCCAGGTGCTATTTTGGGTTTATCGGGGGGCATCGATTCGGCCCTGGTGCTCGCGGTTGCGGTGGACGCCTTAGGCGCAGAGAAAGTTCGCACGGTGATGATGCCTTCGCCCTACACCGCCGACATCAGCTGGCTCGATGCCCGCGAAATGGCGCAGCGCATGGGTGTGCGTTACGACGAAATATCCATTGAGCCCGAGTTCGCTGCATTCAAAGCATCCTTGGCCGTAGACTTTGCTGACCGAGCCGAGGACACCACCGAGGAAAACATTCAGGCCCGTATCCGCGGCACGCTTTTGATGGCGCTGAGCAACAAGTTCGGTAGCATCGTGCTGACCACGGGCAACAAGTCCGAGATGGCCACCGGCTATTGCACTTTGTATGGCGATATGGCGGGCGGCTTCGCGGTGATCAAAGACCTGCTCAAGACCCGCGTTTTTGCTATGGCGCGCTGGCGCAACGTCAACAACCCCTACGGCACCTGCGACCAACCTATTCCCGAGCGCATCATCACCCGCCCCCCCAGCGCCGAGCTGCGGCCCGACCAAACTGACCAGGATAGCCTGCCACCCTACGAGGTGCTTGACAACATTATTGAGCGGTATATGGAAAACGATGCCAGCATTGCAGATTTGGTGGCTATGGGTTACGCACAAGTCGATGTGGAGAAGGTCACTCGGCTCATCCAAGTCAATGAATACAAACGCCGCCAGGCGCCCATCGGCGTTCGGGTAAGCCACCGCAGCTTCGGCAAGGATTGGCGTTATCCTATTACCAATCGGTTTCGCGCCTAATGCGCCAACGACTAACCTGGATTCCGTTATGAAACAAATTACCGCCATCATCAAACCGTTCAAACTCGAAGAAGTTCGTGAGGCCCTGGCCGAATGTGGCGCCACTGGGCTTACGGTGACCGAAGTCAAGGGCTTTGGCCGTCAAAAAGGCCATACCGAACTCTACCGAGGCGCGGAGTACGTGGTGGACTTTTTGCCTAAGGTCAAGGTGGAACTTGTGGTCAAGGACGAGGATGTGGACCGTTGCGTAGATGCCATCATTAAAGCTGCCCATACAGGAAAAATTGGCGATGGCAAGATATTCGTTACCAGCGTGGAACGGGTTGTACGTATCCGCACGGGCGAGCAAGACGAATCGGCCGTCTAAAGCCCCATGGCTGGCCTAGCGGCTGAGCGGCTTTGAATTCACCAATCGGGTACCCGCCCACGCGTCGTGCCAGAACTGTCGCGCAGGGTGAAAACGGCTGAGCACGGCCCACATGGCAACCCAGCCGAAGAAGAGGAACCCCGCTTCTCCCGCTGTCAACCCCAAGGGCCATACCACGGCCAATGGCGGAAGAATCCAAACCCAAGAAAGCACATAACGCCCCAGTGCACGCTTTTGGCTGATGGCGTTCCCGGCGGCGTCGACCACCCGGATATGCCAGGTTTTCATGGCCAAGGTCTGACCCTTGGACCAGAACCAGACGAAATAAATACCGAACACCAAAAACAAAAAAGCTTGCAGGCCGTGGCGGTTGTCCATGGCATTGCGGGTTTGGCTCAGCGTGCCAAAAAGGTAGCCCGAGATAAAGACCACGCCAAACAAAAGCATGCTTTCGTATAGCCAACAAGCCATTCGGCGTAACAGGCTAGGGGCAGTTAGACCAGCGGATTCCATAATAAGTTTAGGACGCAGTTAATTGGGGGATGCGCAAGCACCGAAAGGGTAAGGGAAATTGCCGTGCAGCGTTGCAGTCGTCAAAGCTAAGTGCTAGTTACCTTCGGAATTCAATCGCAGATTTTCTTTTTGCTTCGGGGCCTTCGGCAGCAGCGTGTATCGGTCCAGAGTTTGTGCTTTTGGCGCCACCGCCTTTTCGGGTTCCGGCGTTTTCCTGGTGACTGGAACCACTGCCAACTTACTTGAGGCGATCGGTTTCACGGCAACTGCAGCACCGCGCGGAGGCGAAGATGCGGCCTTACTTAGCGCCTTTTTATCCTCTTCTGGCAGTGCTTGATAGGCCTCCCAGTTAGCAGCCCGCGCCGGAGCCGGAATTTTTTTGGTTTGGGCAAAGTTCAGGCGTGCCTGCTCGCGGTCTTTGGTGCTGAGTGCAGCCCAGTCCACCATGCGAGCCTGTAGCTTTTCCTGTTCGCTTGCCGACATCTGCGGGTAATTTTGTGAAAGCGCTAGCCATTTCCGGCGGTGCCCTTGTGACAGCGCCGGCCAAATCTCGATTAATGGCGTCAGCGCGAGTTTTTGTGATTCCGAGAGGTCAGGCCATCGGGGTTCCGGGTCCGCAAGACCAGGGCTAGTTTTTTGGGGTGCGACTGCAGTTTCAGGGGAGGTTTGCGCGCCCCCCGCCAGTGGAAGCCAGAGCAAAGACGAGGCAAACAGCAGCACAAGAGGACGCAATGGCCCCATGATCAACACCTCGTGACCCAAGCTGGGTAAAGCACTAATCCTGGCCTCCAACTTTGAGGTACTGGGCAAACCCTGGATCCGTGTAGGCGACAGGAGGCAAATCACCGGTCAGCAACTCGGTATCGACTTCTGCAATCTCGTGCGCTCTTTGCTGCTCCTGCAGTATTCCGATGAACACCAATCCAATGAGAAGGGCAATCAGCGGCAAGACGCTGGACGCTCGCCCCCAAAATCCAAAATCGTCTCGCTTGCCCCACCGGGGACCACTTGAAGTCGCCAATATCTGTACGTCGTGCCGCCTGAGTAATCGTCGTTGGTTTACGGCTTGCACTCTTGATAGACGCAGTCGTTCGGTAAGATGAGCAGGCAAGTCTCGGGCTGACTCATCCAAACGAGCGGCGATTCGGGCGCCAAATTCTTCAGCAGCGGGGTTAGGCGCGACTGCGTTGGTGAAAAACAGTTTCATAAGCAAATTCCCTTGATCTTTAGTGCCTTTGCCAACGCTGCCACCGCCCTGGAGCAGTGCGTTTTGACGCTGCCTTGTGAGCAACCCATGGCCGACGCTGTCTCCGCGACATCCAACTCTTCCCAGTAACGCATCAGGAAGGCTTCCCGTTGACGCGCCGGCAACCCTTGAATTTCCGACTCAATTACACGCAAAATTTGTGCCCGCTGCGCGTGATCCTGAGCGCTTTCAATTTGCTCAGGGTTTGCATTCAGTAGCAGGGACTCCAAAACATCAAAGTCACCCCCCTCATTTTGCGCCTCAAAGTCGCTCAAGTTGGAAAAAAGCGCATTTTTCGTTTTCTGCCTGCGGAACCAATCCAGCGTGCTGTTGGTCAAGATGCGCTGGAATAGCATGGGCAGTTCTTCCAGCGGCTTGTGCCCATAGTGCTCGGCGAGCTTCATCATGCTGTCTTGGACGATATCTAAAGCCGACTCCTCGTTTCGCACGTGGTAGTAGGAGCGCTTGAAGGCACGCTTTTCCACGGCTTTGAGGAATGCATCGAGTTCCTTGTCAGACGCCAAGCGTCCCCCTACAGGGACAAGAATGAGTCGTATGGTGCCTGGAAATCATGTAATCTACAAAAGCCTTTTGTCCAAATTATCGCATTTGGATATAGAAATCTGTCGCGTTAGGTGCGGGTGACTCACCCGCGATGCGATAATGGGGTTTGCAACTCAAATGCAAACGGGTTCTGGTCCGGCGCAACATTCAATGCGCCCATGGCCTTGACCTTAAGTCCCGCCGCGACGCCACAAGCGTTTGCTAAGGGGCACCCAAGGTCTTTCGTCAGAGAAATTCACAAAGGTTCATCATGGAATTATCAAAAGCCGAAATGGCTTCAGCAGCAGCCGCAGACGCGTCCGCCACCCCCGAACTGCGCGGAGCAGAGATCATCGTAAAGGCCTTGCAGGCGGAAAATGTCAAATACGTATGGGGATACCCCGGCGGCGCCGTTCTGCACATTTACGACGCGTTTTTCAAGCAAGACGCCATCCAACACGTTTTGGTGCGCCATGAGCAGGCTGCGGTCCACGCTGCCGACGGTTATGCACGCGCCACTGGTGACGTGGGCGTTGCACTTGTGACTTCAGGTCCAGGAGTGACCAATGCGGTAACCGGGATCGCAACCGCCTACATGGACAGCATCCCCATGGTGATCATCACCGGGCAGGTTCCTACGCACGCCATTGGGCTCGATGCCTTTCAAGAATGCGATACCGTGGGCATCACCCGACCCATCGTGAAACACAATTTTTTGGTCAAGGACGCGCGCGACATGGCTGAGATCATGAAAAAAGCGTTCCATATCGCCCGTAGTGGTCGTCCCGGTCCGGTGGTGGTGGATATCCCAAAGGACGTGTCGTTCAAAAAGGTTCCTTACGCTGGCTATCCTGCCGGCGTAGAAATGCGCTCTTACAACCCGGTGCGCAAGGGCCACGGTGGCCAGATTCGTAAGGCACTGCAACTTTTGTTGACCGCCAAGCGCCCCTTCATCTACACCGGCGGCGGCGTGTTGCTCAGTAACGCGTCAACCGAGTTGCGCACCTTGGTGAACATGTTGGGTTACCCATGCACCAATACGCTCATGGGCTTGGGCGCATACCCGGCTAGCGACCGCAAGTTTCTGGGCATGCTGGGCATGCACGGCACAGTGGAAGCCAATAACGCGATGCAAAACTGCGATGTACTGCTGGCCGTGGGTGCACGGTTTGACGACCGGGTCATCGGCAACCCCAAGCACTTTGCGCAAAACGAGCGAAAAATCATCCATATCGACATTGACCCGTCTAGCATCTCCAAGCGCGTAAAGGTCGATATTCCCATCGTAGGCGATGTCAAGGAGGTGTTGAACGAGCTGATCGCCATGGTCAAGGAAAGCGCCGTCAAGCCTGATGGCAACGCGCTGGGCGCCTGGTGGGATACGATTGAAGGCTGGCGCAAACGCGACTGTATGAAGTACAGCTTGGGCACGGGCGATGTCATTAAACCCCAGTATGTCGTCGAAACACTGTGGAATATGACCAAAGATGTCGACACCTACATCACATCCGACGTGGGTCAGCACCAAATGTGGGCGGCGCAGTACTACAAATTTGACGAGCCCCGCCGCTGGATCAACTCCGGGGGCCTGGGCACGATGGGTGTGGGTATCCCTTATGCGATGGGTATCAAGTTGGCCAAGCCCGAGAGCGAGGTGTTTTGTATTACCGGCGAAGGTTCGGTGCAAATGTGCATTCAGGAACTGTCCACTTGCCTGCAATACAACACCCCAATCAAAATCGTGGCGCTCAACAACCGATACCTAGGCATGGTGCGGCAGTGGCAGGAGGTGGAATACGAAGGTCGCTACAGCCACAGCTACATGGACGCTCTGCCCAACTTTGTCAAACTCGCTGAGGCCTACGGCCACGTGGGTATGTTGATTGAGCGTCCCGAGGACGTGGAGCCGGCGTTGCGAGAAGCCCGCCGTTTGAAGGATCGCACGGTGTTTATGGATTTCCGCACCGACCCTACTGAAAACGTGTTCCCCATGGTGCAAGCTGGCAAAGGCATTACAGAAATGTTGCTGGGATCGGAAGATCTCTAAGCTTGCCTCCTGTCGCCATACTTTTTTTTCAATACCTATTTGACGAATCTATTGCCTGCCAAGCCCTGACGTTACCGCGCCAGGGGGAGGGCAGCGAAAAGAGGAATCGCCGCTTATGAAACACATCATTGCAGTTTTGCTGGAAAACGAACCTGGGGCTTTGTCGCGGGTGGTCGGTCTGTTTTCTGCACGGGGTTACAACATCGAGTCGCTCACCGTGGCACCTACCGAAGACCCCAGCCTGTCGCGCATGACCATCCAAACCACCGGCTCGGATGACGTAATTGAACAAATCACGAAGCATTTGAATCGTCTGATTGAGGTTGTCAAGGTGGTCGATCTGACTGAAGGCGCCTATATTGAGCGCGAATTGATGATGGTTAAGGTGCGCGCCGTTGGCAAGGAGCGCGAAGAAATGAAACGCATGGCCGATATTTTTCGGGGTCGCATCATCGACGTTACCGACAAGAGCTACACCATTGAACTTACCGGCGACCAGTCGAAAAACGACGCGTTTTTGCAGGCTATTGAGGCCGGTGCGATTTTGGAGACGGTGCGCACCGGCTCTAGTGGCATTGGTCGCGGTGAACGCATTTTGCGCGTGTAGCCGGCTCTACCAACAGGTTTTCCATGCGCGTGCTTTTTGCATGCTCAGCGCGTTTGGACAGCGATGGCGAAACAACCGGGTTTCGCCCTGAGACGAGCAAGTGTTTTGCAACCAGGCGCCAGCCGCCACTATTTACTCGGAGAAGAAAATGAAAGTTTATTACGACAAAGACTGCGACCTGAGCCTGATTAAGGGCAAAACAGTTGCAATCATCGGCTACGGCAGCCAAGGACATGCGCACGCCCAGAACCTGAACGACAGTGGCGTCAAGGTGGTGGTGGGTTTGCGCAAGAGTGGAGCCTCCTGGTCTAAAGTCGGTAAAGTCGGCCTCCAAGTAGCGGAGGTTGCCGACGCGGTCCGCGCGGCGGACGTTGTCATGATTCTGCTGCCCGACGAGCAAATCGGCACCGTGTACACGAATGATGTCGAACCCAACATCAAGCAAGGCGCATCCCTGGTGTTTGCCCACGGCTTTAACGTGCATTACGGTTTGGTCCATCCGCGCGCTGATCTCGACGTGTGGATGGTGGCGCCCAAGGCCCCTGGCCATACTGTGCGTGGAACTTATGCCCAAGGTGGCGGTGTGCCGCACCTTATTGCGGTGCACCAGGACAAATCTGGCCGCACCCGCGACCTTGCTCTGAGCTACGCCATGGCCAACGGCGGCGGGAAGGCCGGCATCATTGAAACCAATTTCCGCGAGGAAACCGAGACCGACCTATTCGGCGAGCAAGCCGTGTTGTGCGGCGGCACTGTTGAGCTGATCAAGGCGGGTTTTGAGACCCTGGTGGAAGCCGGCTATGCGCCTGAGATGGCATATTTCGAGTGCCTGCATGAGCTGAAGCTGATCGTCGACATGATTTATGAGGGCGGGATTGCCAACATGAACTACTCGATCTCAAATAATGCAGAGTACGGCGAGTACGTGACCGGCCCGCGCATTGTGACCAGCGCGACCAAAGACGCGATGCGCCAGTGCCTCAAAGACATCCAGACCGGTGAATACGCCAAGAGCTTTATCTTGGAAAACAAGGCCGGCGCGCCGACCTTGCTGAGCAGGCGCCGCTTGACTTCCGAGCACCAAATCGAGCAAGTGGGTGAAACCCTGCGCGCGATGATGCCTTGGATCAAGAAGAACAAGCTGGTGGATCAGACCCGCAATTAAGTCGGTTATGCGTCTTTGTCAAAGGCCACTTCGGTGGCCTTTGACATTTTGGGGCGCGGCCTGCGCAGGGTGGCGCGTACACTGGCGGATTGAGGCAGAAGGAAAAAACAGTATGGATGATGAACTGGAGAAGACGGCTGAGTCAGAAGAGCCGGTATTGGTGCGTAAGCGGCGCAAAGGCATTTATGTATTGCCCAACCTGTTTACGCTGGCAGCACTGTTTGGCGGTTTTTATGCCATCGTGATGGCGATGGAGGGGCAGTTTGTGCAGTCTGCCATTGGTGTTTTCTGTGCCATGGTGCTCGATAGCCTGGACGGTCGGGTGGCGCGCATGACCAACACCCAAAGTGCATTTGGTGAGCAAATGGATTCGCTCTCGGATATGGTGTCTTTTGGCGCAGCACCAGCTCTTATCTCTTATGTCTGGGTACTTAAAAGTCTGGGCAAATGGGGCTGGTTTGCCGCATTCGTTTACTGTGCTTGCGCTGCTTTGCGTCTGGCGCGCTTTAACGTCAATACCCATGTGGTCGACAAACGCTACTTTCAGGGTCTGCCGTCTCCAGCCGCTGCAGCCTTGGTAGCCGGCTTTATGTGGTGGTGTACCGACCGTGGGATTCCTGCCGCAAGTGTGGCATGGTTCGTGTTTGCCTGGGTGCTGTATGCGGGTCTGACCATGGTGACCAACGTGCCTTTTTACAGCTTTAAGGACGTGAGCATGAAGCAAAGCGTGCCCTTTGCCGTGATCGTCATGATTGCCTTGGGCATTGCGGTGGTCAATATTGATCCGCCCACTGTCATGTTCGGCGTGTTTGTCGCTTACGGCTTGAGTGGCTACATTGTTTACGCGGTGCGAAAGTTCAAGGGCATCCATACCAGCGTCATCAGTACCTCAACCGACGAGCCCGATGAGCGCGGCATGCACCGATGAACGAATGATCGAAGACGGAATTGGGAGCAGCACCATGAGTGAAAAACTGATTATTTTTGATACCACTTTACGCGACGGCGAGCAGTCGCCCGGTGCGTCCATGACGCGTGATGAAAAAGTCCGCATTGCGCGCCAGCTCGAGCGCCTCAAAGTGGATGTCATCGAGGCTGGCTTTGCTGCCAGCTCGAATGGCGATTTCGAGGCGGTGCAGCTGGTGGCCAACACCATTAAAGATTCCACTGTTTGCTCCCTGGCCCGTGCCAACGACCGCGACATTACCCGCGCTGCAGAGGCACTTAAAGGCGCAAGAAGCGCGCGTATCCACACTTTTATCGCCACCTCGGCCCTGCACATGGAGAAGAAGCTGCGCATGACGCCCGACCAGGTGTTTGAGCAGGCCAAGCAGTCGGTTCGCTTCGCCCGCAACCTGGTGGCAGACATTGAATTCAGCCCCGAAGACGGTTACCGCAGCGATCCCGACTTTTTGTGCCGCGTTCTGGAGGCGGCAATTGCCGAGGGCGCAACCACCATCAACGTGCCAGACACCGTGGGCTACGCAGTGCCTGAGTTGTACGGTAACTTCATCAAATCTCTGCGTGAGCGCATTCCCAACTCGGACAAGGCGATTTGGTCGGTGCATTGCCATAACGATCTGGGCATGGCCGTGGCCAATTCTCTGGCGGGAGTGAAGATTGGTGGAGCGCGCCAGGTGGAGTGCACCATCAATGGCCTTGGCGAGCGTGCGGGCAACTGCAGCCTGGAAGAAGTGGTCATGGCGATCAAAACCCGGCGCGACTACTTTGGTCTAGACCTTGGGATTGACGCCAAGCACATACTGGCGGCTAGCCGTATGGTCAGCCAAACCACCGGTTTTGTGGTTCAGCCAAACAAGGCGGTCGTGGGTGCTAATGCCTTTGCGCATGCCTCTGGCATTCATCAGGACGGCGTGCTCAAGGCGCGCGACACCTACGAGATCATGCGAGCCGAGGACGTGGGCTGGAGCGCCAACAAAATTGTGCTGGGCAAGCTCAGCGGACGCAATGCATTTAAACAGCGCCTACAGGAGCTTGGCGTGCAGCTTGAGAGCGAGGCGGAGATCAACGCGGCGTTTGCCCGTTTCAAGGAACTGGCCGACCGCAAGTCAGAGATTTTTGACGAAGACATTCTGGCGTTGGTAAGCGATGAGAGCGTGTCGCAGGAAAAAGAACTCTACGGCTTTGTCTCCCTGTCCCAGCAAAGCGAAACTGGCGAGCGGCCCCACGCTTCTGTGGTGTTCACCAGCGCGGGTAAAGAGGTTAAGTGTGAGTCGCACGGCAATGGTCCGGTAGACGCGTCACTCAAAGCGATTGAGGCCCATGTGCAAAGCGGCGCGGAAATGGTGTTGTATTCGGTCAATGCCATCAGCGGCTCCACTGAGAGCCAAGGGGAAGTGACCATACGCCTGCAAAACAGCGGTCGTATGGTTAACGGCACCGGCTCAGACCCCGACATCGTGGTCGCCTCGGCCAAGGCCTATTTGAGTGCACTCAATAAGCTGCAAAGCAAGGCAGACCGGGTGGCCGCGCAGGGTTAGTTTGAACCTTGCGCTAATTTGCTTTATGTTTCCTGTGCAAGTGCTTGATTTTTCTGATTTTTTTGATTAAACTGAAATCATCGCTTGGCAGCTGTTGGAGCATGGCCCTACCGTTCGTAACTCCGTTGGACTCTAAATTGCATAAATTTTTACCTCTTCTTTTGGTTTTGCTGGCGTCGGTTGGGCTGATGAGCACCAGCTATGCACACGAGGGCGCCGCCACCAAAAAAACGCAGGCAAGTTCGGGTGCTAAAAAGCGAACAAAGACGGTGACGGTTAAGCCTCGGCCGAGAGCGGGCGCGGTGATCGCATCCAAGCCATCGTTTGGGGAGGCTGCGGGTCTGCATGCCGCGCCGGACGCGTTGGCGCTCAAGTCCAGTGTCGCTTTTGTTATTGATCAAGATACCAAAGAGGTTTTGGTCCACAAGAATGAACTCGCGGTGCTGCCAATAGCATCCATTACCAAATTAATGACCGGGGTGTTGATCAGCGAGGCCCGGTTGCCGATGGACGAGATGATTGCGATTTCACAGGCGGACGTGGATACGGAAAAAGGCAGTCGATCGCGCCTGACGGTTGGAACTAAGCTCTCCCGTGGCGAACTTTTGCATTTGGCGCTTATGGCCAGTGAAAACCGCGCTGCTCATGCCCTCGGACGGACATTTCCGGGTGGTTTAGCCGCTTTTGTCGGCCTCATGAACGCCAAGGCCAAGGCCTTGGGCATGTTTGCGACGCGCTACGTGGAGCCCACGGGCCTGTCGAGTAAGAACCAATCCAGTGCAAGAGACCTGGCAACGCTTGTCAACTATGCCTACGGTGACGCCACACTGCGTGAACTGTCCACATCACCCGGTTATCAGGTGGAAGTCGGAAAAAGAACCCTGCAATTTAACAACACAAACCGACTGGTGAAGAGTCCTGATTGGGATATCGGGCTGCAAAAGACCGGCTATATCTCCGAGGCAGGGCAGTGCCTAGTGATGCAGGCCAAGGTGGCTGGCCGGAAAATCATCATGGTGTTTCTTGACTCCGCCGGTAAGCTCAGTCGAATCGCAGATGCGGAGCGCGTAAGGCGCTGGGTAGAGTCTAATCCTGTGAGCGCACTCAAGACTGCGCCTTTGGCCCATTTATCTGACGGTGTGTTGGTGGCTGCCAACTAATCGGCTTGCACTCGGGCGTTGTTCAATGCCCCGGTAACCCAGCGTCTCTGAAATTTGCTGCGCCGTTTCTTTTAGTTTTGGCATCCACGCATCATCCATTCGGCTTGTTGGTGACGATATGGACAGGCCGGCGATCAGTTTTTCCTGATCATCATATATTCCTGCTGCCATGCAGCGAACCCCAAGCTCTAACTCCTCGTTGTCATTGGATTGGCCGTATTGGCGCACCCGTGCAAGTTCGCGTTCCAGGCTGGACAGGTCGGTAATACTGTTCTTGGTGTGCCCTTGCAGCCCGGTGCGTGTGGCATACGCGCGTATGCGCTGGGGATCGTCTGCTGCCAAAAAAAGTTTTCCAACCGAAGTCAGGTGCAGGGGCGCGCGTCCGCCGATGGCCCGCACGACTTGCATGCCCGAGCGTTCACTAAAAGCGCGTTCCACATAAACAATTTCATCTCCTTGGCGCATGCTCAGGTTGACGGGCTGTTGTGTGAGCTTGTGCAGTTCTCGCATGGGTGTGATGGCGGCATCGCGCACGTTGAGTCGGCCTTTGACCAGGTTTCCCAGCTCCAAAAGTCGCATGCCCAGTCGGTAACTACCGGATTGGGGGCGATCTGCAAAACGCCCGATGACCAAGTCGTTCAAGATGCGGTGGGTCGTTGATGGATGCAGCCCTGCTTTGTCGCTGATTTCCTTTAACGTCATCGCTTCTTCGCGGGATGCCAGTACGTCAATGAGCGTGAACATTCGCTCTATTACCTGAACGGACGGGCTGGCAACGCTTGGGGGGTCTTGTTTTGTCATGGGGACTCGTTGTTTATGCATTATTCTGGCTGTCGCGCCGTATTGCTGTTGTTTCAGCGACTGCTTGCAGTCTAAGTAAGCCCCTGTGTGCTTGGGCTATCGGGCCGTGCATCTTGCCAGCGGCCATCGATGAGCAGTTGCGCTGGAGCAAAATGCATCTTGTACTTCATTTTCCGGCTTTGATCGATCCAATAGCCCAAGTATAAAAAAGACAAGCCCAGCGCTCGGACTTGTTGCACCTGCCAAAGCACGTTGTAGGTTCCAAAGCTGGCCTGCTGCTCAGGCTCATAAAAAGTGTAGACGGCGGATATGGCGTCGTCGAGAACGTCCAAGATCGATACCATTTTGAGTGCGCCGGTTTGCCCATCGACGGAGGGATCCCTGAATTCGACCAGGCGGGAATTGACACGACTTTGCAAGAGAAACTGGGTGTATTGGTCGACGCTGTCTTCTTCCATGGCCCCGCCTGAGTGGCGGCTGTGCTGGTAGCGCTTGTACAAGTCATAGTGCTCTGCTACAAAACCCAGGCGCAATACCCGGGTTTGCAGCCGGTTGTGTTGCCTCCACGCCCGGCGCTGGCTGCGATTGGGGGAGAAGCCTGCGGCATCAATTCGCAGTGGAACGCAGGCCTGACAGCCATCGCAGTGCGGGCGGTAGGTGAACATGCCGCTGCGTCGAAAGCCGTCAGCTACCAAGCTGGAATAGGTGGAGTTGTCGATTAAGTGGCTGGGCGTGGCCACTTGTGAGCGCGCTTTTCGCTCAGGCAAATAACTGCATTGATAGGGCGCAGTCGCGTAAAACTGCAGCGCTTTGAGCGGAAGTTCTTGGAGCTGGGTCATCGCGTCATGGCGCCGGCGCAAGCAGGTCGTTCCAGTGAAGCGGCTCAAACCGCCAAATGGGAGGAGGCTTCAACTGGGCGGCCTCCATCGCCACAAGAAAATCCGAGCGGGCAATGGGCGTAGCCCCCATCCGGGCCAAATGCGGGGTCGCTTGCTGGCAATCGAACTGTGCGATCCCGTGGGGCTTGCAAAATGCGACCAACGCAGCCAACGCAATTTTCGAACCGTCGGGGACCGTGGTGAACATGGACTCGCCAAACACCGCCTGGCCGATGGCGACGCAATAAAGCCCTGCCACCAGGTTCCCATCCACCCAGGTTTCAACGCTGTGCGCCAAGCCCGCCTCATGCATCTCGATATAGGCCGCGACCATAGACGGCAAAATCCAGGTTCCCTTTTGTTTGACGCGAGGAGCTTGGGCGCAGTTGCGTATCACCGTCTCGAAGGCTGTATCAAATCGGATCTCACACACGGGGTTCGCCTGAAACCGCTGTAGCGTCTTTCTTAATGAGCGGTGAATGCGAAAGTCGCTCACTTTCAGTACCATCCGTGGGTCGGGGCTCCACCATAGCACGGGTTGCCCCTCGCTGAACCAGGGAAAGATTCCCTGAGAATAGGCCAATTTGAGCGTGGGCATGTCCAAACGCCCTCCTGCAGCCAGCAAGCCTGGCGCGATGGAGTGCGCATCCCCGGTCCGCGTCACTGAAGGAAACGGATCGCCTGGAGACAGCCATGTCAGGTCAGGATATGCCATGGAGTGGTGTGATGTGTTCCAATCAAAGAATTATGGCGTTTCAGTCGCTGGCAAAGTTGCCGACAGTTAGAATAGAAGCTGTCGGGGCGTAGCGCAGCCTGGTAGCGCATCTGGTTTGGGAC
>Ga0164294_10000922_pt1 | contig 27833 bp, 37 predicted proteins | sample GEODES005metaG_FD_111479 | JGI IMG/M metagenome (GOLD analysis project Ga0164294, IMG submission 111479) | Oligotrophic lake water microbial communities from Sparkling Lake, Wisconsin, USA - GEODES005 metaG | ecosystem: Environmental > Aquatic > Freshwater > Lake | place: USA: Sparkling Lake...
ACTGGTTGCAAATGTAGCACTGGTTGCAAATGTAGCACTGGTTGCAAATGTAGCACTGGTTGCAAATGTAGCACTGGTTGCAAATGTAGCACTGGTTGCAAATGTAGCACTGGTTGCAAATGTTGCGGTAGTAGCCCAACTTGATGTAGTGGCATTAACTGCATATGTTGCGGTAGTAGCCCAACTTGATGTAGTGGCATTAACTGCACTGGTTACTAAAGTAGCTGTATTAAATGACTGTGCATACGTGGCCGTAACTGCCTGAGCAACTAATGTCCCTGTATTCCAAGCAGTAAGTTGTACACTGTTGTCACTGAATTTCAGTGTGGTCGCGGTGTTGACCAGTTGTATGGCTCCGGTCTTAAATGTACCATACGATCCTGTAAATATTCCGCCAACTTCTGTACCTGTATTATACCATTCTAAAGCACGTGAATCATTGGCTAGTACTAAAGCTGCACTAGTACCTGTATTAATGTAATAGTGCATTCTAATGCCAATGTCTTTGCCATCGTTAAATGTCCAAGATCCGCTAGTAGATGCATGTAGTTCAATAATGTTATCGGTAAATGTTGCAGTACCATTAACTGTTAATCCACTAAAGGTAACAGTACTGGTAGTGTTCAATGCTTGATCTGCTCCAGGCCCAGTTGGTCCCGACGGGCCAGTTGGTCCAGTTGGTCCAGTTGGACCAAGTCCTAAATCAATAAAGTTAAAAACGCCCTGCATACTACCATAAGTTTGATCCACATAGTATAAAGGGCTGGGTACATTAGTCGGTATTGTCCAGGTCAATGTACCCGTAGTTACACCGTTATTTGTAACACCTGATGTATAAGCATTAGTGATACCGACGGTCGGGGCAGTCTTTATCCAAAAGTTATGTCCAGGGGCATTGACATTAAAATAATAGGTAAACCCTTTTACTAGAGTAACTGCAGGATCGTTCGCTCCTGATATTAACCAATCTGCATTGCCAAAATTAGTAACTGCTATAGTCAATCCACCTGTAGTACCTGTTGATCCAGTTGGTCCTTGTGGTCCTTGTGGACCCAACGGGCCTTGTGGGCCTAAAGGTCCAATAACTGTGCTTCCATTAATGGTTAAGTTACTGGCAGTATTAATACTTACTGCATTACCACCTATATAAATCGTCGAGGTACCTACATAAAGACTACGCCATTGTTTTAATGGACTGCCTAAATTATAGGTAAGGTCTGTTCTGGGTAAGATGTCACTTTCCACTGATATAAGATTATTGCTACCAGATCCACCGCTGCCACCAGTTGGATGTATATCTACCCAGAAATTATCGTAATAGATATACATTTGACCTAGATTACTGTCATACCAGGTTGTACCTGTGGTTGCATCCGTTGGAGGAGTGGGTCCCACATAGGTCGATCCAACTACTTGTCCATTGAAAACCAAACGACTACCAGTACCGACATACAGTCTTTTAGAAGCCAAATAAATGCTTGAGCTTACATAGATATTTTGCCAATTAAAATTAGCCGAACCTAAATTATAAACTGCGGTAACGGCAGGAAGAATGTTATAGTAGGGCGTTGAACTAGTGATTATTGAGGCAGAAATTTGTCTGAAATTTTCATTTACTTTGATAAAAGCAGATCGTAGACTGTCGCCGTCGCCTGCATTGGCACTAGATCCTGTGTTAATATATTGAATGGCCATATTGATTCCAAATGTACTGGTTCTTTGCTTATTTAGTTGCTCTTAAAGGTAAAAGGTGCTAACATATTTCTGTAATATCAAGCACTATAAATAATCGCGATGGCCACACTTATACTCAACGCCGACGCTGTTCCCATCAGTATGCTGCCCTTGAGCACCATTACCTGGGAAGAAAGCATCAAATATCTGGTTTCAGACAAAGCTACCGTGCTAGAATGGTATGACGACTGGATTGTACGCAGTGTGAACTGGAGTACTCGTGTACCCGCTGTGATGATGTTGCGAGAATATCAAAAGAAGAAAACTGCTGTGCGTTTCAGCAAACAGAATGTATTTCTACGCGATCAATACTGTTGCCAATATTGCGGTATAGATATTCAAAAACGATACGCCACACTGGATCATGTATTACCGGTCAGTCACGGCGGCAAGAGTACCTTTGAAAATTGTGTTTGTGCCTGTTCGACTTGCAACTCCAATAAAGGCAGCAACAAGAAGATTGTTCCAAAAGTCAAGCCTTACAAACCTGCTTATTATGAACTGGTGGAAAAGCGTAAAAAGATCAGTTGGGACCTACAACATCCCAGTTGGGCTGATTACATTTAATTACTTTTCGCGGTAGACAATTCTGGCTTTGGAAACATCATAAGGGCTCATTTCTACCCTAACTCGATCCCCGGTAAGGATCTGTATTTTATGCTGTCGCATTTTACCGCTGATGTGCCCTAATACAATAGGACCATTTTCTAACTGTACACGAAACATGGCATTAGGAAGGACCTCATTAACGGTACCTTCCATGGCAATTACATCTTCTTTACTCACTGGTGTTAGATCTCCTTTAAATTTTTTCACCTACTCGAAATCCGCGAAACTTTAAGAATCGAGGGAATCGAAGACTATATGAGCCGTCTTGATTTTGTGTAACGGCGTCTGCTCTTACTTCCACAACCTGACCAGCAAGGCTATCACGCCCGCTCCAAAACTCAGTTCTATCACTGTCGCTAAAACCACTACCCACATTGACCTGTATTAGTCGCCCATCATCCACACCTGAGCAAACCAATGCTCCCAGACGTCCTGCATTTCTTCCAGTGCCCTCTTCAACATCTGTAATCTCCAGGCTGACTTCAATATAAGGTTTCTGTTTGAGCCAACTGTGGCTGCGTTTGCATTCATAGACAGTATCAATGTCTTTGATCATAATGCCTTCGTAGCCTTGATCTACAGCATCTTTGTTATACTGCTTGTATTCAAGTTCACCTACCAGGCTATCTAAATCTACTTCCTTTTGGGGAATAATGTCAATGCTGCCAATCTTGTCAAAGATGGCCTTCATGGCTCGCAGTAGATTACTGCGACGACGCTGTCCCAAGATACTGGTGCCCTTGACAAATTCACTCAACGGCACAATGTCAAACAACATCAGTCGAGCATCTTGAGCCTGTACATCATCTTTGCGATGCACCTGCTTCATCAGGGCCTGAAAGCTGGTACTGACTACTTCTCCATCCAGCACATAACTACGATCAATTAGATCAATATTGTCCAAAATAGACTGTGTAATGTGTGTAAAATTGGTCAGTTCTTTGCCGTTTCTGGTAAATTGAGTTACCGTTCGATTCTCTCGATTCACCACAGTAAGACAACGAACTCCATCCAATTTGGGTTCAAGCAATTTACGGCCCACAATTTTCTTTTCATGATTGGCTCCATCATGTGCCAACATGCACTCAAACACTGGGACCGGGGCGATACCAGGAAATACTTTGAGTACCTTGTTAATGGTCTTTTCACTGACTCCACAACGTAGATCTTTGATCAAGATACGACGATACCATCCATTCCATTGATCGACCGTAGCACAGAACATAAGATGCTCGACTAAATCACGAGCAGCGTGACCAGTTGCCCTACGATCGATTAGAGCTTGTACCTGTAGGGCAAAGGCATCCCAATGCAATCCAGTTGGACTGGTTTGTGGATCTGTGTCTTTTTTAACAGGAACCTGTTTTACGCCAAAAGTGATCAACGGGTTTAGTGCCATTCTCATGCCATCAAACAATTCGGTATTGTCTCTTACGGCTTCGGCCTCTAGGATCTGTTCTTTGTTAATTCGGCTAGCGTGGACTTCTAGATCTCGAATAGTGCGAAAACAAGTACTCATAAATCTCTGTGTCTAAGTGTTAAGATACAGACATTGTATGATAAAACCTCTACCCTGTCAACCATAAATTAGATTGAAAAACTACTGCCGCAACCGCAGGTGGTTTCAGCATTGGGATTGCGTATGACAAAACTGGATCCCTGTAGCTCATCTTTGTAGTCTATTTCGGCACCCTGCAGATACTGCATACTCATTGCGTCCACTAGCACTTTCCAATCACCTAGTGGGACTTCAAAATCATCTTCATTTTGTTCTAGGTCAAAGGTAAATCCATAACTGAAACCTGAACATCCCCCACCTTGAACAAAGGTACGCAGTTTGAGATTAGGATTATTTTCTTCTGCAAGTAAATCGGTAATTTTAGCTCTTGCACTTTCACTGATTGTTATCATATAATTATTTATCGCTATAAATACCATGTCCGCACAATTTTTACTCAAAAGGAGTGAATTATGAAACACACATTAACTGCAATTGCGTTAGCAGCAGGATTGATTACACCTGCCTTAGCCCAACATCATCATGGCATGCGACATTTTGATCATCACCATGCTCATCGAGGAGATTGGAACTGGGTCGCACCTGCTATTATTGGCGGAGCGATAGCTTACGGTCTTACTAGACCTGCTACTGTTGTGGCACAACCAGCACCAGTATACATTCAACCTAATCCTGTATATGTACAGCAGGCTCCGGCTTATATTCAATATCCTACCGTGGTCATCGACGGAGTCGCTTATACTCGACAGGTTATGATTGTCAATGGTGTAAGCCAAGAAGTATTGATTAGGCAATAAGGGTTTATTTAACAAGCGGGCACGCCAAGATGGTCTATTACAGGGGGTAGTTATGTATAGTGCAAAAGTGTTGGATCATTATGAAAATCCTAGAAATGTAGGAAGTTTTTCCAAAGACGAAGAAAATGTAGGTACAGGATTAGTGGGGGCTCCGGCGTGCGGGGACCTGATGAAACTGCAGATTCGTGTAGAGAATGGCATTATTACAGATGCCAAATTCAAAACATATGGATGTGGATCAGCCATTGCCAGCAGTAGTCTGGTTACAGAATGGGTCAAGGGCCGAACATTAGATCAGGCCAGTGCCATTCGCAATACAGACATTGCTCAAGAATTAGCTTTGCCGCCAGTGAAAATACATTGCAGTATACTGGCCGAAGATGCTATCAAAGCGGCTATTGCCGATTATCAAGAGAAACATGCTGACACTAACTGAATCAGCAGCAAATAGAGTCAAAGAACAACTGTTGCATAGAGGAAAAGGCCTAGGCATCAAGCTAGGTGTTAGAACCACAGGCTGCTCAGGTATGAGTTATACATTAGAATTTATAGATCGTATCGATGAAACACTGGCCATATACGAATCCAATGGTGTCTATGTCTATGTGGATCCAAAACACAGTATATATCTAAAAGGGGTAGAAATGGATTGGGTTACAAAAGGCCTTAATTCAGGATTTGAGTTTTCCAATCCCAATGAGAAGAGCCGTTGCGGATGTGGCGAGAGTTTCAGCATATGACCAAACCCTGGTTAAGAGAAAACACTCAAGATTGGATTACCCAATTAGAACATCGATTGGAAGATATCAATTACTACCTAAACTGTGCAGTAGCTTGGTGCGAGGAGCGGGGAATCACTGACGATCGTAGTGTTATGATCTGCGGCTTTATTACCTGTATCTGGGTCAGTCAAATGCGTAATGAGCCTATCAGCTACAGAGAAATGTTAGAGTTCTTGGGACTAACCCATCTTGACGAAGGATTGGATCAAATATACGATCTAGGACCAATGTTAAGCAAATTGGATCACGAAGAAGTCCTACAGTTGTTAGTAGGAAGGCTCCAGGACTTTTAGTCTTTGCCGTCGTAGTCCTTAACCGGACCGCCGTGAATCTCACTCTTGGCCTTTTTACCTTTGAGTCTTACACCGGTGCCTTTTCTTCCTTGTGTACCTGTTCCGTCTGTATGATCACTGTCATGTGCTCTCAGTCCTAGACTGACGCACTGAGCGTATCTAACGGCGCTCAGTCGTTTGATAGCACATTGACTTTTGGTAGGATGTGCTATGTTCTTCTCTGTAATAAATTCTTCGGCTCGCATCTGTTATTTATTTAAACAAGATGAGACTCATGATCACAGTCTGTGCCGCAAATCCCATACAGATGGTCGCAATATAGATAAAGTTACGATCAATCAGGCTCTTGAAGAACAGAGTGATTAGGGCACTCCACACAAAGATCATAAGATCCACAGGAGGTAGTTTATCAGTTTGGCCTAACAGCACTGATAACAGCGTAGGAATGCTGGCAAAGTGCAGTAGAATAATGGTAATCCAGCCCAGTGTGTGGGCACTGATACGACCCAGATGTTCTCTGAGGAACTGATAAATTGCGATAGGTAAATTTTGGATATAGGCAATAACGGGCATCATTTTGATTTCTCACTCGTAAAAAATATGTTGGCCAATTTTAGCAACTCGCTTGCGATTCCATTTGGGATCGATATATGAGGCGTGATAATATAGTGCGTTCTTTAGACCGGGTAATCTAAAACCTTCCAATAGAACTTTTTTGGCCACGGCCATGCTCTCATCGTAGGCCGCTTGATTGACCGGACGAAACTTAACTGTTCTATCACAGTACCAACTGAACTGACAAATGACTTTTTCATAGAATTTATTCTTTTGATAGATCACTTTGCAGACATCATCTGGGAACTGGCCACTGGCCGCCCTGTTGAGTGTAACCTGTGCTACTGCTACCTTGCCTTCAAACGGCTCATTGGCTGCTTCATGATAGATGTTTTTGGCCAAACAGCCTAATTGTTGTTCTCTAATCTGTACAGTAATATTAGATCCCACTACTTCTTCGGTTGCGGACAGTTTGTTATTGATCGCCCAATTGAGCAATTTTACTGATCCTAGTAATGCCAGCAGCATTAATAATGCTGCAACAATGTTAATAAGACCAATAGCGACCTCATTATTTTCCTTTTCCCCGCCTATTACGGTTTCAGTCATAATGACCTCCTTTTTTGTAAGGGTAAGTTAATTTATCAACAATCAATGATTGTACGGTCAAAGATAACAAAAATCAAGCAGTTTGGAGTAAACTTATGAGTAAACTTTTACCTTGTACAGATTTTCAAAACGATCTGCATCGTTCCTATCATTAACCATAGGCTCTCCACGTATGTTGAGACTGGTATTTAACAACATAGGGCAGCCAGTCTTAGAATACCATTGTTCGAGTAGTTGTCTGATACCTGACCCGTCTTTAGGCACAGTCTGTACTCGACTGGTTCCGTCAGCATGTACAATGGCAGGAAACAGATCAGCACGTTTACAACCAGCAACTACCTGCATATACCTGCTGGTGGTCCAGTTTAAAGGCATACTAAAGTATTCATCGGCTAGTTCTTCTAAAATAACAGGTGCAAAGGGTCGAAACTTCTGACGACGTTTAATTTCATTGACCTTGTCCTTTATTTCATTGCCTCGGGGATCTGCCAGTAGGCTTCGATTACCTAGTGCTCTTGGGCCAAACTCTGCTCGTCCATTAGCAACTCCTACAATTTTATTAGCTAGCAATTCGTTAATTAATTGATCAACAGGATATGGTCCAGCAATGTCATGCCCAAGATAAGCTGTGGTCCAATTTAATTTTTTTCCATAACCTAAAGCTGCGGCACCCAAACTGCTGCCAGCATCTCCCGGATTGGGCATTATCCAAATGTTACTGTAGTAGTGGCCTAACAGTCTATTGGCACTACAGTTAAGAGCCACTCCCCCGCCGTAGACTAAATTGTCACTGGAGCCCAGTTGTCGTGCTTTTTTAATCACTGTAGTGATCAATTCCTCAACCAAAATCTGACTGCTGGTAGCAATGTCATAATGATTAGCTGACTGTTCAAAAAAAGGATCTATACCTTTGTGTAGGTTGTACTTAAAAGTTAAACGATCTAGATCATCAATTAGGTAATCTCGCAAATTGATACTATTAGATCCATAGGCTGCCATGCCCATTAATATATATTCTTCATCGAGTGGTCGTAGTCCTACTCGATTAGTCATTGCACTGTAAAATAATCCAATACTGTTAGGATATCGCTGGGACCATAGTTTTTTGTAAGTGGCTCTGTTGTTTTTATATTCAGCATGCCAAATGGTCATGGTGTCAAATTCCCCAATTGCATCTATAACAACAACTGTTGCAACGTTAAATGGACTGGTCTGAAACCCGGCAGCCGCATGACTTAGGTGATGATTATGTGTGTGTATCTTTTTATTGCCCAACAAGTCTACATTTTGTTGTTTGATTATGTGTTTGATCTTGACATTGCTAATGTCGGGTTTTTGTCCTGCAATCAATTGTCTTAGATACTTTAATAAAGGTCTTTCGTAGTAATGCAGTTCATAATCAGAAGATACATAGCCAACAGCATCATCAATAATTGATTTGCAGAGATCTTGGTCATGTTTGTTTTTGCTGTATCTTTCACTATGACCAGCAAACAGAATATTTCCCTGTTTGTTGATAACAGTCAATGCAGCATCGTGAAATCCACAACTTAATCCAATATAATCCATAATTATTCCCAGTCAGTTAAAGGACATCTTTTCCAAATTTTAGTCACTCCGTCAAAATTTTTAACACAATAGTAAATAAAATTTTTATCTAATGAGATATCACCTTCTATATCACCTTTCATTCCTATAGAAGATTCAATCGTCGTGCTTTGTATGTTAGTGACTCCACTTAAATAGACTCTACTATCCTCAAAAGCTATTAATTTTATTATTTTATTTGTAGTACTAGTAGAAGAAACAATGACCAATCTTTCCTTATTAGATGCCTTATTAATTTCTAAAGACAATCTGTAAGGGTGTGTTCCTGGTTCTTGTTTAGAATTAAAACCAATCCATTTTTTAGCTGATATTTTTTCTGATTCAATATAATTGGAAATTATTGCACATTCAGAATTAATAATTTTATTTTTAATGTATTTGGAATTTAGATTTTCAGTTTCGATCGAAACTGATTCAATCGATTCTGCAGAATCAATAATTTTTGCCGAAACAATTTCAGATTGTATCTTTGAAATTTTTAAGGTAGAAGTCGCATGATCCCAGATACATTGATCTCCCGAACCAATCAAAAATGGAGAACCATCACTGTTATAGACGGCCAGAGCTCCTGTTATACTACCTTCAATAGTTGAAGAATTATTAATGAAAATTTTATCTTCAATCTCGCTGATAACGATATTTGCTATTCCTATTAATTCTTTTCCATCTTTTAAAATAATTTTATCAGTCACAAACATTTTCCCTATTTGAAATTTTTTCAGTAATATCTTTATGAATTAGATTTGCTATTTTATTTCTAGAATTTAGATCGATATGGAATTGACTATATCCCCATTTATGACTTGCATCTACAAAAACAGGTTCATTTAATTGGATTATATTTAAATTACTTTTGTAATGATGCTGAAATTTATTCATAATAACTGTAGATAATCTTTCAGCATACTTATGATCCGTTGGGTCTGTCATTATTTTTGTTTGCCTGTAGTACATTAAATGCTCAGGTCCAACTTTTATACTTTTTACTTTGTGGTTGGATTCAATTACAAAATTAGAAAAATGAGTTTTTACTAAAATAACTCTATCTTGAAAAATTTCATGAATACTCCTAGCAAAATCTACCATTAGATCAAATGACCATTCCAAAGATTCTTTTGTATCAAACGGTAATAAAAAATCTTCCTTGGCAAAATATTCTTTGTACAACCAGTGCAGACAATTATTGGGATTTTCCACAATCCTCATAGCAGGTAAGCAACTAAAACATTCGTTTGCTATCAAGCATTTTGTGTATACTTCAGGACTAAACCCAACTAACAAATAGTCCTGCGGTCCTGCATTTTTTTTGTAAAAATTCAAATATGGAAATTTTACAATTTCATTATATACCTGACTACTAATCAATGTATCGTGTTTTCCTGCTGTAGATAGTGTTTCTAAAACTCGTTGGGCGATAGGGCCAGGCTTGGTATATAAAGAAATAACGCTAGTTCCCATTTCTGGAAAACTACGTTTGTTAAAATTTAAATCGCCGTTATCTATTGTGTCCTTGTCTATAGCGTAGTCTATAACATCAAAATCTCTTTGTAAAAGGTCATTAGTTGCAATATCTTGTAAATCACATCCTCCGTACAAAAAAAGTTTTGATTTTTTTGTCCTCATTTTATATAAAACTCCTATATAACTAATTATAAATATTGATATCGTAGAAAAAAATATATGAAATCAGTTATTGATCAAGATGAGATTCATAAACTACTACTGTTATTAGCGGAAGGACTAGTTTATTGTGAAAAATATCTAGGAAGAAGTTTTTTAACTGATTCAATAAGAGCCTGGTATTTTAAAAATGCTCCAGAATATTTTCCATCTGATCCATCATCCTCGTCATTTGGTTCCAATTAACATAAATCTAGTAAATCCCCAAGACGGATAAATGAATTCTTTTTGGCCAGAGTAAAAAATCTCACTAAGCGGAAATAAAGATATGAAATCGTTCAAGTTTTTAGTATTTGTATGATGATCTTCATGAGGCATGTTATTTCCCTGTAAAGCGACCATTGTTCCTTTAGGAATATTCGTCCACCATGTAAGATCTTCAAAATGTTCAGTGCTGGTATTAATTATCAGATCGACGTTTGTCGGAATAATGCTATTACAGTCTGCGGTAACTGCTTTGAATTGCCAGTCCTGCCATTTCCAATTTTCATTAATTACATCAGCCTTCGGTTCGCAGGCAGGATCAATATCTATGCTGCGTATTTTGTTTATCTGAATATTGTTTCTAGCTCGCAATAAGAATGCAGCGATTCCGTACCAGCCTCCGTAAATCCATATAGTATCTATTTTATCAAATAGATTTTCTAATTCTTCGCAGAGCCAAATCTTGCTGCCTATTTGACCGCTACTGAACGCATCTCGATTCATGTTAATTAGGGATAGATAAAAGGATCTCTTTTACGAAATTCAGCTAGTTTTTTTTGCCAAAGCACATCCTCAGGAACTTGGCCAAGCAAATAAGTTTCTATTCTTGTAATTTTTTCGTTATCATTTAATGATAACACATGAAGAATTTTTTGAGAATCAAATGTAGAACCGTTAAAAAAGTTCTCAATTTCAAGAAATATCTTATATTGATCTACTGCAACTGAGATAACATTTCGTTCTATTGAATTAAAAGGGCTTAATTGTTCTTGATAAAAACTTTTCAACGTATCTTTTCCTACTATAATACGATTTTCCCAATCATAATACTCTATATTAGAATCGTAATATTGATCAAAAAAAGAAAAAAATGCGTCTTTATTTGTTTTTTGATAACCTGCTGTAATAAATGATATGCATACATTTTCAATTTCTTCGTTAGTCATTTTTTTTTCCTTTAGGTTTTAGGTACAAAAATGCCACCTGGCATTTGATAAACATAGATGTTGTTGAGAACAAAATAATGTGCTAAATGTGTGTGAAAATTATCACCTCTGCCTGCCATTATTTCTGTATGACTTTTTATTTTCATATATGGAACAGGTAATAATGTATCAATTAATTTTTTAGGTGTAGACATAAAAAATATATCATTTACTGTCACAACAAACGGCAGTGGCGGACCTGTTACATTTATCGGACTTGCTCCATAAATCTTGGAAAGATCAATTGAGTTGATACGCCTATTGAAACTATCTATATCTGGAATTTCTATGTCTGGTCTTGTAATTATAGCACAGTCGTATTCATGTTGTAAATTAATCAATTTGATCAATATCTTTTGCCAATGATAGATTTGCTTATTCCCTCTGTGTTCAAAATCAATCTCTTGCTCTAAATTTAAATATTTCGGTGTTTTGCCTACGGTTGATAGTATATACGATTCAGTGATTGATTTTTTTGGATCAATATCGTCTATGCCGTTTCTATCTCCATTTAAAGTGGACGAATTCCAGGTACTCATGAATATGTCATAATCAAATTGATCTAAAAATTTCCACGTAGGGAATTTTTGAGAGAAGGTTCGATATTCACCACCAACAAGTAAAGCCAATTTTTTCATTGTATCATTTGTATATGTAAGGCTCTTTGGTTTTAATCTGTTTCAATCGTTTACGATATCTTATCTGTCTAGTAAGTTTGCCAAACAACCGTTCTACGATGTAAAATCTAATCTTCTCCAATATAGACATTTATACGAATCCGTTTAATTTAATATGCTCAATTAATCGATCAGCCGTATCTTGGTGGCCGCCATCACCGGTATGCATACTATTAACCGTGTCTGGCCACAGACGTGTGCAACGACCCCAATCTTGATTGCAATAATCCCTAGGTTCATCAACTAAATTACTATAATCAGTATCTGATGAAAATATAATGCAGTTTATTCCCTGTTTCTTGATCATCTTATAAGCCATTAATATAACACCTCGATCATATTCTCGTTTAATGCTAGAATCAAATATATCAAAATAATAGCGTTCCATCAACTCTACTTTTTCTACAGATTCTGTATGTAGTCGTTTGTAGTAATCATTTTTATTATTGGCTTTGGCTAACTTTAAATATTCAGAAAACGCTATTACTTGCTCACTTAATACCTTAGGAGAGTAATTTGGGTTATCCTTAAAATAGAAATCCATTGGAGCATCATGCAAAGGCGGAGTGTGATAGTGCGGAGGATATAAATGATAATTGATATCTAATGCAGTTAAAGGTATATTTGGATCTTGATCTTTGCCTGTAGCAATCCATTCCACTCTATCAAATGATGTTGTACCTAAAATCACTAGGTGAGGTTTAGGAGTCATCTTGGCCGCATAAGCACCTTGAAGGTATATTGTGAAATTACTAGCACTCCCTCTCGCTAATCTAACTAGATCCCAATCAAAATGTTGAGAAGTTAACACACCATACGGCTTTGTATGCAGATTGGTACAGCCAATACCATAGTTAAAACTATCGCCACATACTATCATTAGTTTCTTGTCTGTAGTCATTTTAAATAAATCCATTTATTTTAATGTGTTCTATTAATCGATCTGCTGTGTCTTGATGCCCGTCATCCCCTGTATGAAATGACCCAATTGTGTCTGGCCACAACTGGCAGCATCTATGCCAATCTTGCCTACAATAATCTCTAGGATCGTCAACTAAATCTTTAAACATTACATCTACTGAAAATATAATACAATTTATTCCTTGTTTTTTAAGCATACTATATGCCCTTAGTATGACACCACGGTCGTAATCTTGTTTGATCCGTGGATCAAAAATATCAAAATAGTAGTCTTCTATAAGCTGTATTTTTTCTGATCCTTCAGTAAGCATCCTTGTATAATGATTAGGTTGTTTTGATTTTTCTATTTTTAAAAAATCAGTTAGAGCCAAAACTTGTTCACTCAACATCCTAGGGTTGTATTTTGGATTATCTTTAAAATAAAAATCCATTGGAGAATCATGATGAGGTTGTGCCCAATTATGCGGAGGATATTGATGATAGTTAATATCTAAGGCAGTTAATGGTATGTTTGAATTTACTGTTTTACCAGTAGTAATCCATTCTACTCTATCAAAGGATGTTGTACCTAAAATTACTAGATGAGGTTTAGGAGTCATCTTGGCTGCATAAGCTCCCTGCAGGTGAACAGTAAAATTGCTAGCACTTCCCCTTGCTAATCTAACTAGGTCCCAATCAAAATGATGAGAGGTCAGCACACCATATGGTTTTGTATGCAGATTAGTACAGCCGATACCATAATTAAAGCTGTCCCCGCATACTACCATTAATTTTTTATCTGCCATGATATTTCCACTTTTCTAAAACATTTAAGAATTCTTGACGTGTCAACAATTTATCAAAAACAATTGAAGCAAATTCAAAATGTGAATTTGGACCAGGATGTAGACAATCTCTAGCTTTGTTCTGTTTATGAACTTTGTAAGCTGGATCAATAAATTCTTCGATGCAATTCATCATAACAGGAATATAGTTAACTTCTAGTTCAGGTGGGTAATCAATTAGTCGAGGGTTATTTCTCTGCATGAAATCTCCGTTCCAACAACTAAAAAAGAAAGGTATATTTTTAGATTTTAAATAGTATTTTATAAAAAGAAGAATTTGGTAGTATTCATGATAGGACTGACGTAAATCTAAATTCTTCTGCATAAAATCAAGGGTATTATCATAAAACATCCCTGTCAATGGATTACCTGGCAAAAAATTTGTAACGATTCCTTTCCCGGCAGTGTCTGTAAACACCAATTCTTTTCTAGTGACAGGAGGTAGTAAGACATAAACCATATCTGGTCTAGCACCTTTATGCTCTATAGAAACATATACATTTCTAATAGCAGAATTAGCACTGATCCCCCCTTTACCTACATTGAATACGGCTATGGGACCGTTATTAGTTTTTATAATAATTCGTTGTTTAAGAAATGTATGCCATAAATGTTCTGCAGGAAGTCCTATACCTTCAGTAAATGAACAACCACTGACTAAAATTGTTGGATAATCATGTGCTTCCTCAAATTCTCTAGGGTCTGAACTAGTTACTCTAAAACCGTAAGAATTGTAAGCATAGGTAATATCATACTCGCCGTATGTTATGAATTTTGTTCCTCTATCCTCCTTTGTTCTTTCATATGTATGAAGATCGTCAGGGGTTTTCCAAAAATGACTGCTATTCCTTTCAGGAAATAAATCAAAATCATATTTGTTCCATAGATTGTAATTAATTAAATTTTCAGGAGATTTAACGCGATCGAACGGAATTGGGCTAAGATGGGCCACTGCTTCACCCCAATGGTTAAATCCCATACCAGCAAATACTTTAAATCTCTTCTCCCACCATTCTTTTGCTTTTATTCTAACTGAACTAAAATCAATATCCGATAAATTTCTGCAGTTACTTCTTACAATAGCCCATTGTAAAGGTAAATTCATAATTTTATTGTATAAAATTAGAAATTGTTCTGCTAGATATTGATGTGTGTCAACCATTTCACCGGTATTAAAAATATCCATCGGTATATCTAAAAGTTTTGTAATGCTTTCTTGCGTACCTAGATAGAGCATATCGCTCATTTTACGAAATTTATCTAGCGGAAACGGATTATCTAAGTATCCGCCACATATAGCGTACAAAGTATCGTGGCTATCATTAGGAATATTGAAAATGAAATCTTTAAAAAAATCTTCATAATAATCTAATGCTAGATCTGGTCTGAATAATATTACTCGATCATACTGAATCCCTGAATTATTCATGAGAGATATTGCAGACTTCCAGCGATTAATCAAATACCCTTGATAACATATTTGACTATATGGAGGATCATTTAGATCGGCAATATCTATAGCTATTGGATTAATAAACTTGCGTATGCTATCTTCTGTTATATTTTCTGTAATGGACCCGCCTTCCATTGGCAAGAATTTGCTTGTATTCCAGGTAGAAAAATAGCAATCAACATTATTCCATTTTAAAAACGACCAAAACTTGTGAGCTATAGCAAATTCTCTATACTCCCCTGCTATTAAAACCGCTATTTTCATAAGTCTGAATTACCTAATAAATCAAAAATTGCTATATATTTTAATAAACGATCAGCCCAGGCAGCATGTCCTTCTTCTAAAGGGTGCATAAGGGGACCTATTTTGTAATTATTTTCTTTGACAAATTGGGCAAAACTTGGAACTACATAATATCGATTTTTTATTATTTGTGCCAATAATTCAGGTTTTATCACACCCGTTTCCATTTTCATTGACGTAGTTATTAAATATGGAATTTTTTTAGTTCTTAAAAAATTCTGCATTTTTAACACTATCATTACATTAAGGGTATGATCCCCGCGATCATTCTGATGACCAATAGGATAATTTTCAACACCTGGTGCAGTAGAAGCTAGATAAGCATAGTAAGATCCAAGATCAGAGGAACAAAATTCTCTACGAGCAAGGTGAGTCAACCCTATATTAACAAAAATCTCTTCAGGTTTAAAGATTACCAACGCTTTAGACAAATTATTAATCAGCATCCTATAGGAACGTTCATTCGACCCCTCAGGCAATCCGGAATTTTGATAGTAGTTTATTCCTAACTGATCAGCCATAATCCCTGTATAACAGTGTTTCCTTTTATAAGGAGTAAACGAAAAAAGAGTTCCTTCGACAGTATCAAATTCAGGGCCGTCTGGATGTAATTCATGCCCCCATACGAATGAATCACCGACCGTATAAAAAAATTTTATCATAAATCAAAATTATTTAACAAATTGTTTTCATTTATATGAGTTAACAAATGTGCAGCCCAGGCAGCATGTCCTTCTTCTAAAGGGTGCATAAGGGGACCTATTTTGTAATTATTTTTTTTAGCAAAATCAAAAAAAGATGGTTGTACGTAGTAACGATTTTTAACTATTTGATTGGAAAGTTCGTGGGTTATAACTTGGAGTTTTCGATAAAATTCTATTGATAAGGAAGCAGTTATTAGATAGGGAATTTTATTCGTTCTTAAAAAATTCTGCATTCCTAACACCATCATCATATCAAATGTAAAATGCCCGTAATCAAAACTAAAATGATTTACAAGAGTTTTCCACAAAGTATGGTGACCTGGCATCATATCATTGGGTTCAAACGAATTTAAATGAATATAGTAATCCCCTATCTCATTGAAACAAAATTCTCTACGAGCAACGTGAGTCAAACCTATATTAACAAAAATCTCTTCAGGTTTGTAAATTGTCAATGCAGAAGACAAATCATTAATCAGCATCCTATAGGAACGTTCATTTGAACCGCCTGGACAACTACTATTAGCATAAGATTCGACTGACAACTGGTCGGCTATAATTCCGGTGTAACAATGCTTTCTTTTATAGGGACTAAATTCAAATTTAGCCACAGATGAGTTGTCTGCTTCAGGACCGTCTGGATGTAATTCATGTCCCCATACGAATGAATCACCTACTGCATAAAAAAATTTAGTCATAATTTATAAAAAGTATTGGAATAATCAGATATCTGTCGATATCCGTCTGCTGTTAAAGGATCTATATTAGAGACTTCGGGCCTGAAAACTGTTGTTAAAATATGATTATTGAGTATTCTAAAATTGCTTTCTTCAGCAAAGTCTGACATGTTTCCGCCTGGACCTATAAGATCATAGTCATCTTGTCTGACCTCGTGCTTTTGTATTTTTCTATATAGATCTGAAAGTAAATCCATCGCTGTTGAAGAGCCGTACAGAAATGTATCGGAAGCATTTACTCTGTTGAATTCAACTGACATTCTGCCCGAGTGCAAACAAACGATATCAAGATATCGATGTTGATTGATTAGATGATGTCTTGCTGTTTGGGTAAAATCTTGTGTTAGATCAAATATTAAATCATATCTACTTTTAACAACTAAATCGTATCTGAAATTATTTTCAATTTCATATTGTTTCTTCAAGTGATTGGCCATCATCATTGAATAAGTTAAAGACGCCCACGAGAATCCAGCACCGATGGCCTGCGCAGAATCAATAATATATTTTTTTGGATTAAACAGATTAACCTTGTCATTCAACCAACCGACATCAACAGGAGTATCTCCTTCCCAATATACAGGTTGTTCTCCAGGGACAGGAAATAATGTTCTTCTCTTATAGGTATTATAATCCCAAACATGACAAAAGTAGTCACATTGGTATTCTCCTGAAAAATAATGCAAAATATTAGGAGCGGCAACATCTATGGTTCTAGGCTGACCACTTAGACACACTGCTATTTTCATCATATTACCTCAAACAATTTAAGATCACCAAAATGAGTACACTCTGTTTTTATTTTTAAACTTTTTAAAAAATAATAAAACCCCTTGTCGTCAAGGGTTCCTTTTTTTCTTACTGGTGACAGATACTTGTACTCGATTCCAAAATTACAGGCACAATCAAATGTAAGTGAGTTTGAAAAAAATATCTGAGGTGAAACTTCAGTAACTCCGCGACCTCCAGTATATCGCCCTCTGACATAATATAATTTGTTAGAGGTATAAAGATCTAATTTTGGCAACAAATTTGAATGTTGAGAAAACAGAGACAGTGTATCATCAGATAGATCTATTGCCACACAGGTATCAAAATCTTTTTTAATCTCTAATTCATGTTGTCTTTTTTTAAAACAGCTTTTCCAAAGATTTATATACAAATCGTTTTCATCTATGTGTTCAAAAAACTCAATATTATAATCACTCATTTGGTTGCAACAGTGCTGTCGGAGAGCAGACAAATTAGTATTTGAGGTGCCGTACAAACAGACTGCTAAATTAAGGTTGGTAGATTCCGGTCTCATAGTGTCTTATTCCTTCTTTGTGCAAGGGCATGATATCAAAAACTTTAGGTACCTCGATGGCACTGTACCAAGGAGCAATCTCTGGGAAAGTTTCTAAAATGTTTTTGCCTCTTCGCTGATCGTATTGTGTGAAAAAACTCTTGAAGTCAACCAGCAACAGTTTCTTGTCATCAGGCATGTAGACATGGCCTTTGTCTAACACTTCAATGTAGTCCAGCAGTCTTTGGATCTGTGCCATTTCCCCGTCAAGAAACAGGCGAGAGTCTTTGTTCTTGTCGTACCACACTTTTAATTTGGCATGCAACTGCATCTTAACATCATCTGGTAGTGCAAGCGGACTCATGAAGCTGGGCCAACGCAGCATGTTCAATGACAGGTTAGGCCTGTGGTGACCATATCGACTTTTTAATTCAATGACATCATCTAAAAACTCTGTGATACTGAACAGGCATAGACTGTTGATGGTCATCATTATGGTCAAGGCTCGAAACTGAGCATTTTCTATAAAGGTTGACAGATTGTGTCGCCATTGCTGGTAGTTCAATCCATCTCTAATATATTCAGCATGTGCTCCGAAACTTTCATTACTGGTATAGAGATCAAACTCTCTAATAGGTAATGTGTGAGTTATGCCGATCAATTTTTCCAAGGCTTTTTCACTGAGCCCTAGATTGGAATTAACGGCAAATCTTAAGTTCCTGCTGTCGCTCTGATGTAGGATATCCACAAACCTCCAAAAGTTCTGACTGACGGTGGCCTCACCTCCGGTGATTCTAATTTCATCTAGGGTCTTAGATAATTTAGGCCACCAGGCAAAGAAAGCATCTACATAGGGATTATTTTCCATATGGCGACCATTCAGTTCGGTCCAACTGCCATCTGACTGATAGGCTCCGCCTCCACCGCCCGGGGATGAAAAGTTTTGATAGGCTCCGTGTTTTTCCAAATCCTGTGCCCAGGTAGAACTGTAGCCTGCATTGCAGTAGCTACAGGCAAAATTGCATTGGCGGTCGAAACTGATTTCTAGTGTCTTTAGATCAATGTCAGCATCCCAGGGCAGGTCTTTGAGTCGCCTGATGTCTTCTTCTTGATAGATTTCACTTTTGTAGATTCTGTCACTGGGATTGTTACGACCTATTCCTTCGATCTTCCAACAATAGCTGCACTCTGCAGGCTTATCTCCATTCAACATCATCTTACGCATCTGCTTTTTGTGATCGGTGTTGTGTATGGCACTGGGGTTAGTCAAGATCTGTTGGGGATCAATGGGATGCGGCAAGGGCAAATGACAGCTCATGGTGTGTCCACTGCCTAGATGTATGCTGGCGTTCAACCACTTGGCCGCACAGAAACTGGGACTGATGGAGTTCAGGTGTTGATCACGCCACTTTATTAGATGTTCACTCATATTAGAAAGGCCCCTGTGTTTGCCATCTCACGGTATACATTTTACACTCTTGATAAAAGTCAGCCAACTGTGGAAAGGTCTCTTTAAAGTCAGTACCTCGTCGTAGATCGTATTCGGTGATATATTCAGCAAACTGTGCTCTCAAGGGCCCAATTCGTCCAAATTTAGCATGTGTACGCATCATTTCATCCGTTACAGTATAATATAGCCGTTCGATCCTATTTATTTCAAAGTCAAAGAAGCCTTTGCCACATAAGGGAGGCCAATTCAGCTGATGCAGATTTCTATAGGCATGTGTGACCACCTGCTCTAACATGGGCAGATATTTGGTGTCGGCCACCCAGGCGGCCAAAAACTCTGGCCAACGTATGTAGGGCACATCCAGAGTCACTGGGTTTTTGCGTATGGGCTGTTGAGTATACTGTCGTTTCATGTCCAGGATGTCATCCATCAGCAAATGAAAACTGGGCAGACTCATAATGTTGTAGGCCGCCATGACCGAGAGATGACTGTGTGGTATTTCGGCCAAGACCCTGTGGCAGTTGGCCAGCCAGCGATCATAATTCAGCCCAAATCTAATGTATTCGGCTTGGGCTCCATGTGCTTCGTTACTGGTATAGACCTTGAAGATTTTAACGGCTCCTTTGTCCTGTATGATCTGCATTTTTTTGATAAATTTGTTGATCAACTGTGGGGGCACGTCTAGGTTGCTGTTGATGTTGAATTCCATCTGAGGCTGTGGATGATCTATCAGGTAGTCTAATACTCGAAACAACTGTTTGCTCATCAAGGGTTCCCCACCTGTGATTCTAAAGACCTTGAGCTCTTTGACCACATCAGGCCACCAGGACCAAAAGGCTTCCACATAGGGATTAGGTTTGGTTATGGGCAAGGGCAATATGTCCTGTTGTTTGAGATAGTCTAGACTATGCAAGGGCAGATCCTGCAGTTGATAGGGGCCATGCTGTTCTATTTCCTGTCTCCAGGTGCTGCTGACCGCAGGACTACAGTAGGCACATTTAAAGTTGCAGGCCGTGTCAAAACTGACTTCCAGATAGCTAGGCACCGCATCTGTGTCCCAGGGGCTTTTAACAATGTGATCTAGATAGGGTGCGGCCCAGGGCTCGGCACTTTTGGTTATGCGATCGCTGAACACCGGACCGCTGTTTGAGCCACGATCGGCGTCTTCGGCACGCCAGCAGTAGTCACACTCTTCAGGCCTTGAGCCCTCTAGCATCTGCCTTCGCTGCTGTTTTTTGTAGTTGCTGTTGTGCAGAGCACTGACATTGATTTTGATCTCGTCCACTGAGATCTTGTGAGGACTGGGGTGATGACAACTGTGTGTCTGTCCGGTGCCCAACAACAGACTGACCTGTTGCCATTTGGCCACACACATGCTGGGACTGACCTTGTCTAGTCGCTGTTGTGTTTCTGTAAAAATTTGATTATGATCCATGCATATCCTAGTTGATTAAGTTGTATTTTGTCTAGTCTAGGCCTGTTCGTAGTATTGACTACGCAGCCACTCTCGGTCGTTGATGTACAGCAGTTGATCAAGCGGGCCGTCCTGCTCATAGATGTCATTAACCCACTGTTCAGCTTCTAGTGCGGCTCTAATGGCCTCGGATGAGTAGGGTCTGTTGTAATCTCTATCTTGCCAGGCTTTGAGCAGATCTCGGGTGCGCCAGTCGCTGGGATTGTTGTGCAGTCGAATGGTCAGCTTGACACACTCTCTAAAAGCACTGCGCCAGGTACTGAACTCATCCGTGTTGTAGCGTGTTTCGTTGCTGACCACAGATATGACTCTGAGATCTTTGAACAGTTCGGTGGTCATGTCCAGCCCGGCCCACATCCAAGAGTCTTTGAGCAGTTGTGTAGGCAGCAGTTTGACTCCACCATAGCCATACTCTAGATCATTTAGAGCATTGCGACTGTGCCATATGTGAGCGCAGTGTCGGTCCCAGATAGAGGGTTGATAGTCAAAACGCCAGGCATCTAGCAGCCAGGCATCGGCATCTACCACCCAAAACATGTCGGTGGTGGCCAGTTCAGCGGCTCGGCAGTGTGCGGCGTAGATACCCACCACACCGTCTATGCGTTGGGCATGTGGTGCTCGTTCTAGCACACGAGCCCAATGTAGATCGGCAGTGGGTTCTCCACAGCTGATAAAAAACACATCCAGCTGACCAAATATGCTGGGTGTGATCATGCCCATGACCTTTTGCCCCGCCACCCGATCGACCACACGTACTCGTACGGCCCAAATGTCAGGGTTCTGGTCATTGGTGCAGCGTGAATCCAACATCCATACGTGTTCGTACTCTAGGTCGTACCAGGGTATTACATAGTCCAGATCATAGCAGAGTTCAGGCAGATCACTATTGTAGACAACGTCGTGCTGGGGAGTAATGGTGCCATACCACTGCCAGTCTTTGGGCTTGCGATAAGCGGGTGAGAACCTGACCAACCACAGGGGTTCGGCCAGATCCTCAGTGTGTGCTGGATCCAGTGCCCAGGCACAGTCACAGTCCATGTCCCAGTAGGCCGGAAAGCATTGATCCAAATCTACGGTAATGGCAGGAGCGTCCGGGTTCAGTTCAATGTCAAGGTGAGGTGTAACCTCACCCATGTCCTTGACTCCTTGTACTGTGCGACCCATAGGTTGACAGCTAAAGGCCCATATGCGATCCTCACCACCGGGTACCACACGCCAGTCTAAATACCAAACCAGTTGATATTGATAGTCCCAGGCCGGAGGTTGATAATGGCCATAGATCTGAGGTCCCTCATAGGTAATGGATCGATCTAGATCAGGATTGCGTCGCCAAATCAGCTGAGGTCTGGTAACGGTGACCTGATAGTAACCCGCATCAGGTCGCCACCCGGGAGGAAACAGTTTGGCTATCCACTGACCCTGGCTGTTGGACCAAACCACACAGTGATCGCCACCGGTATCAGGCACATGTTCAATTAGGTGATGTAGCTGCAGGTCCGATTGATCTCGCCAAGGATTCAAGATCAGCTGATTAGTGCCGGTGACCAGTTGAGCCAGCTGTTGATCATAGAGCTCGGGTTGACCGGTCCACTCTATGGCTTCAACCAGTAGAGGGTCTATGAGGTTGACTATGGATAAGAATTGTCCGGACATGAGGGTTTGGTTTTTTATCTGACTCTAGACAGGGTGCGTAAATAATGTATATACTTAATGATATTTATAGGAATAAAGCTGATGACCCAAAATAAAAAACTAGGCATTGTACAGAGTAGAGGACTGGGCGACATAGTGATCGCCCTGCCCATAGCACATTATTATCACCAAGAAGGATACCAAATCCACTGGCCCATCTGCAGAGAATTCGTCAGTCACTTTGAACAGACCGTGCCCTGGGTCACCTGGCATCCAGTGACCACAGATCAGGGCAGCTTCTTTCTGCAACAACCCCAACAGATACTGACACAGTTGGGCTGTGATGAGATCATGCCGCTATACCAGGCTCTGACCGGACAGAACTATCACGAGGCCGCATGGTTCCAGCATACCAAATTTGATCAGTACAAGTATATACGTGCGGGCGTGCCATTCCGTAACAAATGGCGTCTGGCTGACTGCGTTACCAGACAGCGGGACAGAGAACAGCAGTTGTTAACGGCGGTTAGACAGCAGTTGCCCAATCCCAATGACCCGTTCTGTATAGTACATCTAGAGGGCAGTGATCATCGTGCAGACTTTGATCAAAGCATAATCCCCGCAGGCATGCAGATAGTAGAGATCACGGCGGTCAGTGACAGTGTTTGGGATTGGCTGAGCGTGATAGAAGCGGCCGATGTAGCAATCCTGGTAGACAGTGTGTACAGCAACCTAGTGGAACAGATGACTCTACTAGACGATGACAGCAGATACTTTATACCACGCAGTCATATTGGACTGACACCGGTTCAGATCAATCACTGGAACTGGCTAGCCAATACCTCACTGAATCCTGCCAGCAAGACCATACAGGTCAAGTAGTCTATGTGCCACATGGGCAGATTGACCATCTAAGCTAGGGATTGTACAATTATACACACATACATACACACATGGCAAAGGAGCGACAGCAATGAAAAAGACAACAATGCGGGACTGGCAGCCTAAAACACCAGGACTGCCTCACCACTTTAGGCCTACCAGTGAGGATCTATACGGTGAATGCCGAAAGGCCTACTTTAAAAATATCAATTTACCTGTACTACAAGAACTCTATCACGGAGACCCTAGACATCCTTTGAGCTGTGTGATTACGGGCGAGGTGGGTTTTAGTAACTGGGAAGACCTACTGACCGGAAAACCTAAACAACGCTTTGACCTTGACTTTAATCATATTAGACAGCGAGCCAGAGAAGGGCGTCAAAGCGGTGATAGTGCTGACAAATGGGACCTGAGTCCCTGTAGTATTTTCCGTAGTTATAGTCTGGCAGATAGCCGTCCAGATCTAATTGAGTTCATGTGCATCATGCCGGTGAGCAAAAAATCCCATCATCACATCAGTCAAGATAGTGCCATGGGTGATGTGATACTGACAAACTACAATCGCAAATACTGGCCCTGGCATCTACAGAGTCGACAGAACTTTGATCACATAGTGAACAAATACCATTTGGGATTGGACTACGATTGGTTCATAGACCATTTAAGCAATATCAATCATCCTAAGATCAACTGCCGTAAGCAGTATTCCTGAGATCAAAATACCCCGCTAGAGTGGTCTAAGAATTAGTACCTAGATCACTGTGTATAGCAATACCCCGCTGTAGGGGTCACTGGGGATTTAGAAGATCTACACATGCACACGCAGTAGAGAACACGGTATAGGCGGACACTTCTAGACCAGAGTATAGCACAGGGTGTAGAAGTGTGTGAACGATGAGTGTGAAGAAGTGTAAAAGGGTGTGAAACTGTGTAGAATGGTGTGGAATCTTGTGGGAGTATTTGAGCTTAGCCTGTCTCCAAACCGGCCTGCGAATAATTCTTATTTAGATCTAGGCATCAGACGGTGCCACATTCTGATCCCAAGTTGTGGATAACTCTGTGGATATCACACTTGTTTAGACTGGTTCCAAAAACCACCAACTTGTGGCAGAAACGCCACTAAATCGGTCTATTATACACAGTGATTGACACACAAGCAGTATGAAACTATACTGTATCTACAGTGAGTAGTAAGCGTAGTATATAGTATACACACTAGCAAGTTTAGGGCCTCTAGCTCATGTTGGTTAGAGCAGTGGACTCATAATCCATTGGTGCGGAGTTCGACTCTCCGGGGGCCCACCAAATATCTGCCCGTAGCTCAGTGGATAGAGCAACAGCCTTCTAAGCTGTGGGTCGGAGGTTCGATCCCTCCCGGGCAGGCCAAATCCATACTGTAACTCATAACTATACTGTACAGTAGTATTATACTGTAGACTAGTATAGTACTGAAGACTAGTATAGTACTGAAGACTATGACTATACTGAAGATCATGACTATACTACGAATCAGTATAGTACTACGAATCATGATAGTTACACGATTCATAACTATACTACGATTCATGACAACTTCGCGGCACTAGCATCTTTTGCCCAATCTGTCAAGCGGAATCCCGTCTGTGGCGAATCTGCCACTGTAGCCAAAATGCCACAACGATCTTTTGAGTTGACCTTTTGGGCAGTGAGCTGTATACTATTGAGACTGAAGCACTAAACGAGAGCACAAGATGTACACACTTAGTCTAGCACAGAGCCAGCAGATTAACAGTGCCGTCTATACACACGACTGGGAAGCTGAGGCAGTAGCCAGTTGGGAAGCCACAGGCGACGACCTAATGGACGAACTGGCAGATCGCTTTGAGAGCCAGTTTAAGGACTGGGACACTGTAGAGGAGTTGGGCGGCATCACAGTGTATCTCAAAGGGGGACGGTTAGTGGCCTTCTACGACTACGAGCAGTTTAAAGGATCCGTATTTTAGAGTGCCGAGTGTGGGGTTCTTGCCACAATTGACAGGGATCCCACTGAGCAGTATAATACATGAACTGAGCAATACACTACACGGGAGAGAGCGATGAGTGCAATGTCAAACCTGCATATGGACGTACAAGACCTGCTTGAAGAGGGATTCACCCCTGCAGAGATCGCTCGTATACTGAACATTGAGGAGTCGCTGATTGATCCTCGTGCGTTCAATACACTATACGACGGCATGGACGACTACGAGAGTGATGACGGCTACGAGTACGTGACGGGCTGTGATCCCTCTGAGGACTCCTATTTGGATGCCAGTTATGAGGACCGGTTCGACATCGGCGACTATTGAAGTGCCGGGTGTGGTATAATTGCCACACTTGACAGTTTGGGCCAAGTTCGCTATACTATTGAAACAGTAACGCATAAAGGACTACGCTATGACACGCCAGCAAACCAACTACCTGCTCGAACTGATCGACAGCGGACTGCTCGATGCGCGGGACGTCGTTACTATGGCTGTCAAGTACATGAGCGAAGACGAAGTCGCTGACATGCTGCGGATCAATGGCATCCTGGACGAAGAGTACGACGATGAGGAGGACTGGATTGCGGCAGGGCGGGACTTTGAGGACAGTCTGGAAGAGATTGATCCTGTCAGTGAGTCGCAGGAATGGGCAGACTACGACCCAGACTGCTGAAGTGCCAGGTGTGGGACTGTAGCAACGGTTGACAGTCCCACCGACCCACTGTATACTACTGAGACTGAAGCACTAGACGGAGATTGAACTATGTGGACTACAGAAAATCAGCGAGTGATGGCAGACGCACTCAAACAGTTGGTAGAGGACGAGGGCACTGCCTATGCCGCAGGCTACCTGTCCAGCTTCGTTGTCAGTATGCTGAAGGACTTGCCCAAGCGTAAGCAGAAGGAAGAACTACAGCAGATCCTGCGACATAACTGCGACTATAAGGTCACCGTCAAGCACCTGCTGACTGGTGAGGACATTAAGATCCGACGCGGTGATCGCGGGACCTGCTTGGATCCCAGCATGGAACGCTACCACACCATGTGATGTGGTTCTGCTGCCACAGGATTGACGGGCTGTGGCAGCTATCATATAATACTTGAACTGAAACGCTGTTTAGGAGAACGCAATGACTGCAATCGCTAACATTCCCCAGCTCCACGCTGTCGCCACTGCTCGTGCCGCTGCCAAAGCCGCCGAACTTGATGCAAAATACGGACAAGCCTGGCCCTGCGGTTTTGCTTGGGTCAACATCAGCGGCGTGAAGCTGAGCACCAAAGTGGGCAAAGAGTTCGCCAAGTTGGGGTTCCGCAAGGCCTACGGCTACAAGAACACGGTTCAGCTGTGGAACCCCAGCGGACATGGGACGCAGAACATGGACGTAAAGGAGGAGGCCGCTGAGGTCTACGCTGACGTGTTCCGTGCGGCGGGCTACGATGCGTTCGCCGGCTCGCGTATGGACTGAAGTGCCAGATGTGGGATCTTTGCAACGGTTGACAGAGATCCCACTGAGCAGTATACTACTTGAACTGCGAAACACAACGGGAGGGCGGCACGATGGGATACACGGTACTGGCAGATCGGCACCAAATGGACGACATGCGAAATCGATTCGGTCCGCGAGCTGGACTAGAAGGCCCGTTCAACTTCAGTGGTCGTGTCTTGTACTACGACAGCAAAGAAGGACAGTACTACGATCCGCTCACTGACTTCTATGTGGAGCAGAGCGAGATGGATGCGATCCACAACCGTTTGATGAATACTCTGAGGGGTTGACTATGAGCTGGAACAAGGAAGGCGAGCGAGTGGCTGGTGTATACTTGGGTGCCTACACTATCACAGGTGTAGTCCAGAGCAGCCGTGTCAAGTATGGTGGGCGGGTTCAACACCGTGTCTTGCTGGATACTCCGGTGGAGGTGTTTGGTCGTGTGGCAGAGGAACTGATGTTAGACGATGAAGAACTATTCACCGGACCTGCAAGGCGGCTAGGCATGATGGATGTTGTGAATAAACAACACGCTTGACGCTTTGGCTAGCCGAAGTTATACTATTGAAACAGTAACGCAACGGAGCAACAAAATGGCCAGTTCCAGATTCCCTAATATGAGCTA
>Ga0164294_10000923_pt1 | contig 27826 bp, 26 predicted proteins | sample GEODES005metaG_FD_111479 | JGI IMG/M metagenome (GOLD analysis project Ga0164294, IMG submission 111479) | Oligotrophic lake water microbial communities from Sparkling Lake, Wisconsin, USA - GEODES005 metaG | ecosystem: Environmental > Aquatic > Freshwater > Lake | place: USA: Sparkling Lake...
ATCGCGATAATAGCGATCACAACTAGAAGCTCGATGAGCGTAAATGCTTTTTTCATGATTGCACCTTTGCAAACGTTGTCGGTTCAGTCCGACCAGCGGTACTCCCGGGTCGCATCGGCCCTGGAGCAACAAACTTTGATTGGGGCATATATCACACCCTTAAATGCATGGTAACACGCGTTTGCCAAAACGACAAATGATATATTTCTGATACATCGACGAATTTTTCAATGCCTGGGAGAGAGTTGAGGTCGGCTACTGGTAGATTTCGGATGGGATTCCATGGGAATTACGGCGGATCGCTCGTTTTTGGCTCGGCTCGGTGGCGAGGCGGGGTGCCGAAGATTGGCTCAGGAGTTCTATTCCCGGGTTGCCAAATGTGACGAGCTTAAGCCGCTATTTCCAGGCAAGAGCGTTCGCTGCGCGACGGAGGAATTCGCGGCGTTTCTTATCCAGTTTCTCGACGGCGATCCCGCCCAGACGCAATACCGATGGTGGCTGAGTCTGCGCGAATCTCACGCCCGATTCGAGATCACGGACCGGCATCGATCGGTGTGGTTGGGTCTCATGCACGAAGCGATCGAGACCGCGATTGAGGACATCGAAACCCGGCGGGCACTGGATCAATTTTTTTGGGTGACGTCTCGCTACGTGATCGGGATGGGGGAAGATGCCCCGGTGAGTGACGACGAATTGCTTGCTCGTTGGAGTTCCCAGTGCGAATTGGACCGTTTGACGGCGTGCCTTGCCGGCGGTCAAGACGAAGAAGCCATGCGCTTGGCGGACCAGTTTTCCCACCGACGGGCGGTGTTTGTTGGAATCTTGGCGGAGATGATGGAGGCCGGCCGGGATCGTCTGGATGCATTTGTGCTGGCACGAGTGACTGCCGATCCCACCTTGGCGAGGGAGCGCTACAACGGCAGAAGTTTGCTGCACTTCGCAGCGGGATTTGCCTGTATGCCGGTGACGGAATTACTTTTGGCCAACGGAACCGATCCCAACGAACTGGACTCGGGCGGCCACGCTCCGCTCTACCGGGTGAGCCCGGGGCGCAACGACACCGGGCCGGCGGTGGTTCAGGCGTTGGTGAGGGCGGGGGCAGACGTGAACCACGCCGGTGGAGTCAGTCGATCCACCCCGCTACACCAAGCGGCGCGGTTTGGATTTGTGACGGTAGCCCGGGCGCTTTTAGACGCGGGAGCCGATCCCAATCGGCAAGATAAGAAAGGACTGACGGCGCTTGATCGCGCCAAAAACTGCCGCCGGCCCGACGTTGTGGCCTTACTCGAAATGCCATTTTGACCTAACCGGTGGCGCGGAAAGCGCAACCGGCTAGGATCGGTCAGGTCTAGTTTCCGCTGGTGCGGGTCGATTCAATTTTTCGCCGCACGGCATCCAGAAACTCGAGTGGTTGGCGGCGACCAACTGTAGAGGGCATTACCCGCCCTGATAGAGTTCAATCGCTGAGTTTTGTTGATTACGATCTCGATTTCTGTCGTTGGACCGGTTTGGTAGTTTATTCCGCTTTCCGGAGGGGGAAAATGGCGCGGACGAATTCGCATCTTTCCAAACTGAACTGTTACCGGAAGCTGACTTGCGGAAATTTATGACAGATATTTTGTAAAGAGGTCTATTTTGGAGTTCCGCAGGGCGAGTAAGCACTAATGTTTCAACCTCGTAGTCAGCTCTAACCTGCGTCCCGAAATCGTTTTGTGCCTCAATCTGGCCCGAAATGACGAATCGTCCTCGCGCAACTTCCTTTAACGGGGGTTCGTCCGGAAAAATCACGGAGCCTGGTGAAAGGGCTTGAGACCGAATGAACTCTTTTGTGAACGTGAGCGCTTCAAGCCCCTCGGGAGGAGTGTAGTTACCCCACGTTAGCCTAACCGGGTACTGGACCGGATATTTCTTCGGCACAGATGCGAAGTCTTCAATTTGGTGATTTCTGATCGCGGTCAGAACTCCCCAGACAGTTATGAGAACGGAGAGAGTAACCAGACCTAGGCCAAGAATTGGACTTTTTCGAGGTACAGAAACCACTTTTTGCCCAGTAGATGCGAGTGGCAAATCCGTCCGTTGAGCAAATACTGCTGGCGACTCACCATCATCAAATGCCTTTTCTAAAGCATCCGGATCCAAATCCGTGACCCTAAAACCTCTTTTTCCCGCAAGGAGGCACGAGTCAAGTGAGCGCAGCCACTGTTGAAAATTCATGGTAACGGCCCACGAAGTCTACTTGACCATATAGTGGGAGCTTTAAGAACCCCCGGCCACACAATGGACCTTGCTCGGGTCGGCGAGTCCACTTTGATAGAGAGTGGAACAGAAAGGGGTGGCTGTCGCAACCCCTGCAATTAGCACAACAGGTTAAGCGAATATGCTCCAAGTATATTTGCTGGGTAATGACAACCAAGCCGAACGGTTCGGTTGCCGAACCTCGCGCATAATTGGGTCGTGAATAGATCGGAACTTTTGTTGCAAGCACTAAGCCAGCCGTCGGACGCGATTGGGCGGTTCCTGATGGACAAGCTTCGGGCAGCATTGCCGGATCATGACGTGCGTTACGTTGCCCTCGCCCACGATGAGATTCTAAGATTCGCGGCGCGGGGATACTGCGAAATTACGCCGCTGCCTGATCACTCGGATGATGTGCAGATGGTTTGGCACAATCGGGTGATCTTCAAAAGCCCCTCCATTGCCTGGTGGGGGATTCAGTACCAGGGGCATCATCTGGAGTACTTGGTCTATCCAGTAATGGAAGGGATGCATCGCACGGGGCGCTTTGTGATGATTTGTCCATCCGGCGAGATCTCGGAAAATTTCGTATCCCATTGCAAAGAGTTCAATAGCGACCTAGACGGGGCGGTGCTCGTGTTTAGCGAAGGATGCTGGCGGCAGGATCAAGACCTTTACACGGACATCCAGAACAGCACCCGCGATAATTTGATTCTGCCGCCGGACTTGGCGAACACGATTTGGAGCGACGTTCAGAACTGGCTGGATTCGCAGGAACTATACGAGCGGCACGGGATTCCCTGGAAGCGTGGTGTGATTCTGACGGGCCCTCCGGGCAACGGAAAGACCCACACGATCAAGGCGCTCGTGAATCATTTCAAGATCAATGCCCTTTATGTTCGCGGGTTTACCGAGCGTTTTGGGAGTGAATCGGCGAACATCACGAAAGTTTTTGATAAGGCGCGCGAGTCGGCCCCCTGCTTCCTGATTCTGGAAGACCTTGATTCGCTGGTGAATCCAAAGAATCGCTCATTTTTCCTGAATGAGTTGGATGGGTTTACGCGTAACAGCGGGATTTTTATCATTGCCTCGGCCAATGATCCCGGGAAGCTGGATGCCGCGCTGGTGAATCGGCCCAGTCGCTTCGATCGCAAGTACCTATTCGACCTTCCCTCGGCCCGGGAAAGGCAGCGCTACCTGGAGTTCCTATCGCTCTCACTGGCCGAGGAACTGCAACTTGAACCTGACGAGGCGGCGCGGGTGGCCGATGCTACCGAAGGATTCAGCTTTGCCTACCTTAAGGAGCTGGTGCTTTCGAGCATGATGACTTGGATATCGGATGGTCGGCAGTCGTCGTTTGCCGCCGTGATGGAAGGCAACGCGGTCTTCTTACTAAGCCAAATGCTAGCGGACCCGGTCCCGACTCCGGAAGTTCTTCCTCCGTCGGGAGATTTTGATGAAGATTAAAAGGCTCGGCAGGACGACTAGAACCGGCAAGGATCTAATCGTGCTTTGACTCGGCGTTCGAAATGGATTCCCTTAGATTGGAGGTCAGAAACGTCGGTCAACTGACATAAAAAAAGCCTCAGCCAGTCGGCTGAGACTTCTCTAAAAAAATGGCTGCCGCAACAGGACTCGAACCTGTGACCCGCTGATTAACAGTTCCACTGAGACCATTCCACAGCGTCGGATAGACTGCCATTTTAAGTTCAAATTGGGCCCATTTACGTTTCAATCTGTCCATTCATTCGACAGCAAGATGCTCAGGTGAGTACACAAATGAGTGCACATTTTGGGGCCGATAACCGAGAGCCACAGTTTCACCTCGTGACTCCGTTTTGGCCGAAAACGCCAGCCTGGGCGATCACCTGCTGTTGCGCGATGTTGATCTGGATCTGAACGCTCACCTTGCGGAACTGAGCCAAGGATGCGACTGCTCGACTGAACCGGATATGCGCCGAGTCCAAGCGCCGGCACCAAAACTCTCTCACCCGAATTGAATAGTCTCCTTCAAGTGCTCCTTCTGCCTTTCCTTCGGCAATTTGGAGCGTGAACCAACTTGTAATAACGTTCTCAATGAGCATCCGCTCCGCCCCAGTCGCATTGTCAGCGCCGAGGTCTTTCTCTAACCAAGCGATACTTGCCGTCAGTGACTCTTTGACTAAATCGCTGGCATGAAGTCTTTTGATCGCTTCCTGGCGCTTCAGTGATGTCAACGTACCAAATGTCCACCCAAGCGCTCCCTCTCTCTTGCATCTTGTCCGGTATTCCTCAATATCTGCAGCGGACGCTCCGCCCGATTGAATCCTTCCCGTAAGCTCTACGAGGTGCTTGAGTTCCTCCGCCATTCCCCCCGACGACGGCAGATTCCCGCCTCCTGTGCAACCAGAATCGCTTGTGCCTGGTTTTGCTGGAACAGATCTGCCAACCGCCTCTCGTCCATCATCAGTTCCCGAATCTGGTGAAGCTCCTCTTCCCTTTCCTGCCGGCTTAACCGATCTGTCAGCTCCATTTGCTGCCCGAATCGCCCCGACCCCACATACACCGAGACCACCTTGGTCCCGACTCGTTTCTTCCGATAGTAATACTGCCGCCCACGCCTCGTCTCCCATGCCATTAGATTCCTGTTGTGCTACAAACTAAAGACGTCCGAGGCACGTTGATCGCACTTCATGTCGAGGATCGATATGACTGCACGATTTGTCCTACGATGAGGTCCAACACTTCCGCTTGCTGCCCGTGGGAGTCGGATGCCGTTAGACGGGGCCAATGGGATCAGACCACACTGTTCAGCGGTAACATGAGCTTGAGCAAAATTGCACGACTCGCACTCTCAAATGGACATTTCACATGGGCAAGGCACTTTGCCACTGGAAGACTTCGAGATGCAACGGGTCGAGTCCTTCGATCAGGTGGGGGACGAGGTGGTCCGGACCGTCCTCACCCGTGATGGAAGACAGGTGAAATCTAGCATTCCGTCGTTGGGAGAAGAAGGCCAGAACCTGGCAGCCATTTTTGACCGCAGCTGGCTTCGCTCCCAAAATCGTCCACCGTCCGACGGACTCAATGGCGAGATCCGGATTGCAGATCTCTTTTGCGGGGCAGGCGGTATCAGCCTCGGTATTGAGGAAGCAACTCGGGCCTTGGGTTTGAAAGTTCGACACGTATTCGCAGCCGATGTGATGAAGGAAGCCCTGTCCACGTACGACTACAACTTTTCACCAAATATTCTTGAATCGTGCCCGATTGAGTCCGTTCTGGACATGCCTCTTGGAAGCCGCCCCTCAACCGCCGAGATGAGTCTTCGCCAGAAGCTTGGACATATCGATTTGGTCGTGGGAGGACCGCCCTGTCAAGGACACTCTAGTCTTAACAACCACACGCGAGGACAAGATCCCAAAAACACACTTTATGACCGCATGGCCAGGTTTGCGGAAATCGTGAAGCCCAGCCACATCGTCATTGAAAACGTTCCTGGAGTGCGGTCCGATAAAGATGGAGTTTTCAATCGTACTTTTGAAGCTCTTGAGACTCAGGGCTACCGCGTCGATGCACACAAGTTGGAAGCAGAACGAATTGGCGTACCGCAGAAGAGACATCGAACTGTTCTCGTCGCCTCGCGGGTTGCTCCTATTTACTCAGGGTTCCTGCGCGACATAACACTCGCCCAAGAGACTGCAGCGCGAGATGTTAAGTGGGCAATTGGGGATCTGCTTCAAACCGAATCACACGATCTCCTTGACTCCGTGACTGACGTGTCAGACGAAAGCCAGCGCCGAATAGACTGGCTGTTCGACAACGACGAACATGATCTACCTGACTCAATGCGACCAGACTGCCATCGCACTAAGAAGCACACTTATAAGTCTGTTTATGGACGCCTCTTCTGGGATGAATCGGCTTGGACAATAACCACGGGATTTCAGGTGATGGGGCAGGGTCGCTTCCTACATCCAATACGGCGCAGAGTTATTACCCCTCACGAGGCAGCACGACTTCAGTTCTTCCCCGACTACTTCAGATTCGTCGCCAATAGCAGAAAAGGGTTCGCAAAGCTAATAGGTAACGCAGTTCCTCCGAAGCTTGCATATGTAGTCGCACTAAGTTTACTAAGATAGTGGCCTCTGCAAAACTAATATCAAGATTGGGCCGCTCTATTATTTACGAGACCTACGAGCTACTTGGCTGAGGCGAGTTCTCATTTGTCCGCTGCCGATCAAGGTGCCTAGCAGCCGATTCAAGGAATCCGTCAGCGAACCTGAGAGATCCTCGGTGCGCACGCTCCAGGAAACCAGCAGTAGCTCTAGCCGAAAGCGGTCGTGTTGGATATTGGAGGAATTGACGTAATCCGATGTAGCTGCGTGCCTCCGGAAACTCCGACACATTAGCAACGCGAATCCTGTCGCCGTCGCTGAATGCAGCGTTTGGCCATACGTTTCGTGTCAGTTCTCCGGCATCGTAGCTACAGTCGAATTCCCCCGGGGATACGATCCTCCCACCTATCCACTCAGCCAACGGAACAGGTATAGCATTTCCGATAAGTTTCCACCTTCGCCCAACCTTAATCGGCTTGCCTTCAATTTCAACTGCAGTCCAGTCATGATCGAATCCTTGTAATCTCTCAGCATCCCTGATCTCTGGCGTATATATAAGGTCTTTCAGTCGGTCCCACACAGCCGGGGGGGACGGAATGCCGATCGCCGAGCCGCCCTTTAATGTCGGAACGGCATTTACGGCCCAGCCTAAGCCCGCTCTGCCTTCCGTCCAGGAGAATCCACAAGGAACCTCTCCGTCATCAAACCAATCCCTTGTGCCGGTGTCATCCGCAAAAAGAATTGAACGCGGATCTTCGGTTCTAGACGCAACGATTACAACCCGCCTTCGCCGCTGAGGCAAACCAAACGCTCTGGCATCAACAACTCGATAGGCCCATCGAAATCCAAGGTTGTTCAAGGTAGACGTGACATGTTTGATTGCATGCCCTTTTTTTTGCCACAACATGAAAGGAACATTTTCGAGGACAACCCATCTGGGCGAGTTCTGACTATGCGAAAGCAAGCGAAATACCTCATCGACAAGCCCGCTCTGTTCGCCAAATATACCGGCGTTGTCACCCACCAAGCTAAGATTCTGGCAGGGAAACCCGGCGGCGACTACGTCGACCTGCGGCAGACTAGAGATTCTGCAAATATCTGTCTCAAGCTGCACGCCAGGGAAAGATTTCAGGAGCACATGCTGAGCAGCCGGCTCAATCTCGCACAATAACTCGGTCCCAATGCCAGCCCGTGAGAATCCCAACTCAAACCCACCGATGCCGGCAAATAGCCCAACACATCGCAACTGATTCCCCGACACTAGCTGCTGGTTGGCTTTGCTCATAATAGACAATAGTCTACTTAACTTTGCCGTCGAAGACTCTGTACTCCAGCCTTCGCCCCAAGTTTATGGTACCAAGACGTTTGGGATCGGTCAAAGTCTTCAGGCCAGGGTAATTTACGAAGGACGGACCGACGGAGCCAATGACTGAAGACGGAAATACACACGATAGCGCAGCTGAGCCATCCCAGTTCTCTGGGGCACTGCTTGAGCTAGTTGACCTGTCAGCCCTTCTGGGTTTGCTTGAAGGTTCGCCTGCGCAAGGTGGATCGGACCGAAATCCCGCAGATCCTGAGAAGATCCGGGAATTTAAGTCGAGACTCTCAGGCGCGGCCGGACTGCCAATGGACGTCTTCGACGTCCGGGCGATTGACTCCAGTAGGGCCAACTCAAGGGCGCGGTCTGAGTCATTTGGTGCCTTGTTGGATCGCCTTGGCACTGCAGATCTGTCCGATTGGATCTTTCTGGGCAGACTTACTGGCGACGAAAGTCAATATGAGTCCATTACTAGCTTTTTGCGAGACCGCTTAAGTACGTTTTGTACCGTCGCGATCTTGTTCGGAAGGCAACCGAGTTGGCATGTTATTCGCATATTCTATCGTCCAGACCGAATAAGGGTCGCCAAAATGATCGGCCAGTACCTTTCGATAAATGACGACTTGCTAGAGGCGTTTCCTCCAACTTCAACAGCACGGCTTGCAACGTTTCTTGACGTTACGGAAAAAAGCGTAAAGAGATATGTTCCGATTGAATCTAATGCAACATTAAATAATTTTACTTCAAGTTTTTGCAGCAGTTGTGATATAAATCTACTTCACATAAGCGCCGATCTTGTCACTCGAATTGCTAGCTCTTTGCTCGCAAAGCAGTTCCTTGTGTTAACCGGGCTGTCGGGCTCGGGCAAAACCAAGGTGGCGCAAGCATTAGCGGCGTTCCTTGATTGTCAAATCGCTTTAGATGGATCCATACCTGACGGGCCAGGCCACGTCAATGAGACTATCAGCCGGCAGCGTTGGAGCCGGGACGAGTTATTAGTTGTTCTTGAGCTTTATCATCGAAAGGGAACGAGCCCTGGTGCCGAGCGTGATGAAGTAGCTGAGCTTACTGGACGAACCGGGGCCAGTATTGATCTGAGGCTGGCAAACTACTTATCTGAAGATCCTAAAAGGGAGCAGCAAGGACTTGATGCTGGGGGCCGAGCGGTGACTGAGATCTTCCATGAATATGACGAAAAAGCCGAAGCTTTGCGGAGTGATGCTTCTGACGCCAGACGTAGACTTGAGAGGCGAAAAACTCAAATGCCTGACAGTGGGTCTGACAGCCGCGGAATTGTCGGATACGGGACCACCAGTAGCACACCTGGCAGCGCTCTTGTTCCTGTAGGAGCAGACTGGACAGGAAATGAGAGCATCCTTGGCTACCCAGATGGCCTGGATGTCGGCCACTATATTTCAACAGTTGCCCTCAAACTGATTCTTGACGCTAGACACAACCCCGAGTTACCGCATTTTCTTATCCTGGACGAAATGAATCTCTCGCACGTGGAGCGGTACTTTGCCGACTTTCTTTCTGCAATGGAGTCGGGTCAGGAGATACCGCTATACGAAGGATCAGTCCGCAAGGCGGGAGATCGCGACATTCCCTGCCGCCTCAAGCTGCCTGGAAACCTGTTTGTGATCGGGACGGTAAACGTGGACGAGACGACGTACATGTTCTCGCCCAAGGTGCTGGACCGAGCCAACGTTATTGAGTTCCGGATGGCAAAAGATGAAATGCACTCGTTTCTCCAATCTCCCTGTAAGCCTGACCTTGACGGCCTACAGGGTAAGGGAGCGCACTTTGCCAAGAGTTTTGTCCAGGCGACGGTCTCGGAGGTGGAGGTTCCAGTTGCGGTTAGGAGTCTTTACGCAGAGGAAATGAAGCACCTCTTCGCGCTTCTAGGGGATCACCACGCTGAGTTTGGCTATAGAACGGCTCACGAGGCTGCGCGGTTCATCCACTTCTACAAGGAGCTGGGCGGCTATGCTGACGACGATGCATCATGGTTCCCTGACGCAATGGACTGCATGATTGCGCAGAAGCTGTTACCCAAACTGCACGGCTCCCGGACAAAGTTGGGACCGCTGTTGAAGGACTTGTGGTGCGCCACGATAGATGCCCCCGGCACCAGGAGCTATGACGCAATTAAAGATCCAAAGGCGGAGCAGTTAAAGGATGCCCACTATCCCATCAGCGCGGATAAGGTTTACCGGATGTGGAAGCTTCTTGGTGAGAACGGGTTCGCGTCCTTCGCGGAGGCTTAGTTGATCAAGGCTTCAATACCGGCGTCCATATCGATGCGCGACCAATGGGGTGACGAAGTTGCGAGTCTGGAAATCACGCCACGACGAAATCTAGCGGGAAATCCTAGTGACGCCCTGGTCTGCGTCGATCCGGCTATTGCCGCGGAATACGGTGAGACCGAGCTTCAACTAAAAGAGGCCGAGACCTACGAGTATCTTCTGCAAGGTGCCGATGGTAAGCGGCTACGTTCAAGCCTGTCTACCCGGCTCAAGCGTCTGAGGGACGACGAAGAAGACGCGGGCCTGATAGAGACGGGCAACTTCTGCGGGACGTTGGTGTTCGAACTTCTTGAAGCCGATAAAGTTTGTGCGACCGCTTTGATCGATGTTAGGTCGCTGAAGGTCGACTACCGCACCGAGTATCGAGGGATGCTGCGCGACCTCACAGATCGGATCGTGGGACTGATTGTGGACGCGCAATCCTCGGCCAAGGTCTCGTTTCATTCAAACTTCGAGGAACGCCGTGACGCCGGTTGGCTACAGCTTCAACTGGAGCTTTTAAGGGAGACGCTGGACGGCTCGGACTTCAGCGCGGCGCTGAGCCGCATTCTTGCGCATCCGCATGAGCGACTGACACCGCAGGATGAGATTGTCCTGACAGACAGACCGATCCGACACAATGCCGCCACCGTGCGTAAACTCATACATGGTTCACCCCGGCGAGGACTGCCCGTTGAGCATCCTCTAAGAGTTAGACACGGAGTTGAATCAGTCGCGGGGCGTATCTCCGTTTCACGCCGTTACCGAGACTTGGACACACCGGAGAACAGATTCGTCAAGTACTCCCTGGAGAACATGCGCACTTTCCTCGACCATGCGGCGGAGGTTTTCGGGTCAACAAAGGGCTGTAGGGCTTCCACCGAGTTGGCTAGCCGGCTCTCTGAGAAGCTCGAATCGTGGCTCGGACGGTCGTTCTTCCAAGCAATCGGACCGATGCGCCTCGTGCCAATTGGGAGCCCTGTTTTGCAGCGGAAAGCGGGATACCGCGAGGTTCTAAGAACATGGCTGCGCTTCCGCACGGCAGCGGAGTTGTCTTGGAAGGGCGGGGAGGATGTCTTCAAGGCTGGACAGCGAGATGTCGCGACCCTGTATGAATACTGGTTGTTCTTCGTGTTGTTGGAGTGGTTTTGCGACCGGTTCAACGGTGGTGAAATGCCCCAAATTGAGGACCTCGTGTCAGGCTTGGATAAGGATGCCCCACAGCTCAAGCTAAGGCGCAAAGTCCCACTCGGACCGTTCATCGGAATCATCAATGGTTCGGGGCGACGGTTGCATGCCGGGTTCCATTACAATCGGTTCTTCAGCGTTACACATGCCAGAGGGGAGAGTGGAAGTTGGACAAGGCGCTTGCATCCTGACTATACGCTGTCGTTTTGGCCGGTGATTGAGGGTATGGATTCCCAGGAATCTCTAGCCTTGGCAGAAAAGCAGGAGCTGCTGGTTCACATCCACTTGGATGCGAAGTACCGAATCGAAAGCTTCGCGGCCCTGTTCGGTGACGAGCATAGCGATGACAGCGACGAAGATGATCCGAAGAACCAGGGAAACTACAAGCGACAAGACCTGCTCAAAATGCATGCCTACCGCGACGCAATTAAGCGATCCGAAGGCGCGTACGTTCTCTATCCGGGCGACGACGCATGCCGTGCTGCCCAGCTGAGGACAGAGCGCGGGGCCGACAATCCGTGGCCACACACAATGCGGGGATTCCACGAGATTCTTCCGGGCCTGGGTGCGTTTGCTATTGCTCCCGATGAGAGCGGTAGTCCCAAGGGGATGGAGTATCTCGCGATGTTCATGGACGAGTTGATGGAAAACCTCTGTAACCGAGCGTCCATGAGGGAACGGCGGTCAGCTGATCTCCACAAGGTGTTAAGGGAAAGACGCGCTCTCTACAACCTACAGGATGTGGAGCCAGATGTTGGAAATCCGGACATCGGGGCCAAGACGATGGCTCATGCGAAGGAACTTGATCAAGATCTCTTGCGCATCCCACCAGCCCAAGAAATCAATGTCATCGTGTGTTGGTTCAAGGGTGCGGACGAACGAGATTGGATGCTGAAGCACAATCAGGTTGTCGTTAGATTGGGGAAACGACGGGGCGCATTGCCCATGATTCAAGCCATGTCATCGGCATCCCACATCCTCCTGCATGGCCCGGCATACGAAGCCGTTAGCGGCCTTCGAAAGATTGATTCTTCGGCGAGCGTAGTACTCAATCGGGCCGAACTGCAAGCCCTCGGCTATCCCACCGGGAGCATGGACGATCTCAATCACATCTACGCGGCCTTCGCCGCAAGGCCCGATCCTGCCTTCTCTTACGACTGGATAGGCAGGGAAATTGAGACGGCGTTAAAGCGGTCAAGGTCTCGGCAACGGCCAAGCGACCAGGAAGCAAAGGACTACCGGCGCGAGCGCACAAAACCGGGAATCGTGTCGCTTGCCGACCTTGAAATCGCCATGAAACCTTAGGGGCCTTTCCTGCCATGCAATATATCATGCCTCGTACTCAAGAGTTACTTCATGTATCGGAATGTACGAGGCGGTCCATGGTTGACAACACCAGTAAGAACACGAGTCTGGAGGTCGCAATTCGGAAGGCACTCTGGGTTACCAGCCCGGTGAACACCAGATTGCCAGGGAGTCCGAGGCTAGGGGGCCGGGGTTGCGTTCGCCCCCTAATGAGCCTGCCAACTTGTCCTGTCCGCCCAATGGAGATGGCAGCGGTTCAAGGCACCAAGCCTACATCCCGCGGGTCAAGCGTCAGCAGGGGCGTTCCGTGCCCGAAGTCAATGATCACGCCATGCCTGGTAGCCCCCCACACCCGACCTGTGCGCCCTGTCGCCTTGTCTAAGACGCTCAAGCGGAGCGTGGGTAAAAAGGATGGTAATGCAGCATCAAACTCAGCTTCTTCCCGCAAGGCGGTAGCGACGTCGTCACGGTGCTGCTTTAACTCAGTCAGTAGATCCATTGGGAACCGAATTGGCGCGTCCAGCATGACTCCGCCGTCCTGAGCGACATGAAATCTCGCGCCCACGCTTCTGGCTCGCTGCAGTATCGTCCTGCCAGTTGCCGGCTCATTGCCACTTAATCTTTCGTAGGCATACCCCGATGGTCAAAGGACGAGAAGTCTAGAACGTGTCGCAATCACCTTGACCCAGGTTCAAATACCTTGGGTTTCCCGTCGACACTTCACTCAACAAGGGCGGCTTGGCAATTCTATCGATCTGTCCAATTCCCGACGATGGCCTTGAGACAATTCCCTACCCTGATTCTCGTTTGATCAAACGATTCAGACTTCTCTCCATTTTTCTCGTCCATGTAGAGCTTTCGATTCACCTCGACCATCAGTGACGAGACCCGTGCGTCAACCCCGTAAAATTCCAAAGGAATGATGGTGCCGGCATACGGCCAATCCACTGCCGTGCTATACCCAGCTTCTGCGAATGCCTCGACTGCCGCAGCCACCAGTTCGACCGGCGTATGGGGATGACAGGTACCAAAGCAGATATCGGGCCGGTTGGGCTCCCGGTTCATGTCGCATGGAATCGGCCTCGATGGGTAGCTATGGCAATCAATGATCAGGCAGCGGTCATCGGTGAGAAGCCTTCTTCGAGTCCACTCGGTCAGCTTCGAATGATGAGGGTGATAGTACGCATTCATCAGTTCCAAAGAGCGCCCGCTAGACTTCAACGGACGTCCGTCGTGGGTCCGGGTGTAGATAGCGCCCATGCCTCGGCTGGCCATCGGCTCATCCTCGTCCCGAGGAAACCGTTCAGGGTCAACTAGAAGCCGGCTGACCGGAAATCGAAGGTAATCCACCGAGTTACCAATGTCAAAGAGCTCATCGGTGAAGCTGTCGGTCATGGTGATCAGTTCCCGCTGCAGCTCGATATCATCAAGCACGAACTGGGAACGCCACTCATCCGGAATCCACCGAGACGAATGCGGGATGTGGAATAAAACCGATGCCACCAGAAAAGTATGCCCGTAACCCTGGGCTAGACTAGCGAAGTGAGCTAGGCAAGCCTTCGAGGTCGATTGATTCGCTACGTTGCATCGCCAGACGGAGTCCAGGCCGATATCGCCCTCATCGAGCCTAACGGCGAAGAACATCAGGTTCGGTGTCTTTGCCGGGCCACCGGCACCGAAATCGGCGGCGACGATTACACGCTCCTATATCTAAACGAACGGTATTCGCCTGAGGCTGTCTGGCAGACGGCCAGCCGGGTCGTCGAGTTTGGATCTTCCTAGCCCTGGGTGTCGGCTTTCTTTTGCATCTTTCGCCCCTAGTTCGATATCCGCTTGACTCGACTGGGCAACCGCCCGATCTAATGAATCACAAGTCGTGAAGGATCACCCCTTCACCTTTTCCTCCACTCTGGGCCACTTGGCAAGCAGATCTTTAAAGCCAAAGAGCTCGGCGGAAGTGCCGTCTTCTGAGTCGTCCTCTCCTTCTTCGCCTTCTTCGAATACAGACCAGTCAGCCCCATCTTGGAGGCTAAAAATAGCTTCGCGAGCAATCTCACTTAACTTAGCCCCGTCAGCCTTCGGGACGACGAATAAACCCTTGTCTCCCCAAGAACTGGCAAACACTCGCCCAACCGCAGTGTCTCCAAAACGGCTCAACGAAACGTAGATTCCATCCCCGGAAAATGCAAGGCCCACCGAGCACGCCTCGTAGTTGTCAAGAATGTCCAGAAGTACATCACTTGGCTCGAATTCTGAGAGAATTTCATCGGCGTCCTCGATACCTACTTCACGGAAGGCCTGTCTAAAGACACTTTCCGCTTCTATGGAATCATGATTCGGCTGCTTCAAAAGGGCTTGTTCCCAATTCGCCATCAATATCCGAACGCCCTTCGCCTCAAAAACCACATCCCGCTTGCTCACATTCGTACTGTACCGAACGGATGTACGTCATTTGAGAGTTCGGGAAAACTGTAGGCGAATAGGGATGGACAGAAACTGGGCAACGCGAGGTGCTCGGAGTTATCAGAGGCTTTGGGGGGAGATTTACGCTCGAATCCCCTTTTGCCCGGTCACGAGCGGCTCCCAGCGTCTATCACTCGCAATCAGTATCGCGGCAAGCTCGTCACGGGTCCAAGGTAGCACATCTTTAAGAGTCAGATATTCACCAGGAGTCGTGAGCAATTCGTCAAATGTATCAGCTTCCCAGAATTCATCGTGGAACAGTTCTTCATCTTCGGGTCCGTACAGAGTTGCTGTCCAGCCATCTTGATTGAACTCAAGTGTTAGTCCCGCATAGCTGGTTCCTACCCGAAATTCATGGGAGGGTAATCCTGGGATTTGATAAGTTTGGAAATGTTCGGCGAACTTCGCTCTGGTGCTTAAGAGAGATTCCGCATCGCTGCTCGTTGCCAATTCGAGATCTAGATACGAGTTGATATCAAAGTCATACCGGTGAAAAGATTCCTTAAGCAGCCGGCGCAGTTCATCACTTGCCAAGCCGCAAGACTGGGCGGCATCTGAAAGTAGCGGGGCGAGCCTTTCGTTAGAATCCGACCACACGACTAGCGTGGGCCAGTAGCTCATCTCGCCAAAGAGGTCTTGGACTGACCAGATACCATGTTCCCGTTGAGCATGAAAGCCGTCCTCGTCCACCGCAAAATGGAAATTTTGCCCGAGGTCAATTGTTCGGCTTCCGACGTCCATCCAACCGCTTTCAAATGGTTCGGGGTATTTGGGCTCATTATCGAAGTCTGTTTGATTGTTTTTCATGGAGCTACAGTGAGCAAGCGGTTTGCATAAAAGTCAGAAGAGATCAAGCAAGGCGCTTCGGAATGCGGCTTAAGCTAAGACGGAATCTCAAAAAGCTTTGACCAAAAAGCCTGATCTCTTTCAATTACCGATTCTGGGTCTATCTCTCCACCGGGATTAAAGATAACTGGCCCATTTACTCCAAATTCCGCAAGCCCTTGTTCACCGATGGTTTGGCATGCATCGGCTAAGGATTCATCAAATGCCACCACCGAGAAGGACTGAGTCTCAAAATTCGAATCGAGAACCGCAAACTCGCCGTTCGCCAGTTGATAGACCTCAAAGGTTGAATAGTTTGGACCCATGAAAGCGTCGCTTTGATCCTCTACACCAATCAAAACAACCGCTTCTATGATTTCTGAAAATGAAGAATTTTCGGTCAGCGAATCCACGTCGATTTCATCATCACGACTGGCGGCAATTGATTGAACAATGTTTTCTAATAGCTCGTCGAAGGTGCCTTCAGGATTTGCTGTGAGCACATCGTGCAGGCACGCCTGAGCTTCAATCATCAGTTGTGGCGTCCAGTTGTCGCTCATAGGTAGTTATCTAAGGTCGTGGCGGCTTGGGCAAGTCGTATCCGCCATCTTCGACGAACGGCCAGTTCAGAAACTCCTCACTTAAAATACGTTCCCAACTAGCCCTACAAACCGCTTCAAGGCTGGGATACGGACCGGCGACCAGCTCCGCCGGATCATAGTAGCTTGTCACGGCAACCCAAAACCGACCTGAGTTTTCACTCTCTTCGTAGAAGTGAGGACAAGGCTTAATCGGGTCAAAGTCAAAATTTAGCTCTTCTGCCCAGGAATCGTGAAACGAGACTTCTTCCTCCGTCAACGGGCTCCCGCTTCGAATCGCTTCAATTCTTTTACCCCTCTCCTCAAAATCTTCGTCCGAGGGATCCTCGCCCTCTTCATAATGCTCGGCGTAGGCTTCCAGGAACTCTTCCGAAGGTTTGGATGCATCGAAAAGCTGGCGATAAACGCCTAGGAAGACGCCGCTGCTCTCCAGCCATTCACCGAGTTTCTTGGTTTCTGGATCTTGCTCCGTAAGCAAGATTGGAGCATCCAATGAATAAGATTCAATTGGTTTCATCTATGCCGCCTGCCACCTAACACACAAATTCTCCGTCCGAGACAGAATTGTCACTGTCGCGTCCACGTTGTACCGAAGTCCATCCGCCGCGGACCACAGCTTTTTCCGTGATCAGCAACCCCAACGTCTACCACGGCTTCCAGAATATCCGGTTCACAAAACTAGAATGCGAAATTCAGAAGGAGAATTCATGCTCACATAAGAGTGGTTCTCTCAGTAACGAATCAAAACACCAAGAAAGAGACATCAGTAGAGAATCTCGTACTTGTAAAATCAGGCGGATGTCCGAGGCGAGTTTTTCCGATTCCTTTGAAGTCCTTTGGGAAATGGCGAAAGAGCCGTTGCTCAATTCAGAGGATCTATCCGGCTACGAGATCGACGAGACGATCCTGAGTCAAATCGGGCCCTGGGAAGAACTAGAAACGTATTATCAGGTCTCAGGCGGAGAAGTGGTCTCCATATCTGCTCTTGAGCTTTATCTGGAGCGCCAAATATTGGAATCGCAACCTGAAATAGACTTGGATGCTTTGGAAGAACTGAAGAGCGTGAGAATTCGCCAAATTGAGGAAGGATCTCCGTTGACTGCGGAAGAAGAGGAGAGCCAATCTGAAGCCCTTCTGTCTTCTCCCTTTCTCAGAATTCACTCCTTCGAGCATGATGCCAAGACACTCTTTTGGGCTAGCGAAATGGAAGCATCGGGAATGGGCTTTTATTGTGCTCGCTCATACGGTCCGTTTCGATCACTTGAGGACGCGTGCTCAGTTGTGGACGCAATGGGGTGGTCGGACGTGGAGTGTTTTTGATACCGAACAACTTCATATCCTGAGCGCAAAGCCTAGAAGTGGATAGGTCTGACGGATTGCACCTGGATTCTTACTTCCGAAGAAACCTCGCTCGTATATAGCAAAAACCGAAAGTTTCAAGTTCATATAGACCGTTGTTGGTTAGGATGAGGTTGAAAGGACCAGATCTCGGAGGCCAGTCGGGCCGTATGCGCAGAGGAGGTCGTTAGCGTCCATGCCATTCGGCGACTTCATGAGGACTGGCCGGTGTGCTTTTAGTCGTTCGCCGGCTCTGAGTGCCGTTTCTGCCTCGTCGGTCCAGATAAGTGACTGCGAATACCCTCGCCTCGCGATCAACCTGTCCAGCGCCTCCAGGGCGTTCGAATTCCGTTCCGGTCCAATCGAGACGACGTCGCACCCGGCCCCCTGCAGAGCTTGCTTCTTTGATTTAAGGCGGCCTTTTCAAGGTCGTAATCTTCAGGGGGTCACCCGCAGGCACCCCTACCCGCCGAGGACGTTCGCGACCCGTCCCTGCTTGATGATGAAGATCTGCTCCGTGAGGTTGTAGCCTCCGAAGGAGTTCTTCGCGCGGTATTTCACACTTTGCGCCCAGCCGTCCTTGCCATACCTCGCCACCGTGGAACAGTTCACGATCTTGAGGCTGTCAGGGTCTTTCAGGTTCTCTTTGAGGTAGGCATTCACCTCGGGAGTGATGCCGTCCCACTCCGAGGGGATAGGCATCGGCCCGCGCTTGGCCTCCTCGGACTTCACCCGCGCCTCCTGCTGGGCCGCGATCTGGGCGTCGGCCTGCTGCTCCCAGTCGTCCCCGACGCGCTGGTACCGCTCGAACGACTTGCCGCCTCGGATCTCCAGACGGTCGCCCTTCAGACTCACGTCCCAGGTGGTCGTTAGTAGCATAGCGACGCGCGTGAGCTTGTTCTTGGAGAACTTGTACTTCGTCTCAGCCTCTTGGACATCGGCGGACCTTTCATGCCTGTAGCGGGTGATCTCACGACCGTCGTCGGTGAACTCGGTCGACTCCCACAGGATGTAGGCGGGGATGCCCGTCTTCGTCTTGCCCTTCATCTCGCTGGAGCCGACAAGCTTCCATTTCCCCACTAAACCCGCGCGGGGCTTCGGCACGGCGACGGCACGCGGCGTCGAGGACGCGGAGCTTGTTATGGAGGAGGAGTCTCGGCCCTTGTCCTTCGGCGGGCCCCCAAGTTTACCGATGGCCCAGATCACGAACAGCCCGCTCAGCACCCAGCCCCACGTCGGGATTTTTTTCTTCGGCTTGACGGCGGGCGCGGGCGGAGCGACATAGGTCTGCCTCGGCGGGGGAGGCGGCGGCGCCAAGGGCGGGGCTGTCACGGGCGGCGCGGCGGCGGGGCCGTTGATCTTGGCGAGGCAGGCTGGGCACAGCCCCCGCCCCTGGTCGGCCAGGGTCTTCGGGATGTGGGTCTGGCACCCGACGCAGTAGGTCGGGCTCTCTAGGTCGGCGGCGGTGAATGGGTGGGGTTGGTTGGACATCGTGGGGACGCTAAAGAGTTAGGAATGAGTCTGTCGGACATTCTACCGATGGGCCACTGACATTTCTGCTTTGCGTCTCCGTCCATCGGCTGATTGAGACCACTTACCATAGTCTTTGCGAAATCCTGATCCACCACGGTCACACTCTCTTGCTGGGAAGCCTAGGGCCCATCACAGTCATAGTCGGCTTTTGGCGGTCTGTTACCTTTGGGGTCCACCCACCTGGTGGAATCCTATGGGGAAGTTGAGAGTTAACGAAGAGCGCAAAGAGCGGCAACGCTCATGAATATAATAAATTTAAAGAACCCGTAGAGGCTTGGTCGAAAAGTAGGTGTATAGACCTGAGGTCTAAATCTACCTCTGCAATCACCAAGTTCGTCGGGCATGGCTTCACGGAGGACCCAACACGTGGCACTTATAAACATGGGATACAAGACGGCGGAGGAGCTAGGGTTAGTGGGCAAATCGCTAATTATCGTAGGTGGGCCGCACAAGGCCTCGAAGACGCCTTCGGAAATCACCCACCAGGACTCCTCGACAAAGCCGGAAGACCCGCAAGAGTCAACCCAGCCATTGACAGGCGAGCCTATGACAACAGAGCAAGAAGACTTGCCAAAGTTGTCAGTGCTGGGACTCCTTCTCTCACTGGGCACAATTCCGTACGACGACTCACCCAAAGAGCAGGACAAGACCTAAAAGGCCTTTGCGACCGTGTCACCATAACGAACGGTATTCGCCGGAGGCTGTCTGGCAGACGGCCAGCCGGGTGGTCGAGTTTGGATCGTCCTAGCTTTCAGTGCTGGCTTTCTTTCGCGTTGTCGATTAATTAGTCGTCAGCGATCATTGCTTCAGATCCTCCGCCAAACTGTGCCACTTGGCAATCAGCTCTTCAAGTCCACAGAGCAGGGCAGGGATGCAGTCTTCTGGTGCCCCGTCGTCTTCTTCGCATGCTTCCTCTACCTCTTCGTATGCAGACCAGTCAGCACTATTTGGGCAATGAATGGGATGCAATCGAAAGCGCTCAAAGACAAAGAGGGCAGGATCATCCGCTTCCGCGTTATCGGCGTGGCATGGCAAGAGATCGTTTCAACGAGAGCCATGGTGTGCCAACGCAAGCAATGCGATGCGGTAGAGTTGCCTTTGTTCGCCGACGGATCCACTCAAGTTCGTAAGTTCCTTTCGCCTCCGGCGAATCTGAAGAGGTTGCTCGGAGGTGGATGAACACCTTGACCACCGTTTGATTGCAGACCAGAATATGTAAACCGAATGTCGGATAGAAACATGGCTACCTCTAAGACACTTTGGCTTCGGTACGTGGAGGGCGGCGTAGTTGGTTGCGCAAGTTGCTGGTGGGAGTGGATTGAAGTAGTCAAGAGCTTACGAGGGTTCAGATTGCGAGCCGGCACAAGCCACCCTTATGAGTTGAGGTTCAGCCACGCCGAAATACGAACTGCGAAAGACTTCGTGCGGATCTTCGAGGAGTGCGTTGATAAATGCTTCTCGGACCACGTCTGGAGTGAAACTGGGTTGCCATCGGTGGAGTCTGTCCGGGAGGCAATGGAGAAGCTAGATTCCGATTTCTCCCGGCAGGTAAGCGAGGCAATCCAGAATCGCGACTCAGAAGAAGAAAACGAGCAGGTGTTTAGTCCTCCGACGAGGCCCGGAGTAATCATTTTCCACGGTTTTCCCGATTTCGAGAAGATAACTCGTCCACCGACAATCTAAATCCACCCTATGACGCGTCCTGACCTAACGTCGAGCCTATGAACCAAATCTACGTTCTTCAAACCATCAAATCCGACTACCGCCATGCGATGGGGGTCACGAATGACCCAAGTGCATGGGCGGACTTTCCCGAGATTGATCGATTTGAAATCCAATCGGAGATCGCGCTATGACTAATTTCACTTCTGGCTCGCCCGATCTAGGGCGACTCTTCCTCGACAAGTTATGGGAAAAGATGATGATTGACGAGGAGTGGAGCGTACGCGAACCCCATCGGATAGAGTGGTGGCCCTACGAACTGAGACAGTCGATTTGGGTCGATCCGCCATTCGATGACGAGGGGATCAATATCTGGCGCGTCCATTGTCGTACCGACCTCATCCGAGGGTTTGGCGGGACTCAAGAGGAACAACTCCTCGTGATGGATAAAGCCATGTATTTAACTCTATCTGGTTTCGTGAGGAACCCAGAAGACCCGTCAAAGGTTCAGACAGCATCCAGTATCTATTTTCACGAGGAAACCTTTGATTGGGCCTGGGAAGTGATGGCTTGGATCGCCGGACTTCAAGCCATGGAAGCACATCGAGATGCGGATCCCATCGCCGAGAGATTCGCCAGCTGGGAATCCGACGTCACCGACCACCCGGAATCGGGACCTCGTAGCGAGCCCGATGAACTCCTCGACCTTGGAATGCTCGCGTTCGACAAGGGATTGTCGGAGTCTCAATACGCCGGACATGAGATGGAACGTGTGAAGGATCTCTTGGACGGGCCACCAAGTCTGTTGACAACTGGTGACGAGTTGGTCATCGGTGCGGAGTATCCGTTTCCAGTCCGATCAATGTTCTTTCAGGCGAGTTGCCGGGAGTACAACATGAACTTGGGTCATGGTTTGTTAACTTTGCTCAGATTGCCTGCTAACCCCGGCGGCAAGTTGCCCGAAACTTGTTTGGAATTCAATGAACGAGAGCTCCAATCGTTGACGCGTAGTCACTTCGTCGGTTCGTGGTGTGACGATCCGGAGGGCACTCGTACGTACGTGACCTTCCTGCCCAACGTGCTCTTTTCGCCCGCCACGGCCGAAAGGATGGTCATTAGCGTTATGATGCGCGCCATGTGGATATCGCACGACCTACTCGACTATTCCTGGGCGGAACACTATCAACAAGATTTGGCGAAGAAGATCAAGTCTTTACAAGCGTTTTCGAGAGAAACACAAGTGAAACCAAGCATCTTCAACCGGCTTTTTAGGAGGCGGCCATGACTCGACCAAAGAAGCACATAGTGGAAGACCCGCTCGAAGAAATTCCGACATATCCAAATTCGCTCCATCAACCCTTGTCTGTCATAAACGCATTCCGTGGTTTGAATTCCATCAAATCCGAATCCCACTAGCGGAGGAGGGCACCAAAGTGATTAGGGACCAGAAGGTGAAGGACTTGATCGCCGAGGCGAATCGTTGACGCGTGCGCGGAAAACTCGCTTTTGTAGACGATTGCGAAGGATTTTTTTCGAGGACTTAATACCGGAGGAACGGGAGGCGACCGAGAAGTAGGAAGCCAGGATGATGCTGGTGGGGCCGGATCACACGTCGATAAGGAACGGCTTCACGATCTTTACGCCCGCATCCAGTAAGCGGCAATCCACTCCGCTGAGCGAAACCGAAGAACACCTACCAACGATCAATCCGAAACCCTTGCCCACTGCTCGATTTTAAGTCGGCTATTTAGACCAAAATGGGAGGAATAGCCTGCAACTTGAGTACTTGATTAAATCGACAATTTTCGGCAAATCTCACGCATATGATGGGATGTGCTTTTATAGTCCCGAATATCGGTTTTCCACGGTGTAATTCCGTGGGATTCACGTGAATGGAATGGTAAATTCAGTCGCTCTGGATCAGGCAATTAACAGTGCGATTTACAGTGCAAGGCTATCAAACCGACTGGCCATCAGCTTGACCAACTCTCGGCATCCAAGATCGCGCGCAACGTCATTCGCATCGAGTCCATACGGGCTTTTCATCAGCTTTGGCCGGTGGTGCTTGAGACTTTCACCGGCGGCTATCGTGTCTTCATGTTCGTCGAGCCAAACCAAAACCCGGGCGTATTTTTGTCTGGTTATGAACAGGTCAAGGGCATCAAGGGCGGCCTGGTTGCGCTTGGATCCAATACTCACCACATCGCATTTATCGCGGTGGGTCGCTTGATAGATCGTCGCGGCATTTACCTCTCCCTCGACCGCAATCAGCGATCTGTTCCTGCCGGTAACGGTATTGAGTCCGAACAAAATTGGATCTGAGCCAAGATGCTGCCGAAAGCGCCGGCCCTTGTCCGATTCGGCCAGGTCATCGATGTATCGATACTTGATCGCGAAGACGGTACCGACTCCATCAATCCACGGAATCAGAAGCGCCGGTCGCTTGGATTTGTCTACGGGATCAAAGAGCCCCGGCGAGTAGCCAAACTGCATCGCATCGCTTGTCTCGAAGGAAAGTGAGCGGCCATAAATATAGTCCTGGCATCTCACCCCGCCGGGTGCGTTCAGCGCCTGCTTGCCGGCTGCGACAAGTCGCTTTGCCCGAGACTGCCATTCCAAGGATTTCCACTCAGGTATCGAACTCTTGACGATTTTGGTAGGGGCTATCGGCGTTACATCCGAATAACCGATACCCAACGAAAGTCGCTCGGCAGCCTCACCCAGAGATATGGCCTCAACCTTAGCCATGAGGTCAAACATGTCGCCTGCAAAGCCACACTTTCTGCAGCCACCAGACTGACCATCTTTCCGAACCCAGAACCGATCATCGCCAGCTCGACAGATCGGACAGGGACCGACCATCTCTTTGCCTTGCCGCCGCAGAGTGACATATCGCCCCGCCATCTCCGCCATATTTAGTCGTTGCTTAAGGTCCTGAAACGAAGTCCTACTCATGAAAAAAGCCCTCAAAGAAGTTAGGTTCGGACATAATTTCCGCCCCTAAAGGGAGGGAGGTTATGTCCCAACCTCCCCTCCTCCCACTTTTAGGCTGGGACATCGAGGTTCGGACATTGTCCCAACCTGTTTTTGAACCTGAGATAGCAAAATCTTGATTCATGTCCGAACCAAAGGTCCGAACAGCAAAAGCAAATTTGCGCGCGAGCGGCTTTTCCTTATGTCCGAACCTCATTTACTTATCGCTCTAGGACTCATCGATCCAGTAATGATCAGCGAATTTATTTGGCCTGCCGGTACGCGACATTGTCTGAAGCTTCTCCTTCCGAATCACCGATTTCGGATTGTTCGCCTCGGTAGCTAGCCACCGTCTGGCGGTTTTCTCGCATGCGGGATACGAAGTCGCGTTAAAAATCTCTTTCACAGACATAGCACGTTCACTCATCGAGGCATTATCTCGCAGGGTCTGAAGGATCGAAGATTGCCACAGTTCCGTAGTCTGATCTCGCTTCGTTGTCAAGCGAGATGAGTGCCAAACGAGGATCGCAGATAGCTCATCCTCGGACTTAATAATGTCAAAGGTGTAGGAGCTCCAGCGTTCACCCTCCTTCAACTTGTCGCAGCTCATCGTTCGAGGATTGGCCTGGCCTGTCACGCAGATCGAAACGTCCATCTTCGCCCGAAAGGCGCTCGCACCTCGTTGGGTCTCCTTGTCGGCTTTACCAGTGTGGTGAAGGAAACAAACCGCGCAATCCAATTCGGTCGCGATGCGTCGGGCCTCGGCCATCATGAGCGTTGCCTGACCATTGTCATTTTCCTCAGCGCCGGCAATGGCGTCGGCCAAAGTATCGAAAATGATGAGCCCTGGACGAAACCCAGAAGCCTTTACTTCTCGAATGAAGTCGTCCACTGATTTATCGGTCGAGCCGCCAAACAGGTTAGGGACCGATGCTATCCATCGAAAGTTATGCGATCCCTCTTCGCCCAAATGGTCGAACGCTGCCCGAACCCTAGACTTGAGCCCGGTCAGACCCTCCTCCGTGCAATAGAGCGACCGAAAGGGCTGGCAGCGGAAGCGGGGATCGTTCGCGATATTCATGCCGCGAGCCCCCCGAACGATTAGGTCAATGATGAAAAAGCTCTTCCCGGTGGCGGAATCGCCAAACACCATCATGAGGTCATGCCGGCCAAAAAGCTCACGTACCGTCCATTCCTTGTCTCTAAGGGCCAAGAGAACCTCATAGGTCTGCGGAACGAAAACGCTCTTGGACTCCAGCGGATTAACTTCGCTTGACACAATAAGCTTCGCCAGATCGATGCGTTCAAAGTCTTTCAATGTACGGTGTGCGTGCAAGGGCGTCGAGGCGACGGCACCTTTGCCGAACTACCTTTTGGGGTTGATCTGTGGGACGATTCGGGCACGCGCCGTCAAACTCCGGTTCGTGATTCGTCCGTCTGCTCGCAGATCCACTTCTCCAAAGCCACCTTCGATATCCGACGGCTTCGGCAACCTGCCAGCCACACGCTGGGAATTCTCCCTTCGGCCACGAGCTTGTAGGTGAGTGACTTGCCGAGACCAATAATCTCGGCAACTTCCGATATTCGATAAAAAGCCTTTTCCATATGTTCGAAATGTCTCCGTTGCGGTATACATGAGACGAGGTAAATATCGGTAACGAGTCGCCATTATCGGTAACGAATTAGTAACGATGAGCAAGAATCAAAAATTGGGATTCATCACGCCGATGTCGTGGCATGTTGAACCTGCCGGATATCAACTCCGAAGTGGATGCGGAAATCAAGTCGAGCTAAAGCAACCAGTCAATCAAGCTGACTGGTTTTTCGGCTATCCCCCAGATGACGTAGTCCACACAATCATCCCGTCTTCGACCAATTGTTCATTCGGGAACCTATGGTTAGTCCAAAATGACGATGCATCGGGTCGTGATCAAGCTCCGACCACTGGACTCGATTTTTTAGAAGTCGATTATTACAATCCTCTAAAAGTGGCTGGACTGCATCGAACATTTGCAATGGTTCAGCGGCCAGATGATGTCGTTAGGTTCGCTAACAAATTCGGATTTCTGACCTTCGGACCGCCAGTAGTGGACTTCAACGATGGCTCCAACCCTGCACGTTCGGAACTAGTCAGCGAATGGATTCGAGCGGCCATTGAGATTCGAACGCTGATTCGACTCTGGGACGGCTATCGTGACACTGCCAAAGGTCATCAGCAAATAACCGAGGTTATTGTATGGAGCAACAAAGCATTTACAATTAGAGAGGAGATGCTATCTCTAGACGACTTTCAGTACTCTGGCCTGCTCCGGGACTACTTTCACTCGGGTTATGTCCAACCAGATCAATCGGCGTATAGAAATGCAGCTCGTTGGATGCTCGAACGGATTGTTGCTCAGCAACTCGGGAAAGGTACGGAACCATACGTACATATGGGAACTGTCGGTCAGCTCTTACTCGAACCTCAGTCGCTGCTTGCGGCCATGTACCTGCTTTTAACCCAGGAATTGCTGGGGCGAGCCGATCCGCTGTCTCGATGCCCGAGTTGCGGCAAATGGTTCGTCTGCCGGCATGCTTCGAAGATATATTGCAGTGATGCCTGCAAGATGAAGGCTTACCGACAGAACAAAAAGGGAGAGGCAAAGTAAATGGCCAAGAAACGAGGGCAAAACGAAGGCACGATTTTCCAACGCGAAGACGGACGATGGGTAAGCCGGATCTCGCTCGGCTACGACTTGACCACGAACAAGCGAAAGCAAAAGACGTTCTACGGAAAGACCAAAGACGAGGTCCGTCGAAAGCTCACCGAGGCGCAAAGGGGCAACGACCTCGGCCTGAATGTCGCGCCAAAGACTCAGACGGTCGAGCAGTTCCTCACCCATTGGTTAGAACAAGTGGCAAAGCAGCGAGTTAGGCCGGCGACATACCGAAGTTATGAGCAGATCATCCGAAACCATTTAACTCCCGGCCTCGGCAAGTATTCGCTGCAAAAGCTCACTCCACAGATCGTCCAGAGCTTCCTGAATGCCAAAGCTGAAACGGGAATCAGCGTCGAGCACCTTCGTCGTGTGCTTCGAACGGCACTTACCCAGGCAGTTCGTTGGGACCTGGTTCCTAGGAATGTCGCCGCTCTAGTGAGTACACCCAAGAAAGAGCGCCACGAATTCACCTACCTGCCTCCAGAAAAGGCAAAAGCATTTTTGCAAGCAGCCAAGTCTCAACGATTGGAAGCACTTTTCACTGTTGCCGTGGCCGTCGGCCTGCGACTGGGCGAGGCGCTCGGACTCCGTTGGCAAGATATCGACCTCGACGGCAAAACTCTAACAGTTCGCCATCAGTTGCAGAGGCTAGGTGGGAAACCCCAACTCGTCGAGCCAAAAACGTCGAAGGCCCGCCGGACGGTTCCTTTGCCTCAGTTTGCCGTGAACGCCCTCATTGACCACAAGGCGAGGCAGGCGAAAGAAAAAGAATTCAATGCCGATACTTGGAACGAACAAGACTTCGTATTCACCAGCTCAATCGGTACACCGGTTGATGACCGAAACATTCGAAGGACGCTCACGGCAATTCTCGAAAAATGCGAATTGCCACACATGAGGTTCCACGACCTTCGACACACTTGCGCGTCACTCCTGCTTGCGCAGGGGACCGATCCAAGAACGATCATGGAAACCCTCGGCCATTCGCAGATCGCGCTGACGCTCAACACCTACAGCCACGTACTCCCGAGCCTCCAAAGAGACGCTGCCGACCGCATGCAAAAGCTCATTGGCTAGCAGGCAACTGGGCTTGAAAACTGGCGCAAAAATCCCGGTGAGTACACGCGTGAGTACAAATCGGGTCCAAAACAAAAAAATCCACTCGGACTGAGTGGATTTTGAACCTAAAAAATGGCTGCCGCAACAGGACTCGAACCTGTGACCCGCTGATTAACAGTCAGCTGCTCTACCAACTGAGCTATGCGGCAATTGGCTTTTAAATATACCTAGCCGGTTCTGCTAAAATTCA
>Ga0164294_10000924_pt1 | contig 27820 bp, 26 predicted proteins | sample GEODES005metaG_FD_111479 | JGI IMG/M metagenome (GOLD analysis project Ga0164294, IMG submission 111479) | Oligotrophic lake water microbial communities from Sparkling Lake, Wisconsin, USA - GEODES005 metaG | ecosystem: Environmental > Aquatic > Freshwater > Lake | place: USA: Sparkling Lake...
TCGGGCGGCGAGATGTCGATCACATAGGTGGGCTTGCCCTCCTTGATCTGCACGATCACCGCGGACTTGCTGGCGTTGCGCGCCGCGTCCATCGAGATGTTGCCCGTCACACCCGCGAAGTCCTTGGTGGCGGCGAGGGCGGAGGCGATCTCGGTCCGGGCCCCGGTGGGGGTGCGGCCGATGGCGTCGAGGGTGAGCCGGGCCGCGTCGTAGCCGAGCGCGGCGAGCGCGTCGGGCGGCGCGCCGAACTTGGCCTGGTACTTGGTGACGAAGGCCTGCACCTCGGGCCGGGGGTCGTCCGCCGTGTAGTGGCTGATGAAGTAGCTGCCTTCGACCGCCTCTCCGGCGACCGCGGCCAGCCGCGCGGAGTCCCAGCCGTCGCCGCCGAGCAGCGGAGCGGTGATGCCGATCTTGCGGGCTTGCATCGCGATATTGGCGACATCGGTGTAGTAGCCGGGCACGAAGATGACGTCGGGCTGCGCGGCCTTGATGTTGTTGAGCTGGGCGCTGAAGTCGGCGTCGCCGCCGGTATACGACTGGCTGGTGCCCACCTTGCCGCCGAGGCGGGTGAACTGCGCCTCGAACTCCTCGGCGAGGCCCTTCGAGTAGGCCTGGCCCTGGTCGTAGAGGGTGGCGACGAGGTCGCCCTTCAGGTGGTCCGTGGCGAAGCGGGCGGCGACATAGCCCTGGTAGGTGTCGACGAAGCAGACCCGGAAGACCTGGTCGCCGATCTGGGTCACGGCGGCGTTGGTGGAGCTGGGCGTGACCATCGGCACGCCGAGCTGCTGGGCGACGCGGCCGCCGGCGAGGCTGATCGAACTGCCGTTGCCGCCGAGCATGGCGACCACCTGATCGACGGTCGCCAGCCGGTTCACTGCGCTGCCGGCCTCGGAGGTGTCGCCGCGGTCGTCGTAGGAGCGGAGCTCGACCTGCTTGCCGAGGACGCCGCCGGCGGCGTTGCGCTCCTCGATGGCCAGCACCGCGCCGTTGTGGGTGGATTGGCCGAAGGTGGCCTCGGACCCGGTGAGCGACGCGTACTCGCCCAGGAGGAGGGTCGCGGGCGCCGGCGGCGGCTCCGGGGTGGGCGGCGCCTCGGGCGGCGCGCTCCCACCACAAGCGGCGGCGAAGGCGGCCGCGAGGGCCAGGGAGGTGAAGCGGCGGCGGGTCGGGCGGTCAACGGCCATCGAGGGCTCCAGGGTCGGATCGTCGTGCAGTATAGCCGATTCGGAGCGTCGCGGCAGGGAGGGCGGGGATCTCGCGGCGGGTCGATGGTACACTGGGATCGTCGAGGTGCGCGTTGTGGTTCTGGACCTCTCTGGCGCTGGCGGGCGTGCCGGCTGGCGCGCCCATCCCGGATGCGATCCTCGTCGACGTGACGCCGCAGGGCTTCGACCGGCTGACCACGCTCGCGCTCCCGATGGTCCCCACCGAGGTCGCCGCGCCCGGGTTCTCCGAGTTGTCGGGCTTCTGCCTTTGGTCTGTGCACTACGACATCTACGGGATCGTGGTGCAGATCGCGGTCGACGCGCTCACGATCACCCCACGCCCGGGCTTCGTCGACGTCCACGCCGAGCTCACCCTGTCGGCCAACGAGGGGATCAACCCCTTCACGCTCTACACCGAGATCGTCTGCATTTCGGAGGACTGCGACGGCGGGATCGCGCCCTTTCACGCGACGGCCGACCTGTCCGTCGCGGTCGACATGGTCGATGACGGGACGGGCACCCTCGTCCCCGTGGTCGCGACCCAGCCCCTGCAGATCGCCTACGACCTGACCGACGAGGACGTGCAGCTCTCGGGCTGCTCGATCTCGGGGATCAACGACTTCCTCGAGTTCTTCGGCGGCTCGCTCTACGACCTCTTCCTGCCGCTGCTCGACGACGCGATCGTGGGCCTCTCGGCCGACCTGCCGGCGACCATCGACACCACCGTCAACGACGCGCTGGCGAGCCTCGAGATCGCCGAGTCCTTCGCCTTGTCAGAGGGCGTGACCACCGATCTGGACCTGTCGGTCGGGCGCCTCGAGTCGACCGCCGAGGGGCTGCGGCTCGGCCTCGACGCGGGGATGACGACACCAGTGGCCGCGGACTGCGTGGTCCCCTTCGACCTCGGGACGTCGCTCGCCACCCCGTCGGCGAACCCCGCCGTCGGCGCGGTGCCGGTCGCGGTGTCGCCCTACGACGTCGGGTTGGTCGTGTCGGACGACTTCGTCAACCAGGCGTTGTACGCCGTGTGGCGGGGCGGCTTGCTGTGCGTGGACGGCGACACGCTGGCCGGCGCCGACCTCCCCATCACCCTCGACACCGACCTGCTGGGGTTGCTGATCGGCGATGTCTTCGATCCGCTGTTTCCGGAGCCGGAGCCGATCGGCCTCGCGCTGCTGCCCACCACGCCCCCGATCCTCGACCCGGGCCAGCCGCCGATCGGCGTGCATGTGGAGGACCTGCAGCTCGATCTGTTTGCCACCGTCGACGGGCGGACGGCGCGCCTGACCGGGGTCGCCCTGGATGTAGACGCCGGCCTCGGGCTGTCATTCGACGGCGCCACGGGCGCGCTCGGCGTCGCCCTCGACCTCTCCCGCGGCACGACCGCCACCGTGCTGGCGAACGAGCTGGCGCCGGGACGGGACGTGGACATCGCCGCGGGCCTCGGGGGGCTGCTGACGAACCCGCTGATCGCCGGGGTGGCCACCTCGGCCCTGTCCGGACTGTCCTTCGAGCTGCCGAGCTGGGCGGGCTTCGGCGTCTCGCGGCTCGAGGTGTCGCTGACCGACGCGCCGCCCGACTGGCTGGGCCTGTACGTCACCGCCGACGCGGTCCCCTACGACGCGGTGGGCGGGTGCGGCGGCGGCTGTGGGGGCGAGGCGACCTCGTGCAACAGCGAGGAGATCCTGGGCGATCCCGCTGCTTGCACCGACGCGAGCGCGTGCGGCAGCACAGGCGGCGCCACCGCGGACGACTGCTACGACGCGTCGTGCGCCAGCGCGCCGGGCGGGCAAGGGCGCTTGCTGGCGCTGGCCATTGGCGCGGGGGTCGCGCTGCGTCGTCGCCGCCCGCGCTGACGGCGGTGTGCTATCGTACCGCCGGGAGGTTCGATGCGGTGGATGGCGTGGGCAGTGGTCGGTTGGGTGGTGGCGGCGCCGGCGGCGCAGGCGTCGGAGTTCACCTGTGTGAGCGGCAACCGCATCGAGAAGAGCGGCAGCACCGTTGGCAGCTGGGATGACCAGGGCAGCGACTGGCGCATCGAGAAGGGGTCGAGCACGGTCGGGTTCGCCAAGAAGTCGGGCAGCGACTGGCGCATCGAGACGAGCGGTGCCAAGACGCTCGGCTTCCTGAAGTCCGGCAAGATCACCTCGGCCGCGGGGAGCACCATCGGCGACATCGGCGACGCCAAGTCGCTGGCGTCGGGTTGCCCGGACGAGATCGCCGCAGCGCTCCTGCTGCTGCGCAAGGAAGGCAAGTTCTGACAGACGCGTCGGACCGGAGCTGGGCGCAGACCCGCGCGGACTTCGTTCGGGCTGCGGGCGGCGTGTTCACCTGGCGTCGCACCTGGCACCACGTCCGCGCCCGGGAGCGGCGTGCGCTGTTTTGGGCGTTCTTCGAGCGCCTGGCGGGGAACGGCGCCACCACCCTCTATGGAGGGGAGGGGGTCGCAGACCTGGTGCGGCGGCGGCGGCACTCGATCGAGCACATCGTCCCGCGGGGGCGCCTGGCGCGCTGGCTGCGCGACGCATCGCCGCGGGTGCGCAACGGCGCCTGCGCCAACCCCATCAACTTGTCTGCCGAGGATGCGCGTCTGAATACGGCGCGCGGGGAGCTGCCGTTCGACCTCGACGGCGACCCGGTGGTCCTCCCCCGGCGGTGGGTTCGCCAAGGCCGCACCACGGTGCCGGTCGGTCCAGACGCCGACGGGGAGTGGGTGCCCCCCGCGCGGAGCCGGGGCGACATCGCCCGGACCGTGCTGTACATGCAGCTCGTCTACGCGCTGCCGCTGGCCCTCGACCCACGCTGGTTGGCGTGGGCCGCCGAAGATCCGCCGTCGCCGACCGAGCGCGCCTTCCACGCCTGGACGCGCCGCCGGTGGGGGATCTCGAATCCCCTCGTGGACGATCCGCGCTGGATCCTGCGGCTGGCGGCCGGCCCGAAGACCGGGGGCTGACTACTCGAGCTCCTGCCAGAGGAAGGTCCACGCCAGGGCGAGCATCTGCGCGCGTTGGTCGTTGTTGGCGGCGCCGCCGTGTCCACCTTCCAGGTTCTCCCAGTACAGCACGTCGTGGCCTTGCTCCATCAGCCGGGCCGCCATCTTGCGCGCGTGGCCGGGGTGGACCCGATCGTCCTTGGTCGAGGTGGTGAACAGCACGCGGGGGTACCGCGCGTCCGCCCGCGCCAGGTGGTACGGCGAGAAGGTCTGGATGAACGACCACTGGGCGGGATCGGACGGATCACCGTACTCGCCCATCCACGACGCGCCCGCGAGCAGCTGGCTGTAGCGCTTCATGTCGAGCAGCGGCACCTGGCAGACGATGGCGCCGAAGCGGTCGGGGTACTGGGTGAGCATATTGCCCATCAACAGTCCGCCGTTCGAGCCGCCCATCGCGCCGAGGTGCTTCGGCTTGGTCACGCCGGTCTCGACGAGGTGGTCGGCGACCGCGGCGAAGTCCTCGTACGCGCGGTGCCGGTTCTCCTTCAGGGCGGCCTGGTGCCAGCGGGGCCCGAACTCGCCGCCCCCGCGGATGTTCGCGAGGGCGTAGGCGCCGCCCGCGGCCAGCCAGGCGGTCCCGGTGGTCCCGCTGTAGCTCGGGGTCATGCTGACCTCGAAGCCGCCGTAGCCGTAGAGCAGCGTCGGCGTCTTGCCGTTGCGCTTGAGCCCCTTCCGGTGGACGAGGAAGTAGGGCACCTGGGTCCCGTCGGCGCTGGTGGCGAACTCCTGGTGGATCTCGAGGCCCTCGGCGGAGAAGAAGGTGGGCATCGACTTCAGGGTTTCGGGCGCCTTGCCCGCGGTCACCAGGGCGAGCGAGGAGGGCGTGAGGAAGTCGGTGACCGTCAGCCACAGGTCGTCGCTGTGGTCGGGGTCGACCGCCGAGACGCCGATGGCGCCGAAGCTCGGGAGCCCACCCAGCGGGCTGCTCGACCAGCCGTTGGCGCCGGGCCGCAGTACGACGACGTCGGATCGGACCTGATCGAGGAGGTTCAGCACCAGGGTCTCGCGGGTGGCGGTGAAGCTGGCCAGCGAGCGGGTCTCGGTGGGGGTGAAGAGCGCTTGGAAGGTTCGCTTCCCCCGCAGAAAGCCCTCGAGATCGGCGGCGACGAGCGCGCCGGCGGGGAAGGTCTGCGCCCCGACCGTCCACGGGCTCCGCAGCTCGACCAGCAGCCACTCGCGCCAGCTCGACGTGTTGGCGTCGGCGGGGACGTCCAGCTTCACGAGCGCGCCGTCGCGCCGGAGGTAGGTCTCGCTCGAGTAGAAGGTGATCCCGCGGGTCACCCATTCGCGCGCGAAGCCGTCGGTGAAGTCCTTGCCGGCGCTGACCGAGACGTCATCGGCTGCGCCTTCGAAGATCACCTCGGCCGTCGCGAACGGCGTGCCGCGCTTCCACAGGCGGACCTGGCGGGGGTAGCCCGAGGTGGTCGTCGTGCCCGGCCCGAAGTCCGACGTGAGGAAGACCGTGTCGGCGTCGAGCCAAGACAATTCGCCCTTGGCCTCGGGGCGCACGAAGCCGTCGGGGACGAAGGCCCGGCTCGGGAGGTCGAACTCGCGGGTGGTGTCCGCGTCCGAGCCGCCGGCCGACAGGCTGACGAGGCAGCGCTGGTAGGCGGGCGGCAGGCAGGACGCGCCGTGCCACACCCACCGCTTGCCCTCGGCCGCGGAGAGGGCGTCGAGGTCGAGCACGGTCTCCCAGGTGGTGTCGGGCGCGCGGTAGGCCTCGAGGGTGGTTCGCCGCCACACCCCCTGCACATGGGTCGCGTCCTGCCAGAAGTTGTAGTAGTGGTCGCCGATCTTGGTGACGTACGGGATCTTCGCGTCGCTGTTCAGGATGGCGGCGAAGCGGTCGCGGAGGCCGGCGTAGCGGGGGTCGCTCTGCAGCTCGGTCTCGGTGACGGCGTTGCGCTCCTTCACCCAGCCGATCGCGCGATCCCCGGTGACGTCTTCGAGCCACATCCAGGGATCTTCGTCGCTCTCTGCCGCCATTGCCCACCCCGCCGTCAGGATCCCTGCGCACACTGCGACCCGTCGCATCCGACCTCCGAAGCGGTCAGGGTAGTCCGTCTGGCGCGGGTCGGGTAGATCCGGCGGACGAGGTGGGCGATGTGGTGGCTGGTGGGGATGGCCTGGGCCGAGCCCGCGTTGACGGGCAGGTGGGTGATTCGGGAGGATGCGGCTACGCTCTCGGCGCGGCATGCCGCCGCGGTCACCGCGACCCTCGACGCCTTGCCGTGGGCGATGCGCCCGCTCGCGCGGCCGCTGATCACGGGCACGGTGAACAACTGCCGCACGCTCGACGTGGCGTTGACCCCGGAGCGCCTCGCGATCGGCTGCGACGGAAAGCCGGCCCTGGATCATGTGCGCGGGGACGCGGGCGGCGCGGTGCCGGGTGCGGACGGCAAGTCGTACCGCTTCTCGCTCACGGTGGGCGCGGACGCCCTCCACATCGTGTTCGACGGGGCGAACGGCGGGCAGCGCATCCGCTACGCGGCGCAGCCGGATGGCACCCTCCGCGTGACGAAGGAGATCTACAGCGGCTATCTCCCGAGCGCGGTGGCCTGGACCGTCACCTACGCGCGCGAGCCCGGCTGATGCTCCGCTTGCGCGCCGAGACGCCCGCGTCCTGGGTCCCCGCCGCGGAGGCCCAGCTGGCTAGCTTGCTGGTCGACCACGCCCACTGCGAGAAGAAGGCGGCGTCGACGGCGATCAACCTCATCTTCCGGTACCAGTGGGACGAAGGGCTGATGCGACCCCTGTCGGCCCTGGCCCGGGAGGAGCTGGCCCACTTCGAGCAGCTGCTCGACGTGCTCCGCGCCCGCGCCATCCCGTTCGCGCCCCTGCCGGCGTCGCCGTACGCGGCGCGGCTGCACGCCGCGGCGTCCAGGCAGGAGCCCGACCGGCTGCTCGACGCGCTGCTCGTCTGCGCCTTCATCGAAGCGCGCAGCTGCGACCGCATGCAGCGCCTCGCCGAGCACCTCACCGATCGCGCCCTCGCCGAGGTGTACGCCGACTTGCTGACCAGCGAAGCGCGGCACCACGCCCTGTACGTCGACCTCGCGTTGGCGCGCTTTCCGAAAGAGCAGGTGTTCAGCCGGCTCGCGTGGTGGTCGGAGGTCGAAGCGGACGTGTTGGACGGCCCGCCGGAGGGCGGGTGGATGCACGATCGCTGGCCCGCGGGCTGACCGCGGCCGTCAGTCGGGCGTGGGGTCCGTCCAGTGCGCGCGGACGACGTCGAGGAAGCGCAAGCCGCAGCGCCCGAGCGGCCGCTCCGCCCGGTGCACCACGCGGACCGGGAGCACCCAGCGCGAGCGCTCGCGGTGGGCGACCTCGCGCAGCGTCCCCCGCGCGAGATCGGCGTGCACGAAGCGCAGCGGGATCCAGCCGTAGCCGAGGCCGCGGCGGAGCCCGTCGAGCTTCGTCCGAAAGTCCGACACATAGAAGACGCGGCCGCCGCCCGCCGTATTCGTGTCGCGGCCGATCGTCTCCTCGCTCGAGTCGTGGACGGAAAGCTCGAGGAAGCGCCGGAGCGAGCTGCTGTCGTGCGGTCCGGCGGCGTGGACGGGGTGGTCGGGCGTCGCGACGAGCACCAGCTCCTCGGCGGGCAGGGCCTCGGCGATCCGGCCGGGGCTCGGGTCGACGTCGACGACGAGCATCAGATCGGCGTCGTCCCGCTCAAAGCGGCGCTGGACGCCCCGCAAGAACTCGGTGGTGATCTGGACGTGGGTGGGAACGCCCTCCTGCTCCAGCGCCGCGAGCGCCTCCATGATCGGGTGCATCGGCAAGACCCCGTCGACCACCACCTGGAGGCGCGGCTCCCAGCCGTCGCGGAAGGCGACGGCGAGCCCCTCGACGCGGCGGGCTTGTTGCAAGAGCGCCCGCCCCTCCACGAGCAGGCGGACGCCGGCCGGGGTCAGCCGCGCCCGGTGGCCGGCGCGGTCGAAGACCGCCACGCCCAGCCCGTCCTCGAGCTGCCGGATCTGGTAGCTGACGGCGGACTGCGCCTTGCGCAGGTGGATCGCCGCGCCGGCGAAGCTCCCGGCGCGGTCGATGGCGTCGAGGGCTTCGAGCGCGTCGAGCGAGAGGCGAATCATCGACATTCCGGATGAAGTGGTGGAAAAGATTATATCGGATTGTGATGGCGCGCCGCGCTACGGGAGGGGTGTTCGGAGGGGCGATGTTTCACTCCCAAGGGACGGTCACCCGCCAGGCCCATGTCGACGTCCCCGCGGGGACGGTCGAGGAAGAGTACGGCCGCGAAGGGTTCTTCGGGCCGGTCACCCACCTGTACCGCACCCACCCGCCGGTGGATTGGACCGCCATCGACGGCGACCTCCGGCCCGCCGCCCTCGACACGCGGCGGGTCGCGGGGCTGGTGGACGACTGGGTCACCGGTCGCCGCGTGCTCCTCCGCAATGCGGATTGCGCCATCGGCTTCGCCCGCCTCGCGACGCCGATGCCCTACTACTTCCGCAACGCCGACGGCGACGACCTGCTGTTTGTGCACGACGGCGCCGGTCAGCTGGAGTGCGACTTCGGCAACCTGATCTATCGGCGGGGCGACTACCTGCTGATCCCCCGCGGGACGGTCTACCGGCTGGCGCCGACCGCGCCGACCGCGACGCTGGTGGTGCAGACGACCGCGCCGCTCGGCCTGCCCGATCGCGGGATCGCGGGCCGCCACGCCCTGTTCGACCCAGCGGTGATCGACGTCCCGGTCCTCGGCCCGGTCCCGGAGCCCCAGCGGCCCTGGGAGCTCCGGATCCAACGTCTGGGGCGGATCACCACGGTGACCTACCCGCACAACCCCATCACGACGGTGGGCTGGCGGGGCGATCTGTGCGTCCAGCGGTTGAATGTCGACGCCATTCGGCCGATGATGAGCGAGCGGTACCACCTGCCGCCGACCGCCCACGCCACCTGGATGGCCGCCGGTGTGGTGGTGTGCAGCTTCCTTCCCCGTGGTCTCGAGGTCGGTGACCCTGGTGCACTCAAAGTGCCGTTCTACCACTCGAATATCGACTACGACGAGGTGCTGTTCTACCACGACGGCGACTTCTTCTCGCGCCAGGGCGTCGGGCCGGGGATGCTCACCCACCATCCCCAGGGTATCCACCACGGACCCCAGCCGGGCGCGGTGCGCGCCGCGGAGCGCAAGCAACGGACGAACGAGCAGGCGGTCATGATCGACACCCGCCAGCCACTCGAGCTCACGGACGCCGGTCTCGCGGCGTCCGACCCCCACTACTGGACCTCCTGGAGCACGCCATGACCAACCCTTGCGGCCTGACCGGCATCGCCTTCATCGAGTTCGCCTCCCGCACGCCCGAGCGGTTGGAGACGCTGTTCCGCGCCTTCGGGCTCTCGCGGACGCGCGCCCACCCGCGGCTCGCCCTCGCGGCGTGGAGCGACCACGACATCCACTTCGTCCTGAACGCCGACGCGCAGAGCTTTGGCGCCGACTTCGAGAAGAAGCACGGTCCCTCCGTCTGCTCGATGGGGTGGCGGGTGGTCGACGCCGCGGCGGCGCTGGCGGAGGCCGTTCGGCGCGGCGCGCGTGCCTACGAAGGTCCGAAGTCCTTCGACGTCCCGGCCATTTACGGCATCGGCGACAGCCTGATCTACTTCATCGAGTCGGCGGACGCGCTGCCCGGCTTCGTCGCCCACCCCGCGCCCGTGCAGGTCCCGTCCTGTGGCTTCCGCCGCATCGATCACCTGACCAACAATGTCTACAAGGGCACGATGGCGACGTGGTCGGAGTTCTACAAGAACGTGTTCGGCTTCGTGGAGGTCCGCTACTTCGACATCAAGGGCGTGAAGACCGGCCTGACCAGCTTCGCGCTGCGGTCGCCGGACGGCAGCTTCTGCATCCCGATCAACGAGGGGACGGACGCCAAGTCGCAGATCGACGAGTACCTGCGCGAGTACAACGGGCCGGGCGTCCAGCACATTGCGCTCCAGTCCGACGATCTCCTGGGCAGCCTCGAGACGATCGACAAGGCGGTCGTCCCCACCCTCGACATCGACGACGAGTACTACGCGACCGTCTTCGAGCGGGTGCCGAATGTGGTCGAGGATCACGGTCGGATCCGCGCCCACCAGGTGCTGGTGGACGGCGACGACGAGGGCTATCTGCTGCAGATCTTCACCAAGAACCTGGTCGGCCCGATCTTCATCGAGCTCATCCAGCGGCGGAACCACCTGAGCTTCGGCGAAGGCAACTTCGGCGCCCTGTTCCGCAGCATCGAGCGCGATCAGGAGCGGCGCGGCGTCATCTAGCCGCTGCCGGTTCCGCGGCGGCGGCCTCGACACCGAGCTGACCGCGGAGCGCCTGCAAGACGGCGCGCCGCGCCGGCGTGTCGCGATCGCTCAGGTAGGTGGCGCACAGCGCGTAGAGCGACGCGCGGAAGGCCGGATCGGCGCCCGCGCGGATCTGCGCCACGAGCTGGGCGAAGCCGGGATCGGCGACGTCGAAGTCGGTCAGCGCCCAGTCGACATGGGGGACCGACTCGGGCAGCGCGGCCGCCAGCGCCTCTCGGGCGTAGGTGCCGATCCGCACCAGCTCGGCAGCCGAGGGGGTACCGTCGGCCAGGGCTGCGGTGCGCAGCAGCCCGACCACCAAGGCGGCGTAGGCGGTGGCCCGATCGTCCGCGGGCGCGGCGGGCGCGGCGGGTGGTCGCGGCAGGTCGATCGCGGCGGCGCTGGCGCGGGCCTCGTCGAGGGTGGGTCCGAAGATCCGAAGGCCAGACGCCACCTTCATCGCCATGGCCTCGCCGCGGGGGCCGCGCCGCTGCCCGAGCGCCAGGGCCATGGCGACCAAGCCGATCCGCGGCGCGCGATCCTGCCCCCGCAGCTCCTCGAGGTGCCGCGAACAGGGGGCAAAGGACGCGTCCGCCTCCTCGACCAGCCGGGCCAGGTGCGCGTCGAGCGCCGGCTCGAGCGTCCCGAACGCCTGTCGGACCAGCGCGAACACGAGCGCGGTGGCGTCGTCGTCGAGCGGCCCGTCGGCCTCGGCCACCCGCTTCAGCAAGGCGATGGTGCCGAGCGCGACGGGGTCGTCGTCGAGCGCGCAGCGCGGCGCGGGTGCGGTCTCGGGGGACTCGGGGATCGGCGGCGGAGCGGTGGGAGGGGGCTCGGCCGCCCAGCGGGCGCGGAACTCGGACGGTCCGTCCGCAGCGACGCCTTCGGCGAGCGCGGCCCCGCCGAGCTGGTCGCCGATCAGCCCACACAGCACGACGAGCGCGACGAACAGGCCATGCCCGCTGGTGACGGCGTCGAACAACACGCTGGCCGGCGTCCAGTCGGTGGAGAGCTGCGCTGGACCGAGGCCAACCGTGGACGGACGCAGCACGGCCGCCGTTCCCCACAGCACCAGCGGTCCGCGCATCGCCCAGGCGGTGCGTCGGGGCGAGGCCCAAGCGTCGAAGCGCGCGCCTGGGCCGGCGACCGCGTCGTCCACATTCCGTTGGGCGACGCGCTCGGCGTGGATCTCCGTCGCCTTTCGGACATTGAGGGTGCGGGCGACGGCGTCACGCTCGTCCCAGGTCCCGTCGGGCAGGGTCGTGCATTGGTGGCGGCGAGCGATCGCCTCGATCGCGACCAGCGCGTCGGTGGCGCGCAGTCGCTGGAGGTGGGCCTCGCGGGCGGCGCGCCACTCGGCGTCGGTCAGGCCGAACCCCTCCACCGGCGGGCTGGAGAGCTGTGCGCGCAGTTCGGTCGCCAGCCAGAGCAGGGGCAGCGCCGCGGGCAGGAACAGCGCCACCCCGGCCAGGCCGCTGATCCAGGTTCCGCTGCCGCTGCTGCGTGGAGATCGTGGGCGTTCGGCCACGCGGTCTCTCCCTCCCAAGGAGAGACGCTAGCACAGGCGGGACGGGAGGGTGGTCAGGTCGTCTCCCATTCGCCGTGCGAGGCACGCACGACGCCGTGTTCGGCCAGCCAACGCAGGTGCGACTCGATCTGTCCGACTGCCGCCCAGCTGACGCGGGGGTCGAGCCCTGGGTACACGGCGGGGACGAGGGCGGCGGCATCGGCGCGCCCCGCCCGCCCCAGCGCGACCCGGATCTGCTCGGACCGTTGGTGGCGGTGCGCGAGGTAGGTGGTCAGCACGGTCTCCGCGTGGACGAGGGCGGGACCGTGGGCGGGCAGCAGCGCGGTCGGCCGGAGCTGCCGCAGGCGTTCGAGCGACGCGAGGTAGGTGCCGAGGTGACCGTCCAGCGGCGAGATCGCGATGGTGCCGACCCCCGCCACCAGGTCGCCGGCGATCACCACCCCAGAGGCGACGCACTGGTAGGCGAGGTGACCGGGCGCGTGGCCGGGCGTGAAGTGCGCCGTGAAGCGGCGTCCGCCGAAGTCGAGCGTGGCGCCGTCCTCCACGAGCCGGTCGACGGGGAAGGGGATCCGCGCCGCGGTCTCGGCGTGGGCGCACACCTGCAGGGGTTGGCCGCGCGCGGTCCAGGCCTGCTGCAGGGCGACCGCGCCGGCGAGGTGGTCGCAGTGGTGGTGGGTCAGCACGATCCACCGGGGGCGCACCCCGGCCGCGTCGAGCGCAGCCACCAGGCGCGCCTGCTCGTCGGGCGCGTCGGCGGCCGGGTCGACCACCGCCACCTCGTCGTCGCCGAGGATCCAGGCGTTGGTGTGGGTCGCGGGGGGCAAGGTCGGCGAGCGGACCGCGACGACGCGAATGCCGGGGGCGAAGGACTCCATGCGATCCCCTAGCCCCGCAGGCGGCTCAGGTCCAGATCCGCACCACCGTCCAGACGCCCAAGCTCACGACCATCAGCGCCACGCACACCGGCGCCACGCGCTGGGCCAGGCTCGGCCGCAGCGGCGGAATGCGGAGCGGGAGCAACTCGAGGTCGTCCAGCGGGTTCGCGTCGGCGGGCGCTCCATCGGTCGGGGTGGGGCCGCCGTACCAGGTGTCGCCCAGCGAAGCCGCATCTCCGGTGAGGCCGAGCGCGGGCCCGGCTGGGCTCACCGCGGCGGTCGCGACGGCGTCGGCCGACGGACCGAGCGCGGGCGTGGGCGGGGCCAGCCGCGACGCGGGCTTCGGCAGCGCGGGGCCACCCCTCGGCTCGGACATCGGCTCCAGCGTGGGACCGGGCGAGCGCCGGTTGCGCATCACCACGCCCCCACCGGACGAGCGGTCTGCGGTGGACGGGAAGTGGGTGGGCGCGTCGCGCAGCTCGGGGGGCAGGTAGAAGCCGTCGGTCTGATCGTCGACCAGCGGCAGGTCGGCCTCCTCCAGGGCGTCGGCGTCGAGCTCGACCACATCCTCCTCGCCGTCGCTGACGATCGCCGCCATCACCGCCCGCGGCGCGGCGGACGGCGGGTGGGCGATCGACCAGTTTCCAGGCGTCGACGGCGACGGATCGGAGTCCAGCTCGACCACCGCGTGCATCAGCGGCGCGGTCCGGAGCGCGACGGGCGCGTGGGCCACCGGAGGAGCCACCGGCTGCTCGGCGCGCGGCGGTGCCGTCTGGTGGGTGGCGGACTCGCTCTGGGAGCCCGGCTCGGAGGGCAGCTCGCCCGAGGGCGAGAGCGCACCGATGCCGTTGGCCTCGATGGCGCGGCGCAGCGTGAAGCCGCCACCGGCGAGGGCGGCGTCGGGAGCCGAGGCCGGGTCGACTGGGAGACGCGCGCGGATGCCCGGGTCAGAGGCGTCGTCGCGGATCCGAAAGGTCACCGGGATCGTCGTCGGCAGGCTGGCGATGACGTCGTCCTCGGAGATGGGGAGCGCGCCCACCGGACGCGCCTCCACCGTCTCGATGTCGTCGGGCTCGAGCTCGCGGACGTGCTGCCCCACCGGGTCGCGGTGCAGCGGCTCGGGGAACAGGGACGCCACCGCCCGGTGGCGGTGCAGTCGGGCCGCGAGCTCCCGACGCTCGGACGCGCTGCCGGCCCGGCGCGACAGGGCGAACAGCTCCTGGCGAACCTGGACGAAGCTGGGGAAGCGATTGGCCGGCTCCGGGTCCAACATGCGGCGGAGCAGCCGCCCCAGCGCGGGCCATTGGGCCTCGACGGGCGCGATGTCCTCGGGTCCGGTCGGCGCCGCGCCGGTCACGAGGGCGGTCAGGGTGGCGGCCAAGCCCCATTGGTCGGTGGCAGGGGTCGGCGGCTCCTGGCGCCGGCGCTCGGGTGCGGTCCACTCGAGGTCGGATACCGCGAACGGACCGGGTCCAAAGCCATACACCCACACGCGGCCGTCCTGGGCGAGGCCAATCTCGCCTGGCTGCACATGCCCGTGCACCCGCCCCTTGTGGTGGGCGCCCTGGAGGGTGTCGGCGATCTCGAGCGCGAGATCGAGCAGGGTGGCGGGCGACATCACCACCTCGCCGCTGCGCCGGCCGCTCACGACCCGCGACAGCGGCTCCGCGCGGGGTGCGTTGAGGACGAGGGCGCCCAGGCCATCGTAGACGGCGAGGGGGCTCGGCGTGCGGAAGCTCTCCACGGCGCGCAGGTGGTCGAACTCGACCTGCAGCCCGGCGCGCTCGTCGAGGGTGGCGTCCGGCGGGAGCAGCTTCACCAACACCTCGTTGGGCTGCTTGCGCGCCGTTCCCACGCGGCGGGCGACCACCCACGGGCCCCGTTCGGGGACGGGCACAGGTTCGATCACGTCGAACGGACCCACGCGCAGGCCGAGGATGCTCATCGGAAACTCCAGGTACGAAGCGGAGAGTGCCCGCAGGAAGGGGCCGCGGGGAGCGGCAGCGCGGGCGGAGGGGGAATCAGTGCAGCGCGAGTATCACCCGATTTGTCCCCAGATGGCAAGTCCAAGCGCGATCGTGGCGCTGTCGTCCGCGAGATCGCAGGGCGGGAGAACGGCGACGGGCACGTCCAAGCAGGCGCGCAGATCGGCCTCGTTCCATGCGCTCGAGGCGTCTGGCGCCAGCCGGTTCAGCACCACGCCGGCGACGGCGCAGCCGCTCGCGCGGACGGCGTCGACCGTCAGGCGCGTGTGGTTCAGCACGCCGAGCCGGTCCGCGGCGACCACGAGGACGGGGGCACCCCAGGCGCGGGCGAGGTCGGCGATGTCGAAGCCGGGCGTCAGCGGGACCCGCCAGCCACCGGCCCCCTCGACCAGCACGGTGTCGGCCTGCAGGGCGTCGACCCACCGGATCAGGCCGGGGACATCGAGCTGGGCGCCCTCGAGCGCGGCGGCGCGGTGGGGCGACAGCGGTGCTTGGTAGCCGGCGAACTGCAGCGGTGGATGGCCGCCGGCGGCGGCCAGACGCAGCGCGTCTTCGCCGGGTCCGAGGTGGGCGCCGCCCGAGGCGACGGGCTTGGCGGCGAGGACGCTGCCCTGGCTGCGGGCGGCGCGCGCGAGCACCGCCGTGACCTGGGTCTTTCCGACATCGGTGTCGGTCCCGGTGACAAAGGCCCGGCGCATCCAACCTCCCGCGCCGGACGACCCAGCGGCAGAGATGCGTTACCCTGTTCTCATGACGGTTGCACCTCCCGGCGGCTTGTGGGTCGACCCGCCGCGCACGCTGTTTTTCACGGGCAAGGGCGGGGTGGGCAAGACCTCTTTGGCCGCGGCGACGGCGCTCGCCCTGGCGGACGCGGGCAAGCGCGTCCTGCTCGTCAGCACCGACGCCGCGTCGAACCTGGACGAGATGCTGGGGATCGCCTTCGCCCCCCAGCCGGTGGCGGTGCCGGGCGCGCCCGGTCTGTCGGTGTGGAACCTCGACCCCGACGACGCCGCGGAGGCCTACCGCGGGCGGGTGCTCGCCACGGTCTCGCCCGAGGACCGCGCGGCCGTGCGCGAGCAGCTGTCGGGCGCCTGCACGACCGAGATCGCCGCCTTTGACGCCTTCGCGGCCTTGCTGGTGGACCGGGCGGGCGGGGCGGAGGTCTGGGACCATGTGGTGTTCGACACGGCGCCCACCGGTCACACCCTGCGCTTGCTCAGCCTGCCCGCGGCCTGGAGCACCTTCCTGTCTGCGCATGACGGGCCGGTCGGCTGTCTCGGCCCGCACAGCGGCATGCAGCTCCAGCAGGCCCGGTTCGCGGCGGCGTGGCGCGCCCTCACCGATGCGACCGAGACGGAGGTGGTGCTGGTCGCCCGGCCCGACCCATCCCCCTTGGCCGAGGCGGCCCGCACCGCCGCCGAGCTCGCCGCCCTCGGGATGGTCCGCCAGCGGCTGGTGGTGAACGGGGTGGTGCACCCCACCTCGGACGACCCCATTGCCTGGGCCTATGCGCGCCAAGGCGCCACCGCCCTCGCCGCCCTCCCCGCCGCCTTGGCGGCGCTGCCGCGCGACGATGTCCCGCTCCGGGCCTTCGACACCGTGGGCCTGGATGCGCTGCGGGCCTTGCTCGACCGCGGACCGCCGCCGCCGGTCGCCCCTGCGCCCGCCCTCCCGGTCGACCCCGACCCCTCCCTCGGCGCGCTGGTCGACACCCTGGCGGCCGCCGGTCGCGGGCTGGTGCTGGTGATGGGCAAGGGGGGCGTCGGAAAGACCACGGTCGCCGCGGCGGTCGCGGTGGGCCTGGTCCGGCGGGGGCACCGCGTCCTGTTGACGACCACCGATCCGGCGGCCCACCTCGCCCAGACCCTCGCGGGTGCGCTCGACGGCCTGACGGTGCATCGGATCGACCCCGTCGCCGAGACGGACGCCTATGTGGCGCGCGCGCTCGCGACGCGGGGGCGCGACCTCGACGCGGCGGGCCGGGATCTGCTGCGGGAAGACCTGCGATCTCCGTGCACCGAAGAGGTGGCCGTCTTTCACGCCTTCAGCCGGGTCGTGGGGCAGGCGCGGGACGCCTTCGTCATCCTCGACACCGCGCCGACCGGACACGCGCTGCTGCTGATGGACGCCACGGGCGCCTACCACCGCCAAGCGCTGCGCGATGCGCCGCCAGGGCGCGGCCGCGTCGTCACGCCGCTGATGCGGCTTCAGGACCCCGCCTGGACCCAGGTGATCGTGGTCACCCTCCCCGAGGTGACCCCCGTGAGTCAGGCGCTGGCGCTGCAGGCAGATCTCCAGCGGGCCGGCGTCGTCCCCTGGGCGTGGGTGCTCAACCGCAGCCTGTCGGCGGCCCATGCCACGGACCCGGTGCTGGGGGCGCGGCGCGCGGCCGAAGGGCGCCAGCGTGCGCGCATCGCCGACGCCGGGGTGGCGCGGCGGCTGGCGGTCCTCCCGTTCTGCGTGACGCCGCCGGTCGGCGTCGACGCGCTGACCGCGCTGGCCGCGTCGCCCGCGCCCGTTGGCGAGGAGGGGGCATGATCCCGCTCCACGTGATCGGCGGCTACCTGGGCGCTGGAAAGACCACGGCCCTCCAACACCTGCTCGCCCAGCTGCCCGGAGACGCGCCGATCGGGCTCGTCGTCAACGACTTCGGTGCGGCCGAGATCGACGCTTCGACCTTCCAAGGAGGGTCCCAGCTCCGGATCCGGGCCATTCCCAACGCGTGCCTGTGCTGCACCGCCCCCGCTGGATTTGTCGCCGCCGTGTCCGCGCTGCTCGCCGAGGGGGTCACGCGCATCTTCGTCGAACCGACGGGCCTCGCGCGTCCCGCCGACGTGCTCGACACGGCCCGGCGCGCGCCCTGGCGCGACCGGGTGACCGTCGGCCCGCTCGTGGTGCTGGTCGATCCCGCGGGCCTGGACGACCCCGCGCGGCGGGCGCAGGCGGCGGTGGCCGAGGTGCTCGTCTTCAACCGCGTCGATCGCGCCTCGCCCGCGGCCTTGGCGGAGGCCCGCGCGTGGGCCGACGGCCTGTGGCCCGCCCCGCTCGCGGTGCACTGGACGCGCTTCGGACAGCTCCCCCTCGCCGTGCTCGACCGGCCGGCCCCCGAACGCGCCCCCCCGTCGCGCTTCGCCTTCCCCGCGCCCGATCACGGCATGGACGTGCAGAGCTGGGTGTGGGGCCCGGAGGTGCGGTTCTCGGCCGCCGCCGTTCGCGCGGCCCTGGCAGACCCCTCGCTGGTGCGGGCCAAGGGGGTGCTGCGGACGGACGAGGGGATGGTGCGCGCCGAGCGGGCCGGCGACGCGGTCGATCTCGTCCCGTCGGACGCCTGCGGCGACAGCCGGCTTGACGCGCTCGCCCCCCGCGGAGACGACGCCCTGCCGCGTCTGGTCGCCGCCCTGGCGCGTGCGCGGGACGCCGCCGCCACGGGGGTCGCGGGCGCGGTGGAGGTCGTTCGCGCCGATGGTCGGGTCGAGCAGTGGGATCGGGCGCGCCTCGCCGCGCTGCCCGGCCTCGCGGATGTGGGGGAGCGGGTCCCCGGTCGCACGGGCGCCGCCGCGGCGCTGGCCGCCCTGCTCGCCGACGCACCCGACGCGGGCACGGTGGTCGTGGTGGCGGCAGACGGGTTCGTCGCTGAACCCGCATCCGTGGCGGTCGCGCGCACCGGCTGGCTCGCGCACAGCGTCGGGAGCGCCCCGCTGCCCGACACGGCCGGTGGCCCGTTCCGGTGGCTGCTCCCGCCCGGAACCGTCAGCCCGTGCGCCAATGTGAAGGCGGTGATCCGGGTGGTCATCCGACCCCCCGGCGCGGTCGCCCGCTAGGCGTCGAGCCGGACGCGCGCCAGCTCGACCCGCGCACCGGCGATGCGCCAGCGCTCGGTGCCGGACTCGGCGGCCGCCAAGGCCGCCTCGGCGTCGGCGAGCTCCTTGCGCGCCTTGTCCTTGTCGATCGCCGATACCGGCTCACAGACCTCGGTGAGCAAGGTCACCAGCGTGGACCAGCCCCCGCCCGCGTTCGCCGTCGTGACCTCGGCGAAGCCGCGGCCGATGACGAAGCGCTGCTCACCCGACGCCGTCGCCACGGTGGCGACCCCCGCCTTGGCGAGGGCGAGGAAGCAGTCATGCTGGGGCAGGACGCCAAATTGGCCCTCGAGCCCGGGCACGATCACCGAGGTGGCGGCACCGGAGAAGGCGGCCTTCACGGGGGTGACGATGTGGAGCTGGAGCGACATGGATCAGGCCTGCGCCGCGAGCTTCTGGGCCTTCGCGATCGCGTCGTCGATGGTGCCGACCATGTAGAAGGCGTCCTCGGGCAGGTTGTCGTGCTTGCCCTCGAGGATCTCACGGAAGGACCGCACCGTCTCCTCGATCTTCACGAACACGCCGGGCGAACCGGTGAAGATTTCGGCGACGTGGAAGGGCTGCGACAGGAACTTCTGGATCTTGCGGGCGCGCTCGACCGTCTTCTTGTCGTCTTCCGAGAGCTCGTCCATCCCGAGGATGGCGATGATGTCCTGGAGCTCCTTGTAGCGCTGGAGCACCGCCTGCACCGCGCGGGCGGTGTTGTAGTGCTCGTCGCCGAGGATCATCGGGTCAAGGATCCGGCTGGTGGAGTCGAGCGGGTCGACGGCCGGGTAGATGCCGAGCTCCGAGATCTTCCGGTTGAGCACCGTCGTCGCGTCGAGATGCGAGAAGGCGGTCGCCGGGGCCGGGTCGGTGAGGTCGTCGGCGGGCACGTAGATGGCCTGCACCGACGTGATGGACCCCTTGGTGGTCGTGGTGATGCGCTCCTGCAGCGCGCCCATCTCGGTGGCCAGCGTGGGCTGGTAGCCGACCGCCGACGGCATCCGTCCGAGGAGCGCAGACACCTCGGAGCCCGCCTGGGTGAAGCGGAAGATGTTGTCGACGAAGAAGAGCACGTCCTGCCCTTCCTGGTCGCGGAAGTACTCGGCGATGGTGAGCGCGGCGAGCGCGACGCGGGCGCGGGCGCCGGGCGGCTCGTTCATCTGGCCGTAGACCAGGGCGGCCTTCGACTTGTCGCTGTTGCCCGGCACGATGACCGCGGCGTCGCCGCCCGTCTGCATCTCGTGCCAGAGGTCGTTGCCCTCGCGGGTCCGCTCGCCGACGCCGGCGAAGACGGAGTACCCACCGTGGGCCTTGGCGACGTTGTTGATCAGCTCCTGGATGAGCACCGTCTTGCCGACGCCCGCGCCGCCGAACAGGCCGATTTTGCCGCCGCGCGCGTAGGGGGCGAGCAGGTCGATGACCTTGATGCCGGTGACGAACATCTCGACCGCCACCGACTGCTCGGTGAAGGGCGGGGGAGCGCGGTGAATCGGCGACGTTTGGGTGTGGGTCATCGGGCCGAGCTCGTCGACCGGCTCGCCGATGACGTTCAGGATCCGGCCCAGGGTGGCGCGGCCGACCGGCACGCTGATCGGCGCGCCCATATTCTTGACCCGCGACCCGCGGAAGAGACCGTCGGTCGTGTCCATCGCGATGGCGCGGACGGTGTTCTCACCCAGATGCTGGGCGACCTCGAGCACCAGGTTCCACTCCTGGTCGTTGATCCGCGGGTTGCTCACGCGCATCGCGGTGTAGATCTCGGGCACATGGCCGTGGGCAAACTCCACGTCGACGACGGGGCCCATGACCTGCTTGATGGTTCCGAACGCGGCGTCCATGCCGACTCCTTCCGCGAGAGCGAATCGAAGGGTTTCAGGGTCTCAGAGCGCGGCAGCGCCCGAGACGATCTCGATGAGTTCTTTGGTGATCGCCGCCTGACGGGCCCGGTTGTACTCGAGCGTGAGGCGAGAGATCAGGTCATTGGCGTTGCGCGTCGCGGCGTCCATCGCCGTCATCCGGGAGGCGTGCTCGCCGGCTTCGGTCTCGAGGAACGACTGCAGCGCGATCGTCCGGATGTACAGCGGGAGCAGCGCCCCGACGATCTCGGGGGCGGTCGGCTCGTACCGGTAGTCGAGGCCCGCGTCGGTGCCGGTGCCGGCGTCGACGACCAGGGGAAGAACCTTGGCAAACCGAGGCTTTTGCACCAGCGTGCTGACCCACTCGTTCGAGACCAGCCACACCTCGTCGTACGCCCGGTCGACGAAGCCCGCCACCATCTCGTCGACGAGCTCGCGCACGAGCTCCAGCTTCGGCTTGGCCGACCAGTCACCCACGGTGTGGTCGACCTTCCAGCCGCGCCGCGGGAGGCCCTGCGCGCCCTTGCGGCCGTAGCACCGCAACGTGATCTCGACCCCCGTTCCCCGCTTCTCGCGCAGCCACTCGTTGGTCGTGCGGACGAGGTTGTTGTTGAAGCCGCCGCACAGGCCGCGATCCGAGGTGATCACCACCACCAGGATGCGCTCGACCTTCTCGCGGGTCTCCAGCAACGGGTCGGAGACGCTGTCCCCGGCCTTCTGGGCCACGCGCGACAGCACGGCCGCCAGCTGGTTCTTGTAGGGCTTCGCAGAGGTCGCGGCGTCGCTCGCGCGCTTGAGCTTCGCGGCGGCCACCAGCTTCATCGCCTTGGTGATCTGTCCGGTCTTTTTGACCGAAGCGATCCGGCGGCGGATGTCTTTCAAGCTCGGCATGGGGCGCTCCCTCGGGTGCGGTTCAGCGCTTCCAGGTCTTCTTGAAGGCGTCGATGTCCGCCAGGATACGGCCGCGCAGGCCGTCCTTCTTCAAGGTGCCCTTCGACACGATCTCCGCCAGGAGGTCGGCCTTGTTGGCGCCGAAGTGGTCGGTCATCGCCTTGACGAAGGGCTGCACGTCGCCCATCGCGAGGTCGTCGAGGCGGCCTTCGATGCCCGCGAGGATCTGCAGCACCTGCCGCTCGACCGGGATCGGCGCGTACTGGGGCTGCTTCAGCAGCTCGGTCAGGCGCGCGCCGCGGTTCAGCTGGCGACGGGTCGCCTCGTCGAGGTCCGACGCGAACTGCGAGAAGGCGGCGAGCTCGCGGTACTGCGCGAGGGTGATACGCAGCGAGCCCGCGACTTCCTTCATCGCCGAGATCTGGGCGGCGCCGCCGACGCGGCTCACCGACAGGCCGACGTTGACGGCCGGGCGCTGGCCAGCGTTGAACAGGTCGGTCTCGAGGTAGATCTGACCGTCGGTGATCGAGATCACGTTGGTCGGGATGTAGGCCGACACGTCACCGGCCTGGGTCTCGATGACCGGCAGCGCGGTCAGCGACCCGGCACCGTGCTCGTCGGAGAGCTTAGCGGCCCGCTCGAGCAGGCGGCTGTGCAGGTAGAAGACGTCGCCCGGGTACGCCTCGCGGCCCGGGGGCCGGCGAAGCAGCAGGGACATCTGCCGGTAGGCGACCGCGTGCTTCGACAGGTCGTCGTAGATGACCAGGGCGTGCATGCCGTTGTCGCGGAAGTACTCGCCGATCGTGCAGCCGGTGTAGGGCGCGAGGAACTGCAGCGGCGCGGAGGTCGCGGCAGGCGCCGAGACGATGCAGGTGTACTCGAGCGCGCCGAACTGGCGGAGCTTCTCCATGACCTGCGCGATGGTCGACTGCTTCTGGCCGATGGCGACGTAGATGCAGAAGACCTTCTTCGCCGGGTCATCCTTGTAGACGCGCTGGGCGATGATCGTGTCGATCGCCACCGCGGTCTTGCCGGTCTGGCGGTCGCCGATGATGAGCTCGCGCTGGCCGCGGCCGACCGGGGTCATCCCGTCGATGGCCTTGATGCCGGTCTGCATTGGCTCGTGGACCGACTTGCGGGCGATGATGCCCGGCGCCTTGGTCTCGACGATCCGGTTCCCGACGGCGTCGATCGGGCCGAGGCCGTCGACCGGCTGGCCGAGGGCGTCCACCACGCGGCCCATCATCGCGGGACCGACGCCGATCGAGACGATCTTGCCGGTGCGCTTGACGGTGTCACCCTCGTGGATCTTGGTGTCTTCGCCGAAGATGGCGGCGCCGACGTTGTCTTCCTCGAGGTTCAGCACCATCCCCTGGATCCCGCCGGGGAACTCGACCAGCTCGCCGGCCAGCGCGTTCTGCAGGCCGTAGATGCGGGCGATGCCGTCACCGACGGAGAGGATCGTGCCGGTCTCGGTCACGGAGACGCGAGACTCGTAGTTCTTGATCTGCTGCTTGAGGATCTGCGAGATCTCGTCAGCGCGGATGTCCATGCGTACCTACCTAGGCCTGGGCCGGCGACTGGGCGTGGATGAGGGTGAGCTTGAGCGACTCCAGACGGGTCTGGATCGACGAATCGTATGTTTTGCTGCCGATGCGGGCGACCATGCCGCCGATCAGCTTCGGGTCGACCTGCGTGGTCAGCACCACCGCCCGGCCGAGCGCGCGCTCGAGGGTGGACCGGAGCTCGGCTTCGATGGCGGCGCTCATCGGCTCAGCCGTCGACACCGACACGCGGACGCGACCGGCGGCTTCGTCGGCCAGGCGCTCGAAGGCGTCGACGATGTCGGCGACATCGCCGAAGCGTCCCTTCTGGTTGACGAGCTTGAGAAATTGCAGGGTCAACGCGTGTAGCCCGAGACGGGGGAGCAAGGTCTCCAGCGCCCGCGCGCGGTCCTCGGCGTTGAACAGCGGCGTGCACAGCGCCCGGTGTAGCTCGTCGTGACCGAGCAACTTGGCGAAGCGTGCCAGATCGGTGGCCACGCGCTCGGTGGCGTGCTGCTCAGCGGTGAGCGAGAGGAGCGCGGCGGCGTAGCGGCGCGCGACGGTGGTCTCAGCCATGGGCGCTCACCCCGTCTTGCTTCAGGGATTCGAGGAACTCTTTCGCGAGCCGCTGCTGGTCGCCGGCCGACACGCTCGCGCGGAGCGTCGATTCGGCGAGCTGCACCGCGAGGTCCACGGCTTCGCGCCGCAGGGCGACCTGGGCGCGCGCGACCTCGTCGCGGATCTTGCGCTCGGCCACCTGCTCGATGCGGCGCGCTTCTTCTTCGGCGCGTTCGACCAGGCGAGCCGCTTCTTGGCGGGCTTCGGTCTCGGCGTCGGCGCGCATCTGGCCGATTTCGGCTTCGAGCTTCCCGAGCCGGTCGGACAAGGCCGCAGCGTGCGCCTTGGCGTCGTCGCGGGCCTGGGCGGAGTCCGTCAGCGTCTTGCGGATGGCGAGCGCGCGGTCGGACAGGAAGTCGGCCACCGGGCGCCGTCCGAAGGCGCCGATGATGCCGACGACGATGAGGAACGCCCCCATCTGCGAACCGAGCTTGAAGACCACATAGGACTCGGAATCGGCGTCGCGCCAGTTCGCGGTCCCGTCGTGGTCGTCGTCGTCGGTGTAGGTGTGGTGAGCGCCGGCGGCGTGGGCGGCGGGCGCCTCCCCGTGGGCGGCGGGCGCGTCACCATGGGCGGGCTCGCTCGCGACGGCGGCGCTCGCAAATGCGAGGCCGAGGCCAATCCAGAAGGCGCGCATCACAGCTCCCGTCCAAGCACCTGGCGGGCGAGGTCGCGCGCGAGGTCGTTGGCCTGTCCGCGCAGCGTGGCTGCGGCGGCTTGGCGTTGCTGGCCGATCTGGCCGACGGCTTCGGCCACCCGGGCATCGGCGGCGGCGCGCGCGGCGCGCACCGCGGCGGCCTCTTGCTTCTGGGCGGCGGCGCGGGCGGTGGCGCGGTGGTCCGCGGCCTCCTTGCGACCGGCCGCGATCCGGGCCTCGATATCGGCTAGGCGGGCGTCGGCGTCGTGCCGGAGGTGCTTGGCCTCCGCGAGCGCCTCGCGGGAGACGCGATCGCGGTCTTCCAGGTACTCGAACAGCGGCTTGAAGAGGATCTGCCACAGCGCCACGAAGGTCACCAGGAAGGGGACCACGAGGACGAGCGTGGGGATCGGCTGGGGGATGATCTGCATGGACGGACCCAGGCCCGGCTCCGGAGCGGTGATCGGGGACGATCGTTCACCGAAGCGAGGCGGCGCGGGGTATCACGGCGGAGGCCACTCGCCAACGCGCGAAGCGCGTGAGGTGGAAAACTAGGGGGATGATGCCGGTTCGGGCTGGGTTCGCCCGGGCCAGTGAAAGGTGGCGAGCAGCCCGGCTTCGGCGGCCATCCAGGTCGAGACCACGGTGGGGTCGTCTCCCAGGAACAAGCCGCGATGAACGCCGAGCGTATAGGCCACCCCGAGCGACAGGGCGGGGTGAACCCACCAGTCGACACCGGCGCCGAACTGCCCGCCGAATCCGGCCAACCGGGCCCGATCGGCGGTCGCTGCCTCGTCGGCGAGCGCTTGCTCGTCCTCGTCGTAGGCGTTGCTGGTCTCGCGCACGCTCGGCAGATCGCCATACCCGCCGACGGTCAGCCAGGGGATGGGCCACTGGATCGCGGGTGGTGTCGTCGGGTCGGGCCGGCGCACCAACGCGTAGCGGACGCTCATGCCCGGTCGGATCACGCCCCAGTGGCGTTGCTCCCACACATCGCCGACCCAGGTGGTGTTCTGCATGCGCGCCACGCCCAGGGTGCCCTGCAGGGCCCACCGCGGCGTCAGCCAGCTGCCGACGAAGGCAGTGGTGGCAGGCGAGACGACGCCGTCGAACTCACCGACCGCGAGCCCCGTCGTCCGTCCGTCGTCGAGCCAGCTGAGGTCGGCGCGGGAGAGGGGCTGCCACTCGACGCCGAAGTACACGGGCGCGGCCAACGCTGGTCCAATGCACCACCACATGGGAGCCTCCGCAGCGACGGACCCTATCCGAGCCGGGGGGCGCGCGCAGGGGTATCCTGTGGGCATGTGGGTTCGCGCGGCGGCGATCGAGGGTGTAGCGGGTGGCGCGTGGTCGGCGGACGACCTCGGCGCGTCGGTGGTGCTGCCGGGTGGGGCCCACGGCGGCCAGCTGCTGGCGGCCCTGCAGTGGTGGGCGGCGGCCCTCGACGGCGCGCAGGCTGCGGGCGCCGCGGCGCGCGCCGGCCTCGATCCGATCGCGACCATCGGCCTGTCCGACGGGTGGTGTGGCGATCTCCTGTGGCCCGGTCCGCAGCCCCTGGGGGCCTGGGTCGACCACCGCCGCCGCCTGCGGGTCACGCTGACGTTGGTGCTCGACCCACCGCGGTACGCGACGCTCCGCGAGGCCGCGTTGCGGGATCCGATGCTGGCGCTGGCCCTGGCCGACGGGTCGGATGTGTCGGTTCAGGTCGGTTGGCTGTGGACGGTGGACGGCTCGGCGGCCGCTCCGCTCGTGCACGGGGTTTCGGTGGGAGGACAGCCACTACCCCTGGCCCAGGGCGAGCGCCCGGGGTGGTTGGTGCCCTTTCTCCGCGGCTTGGGCGCGGCGGTCGGGGCGGGCTGGATCGCGGGCGCCGATCTCGGTGAGCGCCTGCTCTCCGCCCAACTGTCTCCCGACCCGGACCTGCGTACGCGCGCGGCCCGGCTGGCCGCGGCCTTTGCGGGTCCGCCCTTCGGGTGGGGCGCCCTCGGACTGGTGCGGCGAAGCGAGGTGATCTCCGTGGCCTTTGGCGCTGGCTTGACGCCCCTCGCGCAGCTCGGCCAACACGCGCCCGGGTGGGTGGGGTTGGCGGCGTCGGCGTGGCTGGACGCGCCGGATGTGCTGCTGGTCGATCTCCCGGTCTCGTCCTCCATGCGGCGCTGGTTGGAGCCCCGCGCGCGTGCGAACGACGCAACCCTGGAGCAGTTCTTCGTGAGGGGATCATGACGTCGGTGTGCGCGCGCTGCGGCGGCCGTCGGGTGCGGTTCGACCAGATCTGTCCGGCCTGTGGCCACCGGGCCGAGGGCGAGGGCCTGCTGGTCGCCTGGCTGTTGTCGTCGGACAACCTGGGCGATGCCGAGCTCCAGGCAGCCGCGGAGCGGGTCCGCGCCGGTCAGCCGGTCCGCCCGTCGGACGCGCAGCTCGCGCGGGCGCGGCGGGCCCTCGGGCGCAGCTATGGCACCGATCCCGGCTTGTCGGGCCGGCAGCGGGTGGCGCTGCTCGCCTGCGCGCTCACCCTGACGCCGCTTCCGGGGTTGGTGGCCGCGGGGTGGTGGTGGACCGAGCGACCCCGCGCCGCGCTCCAGGCGCTGGCGGTCTCGGCCCCGGCGGCGGTTGCGTGGGTGGGCATGGTGGTCTGGACCTGGTTGCCCTGACGCGGAGGGACGATGCCGAAGGTCTGGATCGACGGAGACGGCGCGCCGCGCGACGTGAAGGAGATCGTCTTTCGCGCCGCGGAGCGTCGGGGCGTCAGCGTGGTCCTGGTCGCCAATCGGCAGGTGGCGGTCCCCCGGCACCCGCTGATCCGCGCGGTGCAGGTGCCGGCGGGCCTCGATGTCGCCGATCAGTGGATCGTGCGCCACGCGGCTGCGGGGGAGCTGGTGATCACCTCCGACCTCCCGCTGGCGGCGGAGCTCGTCCCCCTCGGCGTCGTCGCCATCTCGGCGCGTGGCGAGACCTACACCGCGTCGAATGTGCGCGAGCGGCTCTCGCTGCGGGACTTCTTCATGGAGGCGCGCGCCGCGGGGATCGTGGCGGGTGGGGGACCGCCGCCCTTCGACGCGAAGGCCAAGAAGGCGTTCGCCGAGGCCTTCGACCGCTGGCTCACCGCGGCCTCGCGCTCAGGCGCCTGAGCGGGACGCCGGTCCGGGCCGGGGCACGCGGGCCCAGGGGGCGTCGGCGGGCACCGACCGCCAGCATCCGAGCCCGAGGTCGTCGAGCGTCACCGCGCCGATGCGCCAGCGCACCAGCCGCAGGGTGGGAAAGCCGACGCGCGCGGTCATCCGGCGAACTTGTCGGTTCTTCCCCTCGCGCAGGGTGAGCGCGATCCAGCGCGTCGGGATGTGCGCGCGGTACCGAATCGGGGGATCGCGCGGCCACAGGTCGGGTGGGGCGTCCAGCAAGCGGGCTTCGGCCGGGCGGGTGACGAAGTCCCCGAGGTCGACGCCGCGGCGCAGGGCCTCGATCGCCGCCGCGGTCGGCTCGCCTTCCACCTGGGTGAGGTAGACCTTCTCGAGCTTGTGCTGCGGATCGGCGATCCGCGCCTGCA
>Ga0164294_10000925_pt1 | contig 27804 bp, 20 predicted proteins | sample GEODES005metaG_FD_111479 | JGI IMG/M metagenome (GOLD analysis project Ga0164294, IMG submission 111479) | Oligotrophic lake water microbial communities from Sparkling Lake, Wisconsin, USA - GEODES005 metaG | ecosystem: Environmental > Aquatic > Freshwater > Lake | place: USA: Sparkling Lake...
GAGAGACCGTGAAGCTGACGCTGTCGATAAAACCGTCTAAATCCTGCCCAGCTAAGCGGAGGTAGGATAGCGAGCGTTCTTGATCAAAGCTGCGTTTGAGATCAGTGCCAACGGTGCTGCCTGCATAGGAGATGCCATAAACCGTGGCATGAGTGCGCCAGACATCATTTTGACGCAACTGCTGATGAACGGCTGTCAGAGTCCAGTTCGGATCAAGAGAGACCTCCAATTTGGCATCATAGGCCCATTCATCATAACCCGTGTGAGGTTGATCGCCTAGCTTCGCATCATGTACATCTCCAAAGGATTTCAGACTGGCACCGAGATGTAAGCCCCATTTCCCGCCTTCACCAAACTGGATCTCTTGGTGCGCCATATTACTTTCCTCTGCCGTGGAGCCACGATAGGAGGTGAGTCCGTGGAAGAAAAAGCCAGACTGTTCCGCGAGATAACCCGAACCTTTCGTAAACAGGTTCAACGTGCCGCCAATGGCGTCACTGCCATAGAGCACACTCCCCTGACCGGGCACTAATTCAATGCGGTCGATCGCATAAGAATCGATGGTATTCCAGTATTGGTTAGGCCCCTCACGAAAGGTTGAGTTGTTAAAACGAATGCCATCAATAAGTGCCAGATTTCTAAAACCTGTGAATCCACGAATGAAGGGTGAACCTTGACCATTGGAGGTTTTTTGCACATTCACTCCAGGCACTTCACGCAGAGCTTCAGGCAGCGTGCGCACCTGACGCTCTTGGAGCTCCTCAGCTGACATCGTGCGGACCACGGAAGGGACTTTCACCAGGTTTGTCTGACCTCGAGTGGCAGTGATCACCATTTCCGGAAGTTTTTCAGTCGTCTCACTGGAGGATATTGGCTCTTGAGCAACTGCTAGTGTGGAGGCTAGAAGGATGGCAAAGGATAGTTGATGCATGATCTTGTGAACCTGACCAGTTAAAGCGCCTGCCCCTTTAACTGTCACGGCTGTGCCTTCACAAAAGCGTGAAAGGAACCATTTTTAGCCATTCCCAACGACTGAGGAACCAATTCTGACCACTCAAGTCCCGCGCTTGTTTCCGAACAGTTCAATGTGCAGACGCGGACTGAGCCTATAGCCATGATTCAGACAAGCGTTGATGAGAAGTGTGTATCGAGTGCGCATCACTTCCAGCGAAATGCCTTCAGGCATAAGCAGGATCTTCTCTGGCAGAATCGGAATGCCAATGCTTGCCACCACGTTCTGGGCCTCGATCAAATCCGCCTCTGAAGAGATCACGAATTTCAGCTGGTAATCTCGAGAGGCCTCGATCCAAGCCCGTAGCACGTCGGGCTGAAGGCGCGTCTGCTCATGTCTCTGCACCCAGGCAGCTCCGGCTTTCTCTAAGCTTGGGGTCGAATTCGCTAACTTTGGACTCAGGGAGGCCAAATCGACTGTTAAACCATCCGGATCAACAGTCCCTGCCGTCTCCACGGTCACATGCTTTCCTTGCTCTTGAAAAAGGGTAATCAATCCACAGATTTCCTTAGCCACCATTGGTTCACCACCCGTGATCACGACATGCCTTGCGGAATACTGCGACACAGTTTTCACAATCTCACCAAGGCTCATCTCAGGACCTTCCGGCAACCAGGAAGCGTAGGGAGTATCACACCAATCACAGCGGAGATTGCATCCAGAGGTGCGAACAAACACGGAGGGCACACCCGTTAGGGACCCTTCACCCTGGACTGAATAAAAAATTTCCGAGATTCGCATGGGACATTCTAAACACGGATTGAGCAATGGCGAATAATCACTGATCTGGCTGGCTAATTCACAAAAAATTGATGCAAAATACCAAGGTTTCTGTTTGACGTTGGACTGCCTTTGTAAAAAATCCCAAAAATCATGACTTTCAACCGCTACGGCCTCATCGCCGTCACGATCTTTCTAAGTAGTTGTTCTTCCAAACCAAAACGCTGGGAGTATGAGTATGTCCATGGAAAGACTGCCGTGATTGTCGGAGGCAAAGCAGTGCCGCCCGCAGGACTGCCAAGAAAAGTGATGCAGGCTCTCAACGCTGGGAATCAGATTGTGGGCATGCCTTACAAATACGGTGGGGGTCATGCCTCGTTCAATGACAGGGGTTACGATTGCTCCGGTACCGTCTCCTACGCTCTGCATGGAGCCGGATTGATTGGTTCAGTCGGCACCTCCGGTAGCTTGCGGAAGTATGGCCGTGCGGGTCCGGGCAAATACATTACTATCTATGCAAAAAGCGGACATACCTTTATTGACATCGCTGGCCTGCGACTCGATACCGGTTACAACGGCCAAAATAAAGGCCCCAAATGGTCCACCGGCTCCCGCCCAATCAACGGTTACGTTTTACGCCACCCGCCTGGACTCTAAGAGCATGCGCTGCAAGGAAATCTTGAGCAACAGCAAGATAACGATGAGTACACCAATAAAAAAGAGGGGCACCTTGCGGCGCCCCTCCAGAGATCTTTGATGAATCAGGCTGTCTAGGCTTATTCGCCTGGACGCCATTCTTCGCTGGCGAACTTGAAGGCCTGCTCGAGTCCGACGAGGTCGGTGCTTGGGCGGAGGGCTTCGAAAGCTTGGCTTTCTTTCTGGATGTCGGCTTCGCTGTAGTTCATGGCCTTGATGGAAAGGCCGATGCGGCGCTCCACTTTGTCCACTTTGATAACGCGGGCTTCGACGTCGTCGCCGACGTTGATGATGTCCTTGACCTTGGCCACGTGATCTTCGCTGAGCTGAGAGATATGGACGAGACCGTCGATATCACCTTCCAGTTCCACAAAGGCACCGAAGCTGGCGATCTTGGCGACTTTGCCCTTGACGACATCACCGACTTTGAAGCGGTTGTCGATGATCGACCATGGGTCGGTATCGAGCTGCTTCATGCCGAGGCTGATGCGCTGATTGGCTTTGTCGATACCGAGAACGGTAGCTTCCACATCCTGGCCCTTTTTGAGCATTTCGGATGGGTGATTGATCTTGCGTGTCCAGCTGAGGTCGGAAACGTGGATCATGCCGTCGATACCTTCTTCCAGTTCCACAAAGGCACCGTAAGCGGTGAGGTTGCGGACTGGGCGAGAGATCTGGGTGCCCACAGGGTAGCGGACGTCGATGTCATCCCAAGGATTGGTATCAAGCTGACGGACGCCAAGGCTGATCTTGCGCTCGTCCTTGTTGATGCCAAGAACGACGGCATTGATTTCCTGACCGACCGTGAGGACGTCAGATGGGCGGGCGATACGCTTGGTCCAGGACAGTTCGGAGACGTGGATGAGGCCTTCGACCCCTTCTTCGATCTCACAGAAGGCACCGTAAGCAACGAGCTTGGTGACCTTGCCCTTGACATTTTGGCCCACTGGGTAGCGGCCTTCGATGTTTTCCCATGGGTTGTTCTGGAGCTGTTTCAGGCCAAGGGAGACACGCTCTTTCTCGCGGTTCACTTCCAAGATCTGAACTTCCAGACGCTGGCCGATACCGACCAATTCCGTTGGGTGGTTCAAGCGGCCCCACGACATATCCGTGATGTGGAGGAGACCGTCCATGCCGTTGAGGTCCACGAAGACACCGAAGTCGGTGATGTTCTTGACCACGCCGATAACCTTGTCACCCGCGTTAACGGACTCGAGGAATTTCTGGCGCTGTTCGGCGCGCTCTGCCTCGATAACTTCGCGGCGGGAAAGGACGATGTTTTTGCGGTCGTCGTTGATTTTGACGATCTTGAATTCGAAGACCTTGCCAACGTATTCGTTGAGGTCCTTCGGCGGAATGATGTCGATCTGGCTGCCAGGGAGGAAGGCTTCGACGCCGACGTTGACCATAAGGCCACCTTTGACGACAGATTTGACCTTGCCTTTGACGAGTCCGCCATCGCGGAACACGGAAGCGATCTTTTCCCAGTTCTGTTTGTAGGCAGCCTTCTCTTTGGAGAGAACGACCATGCCTTCGTCGTTTTCGAGTTTCTCGAGGAGTACCTCGATCTCGTCACCGACTTGAATGTCTTCGTCTTCGAATTCGTTGGAGGGGATGGCTCCTTCGGATTTGTAACCGATGTCAACGAGGACGACCTGCGGTTTGATTTCAAGAATGCGACCTTTAACGATCGATCCTTCGTGGAGTTCACGGAATGATGCGGCGATCATTTCCGAGAGTGTTTGTGCGCTCATGCTATTGTTGGGTTGGGAGTGTTGGTGGGTGAACCGCTCATCATCTTCCACTCCGGAGGATCAAGGCGGGCTGATGTCCCGCACAACCAGAGGGCTGCCGGACAAAAGGGTCGTCATACTCGATTCATTCTGCCTTTTGGCAAGAAGAGAGTTTAGCATTCCACTCACTGAATCGGCAAAGTCGGCGGCAGGGCCACAGGGCCAGATTGTGCTTCATCAGGGAAGATGACCGTGATGGATCGGACGTCTTCCTGGTGGGGCTTTCCTTCTTTCAGGAGCCAAGCTTTCACAAATTCAGCCACCGATTTCCGCGCAGCCTCGCGCACCAGATCGAGGTGGGCTTTATTCCCAGCACGCTTTTCCAATGTAGGCGTGAGCTCCTTTTCCAAAGCAGCCAGATTCTCTGCTGCATTGAAGCGTAACCAGCCAGCTTCAGACTTCTTTTCCAGGCCTTCAGTGCGGATCGCAGGCGGCAAAGTCGGCCGCAACGTGGGACTGCGAACGGTGCAGACGCCATTATCCAAACTAAGCTGCCATGGATCCGAAAGCCTGATGTGGTAGCGATAGACCACTGGGGTGCGGATCTCCGAGATCGTCGTTCCCAAATAAACCGCCTGATTGAAGGCACTCTTCATGTCAAATTTCGTCACCGTTTCGTCAGTCTGCATCATCGCGACTTCTAAAATGTCTCCTTTGGTGGAGGCAATCTCAGTGAGCGACTGGCGAAAAGTCGTGCTGATCTCCTGCTGAACCAGTCGTGTCGGCAACTCGCTGAGCCAAGTCTCCGCTTCCTTCAGTGTGCTGAAAAAGCAAAAGGCTAACCCTGCGAAGATTAGAAACAAGAAAAGCAGCCCCACCGCCACCCAGTGCAGGCAACCTGAGGCGGATCGAACTTTGGGGGGAGTGAGCGCTGAGGCAGCCATGCAAAAAGATGACGCAGCACACGCGCCAGCTCCACGGATTTCTTCAGGATTGGAAACCAGCATGCTTGACCCGAGCTGTTTCTTGCCGATAGGCTAACGCACTCTCTTCCAAGGAGATTCTATGAAAAAGCCAAACTCACGTGCATTGGTAGGCCTTCTTTTGGGTCTGATCTCCCTTTCTCTCATTTCGGCTCAGGAGGTCGCCCCCTCGGCACCCACTCCAACCAAACCGACAGAGGAGGAAATCGCCAGCCGTCGAAAAGTCATGCTGGATCAAATTGAGACCTTTGGCTGGGCCCGCGAAGGCAAGGCAAAGATCGGCAGTATGGCTGAGGTGAGCATTCCGAAAGGCTGGCGCTTCACCGCGACTCAGGGAACGGGCGACATGCTAAAAATGTTTGATAACATCCCGAGCGGTGAGGAATTGGGACTTTTGACCACTGAAGGCATGGGCCCTTGGGTTATCTTCGAGTTCAACGAAACGGGCTACGTTAAAGACGATGAAAAAAACGACCTGAATGCGGATGAGCTGCTCAAAGGCCACCAAGAAGGTCAGGAGGCGAGCAATGAGTACCGTAAGGAACGGGGACTTGGCGCCTTACACGTTCTAGGTTGGGCACTACCGCCACGTTTCAATGATCAAACCAAAAACCTAGAGTGGGCTCTGCGCATCGGCTCTGAGGACGGCGGTGAATCCATCAACTACAACACACGCCTTCTCGGCCGCAGCGGTGTCATGGAGATTGAGTTGGTCTGTGCTCCCGATGAAATGCAAACTCTGCTGCCACAATACCAAGCCATCATGGCCGACTTCCAATACCTGACTGGCAACACCTATGCCGAGTATCGCGAAGGTGATAAAGTGGCGAAATATGGCCTTACCGCCCTTGTCGCTGGTGGTGCAGCCGTCGCGGCTGGAAAGATGGGCCTGTTTGCCAAGCTTGGCGGACTCATGGCTAAGCTGGGCAAAGGCGTCATCGTGGTGATCGTCGCGATTGGTGCAGGCCTTAAGTCGCTCTTCACCAAATTGTTCTGTACCAAAGAACCTTGACCTGCCATGACCGACGGGCAGTGGCTGTTCACTCTTTTTTTGCTCCTGTACTTGGTCGAGAGTCTCAGACTCCAGCCAAAGTCCGCTTGGTTATGGACATCCCGCAGCAGGCTGAGCCGACCCTTTTTGCCACTCGATTTTGCAGGCAGGCATTTGATTCTACTACCCATCCTGCCACCTTTTCAGCCTTTTGGAAATCTGCGCAGTTGGGAGCTCGCGCCCTGCCCAAGTGGTCTGGAACTTTTGGATCAGCAAAACTCCAATCACCCCATTTTGCCTTGGGAGAGTGTGCAACCCACTTTAGACGGAACAAAGCTGATCCTCACAGCACAGCATCATCTGCACTGCCTCAATCAGACCAGCGCGGAAGCCTGGCTGGAACGACTACAGCGCTGGAAAAAGTCCCCCGATGCCGCTAGAGAAAAGGACTTTCTAAAACTGACGGCAAAGACCCTCAACGGGGCAGAACTAGGCGCTGTCATGCAGCAGATTTCCATTAAGACACGCCTGCTACGACTTTTTGGGACCCTCATTTTCGTCACCTGTTTTGGCGTCATCACCGTGATTTATCGCATCTACGGAGATGGCCAAGAAGTGCTCTATGCGGCGGCGGCTTTGATCTGCCTCCAGTGGATTCAAGCGGCGCTTTTTTGGCGAGCTAGTGGACGCCTAGCCCATCCTTTAAAGCATCGTTTCTGGAAGATGTTGGCCTGTGCCTTTCTTCCACAGCATGCCATGCGAGCCGCGGATCATCTTTGTGAAGCCCTGTCCCCCAAAGCACATCCATTGGCAGCCATCTCTGAAATGGGCGATGCTGACAAACTGAAGTTACTGCGCCCCTTCTGGAAGTCCCTGCAACACTCAACGGCTCAATCCGCAGCCCTGCAACAGCGCGCCTTGGCGGCCTTTCTCAAAGCCCAAAACATCCGCGGAGATCAGCTACAGGAGATTCCGGAAAAACAATTCGGCTCCATGGCTTACTGCCCACAGTGTTCCGCCCAGTTTCGCGATCCTACAGCACGCTGCAAAGAGTGTGGCGATCAGGAATTGAAGGCCTTCTAGACTAGCCTTCGCGCATTGCGTAGGCCATCGGCACTGATCACGGCCTGATGCCGTGCTGCCACCTGAAAGTCCACATGATTCTGCCACTGCATGGGCCGCAGTGACGTTAGACCGGTTGCCCGCATTCGGTAGCCGTAATCCGCGATCTCCCAGCCAAACTCACTGTGCCGGCGCCGGTAATCCCGCCGATGGATCCATGCACCAAACTCATCCTTCCGCCAGACTTGCGGATCGTTCCCAGGCACGGCCTGAGCCAATTGCCACACACTTTCAACCACTTCGGCATCGTAACTGCCAAGGGGTGTTATGTCGTTCGGATCGTCTGTGTGCATTTGGGGAGCGCAGTTACTACGCAAAGTCCGGCAAGTCTCCAGTCTTTCCTTTTCGATCCTGCGGATCTTCAGCCTATAGCCGCGTTCGCAAGAGCGTGGAAATTGATCAGTAGAAACTGCCGAAGACCGGAGGGATCTCCCTCACGACGCTACGCAGACTCATGCCCAGGCGGCGGAACTCCTCATCCAGTGCGCAGTCTTCATTAGCAGTCGAGGCTAAGACACGCTCAACATGAGGTCGATAGGTTTCAGTGAAGCGTTCCCTGTACGGATGCCGCTCATCCTGCCAGTGCGCGAGCAAACGCCGCTGAGCACCAGGCCGTCTCCATAACAAACGACCATAGTATAGTCGGCTAATATCATGGATAGCCGTGTAAGGTCCCAGTAAGGGATGTTGGATAGTAGTCATGAATCGCGTAAGCCTACATCAAGCCTAACTCCTCCGCATACTTCTTGTGAGCCAGATCGCGGGCTTCACTGCGTTTCATTTTCGCGGTGATCAGATCCGCAGCAGCAGGAACAGTCACTGCTAGATGGTGGTAATTTTGGTTAAGTGCACGCTCTTCCCAGCCCTCAGGAAACTCACGCAACACGTCAGGTGGCATCAGATTCACATGCCAGCCGTGCTTTAGCTCAAACTCACTACCAATCAACGCTTCGTAGGCCAGTTCAGCCACAGCATCGCTGTCTGTCACTGGATCCACATCCATACTATTCTCCGGCAAAGGGTCATCCCGACCGATCCGAGCTGCGTGCCAAAGCAGTCCAGCAGATCCAATGAGAATCATTGAGGCAGGTTCCAGTAATTTGACTCCCCACTCATGAAGCCAATCAGTCACCTGATGCGGGTGGCGGAGTTCTTTTCTGGGCATGGTCGAAGGCTAAAACAAAAAGGAGGCTGTTTCCAGCCTCCTTTCGGAATTTTAAAGCAGAAGCCGAGTTGAAAAAGCTCGGTCTACTATCAGCTCAACGCCTTCGCCACCGCTTCGGCAGTGATGCCGAGTTCTTTGAAGACCGTGTTTCCTGGGGCACTGATGCCGAAGCGATCGATGCCGATGATCTGGCCCTGGGTGCCGACGTATTTCCACCAGAGACCGGAGACACCGGCTTCGATGGCGACGCGCTTGGCACAGGCAGCTGGTAGGACGGACTCACGATAGGCAGCGTCTTGGCGATCAAAACGCTCGAAGCAGGGCAGGCTGACGACGCGGACGCCGGGCTTACCTTTGGCACCTTCGACAGCCCATTGAACTTCCGATCCAGTGGCGATGACGATGGCTTCAAGAGCCGTCGTTTCCTTAACGAGGATGTAGCCGCCTTTGAGCGTGCCTTCGCGGCGTGCCGCAGCGCTGGCTCCACCCTGATGAGGCAGATCCTGACGACTCAGAGCAAGCAGTGTCGGGCCATCCGCGCGGCTGAAGGCAGCAGCAAAAGCACCAGCGGCTTCTTCGGCATCGCCAGGGCGGATAACATCAAGGTTCGGGATCACGCGTAGACCACTGACGGTCTCGACGGGCTGATGGGTCGGGCCATCTTCACCGACGCCAACGCTGTCATGCGTGAAGATGTAGGTGACTGGGAGTTTGGCTAAGGCGGCCAAACGAATGCTTGGACGGCAGTAATCAGCGAAGACGAGGAACGTGGCGCAGCTGCCAAGGAAGAGGCCATCATAGGCAATACCGTTGCAGATCGCGCCCATGGCGTGCTCGCGGATGCCGAACCATATATTACGACCTGTGCGATTGGACGCGCTGAAGTCACCACCGCCTGTGATGTAGTTTTTCGTGGAGCCAAAGAGGTCGGCACTGCCGGTGATCAAATTTGGCACCGCTTTGGCGAGATGATTGATGATCTCACCACCGCTGTTACGAGTAGCGGCTTTGCCTTCGGATGGATACTCAGGGATCACCTTGAGGAGATCTTCAGCCTTCAAGCTAGCATTGCGGGCGGCGTCTAACTCAGCAGCAAGGCCTGCATTGGCAGCGCTCCAGGCAGCAAAGGTGGCGTTCCACTCAGCGTGAGCGGCAGCGCGCTTGGCTTTCAGGTCGGCGAAGTAGGCCTTCACTTCATCGCTGACATAAAAATGCGTGCCTTCAGGGATACCAAGACCCTTTTTAGCGGAATCGACGAACTTAGCGCCGCCTTCTCCGTGGCCTTTGGCTGTGCCAGCCACTTCGGGGATGCCTTTACCGATGATCGTCTTGGCGATGATCATTTTGGGCTTGCCATTGTCGTTGTTTTTAGCGGCGGCGACGGCGGCACTGACGGCCTCCAGATCATGACCGTCGATGGTCACGGTTTCCCAGCCGAGAGCGGTGTAAAGAGCTTGCGCGTCTTCACTCTGAGTCACTTTTGCCATGGCATCCAAAGTCACATCATTGGAGTCATAGATGACGATGAGGTTATCCAGCTGGTTGTGAGCGGCAAAGGCGATCGCCTCACGGGCCACACCTTCCTGAAGGCAGCCGTCACCAGCAAGAGCGATGATGTGATTGTCGATGATCGTGTGGTCAACTGTATTGTATTTGGCGGCTGCCATTTTGCCAGAAAGCGCATAACCAGCTGCATTGCCAATGCCCTGACCGAGTGGGCCAGTGGTGGACTCAACGCCTGGGGTTTCATGAAACTCCGGGTGACCTGGGGTGATGCTGTGGAGGACACGGAACTTTGATACATCATCAATGCTCACGGCGTAACCGCTGAGGTGCAGCCAAGAATAGATGAACATGGAGCCGTGACCTGCGCTCAGGATGAAACGGTCACGATTCAGCCATTTCGGATCGGCTGGATCACACTGGAGGCTTTCACCAAAAAGAACGGCACCGATCTCAGCCGAGCCGAGAGGAAGGCCGAGATGACCTGAGGAGCACTTGTGGACGGCATCCATGGAGAGACCACGGGCTTCATTGGCAGCTTGAGCGAGGAGGACTTTATTCATGAGAGATGGTAAGGCAGAGTGCGTGATGGATTTAAAGCAGCGCGAAAGGCGGCCCAGCGCACGGGCACGTTCTTTACTGGCGTGAGGTGGCTTTTCAAGGAAGAAAACTGGTGGCCCAAGAAGACTGCGCCCCTTGCATTCCCAGAGATCCCTCCTACTTTGACCGCCCATTTTCCCCAACTAAGAACCAATACAACCATGAGTAACCTGAAACACGTCGCCGTCGTCGGTGCCACCGGAGCGGTGGGAGTGGAAATGCTGCGCTGCCTCGAAGAGCGCGGATTCCCCGTCGGCCAGCTCACCCTTCTCGCCAGTGCCCGCAGTGCTGGCAAGACGATGAAATTCAAAGGTGAAGACGTGACCATCAAGGAACTCACAGCCGACAGCTTTGCTGGTGTGGACATCGCTCTCTTCAGTGCAGGTGGTGGTATCTCTCGTGATTTCGCCCCCCATGCGGTAAAAGCTGGTGCCGTGGTGGTGGATAATTCCTCCTTCTTCCGCCAGGACCCAACGGTCCCGCTCGTGGTGCCTGAAATCAATGCAGCCGATGTGAAGACCCATCAGGGCATCATCGCTAATCCCAACTGCACCACAGCCATCTCCCTCATGGCGCTCTATCCCCTGCATCAGGCCTTTGGCGTGAAGCGCATCATCGCCAGCAGCTATCAGGCCGTTTCTGGCACAGGCGCACAGGCCATCGAGGAACTCGCCAAGCAGTCTCGCGAATGGGCCAGTGAAAATCGCGCCTGGGATGCTGCCAAGCTAGACTCCAAGCCGACGGTCTATCCCCATCAGATCGCTTTTAATGCCATCCCGCATGTGGATTCGTTCCTGGATAGCGGCTACACGAAGGAAGAGATGAAGATGGAAAACGAGGGTCGCAAGATCATGCATCACCCAGACTTCCGCGCCAGCGTCACCTGCGTTCGCATTCCCGTCTTCCGCGCTCACAGCATCGCCATCAGCGCCGAGTTTGAAAAGCCCGTCGATTTGGCCACCGCCCGCGAGATCCTCAGCAAGGCTCCAGGTCTGGACGTCATCGACGATCCAGCCAACAAGCAGTATCCCCTCGCCCTCGACATCGCAGGCCGCGATAACTGTGCCGTCGGTCGCCTCCGTCTCGACTGTGCCTTGGATAATGGCCTTTCCTTCTGGATCGTTGGCGATCAACTCCTCAAAGGTGCCGCGCTGAATGCGGTTCAGATCGCTGAGTGCTTGATCTGACTCGAGATCAACCCAGCACCCAAGTGATTCACAAATCTCGCTATTTTGTGTATCACTTGATTGTCCACCTTGCAATCCAGCTTGTCATCCTCGCGCTGATGTGAAGAATCATGCGGCATGAAATACATCCTCGCACTGGATCAGGGCACAACGAGCAGCCGCAGCATTATCTTTGATCATGCGGGTAGAGTCGTCGCAACAGCGCAGCGGGAGTTCACTCAGCATTATCCGAAGCCCAGCTGGGTGGAGCATGATGCGGAGGAAATCTGGCAGACACAGCTCCGAACAGCTAAAGAAGTGCTGAAAAAGGCCAAGCTAGCAGCCACGGACATCGCTGCTATTGGCATCACGAATCAGCGGGAAACCACCGTTGCTTGGGATAAGAAGACGGGGAAAACAGTCGGCAAAGCCATCGTATGGCAGGATCGGCGCACGGCTGGCTACTGTGATCAATTGAAGACCAAAGGCGCCTCTGCCATGATTGCTGAGAAAACGGGTCTGGTCGTGGATGCCTACTTCTCGGCCACCAAGATGCGCTGGTTTCTCCAAAATAATCCTGAAGCCAAAACACTGGCCAAAACAGGACAGCTAGCCTTTGGCACCATTGACTCCTGGCTGCTGTGGAATCTCACGCGCGGTCTCGTCCATGCCACCGATGTCAGCAATGCTTCACGCACGATGCTTTTTAATATCACGGAAGGTGGCTGGGATCAGGAGCTCATGAAGCTCGTCGGCATACCCGCCAGCACGTTACCTGAGGTCAAACCTTCCAGTGGTTTCTTTGGCGAGACCACGCTTCTTGGCGGGCGCATTCCCATCGCTGGCATGGCTGGAGATCAGCAGGCTGCGTTGTTTGGCCAAGTCTGCACCAAGCCAGGCATGGTCAAAAACACGTATGGCACGGGGTGCTTCATGCTCATGCACACAGGCACCAAGAAGATCGCCTCAACAAACAAGCTGCTCACCACCGTTGCTTGGCAACTCGGAGAGGGTCCGCTGGAATATGCCGTGGAAGGCAGTGTTTTCATCGCCGGAGCCGTGGTTCAATGGCTGAGAGATGGCCTCGGCATCATCAAGCATTCCTCGGAGATCGAGCCGCTAGCAGCCCAAGTGCCCGACACGGGCGGCGTGTATCTCGTGCCCGCTTTTGCTGGGCTCGGCGCACCGCATTGGGACCCTCACGCACGGGCACTGATGTCGGGCATCACTCGTGGCACCACTAAGGCTCACATCGCCCGAGCTGCATTGGAAGGAATTGCTTACCAAGTAACCGACATCCTCACGGCCATGCAAGCCGACGCCGTGAAACTGCGGGAACTGCGTGTCGATGGCGGTGCCAGCAACAACAACCTACTCATGCAATTTCAGGCTGATCTCCTTGGCGTGCCTGTGGTTAGGCCCGTCGTCACAGAAACCACGGCGCTTGGGGCGGCTTATCTCGCTGGATTGGGCATCGGTTACTGGAAAGACCCGTCTGACATTGCCACTCAATGGCAGGCTGAACGCCGCTTCCTGCCCATCATGAAAGCTCCGCAGAAAAAAGCACTGACCGCAGGTTGGAATCAAGCGCTTGAGCGGACGAAGCTCGGATGAACTGAGCGATTGCTTCAGAGAACTTAGCTTTGCTGTTAAATCCGTCAGAAAATCTTGGCCTTCACAGCCTTGGGCGGGTGGCGATCGGCTTCGAGATAGGGGACAAAAACAGGCCAAAAGATATCCGTTGGAAGAGCAAAGGTAGTGATGCGATCGACGCGGGCGATGTTGATGCCGAGCAGGTGGCCCTCAAGATCAAACAAGGGACTCCCCATGTCCTGAGGAGAGAGAGGCAAGTCATGCTGGATAACCTGGGCGAAGTTATCCGTGCGAATCGAGATACCACCATTAGCAAAGTCTTCCCCTTCCCAATTTTGCAGGATCTTGCTGCGGCTCGCCAGACGAAGCTGCACATGAGCCACCTTTCCTGAACGGCGATAGACAATCTCGATCTGTTCACCTGGCTGACGATCACGAACTAGATCATGCACCTTTTGATAAGAATTAAGTGTGTGCCCATCGAGAGAGAGCAGCACATCGTCTTCCAAGAGACCGGCTGCGGAAGCCGGGCTGTCCTCGGCAATCCCGGCAATACGCACGCCTTTGCTATTGGTTTTTTCATCCATGCGCACTCCCATGGCAGCGCCACCGCCGGGGATCTTGCGGCGCTGAGCACTGATGACGCCGATACGCACGGTTTTACCGCCTTGAACTGGTGCCACTAGCCACTGCCCATAGCGCGGGGATCGGGCTTTCGATTCAAAGTTAAGCGCAGGCAGTCCACTGACACCCACAGCCTGAGCTAAAACGAGATCATGAACGGCTGAGCGATGGATCTCACGAATCGCGACGGTGACGCTGGGACTGATGAGGACTTTGCACCGTTCGAGCTTCGGCGTGTCGCTGGCTTTGGTGAGGAAGTATCCCTCTGATCCGACCCAGGACGCGGTGCTGAGGGTGAGACCCTCTGCATCGATCACAGGCGCTGTCATGATCTGAATCCGCTTCTCTAGCGTCGCAACAGCAGTCAGAGTTTGGGCACCATTGGTACGCTCTGACGCAGATAGAGGAGCGCGTAAATCAGCTTGCGCCGAACTTAAGGCAGAAAACATCAACAAGGTGATTCTCCAGTTCATGCAGCATCCTCCCTGGGTAGGCTACCGAGTAGGACTTTGAAATCAATCTGGTTACCCAAGCGCTGGACTTGGATTTGAATTTTTGTGTCCGCAGCTCGGGCACGAACGGCATTGAGAAACTGCGACTCCGACTGCATGGGCTCACCATCTAGGCTAAGGATGATGTCTTCTGGTTGGATGCCCGCCAGCTCTGCTGGGCTGTCTTTAGCCACTCGATTTACTTTAATAACTTCCGCATTGGTATCAGCATCAATTTCGACACCTAGGTAGCCGCCACTACCAGTTCCCCAAACGTGGATGATCTGGCTACTTTTTAAATCATCCCATGAGCGAAAAAAAGGTGCCATCGAGACATGCATATTTTGATCCCGTTCCTCCCAAATTTGGCTATGAATACCGATGACTTCGCCATCCAGATTAAACAATGGCCCGCCGGAATCGCCACCCATAAGCACACAGTCGGTTTGCAGGGAGTTAGCGGTTTTTTTGACGACTTTCCCGACGCGCAAAACCACGCCACGTTCTTTGTCAAAACCTCCCGGATGTCCGAGAGCAAAACACCACTGACCCGCCTGAATTTTGAGCACTTGGCGGCTAACTTTCACCCAGGGCCAGTCCACCTCGGTGTCATCGAGCTGCATCAAGGCAGCATCGGCAGATTGATCCAGTCCCAGTGTGGTGGCGATCACGCGCTTCCCATCTTGCAAAATGACACGCATCTGACGGCCTGGTTTTTCAGCTACATGAGCTGCTGTGAGGATCAGCCCATCCTCCGTAATGATGACACCACTAGCTGTTCCATCCTTGGTTTGAATCGCCACAACGGCAGCCTGAACAAGTGGCAACTGAGTCTGCACAGTATGTTGGATTTTGAGTAAATCCGCCAAGGTCGTTTTTGCCGGTGGATTCTCCAACGCCTGCAGTTGGCAGCAGAGGCAGAAGAGAATGCTGACAAAAAAGAAACGCATGGGAAATGAAACGACCGTAGAGAGAGACTACTGTCTTGAAATGTTCATCCTTTGGCAAGATCGAATAGATCATCAAGGCCTCCAACGTTCGCCGTGCCAGGTGGCTGCGGCAACAGACCCTGGCTAATCCGAGAATCACAAGACGGAGATGAACCCAGGTGCACGTCAGCCGGTTCATCTCAGCAGGCAGCCTTACCAATTGCTCAAATCATCATGCAAATGCTCCATCGCACGCGAGTGAATGGCCCGCTCTGGTAGGTCTGGGCAACCGAAAGGCACGATTTCCACCTTATTGTAGCGGAGTGCCGTGATGCCATTGATGCCGCTCGGATCAAGCAGGGCCTTCCAAGCTGCTTCGGCAAAACGGGCAGCCAGAATGCAATCGCCTGGAGTGGTGTGACCACCACGCTGCAAATGCCCAAGCACGGAAGGACGCACCTCCAAGTCCTGGAAGGGAGCGCCTTCGCGTTGAAAGTATTTCTGGAAAGCATCCCGCAGGATGTAGGCACCATTACGTGACTGAGGTGGCTCAAAACGCACTCCTTCCGCAATCAAAATGATCGCGTGACCACGGCCGCGCGTCATGGCTCCTTCAATCTTCTCAGCCAAGGCAGCCATGCTCACCTCAGTCATCGGGCCACCTTCAGGAGTGATCACCATCTCCGCACCTGAAGCCAAGGCTGCCATTCGGGCTAGATCGCCGCTTTCGCGGCCCATGGTTTCCAGCACCATCACACGGCGATGACTACGGGCCGTGTCGATGAAGTGATCGACAGCCCAAACAAGCGTGTGAACAGCCGTATCGACCCCCAGCGCCATTTCGGTAAATTGCAGGTCATTATCAATCGTGGCTGGCACGCCAATAATCCGCAAGTGACTCTCCTCAGCCAGCAGGCGCGCACCTGTGAGCGATCCATCGCCGCCACTGACGACAAGAGCCCGCACGCCGAGCTTTTCCAAAAGGGTAATGACTTCCCGACGAACCTCAGGCTTATGGAAATCCAAACAACGTGCTGACCCTAAAATGGTGCCACCTTTCCCCATGATGCCAGAAACGCTGGCATGATCCATTTGAATGATGTTTTGCTGCCCGTCGATCAGGCCGCGGTGCCCCGTATTACGCTCGATTTCCAGCTTCAAACGGACGATTGCTTCGGGATCACCCTCAGTCTGACGAGCAGCACGGACGAGTCCACGATAGCCATCTCGGATGCCATAAACGGGCTTTTCGTGGCGATTCAGGCCCAACCGCACCATCGCGCGCAAAAAGGCATTCATTCCAGGGGCATCACCGCCACTGCAAAGGACGGCTACGGGGCTTTCGGGAGAGAGAGACATAAATGAGTGAGCCCACTGTCAGACAGGGGCCGGACAGGAGGGAATGCCAGTCATAGCGTGCCATAGCTACATGGCAAGCCACGGCTTTGCCTCGAATGCAGGATGCGCGTGACAGCAGCAGTCTTCCTGCCACCATGGGCTGATGATTCCCAAGAAACTGCGCCATCAACTCATCCGTCTCTGGCGGTTCGGGCTGCTAGCGGCTGCACTTCTAGTCATCCGAGAGTCCATCAGCCTGCGGAATCAAGAAGAGGCCGCAGCAGCTATCCAGCCTCAGCGCTTGCGAGGTGACTTTCCTCAAATCCAGAGTCTAAGTCCACTCAATCCCACCAGTGGATGGCACGCAGCCCTCGGTGCCGAGGGAGAAATTCTGGGCTATGTGGCCATGACAGCGCCTGAATCAGATACCTGCATAGGCTACTCAGGCCCAACCAATTGCCTACTCATCTTTGATGTCAAAGGCAGCCTGAGCCGCGTGCGCCTGCTTAAAAGCCATGACACCTCCGAACATGTGGCTGAGGTCGTGGCTGACCGAGCTTTTTTCACTCAATTCGCCGAGCAGATGAAGAAGCCTGATGAGGCCAAACCATTGCATGTCGTCACAGGAGCCACTTTAACTAGCACCGCCATTGCTCAAGGGGTGCTGGCCAAACTAGGCCAGGCCACAGGCACATCTCTACGATTTCCAGACGAGATCACGCTGGCAGAGGTGCAGAAATTGGAGCCCAAGGCCGCGCAGTTGCGGCCAGTCAAGCGGCGTCCAGGCAGTCACGAGGTCCTAGATGGCAACGGCACTCGAATCGGCATCGCCACCCGCACCTCACCCGTTACGGATGCGCTCGTCGGTTATAAGGGACCGACGGATTCCCTGATGCTACTAGACGCTAGCGGCCAGATTTTAAAGCGGATGTCTCTGCGCAAAAGCTTCGATTCCAAACGCTACGTGGCCTATGTCACCGGCGACGATTATTTCCAAAATCTCTTCAATGACATGACGCTGGAAAAGCTGGCTGATCTAGACTTTAAGCAGGCCAAAATCGAAGGTGTTTCTGGAGCCACTGAAACCAGCTGGTCGGTCGCAGAAGGTCTGAAATTACGCGCAAAAAACCTCCTGGAGACACAGTCAACCGGCTGGCTGAGAAAGATCCAATGGCGTTGGCAAGACACTGGGCATGCCATCACGCTCATCGCCGCTTTCATCATGGCCTTCAGCAGGCTGCGCGGCATCGCTTGGGCACGGCATTTGCATCATGTTTGGATGGTTCTTTATGGCGGTTTCATCGCTAGTGAGCTTTTGTCTCAAGGCTTACTCACTGGCTGGGCCGCGCATGGAACACCTTGGCAGAATGCCCCTGGACTGCTCATGCTTGCGGTCATTTCTCTGCTCGGGCCGATCTTCACCAGCAAGCAGCTTTATTGTCATCACATCTGCCCGCATGGGGCTATGCAGCAGCTACTAGCCCGCCGACTGCCTTGGCAATGGCGTGTGCCAGCCAAACTTGAACGCTGGCTGACGCAGATTCCTTATGTTCTACTGACCCTCATTTTCATCAGTCTCATCCGAGGATGGGCTATCAACTTGAATGCGCTGGAGCCCTTTGATGCCTACGTCTTCCGAGTCGCAGGCTGGGCCAGCCTCGCCATCGCTCTGATCGGTCTCATCACATCGCTTTTCCAGCCGCTAGCCTACTGCAAATACGCCTGTCCCACCGGTGCCCTCTTCAAACTCATCCGCTTCACCGGCGATGCAGATCGGCTCGGAGTGCGTGATTGGTTTGCAGTAGGTTTGCTGGTGGTGGGGGTGATGGTTTGATTGAGTTACGGTGCCGTTAGTTCCACACGACCACTGTATTTGGGCGATGTGGTCACATTGGGCACACCCATAGGAAGCAGGAAGTAGCCGTAGCCCTGCGTCGTGGTGTTAACGTCGATGATGCGGACGATCTGACCCGCAAAAGGGCCAACTCGGGCTGGAGTGCCGGGTAGGGTGAAGCTGCCTGCAAAAGCGCCCGTCGGTGCGGTGAAGGAGGTGAAGGCGACTTTGTTGGAATTGGTCAGGGTCGTGGCATTGAAGGGGACGACGGTGGCCGTGTTCGTTAGGCCAGTCGTGCTGGGATTGGCGACGCGAATAAGCTGATTAAAGGCCAGACTGTTCGGCGTGGCGAGGTCCAGGCCACCGAGAGTGAAGGCTAGCTTGGCATTCGTGGCCGTCGTCGGAATGGCGGCAGGCGCTGGTAGGCCAAGCACGCGTAGGCTCTTGGCTGGCGGCAGGTAAGTGCTGCCTTTGGCATTCAGCGTGATCGGACCAAAGCCGGACTGGTAGGACTTGTCTTTATTGGCTGGCAGCAGCGTGGATTTCAGCCATGTGAGGCTGCCTTCCACGCGATTGTCCGTCGGTGCATTCACAGGTGTGACGGTGAGTTGGCCATGGATGCTACCTTTGTTTCCATGCAGCGGCGTGTAGAGCAGCACCTGTCCATCTTGACCTATGAAGGTGGCGCATAAGATCTTGCTGCCGTCCGGCAGATCACCTGCGATGGTCAAGGTGCCGGTGGCCTCGCTGACAATGAAGCTGCCGAACCCGAAGCCATCTGGCATAGTGGCATTCGTTACGGTCGTTGTGGCGGGATTAGAAATGGCAAAGCTGTACGGACCTCTAAACTGCGTGGCTCGCTTAATCGGCGCAGTTGTGCTCCAAGCATTTCCCCAACCGGTGACGACGCTGCTATTGCCGGCACTACGCAGCACATTATCACCGACACCGGTGCTGAGGCTGTCTGTGGCCGCATCCAGTTTCAAATCTAGAGTCAAAGCTGTGCCATTGACGACAGCGCTGACGGTGGGCGAGTTAGCCGTGGTGGCGATGACTTCTAGCTGATCAGCAAAGCTGCGTGTCGTCACTCCTTCGATGATTTTCCCGCTGACAGCCCCCAGCGGACTGACCGTCATCTCCCAGCGTGCTCCGAGGTTGGGTATGGTGCCGACATTCACTGTGCTACTGCGCTCAATGAGTCCGTGGAATGTGCCAACCACACCTGGCGGTAGCGGGAAGACTTGGATGGTGAAGGCTAGGAAGGCCGCAGCTCTGCCAGCCGTGTCGGTCGCTATCGGACCTGAGGCATTGCTAGCTCTCACGGTCACGTTGTAGGTCGTGGGCATCGTCCCCGTCATGGTGGGTCGTCCGGTGATTTTGCCTGCCGTATTGCTCAGCGTGAGCCCGGGCGGCATGCCTGTTGTTGTGTAAGTCACCGGTGCATTCACCGTCGGGATATCAATCTCAAAGTAACCCCCAACGATAGCCTGATAAGCAGTGTTCGTCAGCGGTCCGAGTGTTGGCTTCACTGTGCCCGCTTGAGTGATTGTGTGGGAAACGCCGCCGATTTTGATGACACCTACACGCTGAGTGGTCGTCGTATTTGGCTGCACCGCGATATTCACGGTTCCATCATCACGTCCACTCAGGGGTGACACTGCGGCCCAGGTGAGAGCCTCGGTGACGGCCCAGGAACCGGACGTCTGGATGGTCACAGGATAGCTACTCGGCGTCTCAAAAGCCGTGCCTTCAGCCGCGATGATCTTGGTCGTCGCTCCTAACGTAGCACTGCCGGGGCTTACAGTAACAGTGCCGTCATCAGAGCCGCCTTTACCATCGCTGATCTTGTAGCTAAAGGTGGCTGTCAAATTCGGAGCTGTGCCAAACGCTGCACTTGCCGTGAAGACCAGCTGATTGGACACAATGGCCGCCGTGCCTGCCGTGCCTGGAGTCACCGCAGTTCGGGAAGCAATGGTCAGCGCATCACCATCCGCATCCGTATCATCATCGAGCACCGCAATGGTCGTAGCCGCACTGGCTAAGGCAGAGGCGGGATCATCATCAGCCACAGGCGCACGATTGAACGTGATGAAGGTGCGATTCGTTCCCAGCGCATTGCCCAGATCACCATCGACACGAAAACGGAAGTTGTAGGTCGTGTGCGGAGCCAGCCCCGTGAGCTGAGTCGAGACGGGCTCAGGATTGGCCGAGTCAAAGGTGCCCGGCAGCGTGATCCTCGTGCCGTAGGCCGTTGTCAGTCCATACTCAAAGCTGACCTCACGCGGCTGGCCATTGGCATCCACCGTGCCATTCAAAGTCGCCCGCATGGCATTGACGGCGGTGCCATCAAAGTCCAGTCCCGTGGCAGCCAATGTTGTGGCCAGCGGTAGCACCGCTGGCGCACCCGTGACATTCACCACGATGTTAAACGGCGTAGCCGTCGTATCATTGCTAGCGATGTTCAGCGTGGCCGTCTTTTCCCCTGCACTGGTGACTTTAGCCTGCACGGTGAAGGTCGTGCTTTCCAGCGGAGCTACCGTCAGCGTCGGCTGATCAATGATGCTGAACTGGTTCGCATTCGTTCCTAAAATGGTGACATTCGTCAGTGTCAGATCCTGCCCACCCGCATTGCGGATGGTAAAAATCGTCGGCACCAGCACATTCAGCCCCAGCGTGCCGAGATTGATTGTGTCACCATCATCGAGCACGGTATTGACCGGTTGCTCAACGACGATCTTAGGTGCTGGGGGTGAGAAGGAGGAAACAAACGATTGTTCGCCATATTGGCCACCAGCGATAGTGGCGCGCCCGCGAAGCAAGCCGCCTGCTGTTGGTAAGGGAGTCGTGATAGTGCCTTGCCAGACACCGTTTACGAAGGTGCCGCTGGCATCTATCACAGTCCACGTCGCGCCGCTGTCTGAGCTGACTTCAAAGACCGTGGAGACCGCGGGTGGTTGGCCGCCACGTGACCATTCGATGAGGCTACCACTCAGTGGCACGATGCTCTGAGGTGTGGCACCATCGATGCGCGCGATGTTGCGGCGGGCTATGCCGTTCACGGAGGTGAAGCGACCTCCGACGACGATTTTACCGTCGTCCTGAATGCTGAGGCTATTCACCCAGCCAGAGCCTGGACTAGTGCCTTCCATCACGCTGGCCGCAAAGCTCGTGTCCATGCTGCCATCAGCGTTCTGACGCTCGATTGCGGAGCGACCTGAAGCGCCGTAACCGCCGACAATGATCTTGCCGTTCTCTTGCAGTGCGAGGGTGTAGGGTTGGCGTCCATCTGTAAATGGTTGCGGTGTGAAGGTGGTGTCGAGACTGCCATTCATATTTAAACGCACGAGCCCATCGCCCGCAGCGAATGCGCCACCAACCAAGACTTTGCCATCTGGCTGAAGTGCCAGGCAAGTGACGCCCGCGTCCACCTCGCTCGCTGCGTTGAACGTGGTGTCCACCGTGCCCGTTGTGGTGATGCGAGCGACGTTGGTTCGTGCTGTGCTGCCGACCATGGTAAAGCTGCCGCCGATGATGGCCATGCCATTCGACTGCACGACCAGGCAGCGCACGATGCCGTTCACGTCGGGATTGAACGCGGTGTCCAGTGTGCCGGTGCCATTGAGTCGCGCGACATGGTTGCGTGTGGTCTGAGTGGCTGCGCCGTTGGGTTGCAGCCAAGTGAAGTCGCCGACGATGAGGATCTTGCCACCCGTCACCGCAGCCATCTGAGAGGCGAAAGCATCGCTCACGGGATCGAAGGTCGCCACGCGCGAGCCGTCGGCATTGAACAAGGCGATGCTTTGGGTGAGCACTTGGCCTGTGCCCGACCAGGGAGCGAAGGTGCCACTGGCGAGCAATTGTCCTCCGGCGAGCAATTGAAGCGCAGAGATCTGCCCGCCGGAGGTTATCGGATTGTAGCTATCGAAACTGCCATCGGGGTTGATGCGTCCAAGTCCTTGGCGACTGAGGCTTCCCGCTTCAGTGAGGTCTGCTCCACCGTAAACGAAGCGCCCACCGATGATCGCTTTGCCATCCGCTTGCAGCGCTGTGGTGAGGACCTCTGTGTTCGCGAACGGATCATAGCCAAAGTCCAGCTCACCGGGCACAGGCGTCGTCGCGCGAGTGATCGTCAAGGTGTAGGTCTTCGTATTGATACCGTTCTCAGCGGTGACAACGAGGGTGAAGACGTTCGGTCCTGTGGTGAGGTTGATCAATGCAGAGGGCGTGCCGCTGGTCACGGAGCTGCCGTTGATCTTGATGCCAGAGATCGCATTCTGTGCTGTGGGTGTTAGCTTGACATTGCGCTTGTTGTAGATCGCATTCGCGGTGTAACTCAATGTATCGGCTGCAAAAGCAGGCGAGAGACTCATCGGCACTGGCAGGCCGATGTCAGCTAGGTCAGCATTGGGTGAGGCGATGCCTGTACCCGTCAGCGCTATGCTGAACAAAGGCGTGGTCGTGTCGTTGCTGCTGATGCGCAGCGTCCCATTGCGAGCGAGCTTGGCACCCGGTGTGAACACGATACTGAAGGTGGTGCTGCCGCCCGCCGTGATCTCAGTCACTGTTGGCGGCGTGAGTGCGAACTCTGAGACCTGCGCGCCATCGATACCGACCTGCAAGCGCTTCAATAATCCACTGCCTGTGTTACGAACGGTGACGGTCAAAAGGCTGCTGCTGAGGCCCGTGACTACATTGCCAAAATCAATCGTCGATGTGTCACTGATGAGGGAGGTGTTCGTTGGTTGCTCAACCACGATGACGGGTGGCACGAGCGGGAAGTCTTCAATGATCTGCACGACTCCGCCACAGCCATTGTAGTAGCCGCTGTTGGTGATCGCGCTGGCGCGGATCTTCGCGCTCGATGGCAGCGCCAAGCCCGTGAGTTCCCAGCCGCCGCTGATGCGTGAGGCGCTACCGAGAAGGGTCCATGTGGTGCCGCCATCGGTGGATTGATCGAAGAGCACTTGGGTGGCTTCAGGTGCGGAGCCCCCGCGCAACCACTCGATCCGTGAACTGGTCATGCTGAGCTTCTCAACAGCCACGGTGTTCTCAAAGCGTGTGATGGGTCCAGCAACGGCGCTGCCCACGTCGGAGTAGTAACCGCTGGCGAGGATCTTGCCATTGGGCTGGAGGGCAACGGCTTGCATGCCGAAGAAGTTGAAGGCGTCCCCCAAGTAGGGTGCTGTAGTGATCTGAAAGGCGGGATTGAAGGCTGCATCCAGGCTGCCGTCGGCATTGATGCGTGCGGCGCGCGAGCGAGGAGTGCTGCCGACGAAGCTGCCGTCTGGATTGATAAGGTAGTTCCCATCCACATCCACCTGCGCAGCGTCGACCCCCACGGCTCTGAAGTTGCCACCGATCACCATTTTGCCATCGGCCTGAATGGCCAGCGAGCGCACACTGCTTGTGTTGGTATCGGGCAACGGGCTGATCGTCGGTGCAAAAGCCGTATCCAGGCTGCGGTTAGTGTTTAACCTGAGCAGGCCGTAGAACTTCTGGTTATTGACTCGGTCGAAGGCACCGCCGACGACGATCTTGCCATCTCCCTGGACGGCTACACATAGGGCCTGCGAAATCTGGGGCAGCGGGCTGGTCTCACGCGTGCCGTCGCTGTTCAAGATGGCGATGCCATAGTGCGAGCCCACCCCCCCGAATTGGTAGAAGCTACCGACCACGACGATCTTGCCATCGGGCAGCAGTGCCATGGATTTGACGTCGCCGTTAAGCACCGGGTTGAAGCTGGCATCGACCGTGCCGTTGGCATTCAATCGCACGAGGTTGTTTCGCGTCACACCGCCCACGTTCGAGAAGTATCCGCCTACGATGACCTTGCCATCTGGCTGCACGGCGATGCTGTAGATCTGATAGATGCTCGTGAACATCGGATTGGCAAAGGAGGTGTCGAGAGTGCCGTCAGCGTTCAGTCGAGCGACGCCAGTCATCGTGACACCGTTGATGAGGTTGAACTCGCCGCCGACCATCAACTTACCATCCCGCTGCACCCGAGTGATCCGGGGAGCCGGTCCAAAACCCATGGTGGCAACAAAACTCTGATCCAGGGCTCCTGCACTGCCATCCAGTCTGGCGATGTAGCGATTGTTGGTGCTGTTTTGAGGAATGTCACCAAAGCCACCGACGACGACCATTTTGCCATCCGGCTGCACCGATAGGCCTGTGGGAGATGCGCCCGCTGGAATCGGTGATTGAGAGAAGCTCAGATCCAAATCCCCCGAAGCCGCCTGACTCAGCCGAGACAGGAAAAGCGTGGAGCCAATAACCGCAGCCCAGAGGACCTGCTGAACAAGAGTGGAAAAACAGCGCATGATGTAACAAGACCTTCCCAAAAACGGAACGTGTTAAGACTCAAAGCTTGCCTTCATCCGCCTGAAGTAAGCCCACGACGCCTTCTGAACTTTCATGGCAGAAGCGGCCAGCGCCTGTAACCCGAACTGTTCATATTACAACATCATCTTAGTAATATTAGCAAAATAATCTTACTTCTATGTTACGTAAATAGTAGAATCTGGGAGGCTTGAAGATCCAATATCGAACAAGGAACTTCGAAGGCTGAAATGAGGCTGGGTAGCAATGGGTTTGGACTTCGAGCTTGGACATTCCTTGTTAGGTCTTGGATGTTCCTCAGCGGAAGACACCACGGAGCTCTTCCAAGCGTATCAAAAACGATGCCAACTCCTACAGACGCCCAACGCCAAGCCATGCGCGAAATTCCAGATCAGCCCGTGGTCATGCACCAGCGATGGGAGGATCTGCTCTTCCTGCATTGGGCCATGAATCCAGCGGAAGTGCAGCAGCGACTCCCCCCAGGACTGCATGTGGACACGTTTGATGGAAAAGCTTGGATCGCCATCGTGCCGTTTTTCATGCGTGGCGTCCGCCCACGATTCTGCCCCGCCGTGCCCGGCCTGAGTCACTTCCTGGAAGTGAATCTGCGCACTTATGTCCATGATGATCAGGGACGCCCTGGCGTGTGGTTTGATTCTCTGGACTGCAATCAATCCCTGGCCGTGTGGACAGCGCGCACGCTCTTTCATTTGCCGTATCAGAATGCCCAGATGTCTGCCACCAAGACACCGGAAGGCATGATCCACTACGGCTCTCAGCGACGGGGTAATGCCACGACATCTGAGTTTGCCTATCGACTCAAGCCAGAGACCCATCTTGCTAAGCCTGCCTCTCTCGAGTTTTTCTTGGCCGAGCGCTACCTGCTCTTTACCCAAACCCCAAGCGGCCTGCGTTGCGGCCGCGTCCATCACGCACCCTATCCGCTAGTGGAGGTCGAGCTGGAGAAATGGGATGCCGATCTCTTTCGCCTCAATGGTTACGATGTGCCAACACGGCCACCCGATCACGTGATCGGCTCGCCTGGCGTAAAAGTGCAGGTTTATCCGCTGACCAGATAGGCCTTGCCATCGCAGCAGTGTTTGGTTTGGTCATGGCAACTCAATCTCTCCGTCACCATGCCAATTTACGAATTCTACTGCCAGGAAAACAACACGCTCTACCAATTCCTGGCCCGCAGTCTAGCCTATCGGGAGAAGGTTCCAACCTGCCCTGACAATGCAGCCTTTAAGTTAGAAAAACGCGTCTCCCAGTTCGCGGTCATCGGGCGGGCCAAAGAAGACATCGCGAATGATCCCTTTGCCGGGATCGACGATGCCCAAATGGAAAGCCTCATGGCGGACATGGAGGGGGACATGAGCGCGCTGGACACTGACAATCCTGATCCACGGCAGCTCGGTCATTTCATGCGCAAAATGACCGACCTCATGGGTGACAAAACACCACCGGAACTTCGTGAAATGGTGCGCCGACTGGAATCAGGCGAAGACCCCGAGAAGCTAGAGTCTGAGTTTGGCGGCATGGAAGAAGGCGGCGAAGCGGACGCACTGTTCTCACAGGTCAAAAAAATCATGCGCTTGGGCAGGCCGCCGGTGCGCGATCCAAAACTGTATGAAATGCGGGACTGGTTAGGCCAGTGAAAGCGGATTTTTGACCGCTAATAACCAGCAATGAACGCTAATAGAAAGGCCTCAAACCCTGCCATTTCTCTGTTCTGGCATTAGCGTTCATGAGCGTTCATGAGCGTTTATTAGCGGTTTAAAACGCTCCGCAAATCACATTCAGCAGTGGCAGATGACACGGGCCTAAGGCATAGAGGAAGATCATGACTCCAGATCGCCCACGCAAACCGACCGGTTCACGCACGCCACCACGCTTCTCTCAGCAGCGTCCGCCAGCTCCAAAACACGGACGGCCAGCCCAGCGCCCAGCCCAGGATCGCAGTCAAGGCGGCACGTCTTGGGAAAAGTCAGCCGATTGGTATGACCGCATCTTGGGCGAGCGCGGATCAGAACTTTATCAAGCCGTCGTCATCCCAAATGCTCTGACCATGTTGGCTCCGCAAAAGGGTGAGCGTATCTTAGATCTCGGCTGCGGACAGGGCGTCTTTTCGCGCGCCATCTCAGAAAGTGGAGCTCAAGTCACTGGCGTGGATGCTGCGCCAAGTTTGATCGAAAAAGCACGTACTTACAGGAGTCGCACGCCCATTCATTATTTTGATCGGGATGCCGCTAATCTCGCGGGCATTGGCGAATTTGAGGCAGCCTCTGCCATCCTTTGCCTGCAAAACATGGAGCATTTAGAAAAAGTCTGCGCCTCTGTAGCCAGTGTGTTAAAACCGGGTGCTCGCATGCTTTGGGTGCTCAATCACCCCGCCTTCCGCATCCCGAAACAGACGAGCTGGGAATTTGCCAAGGATCACACAGCGCAATATCGGCGTGTCGATGCCTACAGCAGCACCCTCAGCATCCCCATTCTGATGCACCCTGGAAAAGCAAACAGTGAGAGCACCACCTCTTTTCATCGCAGCCTGGAATCCCTGAGCCAAGCCGGATTTGCCGCAGGCATGGTCATGACCGGACTCAGTGAGTGGCATTCGCACAAAGAAAGTCAGCCTGGACCGCGTGCCCGCGCCGAAAATCATGCCCGAAAAGAGTTTCCCCTCTTTTTAGCCATGCTTTGGAAAAAAATTTAAAGCGCTTTTTCGTGGGTGGTTATCAAGATCGGAAAAAACTTGGGCAGACTTGGCACGGCGGGTGCTAATTGATTCTTTGCGGAGCCAATCCACTTCGTAAAACAATATGCTCAAAATCAACCACTCCAGTCACTGGCGCAGCTTACTCTCCGCTGCGGTCGTCGCCACCACTGCCATCGCATTCAGCACCAGCTCATCCTGGGCGCAAGATGCGGCGGCACCTGCTCCTGCTGCTCCGGCTCCGGCCGC
>Ga0164294_10000927_pt1 | contig 27793 bp, 25 predicted proteins | sample GEODES005metaG_FD_111479 | JGI IMG/M metagenome (GOLD analysis project Ga0164294, IMG submission 111479) | Oligotrophic lake water microbial communities from Sparkling Lake, Wisconsin, USA - GEODES005 metaG | ecosystem: Environmental > Aquatic > Freshwater > Lake | place: USA: Sparkling Lake...
GAAAGCGCAATTACTCGAACAACTTGGACGCTGGGACGAATCCCGCACGGAATTGGTGTCGATAGCCTCGGCGCCAGACTCGCCACCTGGCATGCAGTCACTGCTGATCGAAAAACTCATCAGTCATCAAGAATTGGACTCTGCACGAATCTGGCTCAAAACGCTGGCCGATCGCCTTCCCGATGCCCCGATTGTATCGGTTCTGCAGGCCAGGCTGGCACTGGCAGACAATGATCGGCCGGCAGCCGTGGCCGCCACTCGCAAACTCATGCCGGGTGATTCCCCTTCCCCCGAGGTCGCCGCCCGACTCGGTCCGCTATCGGCATTCCTGGAAGAACTGGGATTCAGTGCCGCTGCCGACCAGACCTTCAGCCAGTTTGCAGCAGCATCCGCCGATGGCGTGGTCGCCCGAGCGGGTTTCCTGGGACGGGCGCAGAGGGCCGACGAGGCGCTCGACCTCCTCGAAGCCTCCTGGGATAAAATCCCGCTCGAAAACCTCCTGCGTACGGCCGTGACGGTGGTGGGATCGCCCGGCGGAAGCGTGACGCCGCAGCAGTTGCAGCGGATCGCTGACTGGTTTGCCAAGGCCCGCCGCCTCGATCCAGACTCACCGCGTCTGGCAATGCTCTACGCCGACTTCGTTGGTATGACAGGAAGCCCGGCTGACGTCGTGGCCATCTACCGCGAGGTTCTGGCCCGCACCGATCTCTCGGCCCAGCAGGCCGCGGTGGCGGCCAACAATCTCGCGGTTCATCTCGCAGAGCCGGAAACGGCTGCCGAGGCCGAGAAACTGGTCGCCACGGCAATGGCTGAAATGGGCCCCCACCCCGACGTCCTCGACACACGGGGAATCGTGCGGCTGGCTCAAGGCAAGAGCCGGGATTCGCTTGAGGACCTCCGGGAAGCCGTGCTGGTGCCGTCGGCCACGAAATACATCCACCTCGCCTCGGCACTCGTAGCGGAGCAGCAGTTGGACGAAGCCCGAAAGGCATTCGCCGAGGCAAAAAAACTCGGCTTCACAACGCGTCAGTTGTCGGCCGGGGATCGCAGGCTCGTGAAAGACCTGGAAACCGCCCTCGGCCAGTGACTTACCTTCCGCCCTGCAGCATCCGCGACCGGGCGAGGGCGTCCTCGGCCTCGGTAATACGGCCTCCCCGCATGCAGGCCACGCTCAGCGCGGTGTAGCTGAATGGATCGTTCGGCGCCAGTTCGCAGGCCCGGCGGGCGTGGCCGATGGCCTCGTCATGCCGCTCAAGCCGTGTGCACCAGGCCGCTAGCGCCGAGTGCGCCAGCGTAAAATCGGGCTGCTCCGCGACCAATGTCTCCAGAGCGGAGACTGCTTCCACGAGTTTACCCTCGTTTTTCAGGGCTTCTGCGGCTTCGTAGCGATCTTCGCGGGACGTCATGGCGGCAATCTCCTGAGGAAAGTGCATCGGCGGCCGCAGTGTAGCGACTTTCCGCAGTCTGGCGAGGCGAAAAAGACGGGGGCAAATCTACCGTCAGTGCCAAATTGACATTGAATCGGTCATCCACAGAAGCCGATAACCCGCAGTGTGCAGCGATGATCGCTGACCCGACCGCGGTAACGGCGGCCCCTATCGGCGTGGAACACACCGTGAGCATTCATCCGTTGGCCAACGTCAGTCCCGAGGCCCGATTGGGTGTCGGCGTGAGCATTGGGGCCTTTGCCAGCGTGGAGGCCGACGTCGAACTCGGCGATCACTGCGTTGTGGCCTCTGGAGCCGTGGTGAAAGCAGGCGTGAAAGCCGGCTGTCACAACGAATTCTGCGAACACTCCGTTATCGGCGGTGCTCCCCAGCATGCCGGACGCCCCCAGCACATCGGCCGGATCGTGATCGGCGACAACAACGTGTTTCGTGAACATGTCACGATTCATCGGGCCCTCAAACCCGAGGCGGCCACGACGGTTGGCTCAGGGAATTACGTGATGGCCAGCGCCCACTTCGGCCACGATTGCACGGTCGGCAGTCATGCGATCTTCGCCAACGGCGCTCTCCTTGGCGGACATGTCTCCGTGGCGGATCGGGCCTTCGTGTCGGGAGCCGTCGCCGTCCATCAGTTCTGTCGCGTGGGTCGACTGGCCATGGTGGGCGGGCACGCTCGCGTGGTACAGGACGTGCCCCCATTCATGCTGCTCGACGGCCAGAGCGGCTGCATCGTCGGCCTCAATATCGTCGGCCTGCGACGCAGCGGGCATACCGCTGAAGAGATCGCTTCACTCAAGGGAGCCTATCGGCTTGTCTATCGCCGCGGCCTGCCTTGGAAAGAGGTCCTGGAGGCGCTCCGCGTCGAGTTCCAGTCCGGTCCTGTGACCCAGTTGCTCGACTTCCTTTCCGCTGGCACTCGCGGATTCGTCCAGGAGCGTCGGGCTCCGCCCGCCGCAACGCTGCGACTGCGGGTGCCCGACGAAGACACCGCCGCCCCCATCCGGATCAAGGCCGGCTGAGCAGGGGCCGTTTGACCGCGGTTCGCCGCCAGTCCCCGTCGAATCTCCGGCAGCCTTGTCGGATCGATTGCTCGCCACCCGGCGCCTGAATATTCCGGGTTGGATGGCAGCGGATATTCCGTTTCTGACGTGGAACGGAGATTTTCCGATGCCGGAACATCGCCCCGACACGAAAGATGGGCAAAGATTGCAGGGTGCGGCCGGCACGACGCCGGACCGTCGCCCCTTTCACGACGTGTCACTCAGCCATGCAGCCCGTTCCGCCCACGTGGATGATCGATGGTGCCACGGCACCGGTTCCCGCCGCGGATGCCCTGGCCAGCGGGCCGCTGTCCCCCGGTGCAGGGCCGTCGCCAGACGTCAGCGTGGCCCGTCGTTCGATCGCAAGACGGCTCCTGTTCTGGTTTCTCGTGATCGCGCTGATCCCGTGCACGCTGCTGACGGCGATTACGACCCGCATCGCCTCCAGCACGCTCGAGCAGTCCGTTCGTGACAACCTCGTTCGAACGGCCGCCTCCAAGGCGAACGAACTGGAGTCGTATGCATCGGAACGCATCCGCGATGGCAGGGCACTCTCGCATGAGCCCGGCTTGATTCGTGCCGCCCGCGATCTGAGTGCGATCGCCGCCCGCGATTCGGGAGTGGCCAACGGCAGCGGCGAGGGAGCAGCCAGTCTGCGGGCCGCCATTGGCGAATCCACCAAGGGATTCGCGGTATTTCTCGGCCACGCAGCGGAATCGCTGGGCTATTCGCACGTGCTCATAATCGACGGGTCCGGCCGAGTGGTCTTCTCTCTGGATGACGCGATCCCGCTCGGTACGTCCGTGCTCGTCGGTGGCCCGGCAGCATCGCCGCTGGCCAGCGGCGTCGAACGCTCACGCACCAGTCTGCAGACCGAACTCGGTGGCTTCCAGGCCCATGGCTCGACAGGGCAGCACGTGGCGTTTGTGACCGCCCCGATCATCGACGAAGGGACGGTGGTCGGTGTGTTGGCGCTCGGCATCGGCCCCCAACGCATCTGGCAGATTCTCTCCGATCTCAGCGGACTCGGCGTTACGGGCGAGATCGTCACGGGTGAACGACAGGGCGACAACGTGCTGGTCACCGCGCCGCTGCGACACGAGGGGGATGCGGCGTTCCGGAGGACCATTCCGATCGGCTCGACCCAGGGGTTGGCGACCCAGCGGGCCGCCAAGGGCGAGGAGGGATATGGCCAGGTGATCGACTATCGCGGCGAGAACGTGGTGGCGGCCTGGCGGTTTCTGCCGAGCTACCGCTGGGGCTTGTGCGTCAAGCAGGACGTCAGTGAAGCCTATGCACTCCTCTGGCTGCAACGAGCCGCGATCATCGGCCTGGCGCTGGCGACCATTCTCGGCATCACACTGGCAGCACTCGCGTTGGCACGGAGCTTTTCCACCCCGATCCGGACGGCGGTGGAAGTCGCCCGGCGGGTGGCCGGAGGCGACCTGCGGGCCACCGCCATGCCTGGTGGAGGCAGCACCTTCAGCGATGCCGAAACAGGCGCCCTACTGACCGCCATTCAGACGATGACGGACAACCTCCGTGGATTGATCGGCCGGATTCAGAAATCCTCTGTGGCACTGATCTCCACGGCCACGGCGATCCAGGCCACCTCCAACGAACAGCAGCAGGTCATCGCCGACTACGGCGCCTCGACGAGCCAGGCCGTCGCGGCCGTCAAGCAGATTTCGGTCACGAGCCAGGAGTTGCTTCGGACGATGACCGAAGTCAACGAGATGGCCGCCGGTACCGGACTGATGGCGACCGACGGCCGTCGAAATCTGGCCAGCATGGACACCACCATGCGGCAACTGGCCGACAGCACGCTGTCGTTCAGTTCCAAACTGGCGTTGATCAACGAGCGGGCGGCCACCATCAATCTGGCGGTGACCACCATCACGAAGGTGGCCGACCAGACGAATCTGCTCTCCATCAACGCTGCCATTGAAGCCGAGAAAGCAGGCGAGTACGGCGCCGGCTTCCTGGTCGTGGCCCGTGAAATTCGCCGTCTGGCAGACCAGACGGCGGTGGCCTCCCTCGACATCGAGCAGATGGTCAGGGAGATGCAGAGGAGCGTCTCGACAGGCGTGATGGAGATGGACAAGTTTGCCGGGCAGGTGCGATCGAGCGTCAGCGAAATTGGGGACGTCTCCGCCAAACTCGGGGAGATCATCTCAGCCGTTCACGGCATCCACGACCGGTTCAGCCAGGTCACCGAGGGCATGCGATCCCAGTCGCAGGGGGCGGCGCAGATCCGCGAGGCCATGATTCGTCTTGCCGACGGAGCATCTCGCACCGCTTCATCGCTCGGCGAGTTCAATACGGCGACCAGCCACCTGCGCGGCGCGGTCGGAGACCTGAAGGAGGAGGTTTCGCGGTTCACGATCTGAAACCGCGGCCCTTCCGCTGTTTCGGTTTGTGTCCTGCGTTCCCCCGGACATGCAACTGCTTTCCTTCACCGTCGGGAACGAGGCCTATGCGATCGAAACACGCCGGGTGATCGAGGTGCTGCCGCTGGTGACAGCGCGGCCCATTCCGCACATGCCCGCCTTTCTGCGTGGTATCTTCATGCATCGCGGCCAGTTCGTCCCCCTGGTCGACCTGGGATGGCTGTTGGCCGACCATCCCCTCCAGGAACGGCTCAGCACACGGGTGATCGTGGTGGAATACACGCTGGCTGGCAATCCGGCCACACAGCAGACCATCCGGCTGGGAGCCGTTGCGGAGAACGTCTTGTCGCTCTGGAATGACGCCGATGCCGAGGCTTCCCTGCCCGCTCTGCACACGCCGGTAGCCCCCTACCTGGGCCGGGTGCTGCGGATCGGTGGTCGCACACTCCAACTCCTCGCCATCGAACACCTCCTGCCCCCGGCGCTCGCGGCCGATCTGATCACGCCCGCGCCGGCGTCACCCTCGATTCCCTGCGGGCCGGATTGACGTCACTGCCATGAACACCGCGCACGATCGTGTCGCCACCCGCCCCGAGCAGGCCCTGGTGACCCTCTTGGAACAGTGGATCGGACTGGATGCCCAGACGATCGGCAACGCCGCCATCGCCCGGGCCGTACGGGTGCGAAGGGAGGCCTGCGGCGAGGCCGACGACAAGGCCTTTCTTGCCCGTCTCGCCCGGGACGCCGAGGAACGGGTCCGGTTGATCGACGAGGTGGTGGTGCCGGAAAGCTGGTTCTTCCGCGACCCGCAGGTCTTCGAATTTCTCAAGCGGTTTGCGGCCACATTTGCCACCGCTCCCGGACAGACCCCGATCCGCATCCTCTGCGTGCCGTGTGCCGCCGGCCAGGAACCCTACAGCGTGGCCATGGCACTCTTCGAGGCCGGACTGTCCGCCTCGCAATTCAAGATCGATGCGGCCGACGTCAGTCGGACCGCCGTGGAGCAGGCGATGGCGGCGACCTACCCCGCCAACGCGTTTCGCGGCACCGACGTCGCCTTCCGGGAGCGGTGGTTCCACACCAAGGGATCTGCCGCCGAACTCGTCGCGACGGTGCGGAGTCACGTCCAGTTCTTCCGGGGGAATCTGCTCGACGCATCGTTCGCCGCCGACCGCGACCCCTACGACGTGGTCTTCTGCCGCAACCTGCTCATTTACCTGACCCCCGACGCCCGCCGGCGCGCGGAGCAGGCGATCGACCGCCTCCTGGCGCCAGACGGCCTGCTCGTGCTGGGCGCCGCCGAACCGCCGATCCTGCAGGGCCGCTGGGTTCCCGCCGCCGGCAACTCAGCGTTCACGCTCCGCCGCGGCACCCGGTCGTCCGAAGGTTTTCTGGCCAGCCCGACAGCCTCTCCATCGCACCGCGCTGTTGCTCTGGAACGTGGTGTTCCCGCGGTGGCGATTCCCCCGGCTCCGAGTCCGGCCGCGGCCACGCTGCCAGCCTCGAGCGAGATGGTGGAACAGGGCCCGCGAGGGGTCGACAACCTGCTTCGCGAAGCGGGCCGTCTGGCCAATGACGGCCGCCACGCCGAAGCCCTGACGCTCTGCCAACGACACCAGCAGGAATTCGGTCCCGACGCGAAGGTCTTTTTCCTGATGGGCATGTTGCACCGGTTCACCGGCGATCTCGACCGCGCCGAGGCCTGTCTGCACAAGACGCTCTATCTCGACCCCAACCACGATGAAGCGTTGCTCTCGCTCGCGACCGTGGCTGCTGAGCGTGGCGATCGCGGCATGGCAGACCGCTATCGTCAGTCCGCTGCCCGGGTCCACGCCCGGAAAGGGTCTTCATGAGCCACGGCGATGGACACCAGACACGCAGCGTGTCGGCTCCCATGGAGAATTGCTGGCGGATCGTCGGCGTCAGCGGGGATCGGAGCTGCCCGGAGTTGGCGGCGTTCATCCATTGTCGCAACTGCCCCGTGCTCGCCGCCGCAGCCCGCCGCTTCTTCGACCGCGCCGCTCCCGAGGGCTACATCGCCTCCTGGCAGGAGATCCTGGAGCAGCCCGCGGTCCCCGCTGCTGGCGATGCCACCAGCGTTCTGGTCTTCAGGCTCGGCGGTGAATGGCTGGCACTCCCCACGACGGTGCTGGTCGAGGTCACCCCTCCCCGACAGGTGCACCGTCTGCCACATCGCTCCGGCACCGCGCTCGCTGGCATCACGAATATCCGTGGCCAGTTGCAACTGTGCGTTGGGCTCGGCAGACTCCTCGGCCTCGCAGAGACCGCCGCGAAATCGTCGGCGTCCGATCCGGCGGCCCGTCTGATCGTCGTCGAGCGGACGACTGCACGCGGCCCTGAGCGGTGGGCGTTTGGAGTCGACGAGGTGGCGGGAGTCCACTCGATTCAAAAAGCAGCAATGCGGGCCGCACCGGCCACGGTTCGTGGTACGGTCGTGCGGGCGACGGTGGCACTGTTCCCCTGGCATGACCGGACGGTCGGGCTGCTCGACGAGAAAAGATTGCTCGATGGCCTGAGTGGCATGATCTCGGGGTGATGACCGGCAGCGTTGAGGAGTCCGTGCGGTGGAAGACCTGAGTGGATTCTCGATGCTGGAACTGTTTCGCCTGGAGGCGGACACCCAGACGGCCGTCCTTTCGGCGGGCGTCCTCGCGATCGAGAAACTGGAACATTCTCCCGCTGCCATTGAGTCGCTGATGCGGGCGGCGCATTCGCTCAAAGGTGCTGCCCGCATCATCGGCCTCGAGCCAGCCGTGCGGGTCGCCCATGCGATGGAAGAAGTCTTTGTGGCGGCCGGCAAGGGACTCGTCACGGTGCAGCCCGAGCACGCCGACGTCTTGCTGGCCGGCAGCGACTTTCTGGCCTCAATCGCACGCGCTGACGACGCTCTTGCCCCCGACGGCCCGTGGGGCGAGCGGGCAGACCGGTTGGTCACGCAACTCGCGGCGATCCGCTCCGGCCGTATGGGCCAGGAGCCACCCATGCGTTCGACACCGCCGCCTCTCATCCCTCAGGTGCCGGCTGAAACGGCTCCTGCAACTGCCCCGCCTTCGCCCCCTCACAAGGCATTGGATCACGGGGATCCGGTGGTGCGAGTATCCGCCGACAGCCTGTCCAGACTGGTCGGACTCGCCGGCGAATCACTGGTCGAGGCGAGGCAACTCCCTGCCCTCGTTGCCGGGCTGCACTCGCTCCGCAGCATGCAGGGGAAACTCTGCAACACGGTCGCAGCACTCGAAGAATGGCACCGTGGAGCCAGCCTTCAGGATCCCGCCGCATCGACGGCGCTGCTGGGCATCCTCCGCGAACAGGCCGGCAGTGTCCTCGCTGGGCTCTCCCAGCGGTGCGAGGAATTTGCCAGCCTAGCCGGGCGGAACGAAGACCTCTCCGGCCGGTTGCACCACGAGGTCATCTCCAGCCGGATGCGGCCGCTCGCCGAATGCATCCGCGGCTTTCCGCGACTGGTCCGCGATGTCGCCCGATCGCTCGGCAAGCAGGTGCGACTGGAGGTGCGCGGTGAGCAGACCGGGGTCGATCGCGACATTCTCGACAAACTGGAGTCACCGCTCTCCCATCTGATCCGTAATGCCCTCGACCATGGCATCGAATCGCCCGACCGCCGTGTGGCCGCCGGAAAGCCGCCTGTCGGCACGATCCTCCTGGAGGCGCGGCACCGGGCCGGTGCTTTGATGATCACGATCACGGACGACGGTGAGGGCATCGATATCGAGCGGCTCCGGGCGAAAACCGTCGCCAATGGCCTCGTTGCCGGCCCGCTTGCCGATCAACTGTCGGAGCAGGAACTGCTGGAGTTTCTGTTTCTCCCAGGATTCTCCACCAAGGATGTGGTCACGGAGATCTCCGGCCGCGGCGTGGGCCTCGACGCCGTGCATCGCATGGTGAAAGCGGTCGGCGGCAGCGTGCGGGTGGCCACGCAACCCGGCCGGCAGACGGTCTTCACGCTGCAGGTGCCGATCACGATGTCGGTGATTCGCGCATTGCTGGTCGACATCGGCGGCGAACCGTACGCCTTTCCGCTCACCCGCATCGACCATATCCTGCGGTGCCAGCACGCCGATATCCGCTCCGTCGAGGGAAGGCAGTATGTCGATCGCGGCGGGGTCTCGATCGGTCTCGTCCTGGCCCCGCAAATCCTCGGCCTCGAACCGTCCGCCTCGCCGCCGTCAGCCGACGCCCTGTCGGTGGTGGTCATCAGTGATCACGGCCAGCAATTCGGTGTGATCGTCGACGCGTTTCTCGGTGAGCGCGACCTTGAGGTGCGTCCGCTCGACCCGCGACTCGGCGCGGTGCCCGATATCAACAGTGCGTCACTCCTCGAGAACGGCGACCCCGTGCTCATTATCGACGTCGAGGATCTGGTGCGTTCGATCGACACGCTGCTGACGGGACGGCGGTTGAAGCGGGTGGAATATGCCCCCAGCCCAGAACAGCCAAGCCGTCGCAAACGCATCCTCGTGGTCGACGATTCCATCACCGTGCGCGAACTTGAGCGGCAATTACTTCTGTCGCATGGTTTCGCCGTCGAGGTGGCAGTCGATGGAATGGACGGCTGGAATGCCCTTCGCGAAGGACAGTACGATCTCGTGGTCAGTGACGTCGACATGCCGCGCCTGGATGGCATCGGATTCGTCTCGCTGATCAAGGCAGACCCAGAACGCAAGGACATCCCGGTCGTGATTGTGTCGTACAAGGATCGCGAGGAGGATCGGCTTCGCGGCCTCGAGGCCGGAGCGAACCGTTACCTGACCAAGGCGAGCTTCCATGACGAGACGTTCCTCCAAACGATCGTCGACCTGATTGGCGAGCCAACCGACTGAACCACTGCAACCTGAACCGCTGCAACCGCCCACCTGGAATTGGGGAGTCCAAAACCCTTGAGAATTGCAATCGTCAACGACGTGCGGGCCGCCAGCGAGGCGCTGCGGCGCGTGGTGAGCAGCCTGCCCAGCCACACGGTGGCCTGGATCGCAGCCGACGGCGTCGAGGCGATCGCCATGACAAAACGCGACCGACCCGACCTGATCCTGATGGATCTGATCATGCCGCACCTGGACGGCGTGCAGGCGACGCGCCAGATCATGGCATCGACTCCGTGCGCGATCCTCGTGGTGACCGCCACGGTGAGCGGCAACATCTCGCTCGTGTACGATGCGATGGGCTTCGGCGCTTTGGACGCAGTCGACACTCCCACGCTGGGGCCGACGGGCGAGCTGACGGGTGCGGCGGCGCTCCTTGAAAAAATTTCGACCGTCGCCAGGCTCCTGGGGACGTCGACGGATGCTCGCCGGCCCACGCCCCACACCGAGACCGCGGCCGCTCCACGATTGCTCCTCATCGGCGCTTCAACCGGCGGTCCCAAGGCGATCGCCGATCTGCTGCAACCCCTGCCGCGGGACTGGCCGGTGGCGGTCGTCGTCGTGCAACACGTCGACGTCGCGTTTTCGCAGGGACTCGCCACGTGGCTGGGCGAACGCACCGGCCAGGCCGTCCGCGTGGCCGAGCACGGCGAACGGCCACAGGCCGGTGCCGTCCTGCTGGCGGGCACCAACGATCATCTCGTGCTGACCAAGCACGGCACGCTCGAATACCGCGAGGAGCCACGGGAGATCTTTTTCCGTCCCAGCGTCGACGTGTTCTTCGAAAGCGTGGCCGACCACTGTCCCCAGGCTGGAGTGGCCCTGGTGCTCACCGGCATGGGCCGGGATGGAGCGAAGGGCATGCTCCGACTGCGAACCTCGGGCTGGCATACCGTGGCACAGGACGAGGCCACGAGCGTCGTCTGGAGCATGCCGAAGGCCGCCATCGAACTGGGCGGCGCGTGCCAAGTGCTCGCTATCGATCAGATGCCGCGGGCCATCACGTCACGCCTGACGGCTGGCTGACGCCGTGCTCACGGAATCACGAACCGGAACCGTTGCTCTCCGCAGCGAAAGTAGCAGGTGGGCGTCAGCCCGATGGCGGAGATCGACACCCACAATCCGTTGCGAGTCGTTTCGGAGGTGATCATCCACGTGCCGTCCCGCATCCGCTTGAGTTCGGCATGGCGGCTGGCCAGCAGGGGATCATCGAGTTCGATGTCGGCGCCTCCACCCGTCCGGCCGATCACGATCCTATCGGACCGCAATGCACACTCAAGCGCCCCAGGCTTCGCCGATGCCTCCGCTAGCACCGGCCAGACCGTCTGCGGTAGGTGCATGCCGTCCATCAGATTGGTCTCTCGCCCGACTGTGGGCACCGCATTGGGCTTCAAAGGATTTCTGAGCCGAAACCGGCGGGCGCCCAGAATCAGGATGGCGTTTTCGTGCAGCACTGCGCGAACACACCGCACGAACGTGCCATTCACACTGTCGAGGTCGTGCAGATGCCATTGGAAGCCTCCCCGCCATGGAGTGCGGCGAATCTCGGCGTGGGCACCCGAGATCGCGGAGTCGTTGGGGATCTGGACGTCGCCGGAGGTGCGACCGATCGAGAGTCTTTCCCGCCGTAGCCGCACATCCTCCCCCTGCTCCATCGAGCCGTCATCCAGCACGGTCAGCACGGGCACCGGCGGCCGCAGGCTGGGCCGAAAATCCTGCAGGTCTTCGGGGGCATACTTCGGCTCACCACTCCGGCCAAAGGCATCCGGCTCCGACACCCATCTCGCGATCCGACGGTTGACTGCAAATTCTTCGATGACCGGCGGCAGTTCATGGGCACCGTGCTGCTCATTGTCTTCAAATTTCCCCGACATGCCTCTCCTCCCGTTGCCTGAAGCACCATCGCTCTGCCGGCCGACGTGTGTCTGGCGGTCAGCGGCCGTAGCCTCTACCGGCCAATTCTACGACACGTTCGGGGGGCCTGTTCAAACCACGCTCGATCAGCCGCATCACTTCCAGCACCGTCCGCTCGGGCCGGAGGTGGTCGGTCGTCGGCAGTCTACCCGTGAGTCCCACCACCTGGACGCCCACGGGCAGGCCCCGGCTATCGTGATCGGTGGCTGCTGCCGCCTGCACGACCCGATCCCGGCTGCGGCCACGGCCCGCCTCCTCGTCCGGTCGCACCCACGTGACCGGCACGGTCCCCGCCGGGAGATCGAGGAGATTTGCCAGCAGGCAGGGCGCCGCCGCCACCAGCAGGCGGGCCGCAGTGCCATGCCGCAGTGCCGGCAGCGCCGACACAGGGCAGACAATGGCGTCATAGGCTGACAGCGCAGCCGCAAACCTGGCCGCGAATTCCAGCCGCCGGTCAGAGAGCTCGGAAAACGCCGCGTCCTTCCGAGGACCGGTGACCCGGAGGGCCTTCGCTTCAATACCGCCGCCTGCCGCCTGCGAGACAGCCGCCAGCAGCGGCCGCAGCCACGTCGGCAGCCCCGCCAAACGGAGCAGCAGCGCCACCGGCGGCATCGGGCGTGTGCCGGCGAACAGTCGTCGGATGTCGGCACCGCCATCGGCTGAGAGGACGGCAAGGTGCAGCCACGCCGCCTCTGCGGCCAGGCTGCCCGCGAGGCGGACGGTCTCCACGCCCGCCCGGGTAAGTCGATCCACTGCCTCGTGCACCGCCCGCTGCACGGCCGGAGAGGGTTCGAGCGGCCCAGCGTCATCCCACCAGGCGACTCGCAGACCACCGTCTCCGGCATTGTCGCGGCGGTCGGTGGGCATGGTGTCGGCGGTGCACGACGGAGCCACAACGACCGCCCCGCCCGTCATTGCCTGCAAGGACCTGGCCAGATCATCGACCTCCCGGGCCAGAAATCCCGCTCGCGGCCTCACGACCTTCAGATGAGGCATCGTGTCGAAGGTGCCGCCGTCTCCAAGCACGACCGACCGCGGCAGAAATCCAGCGATGCCGCAGGCATGCGCTGGCTGCCGAATGCTCCCGGCGAGATCGGTGCCCACGGCCAGCGGCACCACACCGGCGGCGACCAACGCAGCGTCACCACCACTGGAACCCCCCGGCCCCCGGGCGGCGTTGAACGGATGGTTGGTGCGGCCCCATACCGGGTTGTCGGTCTCGTGGAGATACATCGCCTGGGGAATATTCCCTTTGCCCACGATGATCGCGCCGGCGGCACGCAACCGGGCAACGATCGCTGAATCCGACTCGTCGAGGTCGCTTCGTCGCGATGGAATGCCGAGGCTTGTGACCAGCCCCGCCACGGCAAAACATTCCTTCACACTCACCGGCACCCCGGCTAGCGGCATGTGGACCGACTGCTCCCGTAGGCGTGACTCCAGCCGTTCCGCCTCAGCATCGGCAGCCGAGTGCCGTGGCTGCACCAGAGCGTTCAGGCAAGCGTGCGTGGCACGATACCGCGCGACATGTTCAGCCAACGCCTCGCGCGGACGGGCCCGGCCAGAGGCCACCTCATCCGCGATGCTCACCGCCGATGCTGCCACTGCGTTCACCCCCGCGTTGCAATGGCCAGTGGACCGGCCGCCGCGTGTCTGTTCTCCATGCGGCGCCGACTCACGGCGTTTGCGGCTCGGTCTCAGGCGTCACCGCATCTTCGGCATCTTCCGACGGCGGGGCGATCGGCCTCATGTCGGCGGCCCAGACGGAATCCCCGTCGAATAAGACGCCGGAAATGACCACGCGGCTCCCGAGATCTGCCGGCGGGGCCAGTCGTGAGATAATCGAAACGCTGCGGTCGCTGCCATCCGCATTCCCGCCGGCGACGACCACCCGCGTGCTCCAAAAGGGGCCGACTGGCCGCGAGCGACCCAGGGTGGCGACCAACGAGATCCCATTGGCCCGGCGTTTCTCGGTCGTGAGCCACATCCGGCCAAGCCTGTCGAGATCTGCCACGGACGTCTCACTGATGGAGATCCTGTCCAGGAGATCGGCAGCGGCAGCGGGGGTTCCCCAAAATGGACGTCCCGAGTCAGCAGCCTTCGTCTCCAGCGTGACGAGTTCCTCGTCCATTTGAGTAAGTCGCTTGTACCACTCCACCAGCCGACGATCCCGCGTGGGGCCAACTGGGTCGGAAACCATCGCCAACGCCTCAAACGCCTGCGTTGCCCTCTCCGCTGCCAACTCCACGCCTGACAGATCGATCGGCGGCAAGGCAGCGGCAGCGGGGCCAACTGGGGCTGGCGCTGGGGCTGGCGCTGGGGCTGGGGCTGGCGCTGGGGCTGGGGCTGGGGCTGGCGGAGTCACGGAGGCGACATCGGCCACCAGAGCATCGATCCCGGCCAGGGTATCGGACTGGGGCATCGGCGTAGGGCTGAGATCGACCACGACCGGGGCCGCCGGCGCGACAGCATCGAGAGCCGCGATCGTGTCGGGCTCCGCCGCAGCCTGTGGCGCCGCCTCGAGCAGAGGCTCCGCGGGGGCGGCCGGGGCGGCCATGTCACGAGCATCCGGGACAGGCACGACCGGTTCGGCAACTGCAACGGGCTCAGCCACTGCAACGGGCTCAGCAACTGCAACGGGCTCGGCCACTGCAACGGGCTCGGCAACTGCAACGGGCTCGGCAACTGCAACGGGCTCGGCAACTGCAACGGGCTCGGCAACTGCAACGGGCTCGGCAACTGCAACGGGCTTAGCCACTGCGGGCTGGAGTTTCTGGGGGAGCAGGGATGCCCATGACGCGGGCACCTGGCCCGTAAGTTTGAGCGGATCCTGATGAAGCCCCCAAATCAGCGCGGCGTACGTGATCGGCAGGGCCATCAATCCTCCCAACACAACACCGATGATCGTGCCGAGACCGCGTCTCTTCTTCCGCGCAGGCACTTGTCCCGGCCCTGCACCGGCGGTGGCTGCTGACACCGCCACGGTCGCTGCAAGCGGGATCGAGGCGGGATCATCCTGCGCCGACTCCCCTGCATCGCCCCATGGATCGACAGCGACGCTGTCTGCAAACGGAGTCTCATCGGTCAGCACGCCGGCATCTAACGACACGTCATCCGCAGCCGCATCGCGGGTCGGCTCGCCAAAAGCAGCACTGTCATCGAGAACATCGGCGGCCGCACCTGTCTCCTCGGCGACCAGTTCGTCGTCGTCATCGTCCAACAGTCCCAGTTCATCCAGCCCCGGTTCAGCGTCTGGCGGCGGGAATACGACCAGGGGAATGTCATCCGCGGCCTCTTGGTCGGCAGGAGGAGAAGCGTCTTCGTCGAGCGGATCGAAAGCGAAGGCGAACTCCTCCGCGTGATCATCGGCGGCATCCGCGCTGCCGTGCTCATGTTCAGCCCGCGAATCCTGTTCCGGCAGGTGCCGGTCGTCGTCGGTCGTCATTGCTTGCTCCCACCCCGATACCGACTTCGGGGCACACCGCCCCGCGCAGCCGCAATCGTGGTTCCCAGTGGTTGTTCCCGGTAGACCGCCGGATCTGCCGATGCCGGAAGTGTGGTCGGCGGTCGGGCGAAAGTCTAGCATCGGCCCGAAAGCGATCCGAATCGACGGCAGGCCCAGGATTTCCAGGCCACGATTCAGGGTCGACAAGCTCCGCAAGCACCGTCCCGCGGCCCTCACGCGATGCCATGGGCCGCGCCGTACCGCTGCCAGAGGCTCTCCACCAGCCACCGCTCCGACACAGGTTCGCCGCTGGCCTTCTCAACGAGCGCAGCAGACTCAAACTGCCGCCCGTAGGCGTGCACGTGCTGTCGTAACCAGGTGAGCAGCCCGTCGAATCGGCCAGCGGCGAGGTCGCGGTCGAGTTCGGGCAGAGCGCGACAGGCCGCAGCCATGAGTTGGGCCGCAAAGATGTTGCCCAGAGTGTATGTGGGGAAGTAGCCGATCAGGCCGGCACTCCAATGGATGTCCTGCAGCACTCCCTCAGCATCGGTGGGTGGCCGGAAGCCAAAGTCGCGACTGAAACGCTCATTCCATGCCGCCGGTAGTTCGGCAACTGTCAGGTCGCCATGCACTACAGCGCGTTCTAGGTCAAACCGCATCATGACGTGGAGGTTGTAGGTCACCTCATCGGCCTCCACTCGGATCAGCGAGGGATGCACAGCCATCAGCGCCTGCTGGACGCTGCCCGCAGTGGCGTCGGTCAGACTCTGTGGAAAGGCCGCCTGCGCAATCGGAAAGCACCACTCCCAGAATGCGCGAGACCTGCCGACGAGATTCTCCCACAGACGCGACTGCGACTCGTGGATGCCCAGCGACGCCGGCTCCCCTGGTGGTAGGCCATACCATTCGGTTGGCAGCCCCTGTTCGTAGAGACCGTGACCGGCCTCGTGCAATACTCCGTAGAGCGCGGTGGCCAGCGACCCTGCATCCCAGCGGGTGGTGATCCGGCAATCGTGCGGGCCCACCCCGGAGCAGAACGGGTGCTCGGTGGTATCGAGGCGTCCACGCCTGAAATCAAACCCAATCCGGGTGGCGACGTCCCGGACAAACCGCTGCTGATCAGCCAACGGATAGTTCCGACGCAGGACCGCGTCGTCAGGGCGTCGCGTCGATCCAGCACACGCCTGCACGAGGGGCACGATCTCAGCTCGTAAGCGGACGAACTGGGCCTCAATCGTCGGCCAGCGACCGCCGGGTTCGTAGTCATCGAGGAGAGCGTCGTAGGGATCCGCGTCGGGCATCTGGCAGCAGGCCAGTTCGCGTTTGAGATCGAACACCTGCCGCAGCAACGGCTCTAAGGTGGTCCACGATGACGATGCACGGGCGGTTGCCCAGGCCTGCTGGGCCTCGACGCAGGTTTTTGCGAGGGCTCCCACCAACCGTTCCGGTACGCGGGCATGCTTTTCGAAATCCTTGCGCAGCAACCGGATCGTAGTGCGGACCTGCGAAGACCCGTCCTGCGTTAACGGACCTTCAGCCAGCGTGGCCAACTGCTCACCGTAGGCAGGATCGGTCCGTTGTCGATGGGCCAGGGTCGCGATGGCCTCGGCCTGCATTCCCCGATACGCCGCGGCCTGCGGCGGCATCATCGTCTGCTCGTCCCAGCCCAGCAGAGCCTCCACCGACGCCAGCACGGCGGCCTGCCGAGCGTGGCCACAGACATGGTCGAAAAGCTGCTCGTGCGGGCTGCGATTCGGCGGAACCGGCGAGGCGGGGAGGTGCTGTGACATGCCGCGAAGTATGCTGTCGTTCGCGCGACCGAGCAACCAGCGGTCGCGGGCCGACGTCTCCCGCGAAAGCTCCTGCCATGCTCGACGCACTCGTGATCGCCCCGCACCCAGATGACGCCGAAATCGGCATGGGGGGCACCATCGCATTGATGCGGTCGCAGGGACTGCAGGTGGGTGTGCTTGACCTTACCAACGGGGAGCCGACGCCGCGGGGTTCGCCGGAAATACGGGCCCGGGAGACGGCGGCGGCGACCGCCGTGCTTGGACTCCCATGGCGTGAGAATCTCGGCCTGCCCAACCGGCGTCTGCGGGCAACGCTCTCAGCACGGGCGTCGCTTGCCGGAGTGATCCGCCGCGTGAGGCCCCGCTGGCTCTTCGCTCCGTACTGGGTCGACGCCCACCCCGATCATCTCGCCGCCACCGAACTGGTGGAGGCGGCGCGGTTCTGGGCCAAGCTCACCAAGTGCGACCTGCCCGCCCAGCCATGGCATCCAGAGCGGATTTACTACTACTGGAGCGTCCATCTGAAGCTCGTCAGCCAACCGGCTTTTGTGGTCGACGTGTCCACGACCTGGGAAACCAAGCGGGCCAGCCTGGATTGCTACGCCAGCCAGTTTGACCAAACGGCCCCAAAGCCAACGGTGCTCGACCGGGTAGAGGCCGCTTCGCGGTGGTGGGGCGCAACCATCGGCACGCTCCACGGCGAGCCGTTCTCATCACGAGAACCGATCGGCCTTCGAGGCTTTGACGGCTTATTCTAGAGCGTATCAACGTTCGCTGAGGAGGTTTCCCCGACTATTTCAGGAGCCGGGGGCGGGGGAAGCCGAAGCGAGTTGGCGTATCCTCGCCCCGAGTCGGAGGCTTTCACCGCCCCCGGCGGCTTGGGCCACTCAACGTAAGCCGAATGCTTTCGAGGTCCGAGATGGCGGCCGGGGGTTTGAGCGAACTGGCCCGATCGCGGTGACCGGGCGGGGCCCTCGGGGAAGGCTGCACCTGCCGTACGACAGTGGCCGATGAGATTCTTCGTCGGTCGCACGTGCGGCCGCTCGGCCTGCAGGATGCGACGGATGGCTTCCCGGGACATCAACGTCATCGCGCTCGTCAAGGGTGGAGAACGCTATGTTTTCCTCTTCGACGACGACAGTCGCGAAGAGACTCTGCGGACGCTGGCCAAGCACGCGGCAAACCCGGAACTGAGTTTTTCCTGGTACGACGCCGCCATGCTGGCCGTGAAGGTTCGCGGGAGCACCGCCAACAGCCGCCGCCACCGCTTCGTGCCCCGCGCTGACCGTCCTGCCTAGGCTGCTTCCGATGGGATTGCACTCATCGACCGCGGGGGATGGCTTTTCGGCGGCCATCGAGCGATTTCTGCGGTTTCTCACCGCGGAACGGGGCGCCTCACCCCTGACGCTCAAAAGCTACCGAGAGGACCTCCGTCAGTTGGAGGAGTTTCTCAGGTCTGCAGGCTGTCGCACGCCGGGGGAGGCTTCGAGTGTGATCCTGCGTCGGTTCGCTGCCGGCCTGCATGCCGCCGGCTACGCCGCGACGAGCGTGGCCCGAAAACTGGCGAGCACACGGAGCTTCTACGCCTTTGGCCAACGGGAGGGCTGGGTGCCCGCCAATCCGGCCAAGCCGCTCCGCAGCCCCAAGCGTTCACGGAAGCTCCCGAAGTTCCTGACCGGAGAGGAGATCGGCCGACTGTTGGCCGCCCCCCAGCCGTTACAGGCGGGTGGGCTTCGCGACCGGGCCATTCTCGAACTGATGTACTCGTCAGGCGTCCGCGTGCAGGAACTGGCCAATCTCAACGACGCCGATCTCGACCTGCGGGGGGGTACTATCCGGGTCCGCGGCAAGGGGCGTCGCGAGCGGATGGGGATCGTTGGCTCCCATGCCCAACGGGCGGTGCAGGCCTGGCTCACGGCACGCCCGCAGCCGGCACTCTCATCTTCCAAGAGTGCTCCAAGGCCTTTGTTCACGAACAAGTTCGGAAGCCGACTTTCGGTCCGCGGGGTGGCCAGACTGCTCGAGAAACACCTGGCGGTCGCGGGACTGTCACGGCGAGCGAGCCCGCACACCCTGCGACACAGCTTTGCCACCCACCTGCTCGACGCGGGCGCTGACATCCGCAGCGTGCAAGAACTCCTCGGCCACAAAAGCCTGGTCACCACGCAGATCTACACCCACGTCTCCACCACCCGGCTCCTCGATGCCTTCGACAAGGCACATCCCCGGGCTCGGTGACTAGACCAGTCCGCGGCGAACAGCCCAGACGGCAGCCTGCGTGCGATCACCGACGGCAATCTTGCGGAGGATGTTTTGCACATGCTCCTTCACCGTCTCCACGCTGATCGTCAATGACTGGGCGATCTCTTTGTTAGAAAGGCCCAGAGCCATGTGCCGCAGCACCTGTGTTTCCCGCTGCGTGAGCGGAATATCGGGATCGGCCGTCGCCACGCGATTGGCCATCGTGGTGGCCACTCGACGGAGTTCTCCGGCCTTCATCGGAAGCTGTCCGGCTGCCGCCCCTGCAATGGAGTGAATGAGTTCGGCACGCGTACAGCCCTTGAGCATGTAGTCGTGGGCACCGGCGGCGACGGCCCGGGCCACGTAGGTTGGATTGTCGAAGGTCGAGAGCATGACGACCCGAACGGCAGGCATGTCGGCGCGGATTTTTTCGAGCGCCTCCAACCCGTCCTTTCCCGACATCCGGATGTCGAGGAGAACGACGTCGGGCTTGAGTTTCTTGGTGAGGCGGACAGCCTCTTCGCCGGTAGCAGCCTCGCCGACGATTTTCACCTCAGATCCTGCCAACAGGCTGACGAGGCCGCGGCGAACCACCTCGTGATCGTCCGCGATAACTAATTTGATCGACATCTAGGATTGAGACCTTTCCACGGCATCTACAGGGTGACTCCCTGCGGCAGTGTTCTGGTGTATTTGGCTTAAGTGTGCTGACCGAGTCACACGCTGATACCGCAATCGTAGCAAATCAAGTTTATTGAAACAACCTGCCAGCGCCGTGACTCCGCAGGGCAACGACTGACTCAGCGAGCCGATACTGTTGCTGAGCCGCTCCAATTGGCCAACCACCCAAATTGGCGAGTGCCCCTGCTTTATGGCGGATTCCTCTCAATGGCCACGCAACCGCATGCGAGACAGCATGGCATCGGCTCCCTGGGAGAGAAGCCGGCCCGCCAATTCTTTTCCGAGCGATTCCGGCCACTCGGACAATGTCGCGAAATCTCCGGCCGTGCCCTCGGCCCGGACCGTGGCCGCAATTCTGACCACGCCGTTCTCAGCCTCCTCGAGAACACAGCCACCCAGTTCGAGCCGTCCGTCGGCGGCATGGTGGCCCCAGGCTCCGATCGGCGCCAGGCAGCCGCCCGCCAACGCGGCAAGGCAGCTCCGCTCGGCCCGGACGGCCAGATGTGTGGCCGTGTCATCGAGCGGCTCGAGGGCCCGCCCGATCCGATCGTCGTCGCAGCGGATCTGAATGCCGAGGGCCCCCTGGGAGACCGCCGGCCAGAACGCGTCGGGCCGCAGCACCTGGGTGATGCGGCCCGCCAACCCCAGTCGCTCGAGACCGGCTCCGGCCAGGATCAGGCAGTCGTAGTCACCGGCGTCGAGCCGGCGGAGTCGCGTGTCGACGTTGCCGCGGATGCCCCGGATCTCCACGTCACCGCGGACCGCCTTCACCTGGGCAACCCGTCGCACGCTGGACGTTCCCACCACGGCCCCAGGCCGCAGAGATTCAAGCGTGCACGGCTCCCGGGCGACGAGCACGTCGAACGGCATCGCCCGCGCGGGCACGCAGGCCACCGTCAGGCCAGGCGTTTCCTCGGTGGGCAGGTCTTTGAGGCTGTGCACCGCCACGTCAATCCGCTGCTCCAGGAGGGCCCGCTCCAGTTCGCGCACGAACACGCCGTCCCCGCCGATGGCTGCGATCGGCACGTCCGCACGACTATCTCCCTGCGTGGAGATGGTCACCGTCTCCACGGCATGCCCTAGGCCACGGAGCTGATCGACCACCAAACCGGTCTGCGTGCGGGCGAGCAGGCTGCCCCGCGTGCCGACGCGAATCGGCTTCTCCTGGCTTGAGAGTTGTGTTTGCGTATCCATAACCCGAACTGATTCTCCTGCCTGCCGCGATCGATGCTCCATCGGGCCGCAAGTCTACCCGGAGAAACCTAGGCGTCAGCACTGCTCCTATCCGCCCGTGCCACGACCGCCACGTCCACGGTTACCGCACCGGCGGCCCGTAACGTTCGGCAGCAGGCAGACAGGGTGGCCCCCGTCGTCACCACATCATCCACCAGCAGAATCCTCTCCTCATCGAGCCGACAACGGACGCGAAAGGCACCCTGCACATTGCGGGGCCGATCTTCGATCGGCAGCTCGTTCTGCATCCGCGTCGCCCTCTGCCTGACAAGCGGCCGGCTCCAGGGCACCCCCAGCAACGTGGCGATTCGCCTCGACAGTTCGACCGCGGAACTCGTGCCGCGGATCGACCGCCGCCACCAGTGCATCGGCACGGGTACGACCCGGTCGACTCCCCAGGAGCCGATCACAGCAGAGTGTTTGCGGACGAGCAGCGAGGCGAGGGCCGCTGATACCTCGTCTCCCGCCGGCCGCTTGGCCCGCAGCACCGCCTCGCGGAGGCCGCCTGCGTAGGTGGACAAGACGGCGATGTGACGCCAATCGGGGTGCCGTTGCCGACAGAAGCGGCAGCCGTCGGCAGACCCGCCCACCTCGCCGCAGCGGAGACATCGACCCGCGTCCGCCGAGAGTTCCCGTGTGCAGGCGCCACACACGGCGTTGGCCCACGGTGACGGATCGGGATTCCATTCCTCGACCTGACCCGCCCCGCCGGTCTGGTCGCGAGCCTCGCGTTGGCAGATGGGGCAGCGAGGGGGATAGATCAGGTCGATGCCACAGGCCGCCCAGCGGCCGGCCTGGCATCGCAGAAATCGCCCCCAGCCCATCGTCGTGCCTCCGCCGCCGCAAATCTCCAGATCCACCATCCTGCGGTATTGTCCCAGCCCGGCTCCGGCGCCTTGTTGTAAGGGCGGCTGACCGCCCGAAGCCGTTTGGGGCCAGGCCTCAGATTGACGCTCCCGGCCGTCCCGCGTACCCTCCGCCGCCCGTCTGTGTCCCGGCCGTACCCAGCCGGGACACCCGCCGGATTCTTGCCCGGTTCATCCTCCCTCTCAGCTGCCATTCGTCAAGCGTTTATGCTGATCGACCGCTACATCACCCGGGCCCAGTTGCATGCGTTCATGATCGTATTCGTGAGCCTGGCCGGGCTCACGTTTGTGGTCGATGCCTTCACGAACATCGAGGAATTCATTGCCCACGCCCCGGAAGCGGGTGGTCTGGCGCGGGTGCTGGGGGCCTACTACGGATATCGGCTGATCTCGTTTTTCGATGCCACCAGCCCTGTGATCTCACTGGCTAGCGCCATGTTCGCGCTCTCCTGGTTGGAACGCCACAACGAACTGACAGCCCTGCTCGCCGCTGGCGTGACCCGCTGGCGGATCGCCCGCTCGACTCTTGTGTTCGCTGCCGTGGTGAGCCTGCTGGCGATGGCGAACCGGGAGATCGTGCTGCCGCAGATCCGGCAGAACCTGACCCGCAACGCTCAGGATCTCCGCGGGGACGCCGCCCACCCCTTCGAAGCCCGCTATGACCATGAAACGGAGATTTTGTTTCGTGGTCGAACCGCCCAGTCCGCGACCTGCCGCATCGACAAGCCCAGCCTGCTCATGCCTCCGGCGCTCTCCGAGTATGGACCACAGATCGACGCGGCCGAGGCCGTCTGGAAACCGGCCGACGAGACGCACCCGGCGGGATATCTGCTGTCAAAGGTCCGAGAGCCCGCCGACATCGACCGCCTTGAGCCCTTGGAAAGTGGCGGCAAAACGGTGGTGCTCACCCGGGCGGCAGCTGACTGGCTGGAGCCGGGACAGTGCTTTGTGGCCAGTGCCGTGACCTTCGAGCAGCTGATCGGCTCGGCCAACTGGACCCAGTATTCGTCGACCATCGAACTCGTCCGGTCGATCGCCAACCCGAGCCTCGGCGTGGGGGCGGAGATTCCGCTGCGGGTTCACGCCCGGCTCGTCTCTCCGCTGCTCGACATGTCACTGGCACTGCTCGGCATTCCCTTGGTCGTGGGCCCCAATCGCCGCGGAATCTTCGTCGCCGTGGGCCTCTGCGTGCTGGCAGCCGTGACTTTCTTTCTCGTGATCTTCGCGTCGCACGCTCTGGCTACGGCCTATGTGGTGAGCCCGTCGATCGGCGCCTGGGCGCCGCTGCTCATCCTGGCGCCGCTGGCGTCGTGGGCGGCCCAGCCGATGTGGCAGTAGAAGTCATCCCGGGCCGGCTCATGGCGCCGCCGGCACAGCATCCGGCGGGTTCGCCGCGGGAGGGGCTTCGACCGGGGGTGCCTTGAACTCGACTGTGCGGGCAACGAGGGGCGCCAATGTGGCCAGCGGCCCCTGCTTCGTCCATTCCTTGGGCACCCGCCAGACCAGCATGGCGGAGAACCTGGTGTCGGGATCTGCCAAAACCCAGACCTGAGTCTCTCCGTCGGCAGGCTTTACCTCTTCAATACCAGCAACTTTCTTGAAGAAGGGCTGCTCTCCAACCAGCGTGAGCACGGACCAGGTCCGCGTCACATCGCCTGTTTTGACCTCCGTGGTCGCCCAGTCCGCCCCTGCAAACTGCGGCTCTTGTCGGATCGGATCCAGAATCGTCTTTTTGATCGTTTCGAGGCTGCCATCGTTGTCAGTCAGCCCGTACACACTGAGCACCGCTGGCGAATCCACACCCGCAATGTCATGGGGCGACAGGTAGGCGACAGAGAAACCGGAGAAAGCCTTCAGAATCGGCGGCTTCGACCATAGCTCATTCCCAGTGTTGTCCTGCGTGATAAACGAGGTGCCTGAGCGGAGCAGTAGCCGATCACCGGGCACTTTCTGCGGCTCTTTGTTCAGTTGCTGAAACTCGCTCTCCTGGCGGTAGCGGTCGATGCTCTTGGCGTACTCCGCGTCATAGCTGGCAGAAAAACAGCCCGAGGCGGCAAGCAGCCCGAGGGCAGCGAAGTAGAACGAGCGACGCACGATAGCCTCCACGCGAATGGTCTCCACGCGACCCGAGCGGACAGGTGGCGATGACTAGCCTGCAGATTGTGACAGATTTACTGAATTCGCAACCGCCACTTCCCAGCCCGCCAGGCCAACCCAATTGGCACTAAGCCCTTGGGCCGTAACGTCTTCCGTATCCTTTTCTTTTATCCAAGCCCATTTCTTCAACCCGAACCGCCCTGACTGCCGATCTCTACTGTGCGAATACGAGTCGGAGAGCCGAGTGGCCCCCGCCTCCCAAGGCAAGAATTTTTCGGCGAAGGAGTGCCCCCATGCGGATCACCACCATCAGGTTTGGAAGGATCGACGTCGACCCGGCAGATGTCCTCCACTTCCCGAGCGGACTGCCCGGACTCGAGGACTGTCGCGACTGGGCACTGCTCGCCGATGCCGACAACGACGCCCTCGGCTGGCTGCAAAGCACCACCCGCGGCGATGTCGCCCTGGCGGTCGTCAGCCCGCGCCGCTTCGTGCCCGACTATCAGGTCCGAATTCCTCGCAGCGAACTCACCCCCTTAGCCATCTCCGACATGCGGCAGGCACAAGTGGTGGTCATCGTCGGGAAAACCGCCACGGGACTCACGCTCAATTTGAAAGCGCCGATCGTCATCAACCTTGAAGCCCGCACGGGCCGTCAGGTCGTTGCCAGCGGTGAGCTTTCCATGCAACACGAACTTACCAACCACCAACCGCCACTCAAAAAGAGTGCATAATCTCTGTAGCAGCCGACACAGGATCGTCGGCGATACGAAAGGATCAGGAAGGAACCAGCGATGCTCGTGCTCTCCAGACAACGTGACGAAAGCATCATGATCGGCGACAACATCGTCGTCACGATCGTGGACATCCGGGGAGACAAGGTCCGGCTGGGCATCAACGCTCCGACCGAGATTCCCGTGCACAGGCAGGAAGTCTACGAGGCGATCCAACGGGAAAACCTCCGAGCATCGCGGCTGGAACCGGGCGACACGCATGACGTCGGCAGACTGTCCGGCCGTGGCACCAACAGCCAGCCACGCCCACCGGAAGGACCGCGGCGGTAGGCTCGAGCACGTGTGCCGAAGAGACCGCATCGACGGGTCGGATTGACGATGTACGTCAGGCGTGGAAGTAGGGCGGCTCATGGCCGGCCTTCCACTTGATGTTGCAGCCGATGCTCGGCTTCTGGTCGTCACGCGGCGGTCGGCCGGCAAGCAGCGCGTCGATCGCCCCCCGCAGGTCACTGCCGGTCACTGGAAGATCGTTGCCAGGGCGACTGGGATCAAGCTGGCCGCGGTACGCCAGTTTCTTTTCCGCATCGAAGAGATACAAGTCGGGGGTGCAGGCGGCGTGGTAGGCCTTCGCCACTTCCTGGGTCTCGTCATAGAGATACGGAAAGAGGTAGCCACGGTCCTCCGCTTCCCGCACCATCTGCTCGGGGGAATCGGCCGGGTGGGCGGCAACGTCGTTGGAACTGATCGCGACGAAGCCGATGCCGCGCGATGCATAGTCCCGCGCCACCATGGCCAGATGGTCGGCCACGTGCTTTACGAATGGGCAGTGGTTGCAGATGAACATCACCACGGTCCCCTGCGGGCCGGCCGCCTCGGCCAGCCCCACCATCCGCCCATCGACGTTCGGCAGTTCGAAATCAGGAGCCAGTGTGCCGAGGGGCAGCATCGTGCTGGGGGTGCGAACCATGGGGGATCTCCTGACGGGATGTGAAGGCCGGGCTTCAGGCCGGGCCGCGGAAAAAATAGTAGAGTTGTTAGCGGCGGAGAAAAACCCGCCGGGCATTGGCGGTGGTCTCGGCGGCCAGCTGCTCGAGCGCAACCCCCCGCGTGATGGCAAGGCAGCGGGCGGTATGCACGACATGAGACGGTTCGTTCCGACGGCCGCGGAGCGGCTCTGGAGAGAGAAACGGGCTGTCGGTTTCGATGAGCAGTCGGTCGGCTGGTACGGTCGCCGCTACGTCCCGCAGGTTGGCCGCCGATCGGAAGGTCACCATGCCAGCGAAGCCAAGGCAACAGCCGAGCGACAGCGCCTCTTCGGCCTCCGCTGGCGTGCCGGAAAACGCGTGGAGCACCGCCTGCAAAGGCCCGCGGGCCAGGGCCTCGCGGAGCGTGTCGAGCGTGTCGCGGATGCTCTCGCGGGTGTGCACGATCAGCGGCAGCCCCAGGCTCTGGGCCAGCCTGATATGCCGGTCAAAGAACTCCCGCTGCACTTCCCGCGGGGCGGAATCGCGATACCAGTCGAGACCGGTCTCGCCGACCGCCGCCACCCGACCCGACACGACCAGCCGCGTGATGCGATCCCATTCATCGGGCTCGATCGCGGCGACGTCATTGGGATGGATGCCGGCAGCCGCCACCAGTCCCGACTCCCGTGCCGCCAACTCAACGGCGGCCTCGCTGTCGGAGGCCCGGGTCCCGATCAGCGTCATGCCGACCACACCGGCCGCACGGGCCCTGGCGATCACGTCCGGGAGTTCGTCCCCGTATCGCATCGGGTCGAGATGGCAGTGGCTGTCGAAGTATTCCATGAATCGGCTCGCCACACCGCCCTTGCGGAGGGATGGATCAGGACGTGGACGAGGCCACCTGCTCCATCACGTCGATGTGGCCAAGCGACGTCCCCTTCGCCTCGCGGGCCAGTTCATCTGCCACCCGATCGCCGGCGGTCGATTCGAGAATCGAGTCGATCGCTGCGACCTGGCCTCGCAGGCCGGCCACCACCCGCGGCAGAAGCGACTTCATGTCGACGTCGTGGCAACCGGTGAAGCCAATCGGGTAGGCGTGGCCTGGCGGCACCATGCCACGATCCTCGATGGCCACCGCAGCCCGTTCCACCAGACTGCGGTGATCGCCGACGAGATCCGCCAGCGCGAGTTTGATCGCCTCCCGCCCCGGGTAGCTCCAGATACCAGAGTCGGCGAGATACATCGCAAGCGAGGGCTGGAGCACGTCAAGCAGGCGGCAAAGAGGGTCGGAGGATGGCATGGTGGTTTCCGGTCAGGATGCGAAGGCACCGGCCAGTTGTGCACAGGCGTAGAGTCCAGACCAGAAGATGCCCAGCACCACGACCGGCACGACGAGCGCCGTGACGATCGCTCCCGGCAGGGATACCAGCGAAAACTCACCACCAGGGCGGTCAGCCGGCGGCGGGTCGAAGGTCATCACCTTGAGCACACGCAGGTAGTAGAAGAGGCTGATCACCGTGTTGATCCCGCCGACGACGAGCAGGACGAGCATCAGGGGCCGCTCGGCACCGGCCGTGATCGCCTGAATGAGCGAGGAAAAGACGAGAAACTTCGCCCAGAAGCCGGCCAACGGCGGCAGGCCGATCAGGCTCACGAGCACCACGCCCGTGGCAATGACGATCCCCGGGCTGGAACGCACCAGTCCGGCGTATGACTCGATCTCCTCGCTGCGGAGGTTATTCCGCAGGAAGGCCACGATGGCAAACGCACCCAGATTCATGAACAAGTAGGTGCCAAGGTAGAACGCGACCGAACTGACCGCGTCACGGGAACCGGCAGGATCGACACCCACCATGGCCACCGCCGCCGCCACCGCCATCATCAGGTATCCCGCATGGGCGATCGTCGAGTAGGCAAGCAACCGCTTCATGTTGGTCTGCCCGTAGGCGGCGAGATTGCCCAACGTGCAGGTGACCGCGGCCATCAGGCCGACAAGCGCGACGATGAAGTGCCGGGTTGCCACGAGCCCGCTGCCCAGAGTCTCAGCC
>Ga0164294_10000928_pt1 | contig 27756 bp, 23 predicted proteins | sample GEODES005metaG_FD_111479 | JGI IMG/M metagenome (GOLD analysis project Ga0164294, IMG submission 111479) | Oligotrophic lake water microbial communities from Sparkling Lake, Wisconsin, USA - GEODES005 metaG | ecosystem: Environmental > Aquatic > Freshwater > Lake | place: USA: Sparkling Lake...
CGATAATAATCGCAAGATTTTAGATAACCTTTCCATGATTGGGTATCACCAGCTACCGTTGGATTATCTGGATACATGGACCGCGCAAGTGAGTCGCGTAACCGTCGCTGATATACGCAGCGCATTTGCGCGTAAATTATCCTTAGATCGCATGGTTACGGTGGTCGTTGGTGCAGAAGCGAAGTGAATCGCAAATCTACGTTGCCACGACAGGTTCGAATTATTGCGGGCGAATGGAAGCGCACTCCGCTGCCAGTGATTGAAGCGCACGGTTTGCGTCCGACACCGGATCGTGTTCGTGAAACCGTATTCAACTGGCTAGAACATTTACAGCAACGGCAGTGGGAAAAGCGGCGCTGCCTCGATTTGTTTGCAGGTACCGGCGCTTTAGGTTTTGAAGCGGCCAGTCGAGGCGCGGCGAAAGTCGTGATGGTGGAATCGAATACTGCTGCTTGCAGAGCTTTGCAAGCTACGAAAGAAAAATTAGCTGCCGTTCAGGTTGATATTTATCAGGGCGATGCAAGCTCCCGCATAGCTGCATTGAACACCGAGTTTGATGTCGTGTTTCTCGACCCGCCTTACGATGATCAGTCGCTACCAGTGTTTTTACCGGCGTGTAAGCGATTACTAACTACTACCGGCTTGGTCTATATAGAATCAGACCAGCCCTTTGCGACCAGTCCACTTCCCGACTGGCTCTCAGGCTGGCAGCTAGTGCGCTCTGACAAGGCGGGTGCCGTTCATTTTGCTTTGATCAGCAAAGAATAACTACTAGGAATGAGCAACTAGGAACAAAAACGGTAGTTCTTGTTCTGGCTTTTATACCCGGTGTAAAAGGACAGTGAATTTGGGTGTGGCCGCGCTTAATTAGGGCATAATTCGCGTTCTTTTTAGTCCAGCGACAAGCTCTGTTGTTGGGCGCAAGGCGGAGAAATGAGATGGTCGTAGCGGTATATCCGGGAACCTTTGATCCACTGACTCGCGGTCATGAAGACTTGGTGCGACGTGCATCGGGTCTGTTTGATCGTTTGGTGGTGGGCGTCGCCGACAGTAAGGCCAAGCACCCGTTTTTTTCATTGGAAGAACGACTCGATATCGCCCGCGAAGTGTTGGGGCATTATCCCAATGTGGTGGTGGAAGGTTTTTCAGGCCTGCTGAAAGATTTTGTGCGCCGTCATGACGCTCGTGTGATTGTGCGTGGCTTGCGTGCGGTATCTGACTTCGAATATGAATTTCAGATGGCGGGCATGAATCGTTATCTGCTACCGGATGTTGAAACACTCTTCCTGACGCCGTCGGATCAGTACCAATTCATCTCAGGCACGATTGTGCGAGAAATTGCCTTGTTAGGCGGCGATGTTTCGAAGTTTGTTTTCCCCTCAGTAGAAAAATGGCTGCTTCAAAAGCTGGCCGATCGCCCAAGTTAATTCGGAGTTCTATTTTATGGCGTTGATGATCACAGACGAATGCATCAACTGTGATGTTTGTGAGCCGGAATGTCCGAATGATGCGATCTTTATGGGGCCGCTGATTTATCAGATTAACCCTGATAAATGCACCGAATGCGTCGGTCATTTCGATGAACCGCAATGCCAGCAAGTGTGCCCCGTTGCGTGCATTCCAGTAGACCCGCACAAGCCAGAAACCCGCGCTCAATTACTCATCAAGTACGAAGCCTTGCAGGCAGCAGCGCGAACCTAATCAAACGTTGAATAAGAAATTCAACACATCCCCATCTTTGACCACGTATTCCTTGCCTTCGGCGCGCATCTTGCCGGCTTCTTTGGCACCTTGTTCACCTTTGTTGCTGATGAAATCATCAAATGCGATGGTCTGTGCGCGAATGAAGCCGCGCTCAAAGTCCGTATGAATGACGCCCGCTGCTTGAGGCGCGGTGTCGCCCTTGTGGATAGTCCAGGCGCGCACTTCTTTTACGCCGGCGGTGAAATAGGTCTGCAAGCCAAGCAGATCGAAGGCGGCGCGGATGAGTCGATTTAGGCCCGGTTCATCCATGCCCATGTCACTTAAAAATTCCAGCTTATCGCTGTCATCCATATCGGCAATTTCGGATTCTATCGATGCACAAATGGCGACGATAGGTGAATGCTGAGATTTTGCATACTCGCTTAGTAGATCCAGCAAAGGATTATTGGTAAATCCCGAGTCTGATACATTGGCCACGTACATCGCAGGCTTGGATGTAATCAAACAAAGCGGCTTTAACATCGCCACCTGTTCTTTATCCAAGTTCATCGCGCGCACAGGCTTGGCGTCATTAAGTTGTATCAGTACACGTTCGAGCAAAGTAACAAGTGCGGCGGCATCTTTGTCGCCAGAGCGCGCTTTTTTAGTTTCACGATGTATGGTTTTTTCTACCGTCGTCAGATCGGCCAGCGCGAGTTCTGTTTGAATCACGGCGATGTCATCCAGTGGGCTGACTTTACCGGCCACATGAATCACGTTCGGATCTTCAAAACAGCGCACTACATTCACAATCGCATCGGTTTCGCGTATGTGCGCGAGAAACTGATTTCCTAAACCTTCACCTTTCGATGCGCCAGCAACCAAACCAGCAATATCAACAAACTCAACGGCGGCAGGAAGTATGCGTTCGGGTTTGACGATGGAGGCCAGTTGTTCAAGCCTGGAGTCAGGTACTTCAACGATGCCCACATTCGGCTCGATGGTGCAGAAAGGATAATTTTCAGCGGGTATACCTGCTTTAGTAAGCGCATTAAATAGCGTTGATTTACCAACGTTGGGCAGGCCGACGATGCCGCATTTGAGGCTCATGAGATTCCTTGAGTGCGCAATAAATAAAGAACCGAGATTATAGCGCTCGGCGTGCAAGTCACTCGAGATATGCGGTGGGGCTTAAGAGTGGGTGATGCGAATTTTCAGCGCGAAGAGCTTAGCCGCCCGCTGAAATATCGTGATGAGTGCCGTCATCGAGCGTACCGATAGTTTTTACTTCGGGTGCGTTGGCGCTTTTGGTTCGGAACCAAACATCGGCCATAGTCCCACTACTGCCATCGGCATTGGTATAGCTGCTGACTAAGCCAATTTTGTTGCCATTTTCAGTGGCGCTGGATGATTTCGGACCAAGCTTCAGTGAAACAATACCTGTGCTGTCTAAGGAGACTAATTCACCTGTATCTGTATGACCATCGCTATTGCGATCTATCCAAATCTTTAAATCCTTCCAACTTGTATCTTTCGCGTTGATCACGCCGTCACGATTGCCGTCTAGCGCGGAGAGAGCAGCGAAACCATCGGTGGCTAATTTTCCATTCGGAAGTTTGGTGCTATCACCAAACAGCTCAGCGCCGTTGTTGATGAGGCCATCACCATTAATGTCGCGAGCGAGCAAACCATCAGTAGCATTCACCCATCCGGTCTTTAACAATGAACCGGAAGATTTCAAATCAAAGCGCACGCCGTTATCCACCGACACGCTGAATTTTTCATCGTTATTCAGATCAATAACTATCGGGCTGAGATAGAGGCTGGATGCTTTACTTCCCAAAGCGAGCACTTGGTCATCGGTAAGTGCATCGGCCTGTTCCATCGTCAATTGCGAGACTTGGCCGGCACTCAGGCTAGCGATCTGAGTGACTGACATATTTCCCAATGAGGTCAGGCTCAGTGAGCGTATCAGTCGCGTACCCAGGTTAGCGATTTGTGAAGTAGTGAGTGCAGCTGCCTGAGTCGGCGTGAGAGCCGCAATTTGATCAGTCGACATGGAGCGAAAGTCGGTGGCATCAATTGCTTGCACTTGTGCTGTTCCTAGAGCCGCCACCTGCGCTGTTGAAAACGCACCTATTTGTGCCGCTGAAAATTTTGTAATCGTCGATGTATCTACACTGCCCATGGCTGTGGGATCAATCGCTGCCACTTGTGTAGCGCTAAGTAAGCCTAGCTTTCTGGCATAAGCAAGGGCATCGAGCTGCTGATAGTTGATCACACCCATTTGGTCCGCATTGAACACTTTGAGTTGATTTTTCGTCAGTAAGGAAACTGCATCGGCAGACCAATTTTGCAAATCATCTTTGGGTATGGCAGCAAGTTGTTTGGCCGTCAACGCCTGAACTTGTGATTGGTTCATGGCGTCGAGTTTTTCTAAGCCGAGTGATGAGATTTGACTCTCGGTCAGACCGGGGATAGACGTAGCCCGGATACCTTTAATTTGACTGGTTGAGATAGTGTCTATCTGATCATTTGACATGGCGCTCAGTTGCGCGGCGCTGAAGGATGACATTTGCGCCGGAAGCAAAGCTGTAATTTGGTCCGTGGTTAGTTGAGCTAACTGAACTGCGGTCAGGTTACCCAGTTGTTGCACTCCAAGGCTGCTGATACTGTTAGTCGATATGCTGGCGATATCGATGGCGTCCATGGCTTGGATCTGCGCTTTATTGAGTTTTGAGAGTTGGTCTCCGGTCATGCCGCCGACCTGTTCTGTACTCAGGCTGCCAATACGAGCGGCTGATAAGCCGGCTATTGCAGCAGGTTTGATCGCCGCAATCTTGATTGCACTCAGGCCGCCTAATTGATCGGCAGTCAATCCAGAAATTTGCGCCTGATTCATGGCGCCGATTTGGTCAGCCGATAAATTAGTGGCATCCAGACCCATGGCTTGAATTTGAGCCGCACTGAGTTTGGGTATTTGCAAGGTGGTTAGTCCACCTAGCTGAGTTGCATTTAGCTCAGCAATCGCAGCAGTTGTTAGTCCCGAGAGACTGGTCGCGCGTATGCCGCCAATTTGATTCGCTGATAGCTTTTCCAGCTGAGTAGCATCGAGTAATTTGATTTGTGCGGGTGTCCAGCCTTGCATGCCGGCGGCGGAAATTTTTTGTAGCGCGTCAGCGGATAAGTTTTTTATCTGTGTCGCATTCATGGCGCCAATCTGCATGGCACCCATTTTGTCGATCGCTATTTTTTCTAGTTTTTCCTGAGTCAGACTAGCGATTTGACGTGCGGCTAACGAGGCTACCTGAGTCTCCGATAGTTTTGCGAGCTGATCACCGCTTAATGCATTAAAGTCTGTAGCAGTTAGTCCAGCAATTTTGCTCCCTAATCCTTGCAGTGCATTTTGGGATAGTGCGCCTATCTGCTGAGTCGTTAGAGCTTGAACTTGTGGTGCGCTTAAATTAGCGGTTAAGTTTTGATCATCCAGAGCAGCCAGACTCTCAGTACTAATTGCCGCTATTTGTGGATTACTGAGTTTCCCAATTTGAAGGGTGGAGAGTCCCGTCAATTGATCGGGTGTGAATCCATTGATTGAGTTGGTATCGATTTCGTTAATCGGGTGACTGTCGAGATAGGTTTTTAGTTGATCAGCGCTTAACTGCTTGAGTTCAGCCGGACTCAGTTCAGACATTGCTTTGATCTGTGAATTCGTCAACGAAGCTAGATTGGCAGGTGGTATGGCTTTAAGTTGATCAGCTGTGAAAGCCCGTAATTGATCGCCAGACAGTGCTTTGATTTGCGATGTGCTGATCCCAGCGACCTGAGCTGTAGTAAGTGCGCCGACTTGATCGACTGTGAGGGCGCTGACTTGGGCATTACTCAGTTTGCCCAACACAGTTGGATCCAGACCTTTGATTTGATCGGTCGATAGTTTGGCTAGTTGGTTAGCCTTTAGCCCGACTAGCTGCGGAGCGGTTAACTTGGCGATTTGTGCCGCAGTCAGTCCAGGCAATTGGCCGGTTGCATCGGTGGTTAGCTGACCAATCTGTGAGGCGGTTAATCCAGTAATTGCACCGGTACTTAGGCCAGCGAGCTGGTCCGACGTTAACCTAGCCAGCTGAGTCGGTGTCAGTGCTGCTAGTTGTTCGGAGGTGAGTTCAGCGAATAGCGATGAATCAAGCTTGGCCAGTTCAGTCCCTTTCAGGCCAGGGATTTGACCTGCCTTGAATTTGCTGAGCAGGGATTTCATCGCCGTCAGCTGAGTAGCTGATAAGGCCCCTACGCCGGCGGCCGACATGGCCGGTAAATCTGCTGCTTCAATACCAGCTACTTGAGCCGTAGTCATCGAACTGACTTGCGCAGCGGTGAGTGCGGCAATTTGGCCGGAGGCCAACTTCGCGATTTGCGTGGGCGTGAGTGCGGCAACTTGGCCGGTAGTGCCTGTCGTTAACGCGGCTATATGGGTATTCGTCAACCCGACGATTGCGCTGGTACCAATCGCAGCCACCTGATCGGTGGTCATCGCCGCGAGCTGAGCTAATTTCAAGGCCGCCAGTTGATCGGATTTTAATGCCGGGACTTGTGTTGCAGCTGACAGATTAGTCAGGGCCGAAGTGCTTATGGCGGCGATTTGCGAGGCGGTTAGCTTGGCGAGCTGAGATGTTGTCAGTCCGCTGATTTGGTCAGACGTAATGGCGGCTACTTGCGCCGGCGTCAGACCAACGATGTTGGCATCCTTGATTGCTCCCAGTTGTAGGGTGCTCAATTTGTTGATCTGTGCGGTCGAGAAACCAGCCAGCTGATCCGCGCTTAGCACGGCCATATGGACGGTGCCTAATTTAGCCAGCTGCGTGGTACTCAAACTGGCCAGCTGTTTCGCCGAGAGGCCAACAATATTCTTGGATGTGAACAGCGAAGGATCGTCGATGGCGCGAATTTGTGTCGCGCTGAATGCCCCCGTTTGCAACGACGTCAGGCGTGACAGGTCCGTGCCCAAAGCGGCGATTTGTGCGGTCGACAGCGCGGCAATTTGCGCCGTGCCAAATGCTGCGACCTGTGCATCGGTGTAATCCGAAAAAACGCTCATTCAATCCACCAGATGGGTTCGGTTATCTGAGAGCTAGCGTGTAAATGTTGCCAAGCGCCTGAACACGAGCGCTGACAAAGCTGACCCTAGGTCTCGCCATTGCCCCTTGTTTTAATCGACCCGGGGTCGGCAAGCTTTACCCTAGTGTTTGTTTTTTTGAAATGGTTAAGGTAGAGAGTTGGGGCGGCGGAGTCGCTGCCCGTAGGGATTTTGAAAGGAAATACTGATTAACCGCTGAAATACGGCCTGTTTAGAGCAAAAATTATATCGACCACAGGCCTTGGGCCTGTTTAGTCGCCACCAAATAAATCTCGGCTATAGACCTTATCGAGCACATCCGACAGATCATCCGTTACTCGATTGGCAATAATTACGTCAGCTTGACGTTTGAACGCCTCGAGGTCGTGGGTGACTTTCGAGCGAAAGAATTCGGCATCACTGATGGTGGGTTCGTAGACGATGACTTCTATGCCCTTAGCCTTGATGCGCTTCATAATGCCTTGAATGCTGGAAGAGCGGAAATTGTCCGATCCCGCTTTCATCGTCAGGCGGTAGACGCCGACCGTTTTTGGGTTGCGACGGACAATGCTTTCGGCCACAAAATCTTTGCGCGTACTGTTGGATTCAACAATGGCGTGAATTAGGTTTTGTGGCACGTCTTTGTAATTGGCCAGCATTTGTTTAGTGTCTTTGGGTAGGCAATAGCCACCATAACCAAAGGACGGATTGTTGTAATAATTTCCGATGCGCGGATCGAGACTGACGCCATCAATGATGGGGCGCGTATCCAAACCATGACTCGCTGCATAGGTATCGAGCTCATTAAAAAATGCCACGCGCATGGCAAGAAAGGTATTGGCAAAAAGCTTGACGGCTTCAGCCTCTGTCGGGCCCATGAAGAGTACGGGCACATCTTCTTTGAGTGCGGCTTGCTTTAAGAGCTGCGCAAAAGTGCGACCGGCTTCATCCTGCGAGCCGATCACAATACGAGAAGGATGAAGATTGTCATGTAGCGCCTGACCTTCACGCAGAAACTCCGGCGAAAAAATTATATTGGGGAACTGGTGTTTGGCTATCATGCGCGCCGTAAAGCCCACAGGAATCGTTGATTTGATGACGATATGCGCTGCTGGGTTGATGGCTTTAACTTCTTCAATCACGGTCTCTACTGAACTCGTGTCGAAGTAATTCGTTTGTGGGTCGTAATCGGTGGGTGTGCCGATGATGACGAAATTCGCATTGGCGAATGCATCGTCTTTGCTAGTGGTGGCACGCAGCTTGAGTGGCTTTGTTTTCAGATAATGCTCAATATCGGCATCTTTGATAGGAGAGATCTTGCGGTTCAGATCATCGACCTTGCTAGTGCTAATGTCATAGGCAACCACCTCGTTATGCTGTGCGAGCAAAACGGCCATTGATAAACCGACATAACCGCAACCAGCAATTGCTATTTTCAAAATTATCTCCAGAAGAAATCAGACCAGACATACCCTAACCAGCGAAAAGGGTTGACCGCGAGAGGTGTATTTTAACGTCTAGCATTGAGTCCAAGGTGATACGCTGAATAATGCTATGGTGGCGGCAATTTTTATGAGTGAGTGTTGTTTGAGACTTCTTTTGAATTGAAAAATAATGAAACGATTTCTGGATGTGGTTCTTAGTTTGTTGGCCTGTGTTTTGCTCGCGCCCTTCGGTGTTTTGATAATTCTGATATTGAGAATCGAATCAGCAGCGCCTGTGCTCACTCGTTCTCATCGAGTGGGTAAACATGGACGCATGGTGAAAGTGTGGGAGTTCAGAACCGCCCTGGCTGAACCGGATGCGATGGAAACCGTCGGCGGATGCAATGGAGAAGAGGTAACTCGAGTAGGTGCTATTTTGCGTCGATCGGGAATCTCACGTTGGCCATTACTGTTGAATGTTATTCGAGGTGATTTTTCTTTGGTTGGGCCGCGCGTAGAATTGCCGCGTTATGTGGGGTGTTATCCGACCGAGGTTCGTAAAATAGTACTGTCCATCAGGCCAGGTTTATTTGATTTGTCTACGGTGAGTTTTCGACAAGAGCCGCAGTTATTGGCGGGTTTAACGGGCGACGAATTAGAAGAAGCCTACGTTGAGAAAGTTTTACCTGTACGTCTGGAATATGCTCAGAGTTATGTGAATCAGCAGGGGATTTGGCTGGATTTACGCATCCTCGCGCTTTCTTTGTTGCGACCTTTTTCAGCCTAATCGGATCATAAATATGCGCACCAAAATAAGCTCATCAAAATAAACTCATATAAAAATGCCATCTCATCGAGATGGCATTTTAGTTTGCGTGGTTAAGGAAATTAAGACTTTGTGTCGCTAGTCTAATGCTGAAGATAAAAATACCTTTTAGGCCTGAATACGGAATTGCATTTTGTCTCGACCGGCCATCCATTTTGGAGGTTTGCCGCGACCGCTCCACGTCTCGCCGGTATCGTTATTTCGGTATTTCGGAGCTACTGGCTTACGCAAGGACTTCATCGTGCGTTTGCGCATGCCGAGTCCGAGGTCTTCGGCCGAGATACTAAATTCCCGCATTTTTGCCTGGATATCCGCTATCGCATTAGTTAGCTCGTTCTTGCGTGCTAGTTCGGCTTCTTTTTGAAGTTTTTCAATCTGGCCTTGAAGTTCCTTATAAGTGCTCATGATTTTCTCCATCAAATAATTTCTTGTTTAAGTACTCGAGGGCAGATGCGCCACTGCCTTGCTGGGAGTATAAAACAAAGATTATCAAATTAGAATCAATAATTACTTATTTTTTAACTTTTAAAAAAGGGTGGCCTTTTCCTTTGGTTTTCAAAGGGTCGCGGGATTGAAATTTTTTCTGAGGGAAATACTGTGTCCGCATTTCGAACAATTTATCGATTATTGACACTGCTAATTATCGAAATAAGCTGAGATTAGATTAATTTGCCTGAATATCATTACGCAGTCGTACTCGAGAGTATTGTCAAATTAGCGGTTTAATTCGGGGCTTAGGCCTTACAGCAAGATAATGGAAGGTCTTCAGGGTTGTGCGCTGAGGACTTTATTTACTAGCCTTGCCGGGATTGGCCTCAGTGTGTAATTCCAGCATGGCCTGTTCAAATCGGCCATCGCATAGCAGGGGAATGACGGCCAGACTTTTTTCCAGCGCAGCGTCGATTAAGGGCTGCTCTTCAGCGCGCGGTCTATGTAAAACAAAATCGACCACGGGTTGTTGCAGTCCTAATGTTCGGGGATGGCCTATACCCAGTCGCAGGCGCCAATAGTCGCGTGTACCTAAAGCCTTATCAATATCTTTTAATCCATTATGCCCACCCGAAGATCCGCCTTTTTTGAGTTTGGCGACACCAGGATGTAGATCGAGTTCGTCATGAACCACCAAAATCGATTCAGGGGTAATTTTGTAGAAGTTAGCCAGGGCAGCAACGGATTGCCCCGAGCGATTCATAAACGTCTGAGGTTCCAGCAACCACACATCATGGTTTGCAAGCGAGGTTTTGCAGGCTAAAGCTGCAAAGCGTGTTTCGCGACGCAGCTGACCACGAGCGAGATGGTCGACCAGCCAAAATCCCGCGTTATGGCGCGTTTGCTCGTATTCATTACCAGGATTACCCAAGCCGACAATAAGACGTATAGACATCAAGCAATTCGCGTAGCAGTTAGTAAAAGGTGGGTGTGATTATTACCTAAGCGCGGATGATCCAGCGAAATAAGCGGCAATCGAAAAAAAAGCCCGTCGCAAGGACGGGCTTAGTAAAACTAGTAATGCATTATTTCTTGGCATCTTCCGCTGGTGCTGCTGCAGCGGCGTCGTCACCTTTTGCTCCACGAGGGATAGCTGCGGTGGCGATCGTTGGATTTTCTTTGGCGTGAGTAGCAACCACACCAGCAGGCAATTTGAGATCGGACACGTGCAAGGAACCACCGGCTTGCATGGTTGAGAGATCAACTTCGATAAATTCAGGCAGATCTTTTGGCAGGCAGCTGATATCGAGTTCATTCAGCACGTGGCTGATAACGCCACCCGACAATTTAACGACCGGTGCGATCTCGGCGTTAGTGAAGTGCAGTGGCACTTTCATGTGAATCTTTTGATTCGCATCAACGCGCTGAAAATCGATGTGTAAAACCAGTGGCTTGAACGCATGCATCTGGAAATCACGCAACAGTACTTTTTCTGATTTGCCTTCAATTTCTATATCAAGAATAGATGAATGGAATGACTCTTTTTTGAGTGCGTAAAACAACGCATTATGATCAAGTGCGATGTTCAAAGGTGCAGCCGTGCCACCGTAAACGATGCCAGGTGTTTGACCAGCATTGCGCAGGCGGCGGCTCGCTCCGGACCCCTGCTCTGTGCGTGGGAATGCAACAACTTTCATGAGAACTCCTAAATCGGGCTATCGCCCTTCGTTGAAATCCCCCGCGACCAGGGGATCTAAAAAGAGGTCCTGCAAAGCAGGGCCTCGAATACTTTTTAATCTTGACTGCTTGCTTCGTCTTCAGCAAACAGCGACATAACAGAGTCGCCTTTACTGATTCGACGTATGGTTTCGGCCAGCAAAGAAGCACACGATAGTTGCCGTATCTTAGACAGCGCTTTAGCTTCTTTACTGAGCGGAATAGTGTCAGTGACGACGAGCTCATCAAGAGGCGATTTAGCAATGCGTTCCACTGCTGAACCCGATAGAACAGGGTGCGTACAGTAGGCGATGACTTTTTTCGCGCCACGCGACTTGAGCACTTCAGCGGCCTTAGTCAAGGTGCCGGCGGTATCGACCATGTCATCCATGATCACGCAGTTGCGTCCTTCGACCTCGCCAATCACATTCATCACTTCCGATACATTCGCTTTTGGGCGGCGTTTGTCGATAATCGCGAGGTCGCAATTTAGACGTTTCGCCAAGGCCCTGGCGCGCACTACACCACCGACATCAGGAGATACCACCAGCAAATCTTCGTAATGCTTATTCACCAAATCCGTTAGCAAGATCGGTGAGGCATAAATATTATCAACCGGAATATCAAAGAAGCCTTGAATTTGATCCGCATGCAGATCCATGATCAGCACACGTTCAACACCGGCTTCTTGCAGCATGTTCGCAACCACTTTTGCTGAAATCGCAACGCGCGCTGAGCGCGGGCGACGGTCTTGTCGCGAATAACCAAAGTAGGGCAACACGGCGGTAATGCGTCCGGCAGAAGCACGCTTAAGCGCATCAACCATCAACATCACTTCCATCAAGTGATCGTTAGTGGGTGCCGATGTCGACTGCAAAACAAAAACATCCTTACCACGGACGTTTTCATTCACCTCCACCATGATTTCACCATCTGAGAAGCTCGATACGACAGCTTTCCCAAGCGGGATGCCAAGCTGTGCAGCAACACCTTCAGCGAGTGCCGGATTAGCGTTCCCGGTAAAAACCATCAGGTTCTCGTGAACCATGGATTTCCTGACCACAGAGTGTTAAAAGTTTGAAAAGCCACCTAGTCGGGTGATATACCCACAATGGCGGCTTCATCAGTGAATTTACATTTTTTTATCGTCGCATTCCCGAAAGTCTCGGAACGCAAACAATCTAATGGCAGGGGAACAAGGATTCGAACCTTGGAATGCTGGAATCAAAATCCAGTGCCTTAACCAGCTTGGCGATTCCCCTACACAACCGTTTGTCCGGCGGCGTACCGCTCAGACGAATTCGATGTTTACGACTGCAGTTTCAGCGGATGGTCACTCAATGATCTGACCGTCCATCCTCGCCATTCGGCAGGTAGCTGCCTGAGTGTGGCCTCTGCGTCAGACTCAGACTCGAAGCGCGCGAATACGCAGGCGCCCGACCCAGTCATACGTGCTTCACCATGCTGCGACAGCCACTTTAGGGCTTCTGCTACGGCTGGGAAAGCATTAACCACTACTGCTTGCAAGTCGTTTTTCCCAAAGCCCAAGGGGCTTGCAGAAAAGTCCGCCATTTTGACGACTTTGGTGTTCCGTGTCAATTCTGCAGCCCCGAACACGCGAGGCGTCGGCACTGCGACGCCAGGGTGAATCACCACATACCAGGACGAGGGAAGCGTCAGCGCTACCAGCTGTTCTCCGATGCCTTCAGCGAACGCGTTTTGACCGAGCAGGAAAAACGGCACGTCCGCGCCCAGCTGAACTCCTAAATCCATCAGATCGGCGCCAGACATGCCAAGTTGCCAAAGATGATTCAAAGCGAGTAAGACCGTTGCTGCATCCGATGAGCCGCCGCCCAGTCCGCCGCCCATAGGTATGCGCTTTTCCAAGCCAATATCAACGCCGCAGACAGACAGCCCGCGTGAATTGGCGGCCACTTTGAGTAGCGTGGCGGCTCGTATCACCAGATCATCCGCTTCGGGCACATCAGCGAGATCGGTTACGCGAACAATGCGTTCGTCATCGCGCAAATCAAAATGTAATGTGTCCTGCAAATCGATTAACTGAAAAACCGATTGCAGCAAGTGATAGCCATCGTCGCGACGGCCAACCACATGAAGAAAAAGATTGAGCTTGGCTGGCGCCGGGCAATCATGCAGATAACGCGCAGGAGTCGCGGTAGTTAGCGTCATTGCGGCTCCCACTGATCAATGATGATGCGCAAACTTAACTGATGCAGTTGCGGTGAGGTGCGGGTCAGGTCTATGCGTTTAGGATAAACAGAGACGGAATTTTGCTGCCAGCTGACATACCTAATCCGCCAACCTTCGGTATCGAATTGATCGTTTTCATTCGGTCTAGCTATTTGTCGTTGATTGGTCGAATTGAGATTAAATCCTTGCAACCAACCGCGCATTCCCGCAACGGGTAATGACCAACCCAAGGTTTGTTCAGTGAGTTCTGCGATATTCGGAGCGGATTTTATTTCTTTGCCAGTTTGTTGAATGGTGGCCAAGTTAGGAGTGATAGCCATTTTGGCCATCGTTTGACCTAACGGCGACATCAGATCGATATGGATACGCTGACCTTGTTGCTGCCATTGGAAGCGTCCTTGAACTGACTGCGGCCGGTTATTTTGCTCATAAGCGACTGAAAAGCGTCCCTGAATCAGGATATTGTCTTGGAAGTTGCGATCAGTCTGAGGTAGCGATGGCAAGGTCTGCAGGCTACTGCAACCGGCTATCAAACCAATAGCCGATAGCGCAAAAAGCCAAGCTAGCATACGTATCATCCAGCGCATGCGAGCAATGGTTTAGAGCTTTATCTGCAGTCTCTGCAGCGTACTCTTTAGCGTATCGTTTTTAGTATCTTTGCCGCCAGCATTGCGCCAAAGTTTTTTTGCTTCTTCCTCGCGGCCGCGTACCCACAGAACTTCACCCAGATGCGCTGCAATTTCAGGGTCAGGCTTGATAGAAAACGCCTTGCGTAAAATTTCTTCAGCTTTCTCAAATCGACCCATACGAAATTCTACCCACCCCATGCTGTCCATGATGTAGGCATCATCCGGCGCGATCGATAAAGCAGTTTTAATTAAGTCATACGCTTCGGGCAAACGAATATTGCGATCGGCTAGCGAATAACCTAGCGCATTGAATGCATGTTGACCATCCGGCATCAGCTTCATGACTTTACGCAGCGCAGTTTCCATGACATCAAACTGCTGATTTTTTTCAGCAAGCATGCCTAGTTCATACAGCAAATCCAATTGATCTGGATAGGCCTCAAGCGCATCTTGTATCAAGCGAATGGCATCAGTTAACTTGTTTGCGTCACGCAGCAGCTGCGCTTCGCCAATGATGAGCCTGACTCGATCATCGTCATTTTCAACATCGGTTTGATTGAGTAAAGCGCGAGCCTCATCAAGCTTGCCACTTTTAGACAGAAGTTGCGCACGCTTTAACGCTGCAATCGTTGCGCCATTTTGTGCTGTGGTTGCAACCATATCCAGCCATGCCATAGCGGCGGCCGTGTCGTTACGATCTTCCGCGATTTGCGCCAGTATCATCAGCGCCTGGCTGGCATCGCGTTCGCGATCGGGTTGACCTTTCAGATTTTGAATATAGGTCGAGAGATATTTTTCAGCTTCCGCGATCTCATTGGTTTGCGCCAACAACAAGCCAAGCGCATAAAGCGAGGTTTGATCGTTAGGAGATTGTTGTAGCAGTGTTCGAAATTCTTTTTTGGCTTCAGCCACTTTGGACTGCTCAAACAGCATGCGAGCATAGGTCAGGCGTACTTCGCGCGACTTAGAATTTTTTTTCAAAAAGTCGGCCAGCAGTTTTAGTCCGTCGGTTTTGTTCTCAAGTAGCTGAGCATGCATCAATACAGCAATGTCAGAATTTGGAAATTTACTAATCGCTTCACGCGATTCTTTCATCGCAGCTGCACGATCGCCGCTCACCATAGCCATTTGAATCAGCGCAATGCGCGCTTCGATTAAGTCGCGATACGGCTCCAGTAATTCTTTCATCATTGCGCTGGCACGAACACGGTCAGGCATACGCGCTAGCAACCGTTGCACGTTACCGATAGCCATAGGCAGCATTGCGGCTGAGCTACTGGCGAGCTGTTTAGCTAGCGAAGCTTTGGCTTCCTCCGAGCGATTGTTAGAAACCTGAAGCCCTAACAGCACTTGTGCGGCATCGTCCGCAGTGGGTGCGAGCTCATGCCAAATACGTGCGGCTTTCATCGCTTCAGCCGGCAATGCTCCCGCGATGGCCATTTCCGTGGCGCGCCGTGCCAGCCGAGCATCGCTCGTGCTGCGTGCGATAGCCAACATATTCGCGTAACCAGCAAACGCGTTACCACGTTGATAGCTAATTTCGGCCGACAAGTAGCGGAAAATCAGCTCTTCGGTCCTTCCCACAGATGGCAAGACATCCACAGGCTCGTCTATGGCCGTGCTATCAGCTGCGAATAATGGGGAGGCCATCGCAAGCAATGCCGAGAGCGTTAGAATGGCTGGAAAATGTTTCAAAAGATTATCCTGTCGTGAAGCATGAATAAGCCGACGCATGGATTACGCGTTGTTTTGGCCGCGGATGATTTTACGACGAAAGCCGGAATGATCGCAGGCCCCCACTTGAAAAACTACCCCCTCACCGTTTCCGATGCCTGAACTGCCTGAAGTTGAAGTCACTCGTCGTGGTATTGCTCCGCATGTCGAAGATCGTCAGGTGACCGAGGTGATTCTTCGGCGCGAAGGCTTGCGCTGGCCTTTTCCCACCGGTTTATCAGAGCTTTTGCAGCAACGGCGCGTTCTGTCCACGGGCCGGCGCGGAAAATATCTTTTGTTAAATTTTGAACATGGCACCCTGATTATTCATTTAGGTATGTCGGGGCATTTGCGCGTGTTGTCCGGATCGCATCCGCCGCAAAAACACGATCATGTAGATGTAGTGTTGGGTAATACGCGATTGCGCTTAACTGACCCTCGTCGTTTCGGTGCCGTACTGTGGCACTCCAACGAAGAGGGTGACATCGAACAGCATTCCCTGTTACGTCATTTGGGGGTCGAGCCTTTAACGTGCGAGGATTTAGGACAGAGGCTGCACCGTGAAAGTCGTCAGCGCAGCGCAGCGATCAAACAGGTTTTGTTAGCGGGAGACATAGTCGTTGGGGTGGGAAATATTTACGCGTGCGAGAGTTTGTTCCATGCCCGTATACATCCGAATACGGCAGCGCGACGAATTTCTGCCTCACGTTATCAGGCGCTGGCGATTGAAATTCAACGCGTGTTATCAGCGGCGATTGAACAAGGTGGAAGCAGCTTGCGCGATTTCATCGGTGCCGATGGTCAATCAGGCTATTTTCAGCAAACCTATTTTACGTATGACCGCGAGGGTGAGCCTTGCAGAATATGCAAAATGCCGATCAAGCGTAGCATTCAAGGTCAGCGCTCTACGTTTTACTGTGGGCGTTGTCAGCGATGAAGCGCATCATTACCGATCAACTCGATATCACTATCGATCCATCGTTTTCTGCCACTCTTATAGAGTGGCAACAGCAGCATGGCCGCCATCAATTACCGTGGCAGCAGACGCGTGATGCTTATCGCATCTGGTTATCTGAAATCATGCTGCAGCAAACACAGGTGGCTACAGTTATTCCGTATTACCAAAAATTTCTGCAACGATTTCCAACGATTTTCTCTTTGGCTGAATCACCCGTTGAGGATGTGATGGCGCATTGGAGTGGCTTGGGTTATTACACGCGTGCGCGTAATTTACATCGTTGCGCACAGCGAGTAGTTGCAGACTATGCGGGTCAATTTCCCGCTGAGGTGGAGTTGTTAAGCGACTTACCCGGCATAGGGCCATCAACCGCTGCTGCTATTTCAGCATTTGCTTATGGTACGCGCGCTGCCATTTTGGATGGCAATGTCAAGCGCGTGTTTTGTCGAGTATTTGGAATCGAGGGTTTTCCTGGTTCGTCATCCGTAGAAAAACAATTGTGGCAATTAGCACTCGCGCTATTACCCGAACAATCCATTGAAGCCTACACCCAAGGCCTGATGGATTTGGGTGCGACGCTGTGTACACGCAGCCGACCTCGTTGTCATGAATGTCCGTTCGCATCACGCTGCATGGCGCGTATAACGCAACGCGTTAATGAGCTGCCGATGCGCAAGCCCAAGAAAGCCATTCCTGAAAAATTCACTGTCATGCTCGTCATTGAGCATGATCAAAATATTTTGCTCGAGCAGCGTCCACCGACTGGTATATGGGGAGGTTTGCTTTCCTTACCTGAGGTGAGTCGGTTGCTGACGCCGAGTGAACGGCCAATCAGTAAAGAAGACTTACATGCCGAGTTGGCTGAGTTTGGTGAAGTTGAGGCGATCAGCGTGATGCCTGAATTCACGCATGCGTTTTCGCATTACAAGCTTACGGTTGTTCCACTGCGAGTCAAGATGAGACGTGTATGTATGATCGCAGCGCAAGCCAATTATCAGTGGCTACCTGCAGCTAAGCTAAAGGAAGCAGCACTGCCAGCGCCCATCAAAAAATTATTAGTTGATTGATGCTGTGCGGCTAATCACTATTCAAATGATTCTGTTTTCGCGCAGGTACTGTTCAATTTTTAATAGGCGCGCGCCATCATCTTGAATTTCAAGCAGCGCCTGTTTTTCTTCAATCGTAATTGGTAGCATTTCGCTCCATCGATTGGCGACCCAGCTGGGTGAATTTAATTGATGCGGTTCTGGAAAAGGATTGACGAAATTTTGATTAGCCTGCTCGCGTGACTGATCCATAAAATCATTGATGACTGTTTCCAGTACATCGCCACAAACGGGTAGTGCATCTTCGTAGGGAATGTCGGTACTACTGGTGAGCATCTCAATTTTTGCTTCTGTGAGTTGATTCGCTTGCACGCGCGTCTCTAGCACTTTAAAACGTTCTCCGCCGCGGGTCTCTAGCAGCAGCACGCCCAGCTCGGGCATATCCCATTCCACGATATGAGCTAAGGTACCTACAACGCATGGCTCAGCCGCTTTGCCAACTTCAGCACCAGACCGAATGGCGACCACGCCGAATGGAGCGTCAGCTTTCATTCGTTCACGCACCATATCCACATAACGCGTTTCGAATACGCGCAAAGGTAGTACGCCACCGGGGAAAAGCACAGTGCGAAGTGGGAAGAGCGGTAGCCAGTCAGTTGCGTTCATTATCGTGTGACAGTTCGCGGTGACGAATCAAAACACGCGCTTGATTTTTAAAATGTTGAGCCAATTGTTCAACCATAAACACTGATCGATGTTGACCGCCAGTGCAGCCGATAGCCACAGTCAGATAGCTGCGGTTATCGCGCTGATACGCCGGCAACCAGCGTTCAATAAAGTGTCGAATATCCGAGAGTAGATTGACTGCGTCTGGCTGTGCTTTAAGAAAATCCACCACTGGCTGATCTTTGCCGTTCATGGGACGCAGCGTTTTGTCATAAAAAGGATTTGGAACGACGCGCACATCAAAGACCAAATCAGCATCGAGTGGCACACCAAACTTAAAGGCAAATGACTCAAACAAGAGGGATAGTTGCTGACTATCTTTTTGTACCAGTTCTTTAATCCAAGCGCGCAGTTGATTAGCTGACAGACCCGAGGTGTCGATCAAATGCCCCAGACCCTCAATCGCTGAGAGCATTTCGCGCTCTTGCCAAATGCATTCCACTAAGGTTGGAATGTCAGAGGGTTGTGCATCAGGCGCGATGCGGTGTGAAAGCGGGTGACTGCGACGAGTTTCTGAAAAACGATTGATTAATGATTCAGTTTTGGCCGTGAGAAAAATTACTTCAACATGATGCCCTTGATCGCGCAGCCAGCTAATGTCGACGGGCAATTCACTCAGCGATGTGGCGCTGCGTGCATCCACAGCCACCGCAAGATTTTCTGGGCCTTCGCTGAGGCGAGTTTCTACTAGCGCGCGCAGCAAAGAAGGCGGCAGATTATCAACGCAAAAATAACCTGCATCTTCCAGTGCGTTCAAGCCAACGGATTTGCCCGAACCGGAAATGCCTGTGAGGAGAATGATGCGCATCTATTCCTCGCCCATGGCGCGCTGTTGGCGCTCCATAAAATTAGCCAGGGTATCGATACCGCGCAGCTGCAGTATGGTGTTGCGGACAGCGGCTTCAAGCAATACAGCGATATTTCGACCTGCTTCAACCGGAATCACTACTTTGCGTATCGGTAATCCAAGCACTTCTTCATTCTGTTGATCCAGCGGTAGGCGTTCGTAATTTTCTTCCAGTGTTTTACGGCGCACAAGATGAACAATTAATTTCAGACGCATTTTTCGGCGTACCGCTGTTTCACCAAAGATCGCACGAATATCTAACAAGCCCAAACCACGGACTTCTAAAAGATTTTGTAATAGCGGTGGGCAGCGACCCTCGATCATGTTCGGTGCAATGCGCGCAAACTCCACAGCATCATCGGCCACCAGCCCATGATTGCGCGATATCAGCTCCAACCCTAATTCACTTTTACCCAAACCTGATTCGCCGGTAATCAATACGCCAACACCCAGTACATCCATGAAAACGCCGTGCATGGTGACGCGTGTCGCGAGTTTTTTCGACAGATAGACGCGTAGGTAATCAATCACCTGTGCCGAAGGCAAGGGTGTAGCAATCAAAGGAATGCCATGCTCATTGCATACCGAGATGATGAAAGGCGGTGCTTGCAGTGATTGCGCCATGATCAGCGCAGGCGGTTTACCTGCGACTAGTTCGCGTGTTTGTGCGAGGCGCGAGTGTTCTGAAATATGTGCGAGATAAGAGACTTCTTCATGGCCAAAAACCTGAATGCGTCCGGGGTGAATCAGATTCAAGTGACCGATTTGATCTGCTGCCGATACCGCGTCGCCCACGATCACGCCATTCGCGCCGGCCTGACCGCCTAGCCAGCTGAGTTTTAATGCCTCAAGATTGTCATCGAAGAGTTCTTGTATCGATAGCGGATTAGTCAGAGGCATAGGTCAGCGGCGCCGGTATTCAGTTCAGGTGCGATTAATTTGGTGGAAGCGAGGCCGCTATTGAAACAGCATCCACGGCCTCAATCAAACCACATTTCGCTCGGCGGGATGCCAGTTGACTAGTTTTGTGTAAAGCGATTGTGCGTCGCTATCCTCAGTTAACTCTGACCTGAAACCCTTATCGGAAAACATTTCTGCAATTTCCGACAAAATTTCCAGATGCTGTTGCGTCACATTATCGGGAATCAGCAAAAAGATCAGTAGCTTAACGGGCTCACCATCAGGCGACTCAAAAGGAATAGGCTCAGATAAACGAACAAATGCAGCGAGTGGAGCTTTTAATCCGCGGATTCTTCCGTGAGGCACTGCAACGCCGTGCCCGAGTCCGGTGGAGCCTAAGCGTTCGCGAGCAAACAAATTGTCGGAGACAGTAGAACGGGCTATTCCACAATTGTTTTCAAAAATCAGTCCGGCTTGTTCGAAGGCTCTTTTTTTACTCGAACACTCGAGATCGAGAACGATATTTTTTTCTGAAAGAATTTGGCTAAGTTGGGTCATGGTACTAGGGCAAAGATGGCGATGTTCGAGGCCTGCGTGTTTTTCATGGTTCTTGAGGCGGTAAACCTAGTTTTGTTCTTGTCTCGGGCCAATAAATTTATACCTGCTTGGGCCGTATGGCAATCGTAAAAAAACATTTTTTTTAAAACCCCCGCTATTGCCTTGCATTTCGGGCATTAGATGGCATTTTTGAAAGTGAAAAATTACTGCGCCACGGGTTGATATCGATCCCACCGCGCCGTGTGTAACGAGCCAGCACCAATAGTTTCGACGGGCTGCATTCTGTCAGCAAGTCCATAAAAATTTGTTCTACGCAGTGCTCATGAAAGCCTTGATGTAAGCGAAATCCGATCAGGTATTTTAATAAACCCTCTTGATCGATGGCAGGCCCAACATACTGAACCTGAATACTGGCCCAATCCGGTTGATTCGTGACAGGGCAATTCGATTTGAGTAAGTGTGACACCAGCTTTTCATCGACAGGGGGTGAGGCTTTATCTGACCGAAGCAAGCTTTTGTCGGGAGAGTAAGTATCAACTTCAATATCCAGACGATCGATGAGGTGACCATCAAGCTCAGCCATTTTGAGCTGTGCGAAATCGCCACTTAGCGTGAGCTTAATTTGTATCGGGGCACCAAAGGCGGATGAAAGGTCGGTACTCAGCAGTTCTTGTAAGGCTACTTGTCCGGCAATACGAGATTGATTGAACGAGTTTAGGTAGAGCTTGAGCGATTTAGATTCGACGATATTTGGCGAATCGGCGGGCACGAGTAAGGTGGCAATCGCTACCTGTGGTTTGCCGCGTAGATTCAGCCAAGAGATTTCGTAAGCAGTCCACACATCCATGCCAAAAAAAGGCGGTGAGTCAGTGATGCCCAGCTCGGCGCGCTTTTCAGCGCGCGGTATAGAAAACAACAAATGCGGGTTGTACTCGTTCACATAGGCGGTACTTTTGCCTAGGGGTGAACCGGAAGCCGGCGCAGAATGATCCATGAGTGTGTCAGCAGCAGTGAAAAGTAGCGAGCAGCTTACAGGAATAGTTGGTATGCGGGATTCTGGCTCTCGTCCCATGACCGAAAGCCAATGTTGGCTAGGAAATCACGAAAGGCCTTCATCTCTGCCTTGGGTACTTGAAGACCCACCAACACACGCCCCACATCACCACCCTGACTACGATAATGAAACAAGCTAATGTTCCAGCTTGGTGCCAGGCTATCTAAAAATCGCATTAATGCACCCGGACGTTCTGGGAATTCAAAGCGGTACAGTAATTCACCTGAAGCTAGCGCGCTTTTGCCACCGACTAAATGTCGTATGTGAAGTTTTGCCAACTCATCATGGCTGAGGTCAATGGTTTTGAATCCTTGCTTGTCGAATTGGCGAGCTATCTTTGCTGGTTCAACTCGGTTCGCTACTTGTAAGCCAACGAATACATGAGCGAGTTTTTCATCGTTGATACGGTAATTGAATTCCGTAATAGAGCGCGCGCCGACTAAATGACAAAAGCGCCGAAAACTACCGCGCTCTTCAGGAATCGTGACGGCGAAAACAGCCTCACGCGCTTCGCCCACTTCAGCACGTTCTGCGACAAAGCGTAGTCGATCAAAATTCATGTTGGCGCCGCAGGCAATGGCTACTAGAGTTTCATCGCGCAAAGGCATTTTCTGAGTCGACATGCGTTCAACGTACGCTTTAGCACCAGCCACAGCGAGTGCGCCTGCGGGTTCTAAAATGCTGCGCGTTTCGGTAAACACATCTTTAATCGCAGCACATACCGCATCGGTATCTACCAAAATCATTTCGTCGACATATTTTTTTGCGAGTCGGAAGGTTTCTTCGCCAACTTGCTTGACCGCGGTTCCATCGGAGAACAGGCCCACATCAGTCAGCGTGACTCGCCGCCCAGAATGAAGCGAGCGCGTCATCGCATCTGAATCAGTTGTTTGCACGCCGATGATTTTTATATCAGGGCGTACGAGTTTTATGTAAGCGCCAACGCCACCTATGAGGCCACCACCGCCGACTGCCACAAACACTGCATGTACCGACCCCGGATGCTGGCGCAGTATCTCCATACCTATCGTGCCTTGACCCGCGATGACGTCAGGATCATCAAACGGATGTACGAAAGTGAGTTTAAGTTTTTTTTCTAATGTCAGCGCATGTTGATAGGCATCTGAATACGATTCGCCATGCAAAACTACTTCACCGCCGCGTGCACGCACAGCATCGATTTTTACCGCTGGCGTAGTCACCGGCATAACAATCAGTGCTCGACATCCCAAGTGGCTTGCTGACAGCGCTACTCCTTGCGCATGATTTCCCGCAGATGCACAGATCACGCCGCGTTTTAGCTGCGCGCTTGAGAGCTGCGCCATCTTGTTATACGCACCGCGCAGCTTGAAACTAAAAACGCTCTGCATATCCTCGCGCTTGAAATAAATTCGATTACCCATGCGCTCGGACAAACCCGGTGCAAACTCCAGCGGTGTTTCGACTGCCAAGTCATAGACTCGCGAGGTCAGAATCTTCTTTAAGTAGTCAATGCTCATAGTGCGTCATTATAATTGAGCGATTCGCCTTCTCAGGCTCCCATTGCAGATTGTCCTTAGGCGCGGGATAGTTTGCTGATTCTTCACTTTGGCTCTGACATGCTCGCCTCCTTGATTGCTTCGGTTCTGAGTGTGTTGTCATTGCCCTCAGTTGGATTGCCCGCCCTGTTCATCATCAGTTTGCTCTCGGCCACGCTGTTGCCTATGGGCTCAGAACCCGCGGTATTTGCGGTAGTAAAGATGAACCCCGACCTTTTTTGGCCCGCTGTGTTGGTAGCTACGGCCGGCAATACCGTCGGCGGCGCTATCAGTTACACGATGGGCTACGGTGCTAAGCGCGCCTTTGCAGAGGAAAAACAGACCCGCTGGTTTGGCTGGTTGCAGCGATTTGGCCCCAAAACCTTGCTGCTGTCTTGGTTGCCAGTGATCGGCGACCCTCTGTGCGTACTCGCGGGTTGGCTAAAAATGTCTTTCCTTCAAAGTCTGTTTTACATGGCGATAGGAAAATTGCTGCGCTACCTCACTTTTACCGGTCTGTTGTTGAGCGTTCCGGACGGCATTTGGCAACGCTTGGGTCAATGGGTGTGAATCACCCTAAAACTAGCTAAAGCTTTGCAAAAGCAAGGGTTTAACGCCACGCTTTGTGCAATGCAATACGTTAGAATGCATCTTTGACACATCGTCTATAAGCTCTCTAAATGAATGCCCCAGCGCACATATCTGCTTTACTGAATAACGCGCCGCAAGGTAATCCCAGTGCGCGTTTGCGTGAAATCCCCTACAACTACACGTCTTTTTCTGATCGAGAAATCGTTATTCGCTTGCTAGGCGAATCCGCCTGGGAATTATTAGCTAGCTTGCGTGCTTCTCGTCAGACCGGTCGTTCGGCGCGCATGCTGTATGAAGTGTTGGGTGATATTTGGGTCGTGCGTCGCAATCCCTATCTGCAAGATGATTTGCTAGACAATCCAAAACGTCGTGAATCATTAATTGATGCCCTTTATCATCGTCTAGGCGAAGTTGAAAAACGCCGCGAACCGGTAAGTAGCGACAGTGGTCATGATGCAGAGTCCATTCAACGCAGCTTGCAAGTACAAACCTTATTAACCGCAGCGCGTAAAGCGGTTAAAGAATTTGCCGTTGAGTTCCGTCAGATGCAGGATTTGCGTCGGCGCTCACAACGCGTGCTCGGTCGTTACACACTCAAAGATAATATTAAATTTGACGGCCTGTCGCGCGTCTCGCATGTGACAGATGCAACTGATTGGCGTGTTGAATATCCCTTTGTTGTTCTCACGCCCGATTCAGAAGAAGAAATGGCCGGCTTGGTGAAAGCCTGCATAGAGCTAGGCCTCACCATTATTCCGCGTGGAGGTGGCACCGGCTATACCGGCGGTGCGATTCCACTTACGCCTTTGTCAGCAGTCATCAACACCGAAAAGCTCGAAGATTTAGGTGAAGTTGATGTGCGTCTCTTGCCCGGTGCAGAGCGTGAATGCGCCACCATCTATTCAGGCGCCGGTGTCGTTACTAAACGTGTGGCCGATGCTGCCGAGAAGGCAGGCTTTGTTTTTGCTGTTGATCCAACCTCAGCTGAAGCCTCCTGCATCGGTGGCAACATCGCCATGAATGCAGGCGGTAAGAAAGCCGTGTTGTGGGGAACTGCACTCGACAATTTAGCTAGCTGGCGCATGGTTGATCCTAACGGTGATTGGTTAGAAGTTACGCGACTCGATCACAATCTGGGAAAAATTCATGACGTAAAAACCGCGCGTTTTAAATTGGAATGGACGCATCCTTCCGAGCGCGCTCGTCGCAACAGTAACGCGCCATTCAAGACAGAGATCTTGGTCATTGATGGCGGCAAATTTCGCAAAGCAGGTTTAGGCAAAGACGTTACTGATAAATTTCTTTCAGGTTTGCCTGGCGTACAAAAAGAAGGCTGCGATGGGTTGATCACATCGGCACGCTGGATTTTGCACACAATGCCGCGTTATGCGCGCACCGTGTGTTTAGAGTTTTTTGGTCAGGCGCGCGAAGCGATTCCTTCCATCGTCGAAATTAAAAATTATCTCGACGCTGAAACCAAAAAAGGCGGCGCCATACTGGCGGGACTTGAGCACTTAGATGAGCGTTATCTGCGGGCTGTAGGCTATGCCACTAAATCGAAACGTGGTGTGCTGCCTAAAATGGCCTTGTTTGGTGACATCGTTGGTCATGATGAAGATGCGGTAGCTCGTGCAACCTCCGAAGTCATACGCATTGCGAATAGTCGTGTGGGTGAAGGTTTTGTGGCAGTTAGCCCCGAAGCGCGCAAAAAATTCTGGTTAGATCGTGCGCGCACTGCCGCGATTGCGCGTCACACCAATGCATTTAAAATTAATGAAGATGTGGTCATCCCGCTCGACCGCATGGGTGAATACACCGATGGCATAGAGCGCATCAACATTGAACTTTCCTTGGCGAATAAGTTAGCTCTTCTGGGAGAGTTATCAACCTTTTTTCAGCGCGGTAATCTGCCCTTGGGTAAGCATGATGATGGCGAGGGATTTGAAATCCCCTCCGCTGAATTACTAGAAGATCGCGTCACCCAGGCGAATGTTTTACTGAACTCTGTGCAAACACGCTGGTCTTGGTTGTTTGCTAATTTCGCTCAATCGTTGGTGAATGCTAAGTCGACACTGGCAGAATTAGGCTATCAAACACGCCTCTCAGAATTCGATGCTCGCATCGCTGTACAGCCTGATGTCACGATCTTCGATTTGCTGCAAGATCGAACTTTGCGTATCTCTTGGAAAGCCGAAGTGCGGGCTCAGTTGCGCCAGATTTTTGGCGGCGCTGCATTCAAGCCCATTATTGATGAAACCTCGGCCATTCATAAACGCGTCTTGCGTGGCCGTGTTTTTGTGGCTCTGCATATGCACGCCGGTGATGGTAATGTGCACACCAACATTCCCGTCAATTCCGATGACTATCAAATGCTACAAACAGCTCATGCGGCAGTAGCACGCATTATGGCGCTGGCACGTTCGTTAGATGGTGTAATTTCGGGTGAGCATGGTATTGGCATTACCAAGCTTGAATTTTTGACTGAGGCAGAGATCGGCGAATTCCGCGATTATAAGCAGCGCATCGACCCCGAAGGCCGCTTCAACAAGGGTAAGTTATTGAATGCGCCTGACTTGCACGCCGACTTGCGAAATGCCTACACACCGTCCTTTGGTTTGATGGGACATGAATCCTTGATCATGCAGCAAAGTGATATCGGCGCCATTACTAATAGCGTTAAAGATTGTCTGCGTTGCGGTAAGTGTAAGCCTGTTTGTGCCACGCACGTGCCGCGTGCCAATCTGCTGTATTCGCCGCGAAATAAAATTTTAGCGACCTCTTTGTTGGTTGAGGCTTTTCTCTACGAAGAACAAACCCGTCGTGGTGTATCGATACGTCATTGGGAAGAATTTGAAGACGTCGCAGATCATTGCACCGTTTGCCATAAATGTCTCACGCCGTGTCCCGTTGATATTGATTTCGGCGATGTGTCGATGAACATGCGTAATCTGTTACGCAAGATGGGTAAGAAATCGTTTAACCCTGGCACAAGTGCTGCCATGTTTTTTCTAAACGCTACCGATCCCGCAACGATTAACGCCACGCGTCAATTGATGATGGGTTGGGGTTATAAGATTCAACGTCTAGCGCATGACCTGCTGAAGAAATTTGCAAAGAAACAAACCAAAGCGCCATCGTCCACCCATGGCAAACCTCCGGTACGCGAGCAGGTCATACATTTTATAAATAAAAAAATGCCCGGTAATTTGCCCAAGAAGGCCGCGCGCGCTTTACTTGATATTGAAGATGATAAGTTTGTTCCTATCATTCGCAATCCAAAAACTACCGATGCTGATACCGAAGCCGTGTTTTATTTTCCGGGTTGCGGATCAGAGCGTTTGTTCTCTCAAGTCGGTCTAGCCACGCAAGCTATGCTCTGGCATGTGGGCGTACAGACTGTGCTGCCACCGGGGTATTTGTGCTGTGGTTATCCGCAACGGGGTTCCGGTGATTTTGATAAAGCAGAAAAAATCATTACCGATAATCGCGTGTTATTCCATCGCATGGCAAACACGCTCAATTATCTTGATATTAAAACTGTCGTCGTTTCTTGTGGTACTTGCTACGACCAGTTGCAAGGCTATGAGTTCGATAAAATTTTCCCTGGATGTCGCATCGTCGATATTCATGAATATTTGTTGGAGAAGGGCGTACATCTCGAAGGAGTGACGGGTACTCGCTACATGTATCACGACCCATGCCACAGTCCGATGAAGTTACAAGACCCATTAAAAACGGTGAATAGCTTAATCAGCACTGTCGATGCCAAGAAAATAGAAAAGAACGATAGGTGTTGTGGTGAGGCCGGAACGCTGGCTATA
>Ga0164294_10000931_pt1 | contig 27677 bp, 23 predicted proteins | sample GEODES005metaG_FD_111479 | JGI IMG/M metagenome (GOLD analysis project Ga0164294, IMG submission 111479) | Oligotrophic lake water microbial communities from Sparkling Lake, Wisconsin, USA - GEODES005 metaG | ecosystem: Environmental > Aquatic > Freshwater > Lake | place: USA: Sparkling Lake...
AACCGCACCAACTGGTGGTTGACCCGCAGGATGCGCAGCCAAGGTCAGGTGCTTGTCAAGCAACAGTTGGAAGACACGCCTTTTTACCAACGTGCCGTGCTGCAAAGCCATTTGTTGGATGAATCAGTTGAGAGCTTTCATGAAACCTTGCACACCGGACGTTTGGTCTCCCCGGTGGTCCAGGCCATGTTGCCTTGGCGCATGCCCAGGCGTGCTTGATCGGCAATGCTGCGCAAGGCTGACGAGACCCTCGCTGGGCGATCCTTCAGATCTGTTGGTGCATCCAAGCCGCATGCTGGGGAGCGCGTTTGGTGCGGCTCCATTCTTCCAACATCGCCCATTTGACCTCGTCCAACTGCTGGTACATCGCAGGGGTACCGGTGTCGCAGGCCACTTCCAAGCGATGCCCGTTGGGATCGAAAAAGTAAATGGATTTGAAGATCGTGTGGTCGGTGACGCCAATCACCTCAATGCCTTCGGCGACCAATCGGTCTTTGTAGGCCAGCAACACATCGAGGCTCTCCACTTTGAAAGCCAAATGCTGAACCCACGTGGGGGTGTTGACATCCCGACCCATGTCGGGTGCGTTGGGTAATTCAAAAAAAGCCAGCACATTGCCTTGACCTGCATCTAAAAATACATGCATGTAAGGGTCGGGGGCTTTGGTGCTGGGCACCTGGTTTTCGGCAATTGCCAACACAAAGGACATGTTCAAGTTTTTGACATACCACGCCACCGTTTCTTTGGCGTCTTTGCAGCGGTAGGCGACATGGTGAATGCGCTGGAGTTTCATGCGGCGTCCTTCGTTCATGGAAAGCCTTGATAAACAGCACAGCAAGGCTCAAGCTGAGCAAGGTTTTACCATCTCTTTAGAAGCTGACTGATCAGTGCTGCGTTGGTGGTGTCAGGCCGCGTCGTTCAAACTCCAAACGCTCCGACAAACTCAGCAGCCATTCGATTTTTTCGGAGATGCTGCGTTGCGAGGCCAATTTGAAATTGCTGGGCAACACAGGTTCGGAACTGTTGCAACCTTCAATCAGATAGCTGATGGCGGCCAAAGGTACCGCGTTTTGTTTATCAGCAACCAGCCAATGCACTTGCAATTTGGATTGGGCAAGCAAAGCCATTTTGCGCGTGCTGCTGACCACCGTGCGGTGGTTCACCGAGTTGCAGCCTTCGCGGCGCAATTGATGACCAATTTCAGCGTAAATCAGGCGCGCCGCCAAGATCGCCGAGCGGCAGTCTTTCGGCAATTCAGCGATGCCTGTATGGGCCTTGAGATACAAGCGGTCCGCTTCGTCAAGCAGGCGTTGAACCACGCTTTGCAAGGCCGCATCATGAACGGGGTTGGCGATGAATGCCTGGGGATTCAAGCCGGCCTCTCTCATCCAAACTTGTGGCAGGTACAAGCGACCCATGCGTGCGTCTTGGCCGACATCGCGGGCAATGTTGGTGAGTTGCATGGCCACGCCCAATTCGCAAGCACGTGCCAATGCGGATGCATGACGAGGTCCCATGATCCAACACATCATCGCGCCAACACTGCCCGCCACCCGGGCCGCATATTGGTGCACTTCTTCAATGGTTTCGTAGGTTTTGCCTTGGGCGTCCCATTCAAAGCCTTCGATCAGGGCCTCTAATAAATTACGCGGCAAGGCGTATTGCTGGGCCACGTGGGCGAGGGCGTTGTCCTCTAAAAAGGGCTGGGGGTGGCCGTTGTAAATGCCATCCAAGCGCAATCGCAATTCGACCAAGGCGTCGTCGCTTGAATCTCCTTCGTCGACCAAATCGTCGGCCACGCGACAAAAAGCATACAAAGCCACCGAGGCGTTGCGAACCCTTTCAGGCAACAACTTGGAGGCGGCAAAAAAACTTTTGGAGCCGCCTCGCATCATGTCGATGCAGGCTTGCAAATCTTGGTGCTGAAGATCAGTTGAGCGCATGAGCATGGGGCACCACTGTTTCAAGGGCTTTGGCCGACATCAATACTCCGGGGACACCGGCACCAGGATGGGTGCCCGCACCGACCACATACAAACCTTGCACGTCTTCGCTGCGGTTGTGTGGTCTGAACCATGCACTTTGCAACAGCAAGGGCTCCAGACCAAAACCCGCTCCTTTGTAGGACCACAAGCGGTCTTTGAAGTCTTGCGGTGTCATCATTTTGGAAGAAACGATGTGCTTGGACAATTCCGGCAAGACCGAGGCTTCTAAAGCTTCTTGTATTTTCGAACGGTAGATTTCTGCATGGGATGCCCAATCGGTGCCACTGTCCAAGTGCGGCACCGGTGACAAGACATAAAACGTGTCACAACCGGCGGGTGCCAATGATGGATCGGTGGCTGTCGGGCGGTGCAGGTACAAGCTGAAATCCTCTGCCAAGGTGTGGTGCTTGAAAATGTCGGTCAGCAATTCTTTGTAGCGGGGACCCAGCACCATCATGTGGTGAGGCACATCCGCATACTGGCGGTCGGTGCCAAAGTACCAAACAAACAAGCCCATCGAATAGCGGCCCTTGTCAATTTTGCGGTCTGTCCAATGGCGTCGGTGTTGGGGCGCGACCAAATGCTTGTAGGTCCAAGCGGTATCGGCATTGCTGACGACGATGTCGGCGGGCATGAAGCGGCCATCTTGCAATTCCACCCCAACAGCCTTGTTGTTTTCAATGCGGATGTTGACCACCGGAGCGTTGTAATGGATGGGAATGCCTCGTCCTTCCAGCAAGCGCACCAAGCCTTGCACAATGGCGCCTGTGCCACCCATGGCCGAATGCACACCCCAGGTGCGTTCTAAGGAGTTGATCAGCGCGTAAGCGCAGGTCACCGAAAACGGATTGCCCCCAATCAACAGGGGATGAAAACTCAGCACGATGCGCAGTTTGTCATTGCGGATGTGTTTGGCCACCAAGCTGTAAATGCTGCGCCAAGCGCCCATGCGGGCAAAGGAAGGAATCGCGTTGATCAAGTCCGCAAAAGTGTCGAAGGCGATTGAACCCAAGCCCTCAAAACCAAGTGTTTTACAAAGTTCTGCATCCGCCAAAAAATGCTCGTAACCAATCAAGTCTTCCGTGGAGAACCGGGCAATTTCAGCCCGCATGGTGGCTTCGTCTCCGCTGTAGTCAAACCAAGTGCCATCGCTGAAACGGATGCGGTAAAACGGGTCCATGGCGCGCAAATCGATGTCGTCTTTGAAGGATTTTCCACACAGCGCCCACAACTCTTCCAATAAAAAGGGGGCGGTGATGATGGTGGGGCCGGCATCAAAGGTAAAGCCATCTTGTTTGAACACCGAGGCACGACCACCAGGGCCATCCAGTTTTTCCACCACTTGCACTTGATAGCCTTTCACACTCAAGCGAATGGCGGCGGCCAACCCGCCAAAGCCACTGCCGATCACCACGGCCATGGGGCGAATTTGGCCAACCGTCAAAGCCAGCTCGAGAGCTTGCTGGTCCTGATGTGAGAAAGCATTCATGATCAATCTTTCAAGCTGATGTGGCGGTTCTGGACATGGCCCAGCCCCAAATACGTTGCAGTGGCAAAGGGAAAACCATCAAGGCATGTTCAACGATGGCCAAGGTCAGCAAACTGGCCAACATGACCCATCCCGTGGTCATCTCCACGGCACCTGTAATGGCTTGCATGATCAACCAAACCCAAACAGCCACCGACAAACTGACCGAAATGACGAACCACCAGGTCATGCGACGTTGTCTGAAATAGCTGGCCAAATAAGTCAGGTGCGCCGGCAAATATGCGGCCCCGTTTTCAGTGACCCCGAAGAACAAGTTCAGTTTGGCGCTCACCCGCATGCACCAGAGCAATGCAAATGTGCACAAGGCCATGTGGTTGGCTTGGCCGATTTGCATGACGCACAACACGGCAAAATTCAGCAGCAAAGCCAACTCATGGTGCAACATCACCAACAAGGCTTGTTCAAACCGCTTGAAGCCCACAGCGCCTTCGTCCAAAGCGGTCTTGCGCGGACCCGTCAGTGTGCCGGTGAGAAAAGCCAATTCATGCCAACCCCACATCACAATGACGCTGCCAAAACCCAAATACGCATGGGCATCGCTGACGCTTTTCATGCTGGTGGAGACGCCCCAAAAGCTCAGGCCCAAGAGAAAACTCCAGCCCAACATGCTCCAGCGAAAGCTTTGCGCAGGCAAACGGTCTAGCCACAAAATGACGCCTGTGCCGATCCACCAGCACAGCACGGCAAACAACGCGGCCATGGCTGCTTCACTCACCATGACGGCGCCATGCGGACGTTGGCTGGCAATTCATGCTCGATGGTGTCCATCATGTACAAGCGACCAAAAGTCCAAACGGCTTGCACGCCGCACACGGCACGCTTGACATAGCTGAAGACACCACCTTGCGCTATGGCCGCATCGTTGGCTTTGGAAATTTCAAACAAGCGGGTCAAGCCGGCACGAAATTTAGGGTTGTCGGTGTCCAAGGACAAGGGGAAGACTTGCTTTGAAATTTCGGTGGTGATGCGAAAAACGGTGTAGTCGTACTCGTCGGTTTCCAATCCCATGGCTTGATGCAGCATGGGACGGGTGTGGTCGCGCACGTACATCGTGGCATAGACAGCCAATAAAAAGAACTTGATCCACAGGCGGTTGCCACCACGCAGCAAATGGGGGTTGGCACGCATAATCAGGGCGAATGATTCGCCATGACGGAATTCGTCATTGCACCAGCGTTCAAACCAACGAAAGATCGGATGGAATCGCTTGTCAGGGTGTTTCTCAAGCTGACGGAAGATGGTGATGTAGCGGGCGTATCCGATTTTTTCCGACAAGTAAGTGGCGTAAAAAATGTATTTGGGTTTGAAATAGGTATAGGCTTTGGTGCGTTTCAAGTCGCCCAAATCGATGCCCAAGCCGAAGTCGCGCAGCGACTGGTTGATGAAGCCCGCATGACGGGATTCGTCGCGTGCCATGTAGGTCATCAACTGCTTGATGTCGGGGTTGGTCACGTTTTTTCGAATCTCGTTGTACAAGATACACCCCGAAAACTCGGAGGTCAGGGAACTGACCAAAAATTCTAAAAATTCCTGGCGCATTTCAGGCGAAAGCTGGGGCATGAGCAGGGCGACTTCATCGGCAAATGCCGCATCACGCTGAAAGTGATCGTGGTTGTTGTCACCTTCATACTCTTGCATCATCAGGTCCCATTCTTTGCGCACCGGTTCCACATCCAAGCGGTCCATGGCAGCAAAGTCGGTGGTGTAAAAGCGTGGGTTCAGCAGTGTGCTTTGAACCGCTTTTTCATTCGCGTCGCGGGCGGATTCAATCGTTGCAGTCACTGAGGCCATGTTGTTCTCCTGGTTTCTTTATTGCAATTGACGGTAAATCTGGGAGTTACTGGGGCCAAATGAAGCCAGGTGAATCGCTTCGCCCGTGGCGGGATCGCGCAACACCATTTGCCCATCCGCATGGCCGCTAAGCTCGAAAGCGGCATCTGCGCCGATTGAACGTTTTTTGCGTTCGCGCACCAAGGCGCGCAACGTGCCGCGCAAGAATCCTTGCTCACCCTCAAACACCGCAACTTGTTGGTTGGTGGTGGCATCGATCACCACAATTTCACCGCGCGTGCCATCGGCAAAGTGCAGATTTTTCTTCCAGACCAAGGGTGCATCAGCTTGTCGAATGTCTTGGCCAGATTGACGAATGGCATAAACGCCCAACAACAGCAGCGATAAACCCAGCAAGATCCAGCGGACGATGACCGGCACGGCTGGTGGCACGGGCAGGTTGGCAGGCTTGAGGGAGTCAACTTTGTTCATGCCAACTCCATGGCTTGTGTGCTGCCAAGGCTTTGTTCAGTCGGCACGGACAACAGCTGCGTACTTGGGTTCTCTTGACGCCAGGCCGACAAAATTTGCTCTGCCAATGCCTGTGCTTGGGGTACACAGCGCAGCACCGGTTGGGGCGAAGCGACACGCCAAGCCCGCACATGCGGCCACAAGTTGAGCCAACCGATGGGGCTTTCGCTGGCGATCCCCAAGGCGAGGTTGCCGGTTTTATTTTTTTGCAGTTGTAAATCGCAGGCCGTTATTTTTTTAAGCGGCAAATTGAAGGTCAGCGACAGCACAATGCCAATGCGCATGATGATGCGCTTATTGGTCAAGGTGTACATCGTGGCCTGCGCTGACAAATAGGCCCCCCAGGTCAGGAGCGCCAAGGAAAGGAAGGCCAGCGCCACACTGGTGGCGATGGACTTGGCCAACTCAGGGAGGGCCGTGTTGTTATCGATCAAATGAATCAATTGCAGCAACACCATGATGGCAAAGTACACGGTGATCTTGCGCACATGAAAGGCTTCAAATGCAAGTTGCTGCCAAGCCGGCCGACCTTGCCAAACGATGTATTCGTTGCGCGGCAAAACTTCGGGCAAGCCCAAAGCAGCCTCAAATTCATGTTCGTGGTGCGCATTCATACCAATGGTTCCTGACGGTTTGGTTCGGCATAAAGCAAGCCCGCACCAAAGTAGCCCATGATCTTTTCTTCTTCCAGCATGGTCACTTGGTCGGGTGACTTGAGGCTGGGTACGTTGGCAAACTGGTGTGACATCAGGGCATGCACATCAATGGCGTTCTCATGGATGCTGGCAAAGTTGATGGGAATCAGCACATGCTTGTCGGTTCCCTTGACTGTCATCTCGATGTAGCGAAATAGCATCTCGGAGCGGTCAACCCAGAAGTCGCGCACCACACCCGCAACTTGGTCGTCGGCACCGTACACATCTTGTCCGCGTGAGTCGGTGTCTTGAGGTGCCACACCGTGGTCTTTGGCCACGCGCAAGGGCACGATCTTGACTTCACCTTCATGGGTCATTTCAGGCACATCGGCACGGTTGGCCCAAGCGCCTGGGCCCAAACCCGCCAGCAGTGGATCGCCCACAGGCTCCAAGGGAGCCCCCAACCAAGGATGCATGGGTTGGCCTTTGAAGACGCCATCTGGGCGCTTGTGGTCTGGGCTTAAAACCTCGTGTCCATTAGCGAGTTTGTAAACCTTAGGGGTAGGCACCGCAGGCCAGCCGTCCATCTTGGGGCCGTTTTCACGGCCGTTGTCCATCGGATAACCCTCGCGGTGATTTTCACGCAAGAGGTAGTAGATGAGGCCGAAAAAAAACACCCAGAAGATGTACAAGACGATCTGGGCCACATCAACGTATTGGGTTATCGCACCTGTTTCCATGGTCATGTCTCCGTTCAAAAAAAGTGGTTCTCAACTTGGTAACTCGGCCAAACCGAAACCGATTCGGTTGGTCTGTGCTTGTGTTTGTCGGATGCTGCGAACCAAGGGCCCCAAGGCAATCAACACCGCAAACAACATGTAAATTTCAATGTGGTACACAAAACTGTAGGCCGTCGCTGGCGCGTCCAAGCTGCTGCCCAAGGCGCCACTGCTGGCCAAGCTGGCAATCAGATCACGCAAGAAGCCGCCGGCAGCCATCGCCACACCTGCCGCCGTGGCTTGCACTGCCCCCCAGGCACCAAGCACCAAACCTGCCAATGATTCTTCGCTGAAGGACATGGCGGTGACCAACATGCCCACGGAGAACAAACCGCCAGAAAAACCAATCAGTGATGTGCCAGTGCGGAACAACACTGCAGAATCCAATGGAGCCGAAAAAATCACACAGGCAAAGGCTGGTAAGCCCAACAAGACGCCGGCACTGGCCAAACGACAGGCATCCAAGCCCCGGTTCAGCCAGACGGACGACAGGTAAAAAGCCAACAAGGCACCGCCAGCACTCAACGCCGTCAGGGAACTGGTCATGCTCACATCCAAGCCCAAGACTTCGGCACCAAAGGGTTCCAAGATGATGTCTTGCATGCTGAATGCGGCCGTCCCCAAGGCCACTGTCCATAAAAAGCGGCGCATGCCCGCTTGGGCCAACATGCGTTGCCAATTCTTTTGAAAACCGTTTTCTTCGCGCGGACCGCGTTTGGCCGCACGCGCTTCTTGTTTCCACAAAGAGATCAGATTGAGCACCAGCACCACCACCGCAGACCCTTGAATCACCTGAATCAGATGGGTCGGTGTGAAGTCGGTTAAAAACAATCCATACACCAAGCTGCTGCCGATCATGCCGAGCAACAACATGCTGTAGAGCAGGGCCACCACACGTGGACGTTTGTCTTCGGTGGACAAATCGCTGGCCAAAGCCATGCCGGCGGTTTGCGTGACTTGAATGCCAAAGCCCACCAGCACAAAGGACAAGGTCACACCGGTCATGCCCAACCAAGCCATGTTCGGTGGCGGATCAGACAACAGCAGCAATGCAAACGGCATGATGGCCAAACCACCAAACAACATCAAGGTGCCCATCCACATGTAGGGAATCCGTTTCAAGCCCAGGGCCGACGGATGGGTGTCGCTGCGATAACCGATAAGTGCCCGCAAGGGTGCGAACACCACGGGAATCGCCACCGCCAAAGCCACCAGCCAAGCAGGCATGCCCAACTCGACAATCATCACGCGGTTCAAGGTGCCCACCAATAAAGCGGTGGTCATGCCAATCACCGCTTGGAACAAAGACAAGCGCAGCAACTTGCCGATGGGCAAGTCCACAGAGGCTGCGTCCAAGAAAGGCACGTATTTCAGGCTGTGCGCTTTCAGCTTGTCAATGAAAGACTGGGCCATCATGATTGTTTGCACCATTCCCAGGCTTGTGAGGTGTAAAAACCGCTAGAGACACGTTGCATGCGATCGGGGTACCAACCCTGTTCACGAACAGCACGCTCAATGTAGACATGCAAAGTGGATTGGCGAATGGGTGCCAACTGGGGCGAGCGATCGGAGCGGGGAAACAAACGGCCCATGGCATGGGCGGCGGCCAACAAGGGCGAATGCGGTGCAAATGTGAACAAGACCGAATGCTTGGTGCGCTGGGTCAATGAAGCCACCGCATCGGCAATGGTGGCTGTGTCGTAGTGGATCAGCGAGTCCATGCACACCACATGGTCGAACTCGCCATGTTCTTTGGCCAACATGTCACCGGCCAAGAAAGTGATGCTGCCGCCTTTGGCGCTGAGCTCGGGCTGGGTGAGCAACTCTTGGGCATGACGTTCGCGGGCCAAATTCACCAAGGTTGGCGACAGGTCGATGGCCAACACGCTAGCACCACGCTGCATCGCTTCTTGGGCCAAGGCACCGGTGCCACAACCGGCGTCCAGCAAACGCAGGCCACGCATGTCTTGCGGCAACCACGACATGAGCGTGCTGCGCATTTGGTCACGGCCTTCACGCACGGTGCGGCGAATGCGACCCACCGGCGCATTGGAAGTGAGCACCTCCCAAGCCTTGGCCGCCGTGCGATCGAAATAATGTTCGATCTGTTCGCGTCGTTGCAAATAGCTGGTGTTGTCCATTAGTCGAATCCCAACAGGTCAAAAATATCGCGGTCTTTCATCGGTATCGCTGGCAAGGGATCGCCGCCCACCCACAAGGCGGCGGCCAAGCGCATGTACTCGTCTTGCACGGCTTTGACGGCAGGCGTGGCTTCCAACTCGAACAGCGTGCATTTCTGCAAACGGCTTTTGCGAATTTCGTCGAGCATCGGGAAATGCGCCATGTTTTTCAGACCCGTGACCGCGTTGAATTTGTCCACCTGGTCGGTGGCGTCGCTGCGGTTGACGATCACGCCGCCCAAACGCACGTTGTAGTTCTTCGACTTAGCGCCAATCGCTTGCACGATACGGTTCATGGCGAAGATGGAATCGAAATCGTTGGCGGTGACGATCAAGGCGCGGTCGGCGTGCTGCAATGGGGCGGCAAAGCCACCACACACCACATCGCCCAGCACATCAAAAATCACCACATCGGTGTCTTCCAGCAAATGGTGTTCTTTGAGCAACTTGACGGTTTGTCCCACCACATAACCGCCACAGCCCGTGCCTGCGGGCGGGCCGCCCGCTTCGACACACATGACGCCGTTGTAGCCCTTGAAAACGAAGTCTTCCAAACGCAGTTCTTCAGCGTGGAAGTCCACGGCTTCGAGCGCGTCAATCACGGTGGGCATGAGCTTTTTGGTGAGCGTGAAAGTTGAATCATGCTTGGGGTCACATCCAATTTGCAAGACGCGCTTGCCCATTTTGCTGAAGGCCACCGACAAATTCGAGGACGTGGTGCTCTTGCCAATGCCGCCTTTGCCATAGACGGCAAACACTTTGGCAGTGCCAATTTTGAGGCTCGGGTCCATTTGAACTTGAACACTGCCTTCACCATCAGGCCGTCCTCCGCGTTTGATTGCTGACACGGGCACTGTTGCGGTTTCCATCATGCGAGTACTCCTTCTTGGATGCCTTCAAGACGATCTTCAAGTTCATCGCCTGCTTGCTGTAACAACTTCATGGTTTCTGAATCTGGCGTCCAATATTCGCGACGCGAGGCCTCCAACAAACGACCCGCCACTTTGGCAGAGGCCGTTGGATTGAGTTTGGCCAAACGTTCACGCATCTCAGGGTCGAGAATGAAGGTTTGTGCCAGTTGTTGATAGACCCAAGGTTGGACTTGGCCGGTGGTGGCCGACCAGCCCATGGTGTTGGTCAGGTGCGCTTCAATTTGGCGCACACCTTCGTAGCCGTGTTGCAACATGCTTTCATGCCACTTGGGGTTGAGCATGCGGGTGCGGGTTTCCAAGGCCACTTGTTCGGTCAGACTGCGCACCACGCCATCGCCTTGGGTTTGGTCTCCGATGTAGACCGGCGGCGCGCTGGCCTGGTTGCCATCACGCTGGTGTTTGGCTTGCAAGACAGCACGGCTGATGCCACCTAAGGTGTCGAAATAGGTGTCGATGCTGGTCACGCCCAACTCGACCGAGTCGACGTTTTGATAGGTCAGACTGACATTGGCCAAAGCACTTTGCAGCAGGGCGTTGTTGCGCACGGGGTGACCTTCGCGGCCGTAGGCAAAACCTTTGCGATTGGTGAAGGCATTGCCCAGTTCGTCTTCTTTTTCCCAGCAACTGCTGTCAATCAAATGGTTGACATTCGCACCATAAGCACCTTCTGCATTGCCAAAGACACGCAGCGATGCGGTCTCCATGTCGCAGCCATTGACTTGCATGAAAGCCAAACTGTGTTTACGGATGAAATTGTCTTCATCGGCTTCATCGGCACTGGCGGCCATGAAACTGGCCTCGGCCAACAACTTGATTTGCATCGGCATGAGATCGCGAAAGATGCCCGACAAGGTGATGACCACGTCAATGCGCGGGCGGCCCAGTTCACTCAGCGGAATCAAGGCCGCACCGGCCAAGCGACCATAGCTGTCAAATCGCGGGGCCGCGCCCATCAGGGCCAAGGCCTGGGCCAAAGGGCCGCCTTCAGATTTCAAGTTGTCTGAGCCCCACAGCACCATGGCCACGCTTTCGGGCAAGCCCTGACCATCGGCGGCATAGCGCGCCAACAGTTTGTCGGCTTGGCGCTTGGCGTCTTTCACCGCAAATGCACTGGGCATGCGAAATGGGTCCAGGCCATGCAAGTTGCGACCGGTGGGCAAGACCTCGGGCATGCGCAGTAAATCACCTCCGGGAGCTGGTTCGATATAGCGGCCATCCAATGCACGCAGCAAACCTTCGAGTTCGTTTTGTTGACCCAGCATGCGGTTGGTGTCAACCAGCTGCTGAATTTGCTGCACCTGTGTTTCAGTCCAGCCGCTCAAGGCGTTCGGTGACAAGGTTTCTTCATCCACCAAGCGATGCATCAATTCGGGCGCGTCAATGTCCATGGCTTTGGCCATGGCCCGCAAGGTTGACAGGCGTTCGTCGCGCGTGGGCACCCGACCAATCACATGCAAGCCTTCGGGAATCAAGGCGTATTCGAGTTCAAACAGCTGGGCCTGCAGACCATCGATCCACGCTGTGTCGTCGTCCAAACAGCCAGGCACTTGCAAGTCCAACGCCTGTGCTTGCTCGTGCAACATTTGCATCAGCGAAGAGCGTTCAGCCGCATCGGTTTGGATTTCGCCGCGCCAGCGTTCCAAGCTTTGTTTGAGTTCAATCAGACCTTTGTACAAACCGGCTTCGCTGATGCTGGGCGTCAAATAGCTGATCAGGGTGGCCGCAGCGCGACGTTTGGCCAGCGCCCCTTCCGAGGGGTTGTTGGCTGCGTACAAATAGATGTTGGGCAGGTCATGAATCAATCGCTCGGGCCAGCATTTGCCAGACAAACCCGTTTGTTTGCCGGGCATGAATTCCAAAGCACCATGAGTCCCAAAGTGCAGCACCGCATCCGCTTGATAGTCTTGTCGCAAATAGCGGTAGAAGGCGCTGAAGGCGTGGGTCGGGGCAAAACCTTTTTCAAACAAGAGGCGCATCGGGTCGCCTTCATAACCAAAGGCGGGTTGCACCGCGACCATCACATTGCCGAGTTGCAAACCCAGCACAAACAGGCTGCGACCATCGGTCAGGTGTTTGCCCGGGGCGGCGCCCCATTGGGCTTCAATCTCGTCCAACCACTCTTCGTTTTGAATGTGGTGGGCGACTGGAATCTGGTGAACCACATTGGCTTGGGTGCCGTATTGCGCAGCGTTGCCATGCAACAAGGCATTGCGCAAGGCGTCCACGCTTTCGGGCATCTCGACTTTGTAGCCTTGCGAGGCCAAACTCTGCAGGGTGTTGAACAAGGATTCAAACACCGATAAATAAGCCGCTGTGCCCACCGCTCCGGCGTTCGGTGGGAAATTGAAAATGACGACAGCGACCTTGCGATCAGCGCGTGCGTGTTGACGCAGTTGCACCAGTTTATGCACCCGCGCTGCCAGCATCTCGGTGCGCTCGGCACACGTGAACATGTGCTGTGTTTGATGCGCTTTGGTGAAGGTGCACAGGCGATGGCATCCGGTGCAGGTGGTGCCCTCGGCACCTGGGCGTCCGCCGTAAACCATGGGCACGGTCGAACCGTCAAGTTCAGGGATGGCCACCATGATGGTGCTTTCGACGGGCAACAAGCCGCGTTCTGAGCCACCCCATTGGTCGAGCGATTGAAACTCAACTGGATGCGCGGCGATGTAGGGTACATCGAGTTGCTTCAAAGCTTCTTGCGCGGCTTTGGCATCGTTGTAGGCGGGGCCACCCACCAACGAAAAACCAGTGAGGGACACCAAGGCTTGAATCACCGGGATGTCGTCTTTTTTGAAATACGCATCAATGGCGCAGCGTGCATCCAAACCGCTGGAAAAAGCAGGAATGACGCGCAAGCCCTTGGTTTCCAAAGCATCGATGACGGCATCGTAATGGGCGGTGTTGCCCGCCAGCAAATAAGAGCGCAACACCAGCAAACCGACAGCCGCTTGGTCTTGGCGTTTGAAGTTGGGCAGGTCAGTGGCCTTCTCGGAGAACAAGCCCTTCATGCGCGGATGGTAGACACCGACCTCGGGGTATTCCTGCGGCGACTGCAGCGCTGGAAAGCGGGCGAGTTGTTTGGCAGACAGCTGTCCATAGCGCTGCACCAGCATCAAGACCATGTGCAACATATTGTGCTCGGAACCCGCCAACCAATATTGCATCACCAAGAAAAAGATGCGGACATCTTGCGCGGTGCCGGGAATGAAGCGCAGCAACTTGGGCAAGCGGCGCAGCATCGCCATTTGCTTGGCTCCCGCAGAGGCTGGCTTGTCTTTGCCTTCCTCGTCTTTGGCGGAGGGGCGCAGTTTTTTCAGCAAACCAATCAGACCGCCGCTTTGGGTGTTGGCGACGTATTTGCCCATGCGGCTGAGTTGCATGACCTGTGGTGCCGACATGATGCAAACCATGGCATCGACTTCAAACCGACGCTGCGTCAATACATCAAGGATGGGTAAGAAATGGTCTTCCATGAACAACATGGTGACGATGACCATCTTGGCTTGACCCAGGTCATCGCGACACTGTTGCAAACGTTCTTGGTTATTGCGCCAGTCGCTGGCTGCATACACTTTCAAACGCAATCCCAGCTCGCCAAGATGCTGCGCTACTTTTTCAAAGGCGCCCGACAAATGGTTGTCCATGGTGACCAGCACCACGGTGTTGGCTGCGGCCGAACGATCAGCGGCTGAAGTGGGCTTTGGCATCGTATAGCGTCTCCACGGTAATGGTCGACACACCTTGCTCGGTGGCAAAACGCTCGGTATTGCGTTTGGCTTTGCCGCGCACAAAAAATGGAATCTTGCCCAGCTCTTTGGTGGCCTCCGTTGACCACTGGGCGACCAGCGCCGCATTGCTGGGCACGACAATTTGTTCCGCTTGTTCTGCTTTGGGCACGTCGCTCGGGCGTCTTGTCGAACCCAGGTGAGACGGTGCAGCCGCATCGTTGAACTCGAAGTCATCGCGGAACATGCCGAGCAAATGCTCTTCCAGACCCATCATGAGTGGATGCACCCAGGTGTCAAACAACACGTTGGCACCTTCAAAGCCCATTTGCGGGGCGTAGCGGGCGGGGAAATCTTGCACATGCACAGGCGCTGAAATAACGGCACAGGGCACGCTTTGGCGTTTGGCGATGTGGCGTTCCATTTGCGTGCCCAAAATCAACTCAGGGTGCAAGGCGGCGACTTGTTTCTCCACCGCCATGTAGTCATCGGTGATCAAAGCTTCCACACCATAACGTTTGGCCGCATCCCGCACTTCACGGGCAAACTCACGGCTGTATGTGCCCATGCCCACCACTTCAAAACCCATTTCTTCAGAGGCAAAACGAGCGGCAGCCACCACGTGCGAGGCATCGCCAAAAATAAACACCCGCTTACCCGTCAGGTAGGTGGAATCGACCGAGCGTGAATACCACACCGAATGTGATTCGTCTTCCAAGTGGGCGGGGACTGCAACCCCGGCCAGTGCAGCCACTTCTTTCACAAAGTCACGCGTGGCGCCCACACCAATCGGAATGGTTTTGGTGAACGGTTGGTTGAATTGACGTTCCAGCCAGAGTGCAGCGGTGTTGGCGACTTCGGGGTAAAGCACCACGTTAAAAGAGGCCAGTGGAATTTTCTTCAGATCGTCCACGGTGGCGTTCATGGGGGCCACCACATTCACTTGGATGCCCATGTCTTGGAGCAATTGTGTGATTTCTTTGACATCGTCGCGGTGGCGAAAGCCCAAAGCCGTGGGGCCCAAGATGTTGCAACTGGGCGCTTGGCTTTCGCGCGCAAAACCTTCAGGGGGCGCCACGGCGATGTGACGCAGTAATTGGTAGAAAGTCTCTGCCGCACCCCAGTTTTCTTTGCGTTGGTAGGCGGGTAATTCCAGTGGCACCACGGGGATGGGCAATTGCAGGGCTTGGGCCAAACCACCGGGGTCGTCTTGAATCAACTCCGCTGTGCAGGAAGCGCCCACCAACATGGCGTTGGGTTTGAAGCGTTCGTTGGCATGGGCCACTGCATCTTTGAACAATTGTGCGGTGTCGCCGCCGAGGTCGCGGGCTTGAAAGGTGGTGTAAGTGACCGGTGGACGCTTGTCACGCCGCTCGATCATGGTGAACAACAAATCCGCGTAGGTATCGCCTTGCGGTGCATGCAACACGTAATGCACATCCTTCATGGCGGTGGCGATGCGCATCGCGCCGATATGGGGCGGGCCTTCGTATGTCCAGAGCGTGAGTTGCATGGTGTGCCTTATGCGACCAGTTTGAGGCGACGAATCAGGGGGCGACTGAACAAACCGGCCAAATCGCCTGCTTGCTCATAGCCTTGAATGGGTGTGAACACCAGTTCGATGGCCCACTTGGTGGTGAAGCCTTCGGCCTCCAGCGGATTGGCCAGACCCAAACCACAAACCACCAGATCAGGGTTGGCCGCCCGGCAGCGGTCAAGTTGTTGTTCGACGTCCTGGCCTTCAACCACGCGGGTGTTGCTGGGCAATTGGATCAAGTCAGCTTCCATGTGCTTGCGATGCACATAGGGCGTGCCCACCTCGGCCAAATGCATGCCCAACTCGTGGTGCAGAAAACGCGCCAACGGGATTTCCAGTTGCGAATCGGGGAAGAAGAAAATGGTTTTGTCGTTCAACTCGGTGCGGTGCTTGGCCACGGCTTGTACAGCACGTTTGCGCGGCGCATCGATCGCGTTTTCAAATACATCGTGGGACACACCAAAAGCATTGGCAGCTTGCGCCAACCAAGCGGTGGTGCCTTGGGCGCCCAAGGGGAAGGGCGCGGGCAAGTGCTGTGCGCCCAAGTTTTCCAGGGCGCGGGCGGTGTCGGCCAAGAACGGTTGGGCCAGTAAAAACACGGTGCCTGGGCCAATGCTTGGCAATTGCGCGCTGCGACGTGGCGGAAAGAAGTCGACGTCATGCATGCCCATCTTGCCAAACAGAGCACGAAACTGGTCTTCCACAACATCAGCCAATGTCCCAACCACCAACAGTTTTCTATGCGGGCTGTCCGTGGTCTTCAAAGTGGGCACCAAGGCGGCCAGACAAGCATCTTCACCTTGGGTGAATGTGGTTTCGATGCCGCTGCCGGAGTAATTCAAGACCTTGACGCCTGCACCACTTTGGCCGTATTGGGTGTTTAAGCGGTAAGCCGCGCGTGACAAATCGAGCTTGATCACTTCAGAGGGGCAGGAACCCACCAAGAACAGCAACTTGATGTCAGGGCGGCGTTGCAGTAAATCGGCGACGATCTTGTCGAGTTCTTCATTGCAATCAGCCAAACCGGCCAAGTCGCGCTCGTCGATGATGGCCGTGCCAAAGCGCGGTTCGGCAAAGATCATCACACCCGCCGCAGACTGGATCAGGTGGGCACAGGTGCGTGAGCCCACCACCAAGAAGAAGGCGTCTTGAATTTTGCGGTGCAACCAGATGATGCCGGTCAAGCCGCAGAACACCTCGCGTTGGCCGCGTTCGGTGGTGATGTCCGGTGCGCAAGCCTCGGCAGTGCTGCTTCGAATGGGGATGACCGGGCTCATGCAGAGACTCCTGAATGCAGCGACGGGTCTGGCGACATGGCCGCAGATTGCAAGCGCGCTGCGCGCAGCTTCCAAATAAATTGACCCGCATTGATGAGGTAGGTGAAGTACGCGGCCAAGGCCAACCAGAGTTGCTGGTTAGGCGACAACGCGCCGGTCCACCAAGCCCATAAATACAAGGTGTGCAGCGCCAGCACCAGCATGCTGAAAACGTCTTCCCAGAAAAAAGCGTGGGCGAACAGGTATTTGTTGAACACCACTTTTTCCCAGATGCAACCGGTGATCATGATGGCGTAGAGCGCGATGGTTTTGACCACCACTGAAAACAGGGCCATGTTTTCGCCGTCGCCGGTCATGAGGCAGCGCACCACAAGTGCGAGGCTGACCAGAAAAATAAGAAACTGCACGGGTGCCAAGATGCCTTGCACCAGCGTCCACACGGATTCGTCGCGCCGGATTTTTTGTTCCGGCGTGTAAAGCATGTGCGGTGCGAGGCTGTTGTTGGACATGTCTGCTTGGTGGCTTTGGATGTGCTTCGACTTTAGGGGGCAGACGAGCATCTGTCAACCCAAGTTGACGTATTTATTTGTTTACAAAACTAGGGTTTTCCATAGGTGCTCAAAAGGAATTCCAGATAAAACTATTCCGTCTGTGAAAAAAAGCTTCATACAAAGGTTGCGTATGGAAAGCATTGTTTTACCTATGCGTTTGAATTCAGCGGCCCCCACAACTGGCGTGGGCGGCATGTTGTTGCACGCCCTGCATCAACCCCTTCGCGCCGGCCACGTATCGCATGGCCGCTTGCACATCGAGCAAGTCCAGGCCCTTTGTCAGGCCAGTTTGCAGGGAGGTCACCAAACCATGGCCTTGGTCCAACAATGGTTGTCGTCTGGCGTTGATATCGAGGATGTGTATCTGGAAGGCATCACTCCGGCCGCCCGTTTGGTGGGCCAGTGGTGGTGCGATGACGTGATCGATTTCGCCAGTGCCAGCCTGGCCCATGCCAACCTGCGCCAGTTGTTGTTCGAGCTGAGCCCCGTGTTTTTGAAAAATGCCAGCAGCCAAGCCAAGGGCTTGAGCTGCTGCATCGTTGGCGCATTCCAGACCCAGCACACCATGGGCACATTCATGTTGTCGGAGTTTTTCAGGCGAACCGGCTGGCAGGTTCACTTGCATGAGTGCGATACAGCTGACGATTTGCTGAAAAAATTGACCTCTGATTGGTTCGATCTGCTGGCAATGTCGATCAGTTGTGAGCAGCAACTACCGCAAATTCGCAAGCTGATCAGGCAAATCAGGCAAAACTCAGCCAATCCGCAACTGCAAATCATCGCTGGCGGCCCTTTGCTGCAGGCCTGTCCTGATATGTTGATTGATTTGGGCGTCGAGTTGGTTGCCCAAGACGCGCAGGCGGCGCAAGACAAAGCCTTGGAAATGGTGATGGCGGTACGCTGCCGCAGTCAAACCAAGCTGACATTGGTCAATGTCAATTGAAATATAAACAAATGCACCTATTTGTCAATCAGTCAGTACACTATCGTCTTGAGGGAATTCCCTAAAATTATTAAAACAACATGAAAATCCCTAATTTCACCGCAGATAAATTGGCTCAATTGATCGGGGTGGCATCCGACATCGCCCTGCTGGTGGACGACAACGGCGTGGTCGTGGATGTCTCGGTGCGTAAAAATGAACTGGCTGCCATGTCCTGCCAAACCTGGGTCGGCAAGACTTGGCTCAGCACGGTCACGCCCGAAAGTACGCACAAAGTCACGGAATTGCTGGCCCAACCTGGCAGCGCGGGGGACATGCGCTGGCGTCACATCAACCACCCATCCTTGCAGGGCGAGGACGTGCCGATTCAATACGTGGCGCTGCATTTCGAATCTGAGCAGCGCACCTTGTTATTGGGACGTGACCTCGGTGCCATTGCAGTGTTGCAGCGTCGATTGGTGGAAACCCAGCAGTCCATGGAGCGCGACTACTTGCGATTGCGTCATATCGAGGCCCGCTACCGCATCTTGTTTGACACGTCCAATGATCCGGTGATGGTGGTTGACGCCCTGACGCAAAAAGTATCCGAGGCCAATGTGGCCGCCATGGGCCTGATGAAAGACCAGTCCAAGCGCTTGGTCGGCCGCGACCTGCTCGATTGTTTCGACGGGCAAAGCCATGACGAGGTGCAATCCCTGCTGCGCATGGCCCATGCCACGGGCCGCATTGAAGTGTGTCGGGTCAGATTGTTGGGTTCAGAACTGAACATCACCCTGACCGTGACGGTGTTCCGGCAAGAGGGTGGCGCACAGTTTTTGGTGCGGTTTTTACAAGCGGACCCGGTGGCCACCAGTCCCCTGGACTCCGACCAATCCCTGTATGCCGAGGCGATGCAACGCGCACCCGAAGGCTTCGTCTTGACCGATAAAAACGGTCAAATTCGCTCGGTCAACTCGGAATTCATGGCCATGGTCGGAGCGACCGCGCAGTCCCAGTTGCAGGGCCAAAATTTAGACCAATGGCTGGTGCGTGGCGGTGTCGATTGGGGCGTGCTGAACACCCATTTGCGCCAACAAGCCAATGTGCGCGGCTTTGCCACCGACCTGCGCAGCATGTCGGGCCTGAATGTGGCGGTGGATATTTCCGCCGTCGCTATCTCCGACAAAAGCCAAATGTTTGCATTTTTCATCCGCGACACCAGCCGCCGCCGCCAACAAGAGACACCGGCTTCGGGCGGCATGGCCGGTTCTGTCGCTGAACTATCGCATCTGGTGGGGCGCATGCCCATGAAAGACATCGTCAACGAAACCACCGAAATGATCGAGCGCATGTGCATCCAGTCGGCGCTGGAACTGACCCACAACAACCGCGCCTCGGCCGCCGAAATGCTGGGCCTTTCCCGGCAGAGTCTTTACGTCAAATTGCGGCGCTTTGGCATCATCGACGACAACGAAGCGGTTTGAAAGTGTAAATCCTAGTTGACATTGTGATTTGTATGGTCACAATGTCAACATGAACCGCCCCGACCTCGCCACTGTTGCCGAGCTGCTCAAACCCATCACTTGGTTTCCGCCCATGTGGGCCTTTGCCTGCGGCATGGTGTCGACCGGCCAATCCTTGAGTGAGAACTGGTTGCTCGTGCTGTGGGGCGTGGTGTTGGCCGGGCCGCTGGTTTGCGCGACGTCGCAGGCCGTCAACGATTGGTTTGACCGCCATGTCGACGCCATCAACGAACCCGATCGCCCCATTCCCTCTGGCCGCATGCCCGGCCGCTGGGGCTTGTACATCGCCGTCATTTGGACAGCGTTGTCTCTTTTATGGGCCTGGCAACTCGGGCCTTGGGGCTTTGCGGCGAGTGCCTTGGGTCTGGTGTTGGCCTGGGCCTACAGCGCACCGCCGGTGCGTTTGAAGGCCAATGGCTGGTGGGGCAACACGGCCTGTGCACTCAGTTATGAGGGCTTGGCTTGGGTCACTGGCGCGGCGGTCATGCTGGGCGGGGCGATGCCTTCGAACAACACCATGGTGCTGGCTTTGCTGTTCAGTTTGGGCGCACACGGCATCATGACCTTGAATGATTTCAAAGCGGTGCAGGGCGATGCCCAAATGGGCGTGCGCTCTTTGCCGGTGCAATTGGGCGTGACCAAAGCCGCATGGACGGCTTGCGGTTTCATGCTGGTGGCGCAGTGGGCCGTTGCCGCATTGTTGTGGCAATGGGGTTCTCCCAACGCCGCCTTGGCTGTTGGGCTGCTGAGTGCGGCGCAACTGCCCTTGATGTTTCGTTTCATTCAACAACCGGTCGAAAAAGCCTTGAGTGTGAGTGCCTTTGGTGTGCCGCTGTTTGTCAGCGGCATGATGGTCAGCGCTTGGTCGTTGCGTGGTCTTCAAAGCGCCGTCGTTTGACGATGGTCTGGTCGTGAAATTCAAACAGGAGTCGATTCATGAATACAAGCACATATGACGTGATCGTCATTGGCGGCGGTCCATCCGGAGCCACCGCGGCGGATGACTTGGCGTTGCGCGGTTGGAAGGTGTTGTTGTTGGATCGTCAAGGCCGCACCAAGCCCTGTGGTGGTGCCATTCCACCGCGTTTGATCAAGGATTTTGAAATTCCTGATCATTTGCTGGTGGCCAAAGCGCGTTGTGCCCGCATGATTTCACCGCGCGACAACAAAGTGGACATCCCGATTGAAAACGGCTTTGTCGGCATGGTCAACCGCGACAGTTTTGACGAATGGCTGCGTGAACGTGCGCGTTCGCATGGGGCCACCCGCATGCGCGGCTCCTTCTCCAAAATCACGCGTGATTCCGACGGCGTCGCGCGGGTGCATATCAGCAACCCGCATGACGCCGCGGCTGACAACACCAGTTTGCGCGCGCGTTTCATCGTTGGGGCCGATGGCGCCAAGTCCGAAGTGGCACGGCAAACCATCGAGGGCGCAGAGCGCACCAAGTATGTGTTTGCCTATCACGAGATCGTGCGTGCCGCCAACGGCCAACCCGACTACGACCCTGACCGTTGTGACGTGTACTACCGTGGCAGTTTGTCGCCCGATTTCTACGGCTGGGTGTTCCCGCATGGCGACACCATGAGCATTGGCACCGGCAGCGCTGACAAAGGATTTTCATTGCGCAGTGCGGTGGCGCGTTTGCGAGAAACCGCGGGCTTGAAGAACGTTGAAACACTGCGCCGCGAAGGCGCACCGATTCCAATGAAGCCGCTGCCCAAATGGGACAACGGGCGTGACATCGTCTTGGCCGGTGACGCCGCCGGTGTGGTGGCACCCGCTTCAGGCGAAGGCATTTACTACGCGATGGCTTGCGGTCGCATGACGGCTGACGCCGTGCAACTCGCCCTTGAAACCGGCAATCCCGCTTACTTGAAGCAAGCCCGCAAAGTGTTCATGAAAGACCACGGCAAGGTGTTTTGGGTGCTGGGCATCATGCAGTATTTCTGGTACCAGAACGACCGCCGTCGCGAAAAATTTGTGAAGATTTGCGAAGACAAAGACGTGCAACAACTCACATTCGAGTCCTACATGAACAAGGTCTTGGTGCGCAAAAAACCAATGGCCCATGTGCGCATCTTCTTCAAAGATTTGGCGCATTTGTTTGGCATGGCCAGGACATGAGTTCAGCCAAACGCTGGGGCGGTCTGGGGATCGCCTTTGCATGCAGTTTTTTGGTGGCCGGCATTGGCGGCAGTCTCACCGATTTGGGACCATGGTATGTCGCCCTGAAGCAACCGGCTTGGAAACCACCTGACATCGCTTTTGGCCCGATTTGGACCACCATCTTCACGCTCTGTGCACTCAGCGGATGGGGGGCGTGGCAGTTGGCCACCCACTGGAAACAAAAACTCGCCATTGCATTGATGTTTGCCGCCAACGGCGCTCTGAATGTGCTGTGGAGTTGGCTTTATTTCACCGTGAAGCGTCCCGACTGGGCACTGAATGAGCTCTATGTGCTGTGGGCCTCGGTGCTGCTGCTGATCATCGGTTTGTGGCGCATTTCCAAGCTCTCCAGTGTGATGCTGGTGCCTTATTTGGTGTGGGTCACGATTGCGGGCTTTTTGAACCTCAGCACGATTGAATTGAACGGCCCATTTGGGACTTAATGCAACCACTGCAATAATTCTTTGGCGCACAGGCTGGGGTTTTCTTCGTGCGCCAAATGTCCTAAATCAGGCAACGACAATAACGTCGAACCTTTAATTCGCTGATGCGCTGTCTGCGCTTGCACATGGGGAACGGCTTGGTCGTTCAGGCCCGCCACGATCAACACGCGGCTTCTCATTTCAGCCAGTTGCATGGGCAAGGCCCCTAAATCTTGGTGCAACATCATCTGCAACACACCTTGCACATGGGACGGGGATTGCATCAAGGCTTTGTAAAAAAACGCATCAGCCGGTCGCACGGCAGAACCGGTGCTGTTCAAAATTTTGGACACCAGTTTGTCTTGCTGCATGGTTTTCGCAAACATCCAAGCAGACAGCGGATTGAGAGAAATCAGTTTGGCGGACAAAGGAAACAGCCAGTGCGCCACACCAGCCAAGGGCAACCATGCCGGGTTGAACGCCACCAGATGCGGGCTTGGACGTTCGGGATGGTTCAACACCATCCGCGCGGCCAAGGTGGCACCGGCCGAATGACCCACCACCACCTGCGGCCACCAGTTCATTTGATCGAGCAAGTCGTGCAGCGCCTGCGCCATGGCTTGCAAACCGGCGGTTTGTGCGGTGGGTGTGCTGGTGAAGGCATGGCCTGGCAAATCAAGCATCACCACCTGGTAGTGCTGTGCCAACAGGGGTGCCAAGCCGCGCCAACTGTGGGTGGACGCGCCCAAGCCGTGCAGCATCAACAGGAGGGGCCCCTGACCCCAGCTTTGCACATGCCAACGCAGGCCCGCCGCCTGCACAAACTGACTGTGCTGGGCGAACGGCCATTGCGATTTCCATTGATCCCAGGCCATGGGCGCATACAAGGACTCGAACATGGTCAGCGGATGAAGGCAATCGCGTCGGCCACGCGTTGCGATGCCACATAGGGCATGGGCAAGTAGCGCGCCTGCATGGCTTGCGCCAATTCTTTGGCATGACCGGTAGGTTGCACGGCGGTGTCAATCCAAAGCGCGGCATAGCCCAAACGCGCCCAGATTTGCGCCCACTTCAACGCGTCTTCTTGCGCTTGTGTGCGACCGCCCAATCCTTCCAGGGTGACATTGGCTTTGCCGTCACTCAGCATCACCAACAAGGGTGTCATGCCAGCTCGTTGCAAGCTTTGTGCTTGTTCGCTGGCGTGTTTCAACGCCAATGCGATGGGCGTGCCGCCCCCGCCTGGCAAACCGGCCAAGGCTTTTTTGGCACGCACCAAGGAACGCGTGGCCGGCAACAAGGTTTGCACTTGCGCGCCGCGAAACGCGATGACGCAAACACTGTCGCGCCGGGCATAAGACTGTTGCAACAAAATATCTACCGCCCCTTTGGCCTCGGCCAAACGTGCCATGGCCGCTGAGCCGGATGCGTCCATCGCGACGATGATGCAGGAAGCGGCTTTGTGCGCAAAGCGCTGAACATGAAAATCTTCGCAGCGAATGGCGACCAATTGGCCGGGCTGTTTTTGTCGCAATTTTTGTTGCGGTGCGGCCGCGCGCAAAGTGGCCAATAAATGCAAACGTGCACCTGCCCCCGGTTTTCCTTGGCGCGGCGACAAAGGCCGGCCACGCTGCTTGGACAACTGCGCTTGACCACTGCTGCCACTGCTGTTGTGCGGTTTGGTTTTGGCGCCGCCCAACATCAATTGGTCCAGCAGTTGCGGCGGCAAACTCGCTAAGGCGGCGGCTAACAACAAGTCTTCCAAAGCCTGGGGTTCAGGCGGTGGCGTGTTGTCTGACCCGTCGGCGTTGTCGGCGGGGGGAGGTGATTCGGGAGGCGCTGACTCTGCCGGTGGGGGCGGTGCCGTCTCTTCAGGGGCCGCAGGCAAGCGCGTGGCACGCGGGGCCAAGACCAACTTGACCGCGAGTTGCAAATCTTCTTCATCCAGGTGGCTGCGGCCGTGCAAGGCCGCGTTGACACAGGCCAAGCGTTGGGCCAGCAAGCCAGCACGCAGGTTGTCCACGCCCAGCGCCAAGGCCACTTCACCCAGCGCCTGCAACTGCGCTTCACAGGCCTGCACCCGGGCCAATGCCGCACGCGCGTTTTGTTCTTCTTGTGGGCTCAAGGGTTCCAGCTGCGCTTCGCATTGACGCATGTCGATGTCATGCAAGTCCAACCAAAACGCGAGACGTTCCTTGAGCTTGGCTGGCACGCCCGGTTCGTCTTCCAAGGATTCATCCAAGGCCACCAGCGCAAATTGGCTGGGGTGCGCGGTGTTGACACCGGCGCCGTGCACCACGCCTTGGTCTTGCGCTTGCAGCAGCATGGCCAGGGTGTGCGCTGGCAGTTTGTCGGCCATGGGCAGCAGGACCACGCCTTGATGGGCTTGCGCCAACAAACCGGTGTGCGTGACCACGCGGCCTTGCGACAGCGTGAGCGACAAATCGATGCCACCCAACAAGCGCTCGTGGTCGATGTGGTGCGGCATGCGCTGCAGGTTGAGGTCTGCGTTTTGCAATTGCACCAACCAGGTTTGTCGCACCGGGCCAAAGCCGGCTTTCAGCCAAACACCGCCTAAACCCACGGGGTCTAACTGCAAACACAAGAGCGCATGTTGCGCCTGTTCCCAGGCGTTGCGCATCAGGTGAGCACCTCGTTCAAGCTGCGTTGCACGCGTTCGCCCGAACCGGTGTCGTCCAGCGGATTGCGCCGCAAGCGATGCCGCAAGGCCAGTGGTGCGATGGCGCGCAAATGCGCTGCCGTGACTTTTTTCGCGCCGTGCAAGGCGGCGTAAGCGCGGGTGGCGCGCATGAGCGTGAGTTCCGCGCGCAAGCCGTCGGTACCCAAGGCGTGGCAAAGCTTGGCGCACAGGTGCAGTAATTCGTCGGGAATCGCCAATTGCGTTACCGCTTTTTGCGCTTTCAAAATGCGCTGGCGCAACGTGGTGTTGTCAGCAGCCCAGATGGCTTTGAAGCCCTCGGGGTCGCGGTCGAAGGCGTCACGGCGTTTGATCACTTGCACTCGCAAGTCCAGGTCTTGCGGCGTGCGCACTTCGACACTCAGACCAAACCGATCGAGCAGCTGTGGGCGTAACTCGCCTTCCTCGGGGTTGCCGCTTCCAATCAGCACAAATTTGGCCGGATGCCGCACGCTCAGCCCCTCACGCTCAACCAGGTTTTCGCCGGAGGCGGCCACGTCGATCAGCAAATCGACCAAATGGTCTTCCAGCAAATTGACTTCGTCGATGTATAAAAAACCGCGGTTGGCTTGCGCCAACAAGCCGGGGGCGAACTGCTTCACGCCTTGCGACAAGGCTTTTTCCAGGTCGAGGGCACCGACCACGCGGTCTTCGGTGGCCCCCAGCGGCAGGTCGATGACCGGCACCGCGCGCTTGGCAGTTTTCGGCTTGCCCGTCTTGAGCGTGGCGCAGTGTTCGCAGCCGCTCGGGCTGTCTTTCGGGGCGCAACCATAGGGGCAGCCTTGCACCACCTCGATCGGCGGCAACAAATCAGCCAGGGCGCGCACCGCCGTGGATTTGCCAGTGCCCCGGTCGCCAAGGACCAGCACGCCGCCGACCGTCGGATCCACGGCCACGACTTGCAGGGCCATGCACATCTCGTCTTGACCCACGATGGCTGCAAAGGGGAAGGTTTTCGCCATACAAATTCCAATTGCCAAACTGCGGGGATGCTCTTGCAAACAGGTCAATTTGTCAAGCTAGATTGACACTTTTGAGGGTAATCCTGATCTTGGAGGCGCGTTGGAGATAAGCGGGCGCAAGCCTATTCTTTATCCGAGAAGACACGCATAAGCCGCCCGCCATGGGGACGCATTTTGCTGCTCTTTCGCTCACAAAATGGTCCCCAAGTCGTGCGGCTCTGAAGTGATGTTTCGGCGCAAGGTAGATTGGTTTGCGATGAAGGCACGCTTGCGCCGCCCGCCATGGGGACGCATTTTTCTGGTCTTTCGCTCAAAAAATGGTCCCCAGGCCGTGCGGCTCTGAAGTGATGTTTCGGCGCAAGATGAATCGGTTTGAGAGCCATCGCTTTCGGCAACTTCGCCAGCCCATCAAGCCACTTCAGCTTGACCGACGTGCTGGGTCAAACGTGTAGCGAGCGTCGCAGCTTTGCTGCGGTGAGCGGCGTTTGAGCCCACTGTGGTCGGCAAGATTCGTGAATTGCTGGAGTGCGATCATGGCATGCGGCTCTGACGTGACTTCAACCGCCAAACAATTGGAATCTAACCCCAATTATCAAGGGCGCAGTCAGACCAAGAAGGTCTTCAGCGCCGCCAAAGTCTCATTGGGCGACTCGCTCATTTGGTGGTGGCCGTTCGGAATCCTCACCACTTGCAAGCGCTTGCCCGACGCTTTGGCCTGTTGCACCAGGCTTTGTGCGTTTTTCGGCATGGTCATCTGGTCGTGTTCACCCAAGACCATCTGCACCGGGCAGGTGAGGGCGGCCATGGCCTGCAATCCTTGGTCGTAGTTGTTGCAGGCATTGAAGCCGGTGTGAAACAGGTTCACCGTTTTGTTGCTGGCCAACACGCGTCGCCCCAGCGCCAAACTCGCGCCAAACACCCATGCGCCGGCACCGGTTGGCGGGGCCAGGGTGGCGCGTGAAAACACGTTCGTCATGTGCAGCGCTTTCTCGGGGTGGTTCAAAGAAGCGTCAAGCAAAGCAGTGGACACTTTCATCGGGTAAGCGGTGCCGACCAGCACCAAATGGGTGATGCGTTCGCCGAGTTTGGCCGCCGCCTCCAACGCAATGAGAGAGCCAAAACTGTGCCCCACCAACGCGGCGCGTTGCACCTGCAGTGCGTCGAGTAAAGCCGCAATGAAGGCTGCGGCGTCTTGCACCGAGGCGGGCGGCGCACCCGCACTTTTGCAGTGGCCGGGCAGGTCGATGGCCAATACGTTCCAGCCATGGTGGGCCAAATAGCGGCTTTGCAGCGCCCACACACTGTGGTCGCACAACACCCCGTGAATCAGCACCACGGTGGGCTGGGCGGGGTTGTGGTCTTTGCCACCGGTGTAGGCGTAGGTGGCATGGCCGTTGACGTTGATGTGCATGGCGAAGTCCTTAAGTCGCAGAAGCAGCCGAAGCACCAGCACCTGAAGCACCGCCTGTCGAAGCACCGCCTGTCGAAGCAACGCCTGTCGAAGCAACGCCTGTCGAAGCAACGCCTGCT
>Ga0164294_10000932_pt1 | contig 27656 bp, 36 predicted proteins | sample GEODES005metaG_FD_111479 | JGI IMG/M metagenome (GOLD analysis project Ga0164294, IMG submission 111479) | Oligotrophic lake water microbial communities from Sparkling Lake, Wisconsin, USA - GEODES005 metaG | ecosystem: Environmental > Aquatic > Freshwater > Lake | place: USA: Sparkling Lake...
CAGATTAAAACTGGCAGGAGGGCTGGTAGGGATGTTGAGGGCTTATTAACGCAATTAGAAGGTAATTAATTTATGGCTACTTACATTATAGCCACACCAGCAAGCCCCTATTTAATTGCCATACCCTTTCCGTTTCTTGCTGAAGAGGATGTAAAAGTAAAACGACTTGATGCTTTTGGAATTTATAATTCCTTAACTTACAATAACGACACTCAATGGAATAACAACCTTTCTAATGGCTACCCAGTTAGTATTGCGGTTTACAGAGTAGTACAAGGAACAGAGGTTGGTTTGGGTTCGACTAGTTATTATGTACAACTCAGCAGACCCAATACTGGAGTTTCCCATATTGTTTTTAGAAGTACTCCTACTTATGCCCCTTCTTTTGTAAATGGGTCGGCTTTAACTGCCGAAGATTTAAATACTGCTTTTTTAAACTTGTCTTATCAAGCAGAGGAAAAAGATCAAATAGAAATAGGAACCTCAAATGTTAATTTAAACGGAAAATTTGATAAAACAGGCGGGACAATTAGCGGGGCTACAACAATTTCAGCTAATTTGTCGATGAATAACAATCGAATTGAAAATGTTGCAAATCCTATCTCATCTAATCAAGTCGCTACTAAAGAATATGTTGATTTAGCCAATAGTGCGGGAGGTACGCCTACAATCTTGGCCAATACCATTACTTCAACTGAATTGTCAAAGGTTGCTGGAACAGAGGCCGTAACTACAGCTACTATAAGGGATTTAAATGTAACCGAAGGTAAACTAGCTACTGATTCTGTTACTAATACAAAATTAGCCGATGGTTCTGTTACTACAGCCAAACTTGGAGCTGGTTTAACTATTAATTTTGCTGGAAATTCAATTCGGTGTGCTGATGATGGAACGACTAATCCTTTATGGGAATCAACTACAACTTCTACTTCAAACAATTTAAATTTTAGACGGCCAGTAACTACAAATTCAATTAGAGCTTTAGCCGTAACAACAGCTAAAATAGCAGATTTAAATGTAACCGCAGGTAAATTAGCTACTGATGCTGTTACTACTGACAAGATTCTTAATCTAAACGTAACTGGAGCTAAAATTGCTGATTCAACTATAACTTCTGGTAAGCTTTTAACTTCTGGATTAAGTTTTTCATCCGTTGGGGCTTTGACTGCTCAAGCAACAAGTGTTGCATCTTTAGCTTCAAGTGGAGATATTTCTGCTCCTTCATGGACTAACCATAAATTAACAAATAATTGGTCTAATTTAGACCCAAACAACGATTTTACTAGCGGGTTTTCATTAGAATACGCTCCTTTTTATGCAAGCGGGGTATTACAGACCGCTTCCCCGCCTTTTGTTCGTCGTATCAAAGCCAACCCCTATCCTTATAGAATAGTCATAGCTCATAGGCATTGGAATCAAGTAAATGCTATTGTAAATCAAACATGGGAAACTAGAAAATTCAATATAGTTGAGTTTAATAATACTAACTTTTTTACATTAAATAGTAATGGCTCAGTAACTTTTGACGGGGCTTTGTCTGCGGGAACTTGGCTAGTGGAAGGATTTATGCAGTTTGGCTGGACTTCTGCCAGCGGTTCTTTGCATGGATACAGCCGAGTTGCTGGGCCTGGGTTTGCAAAAACTTTTAATACTAGTACGGAAACAGAAACAAATGCTGGTTATACTTCGTCAGAAATAGGATTAATTCATGGCACTTCTTGTTTCTCTAGTGGCTCTAATACCACAGACCCCAAAAGTTTTTTTAGTGGTGTTATTTATATTCCTTCTGGAACTATTATAACACTTAAAGTTCAACATTATACTGCTTTTGCTGGAGCACCTGCCACAGCATCCGTAGGCTATAGGTCTACTGGATATGGTGGGGCTAGTCCATTTACTTCGTTGACTAATCAACATTCTTTTGCGATGACTACTTTTACAAAAATTGGCGAAAATCAATCACCATGAGCGAGGAACTACATCGTGATATAGGCCGAATTGAAGGCAAGATTGACTCTATTTTAGCTAATCAAGACGAGTTTAGGTACACTTTTGAAAAACACGACTCTCGCTTGAACAAGCTGGAAGGCTCGCAAATGAAGGCTATGGGGGCGTTTGGTGTTCTCGTATTTGGGTTGAACTGGGTGTGGGATTACTTTAAAAATAAACTATGAGTGACGCAGATGAAGTTTCAAAGATCATGGAGGAGCTTCACATTGAGCTTGCCAATGAGTTTCTGCGTAGGGTCAAGATGGGCGATGCAACCCCAGCAGACCTAAACGGGGCTAGGCAATTCTTAAGGGATAACGGGATTGATGCGGTTGCGTTGCGTGGCTCGCCTCTTCAGAAACTAGCTATGGTACTGCCTTTTGAAGAACAACAACTAATAGAGGCTCCATTAAAGACTTTCAGCTTGCCAGCACCCGAACAAGTAGATAAGGCTGTATCTCTATGAAAGCAAGGGATTACAAGAAAGAATACAGGGAGTATCAAGGCCACCCCTTGCAAATTAAGCACAGGGCTAAACGCAACTCCGCAAGGAGAATGATGATTCGTAAGCACGGCAAGTCAAAACTTAAGGGTAAGGACATTGACCATAAAGACGGCAACCCAATGAACAACTCCAACGGGAACCTACGCATTACTTCTATTCGATACAACCGAGCCAAGCACTAGGCTCAATAAAACACAAGGCGGGTAAATGCAACTAGACCCTAGATTACAGGACTTTCGTAACTTTCTATTCATGGCTTGGAGCCATTTAGGTCTTCCTGCTCCCACAAAGGTTCAGTACCAGATCGCTGAGTACCTACAGCACGGGCCAAAGCGTTGCGTCATCCAAGCCTTTCGAGGCTGTGGTAAAAGCTATGTATCCGCTGGCTATGTCCTATGGAGGCTTCTTCTTGACCCCAAGCTAAACTTCTTAGTTGTGTCAGCCAGCAAAAGCCGTTCTGATGATTTCTCTACTTTCTGCTTGCGTCTACTAAGCGAGATGCCTCTGCTAGAACACCTAAAGCCTACTGAGGAACAGCGGTGCTCCAAGGTAGCCTTTGACATCAATGGTGCTCCAGCTTCACAGGCTCCTAGCGTAAAGAGCATTGGTATCACAGGTCAGATTACAGGTAGCCGAGCAGATGTAATTATTGCCGATGACGTTGAGGTTCTTAACAACTCCGCAACCGAGGGGATGCGTCACAAGCTGTCGGAAACCATTAAAGAGTTTGATGCGGTTATTAAGCCTCTTACAACCAGCAAAGTAATCTATCTAGGCACACCACAAAGCTACAACAGCATATACAAGATGCTTCCAGAGCGGGGGTTTAAAACTTGTGTTTGGCCTAGCAGGTTCCCTAGCGAAAGCGAGCGAATAGCTTACGGAGATTCTTTTTCAGTTGACTTGCGAGATGAACTGCATAACGACCCCACACTTCTAGGTAAGCCTACAGACCCCCAAAGGTTCAGCGAAGCAGACCTTATGGAGCGTCAAGCTAGTTATGGTCGCTCTGGGTTTGCCTTGCAGTTTCAGCTAAACACAAGCCTATCCGACCAGAACAGATACCCCCTTAAACTCTCCGACTTGATTGTGATGACCCTTAATCCAGACATGGGGCCACAGAAGGCTGTATGGGCATCTAGTCCAGAGCTTGCTTGGAACGAGTTACCCAATGTCGGCCTTAACGGAGACAGGTTTTACAGGCCAATGAGTGTTGTAGAGCCTTGGGTCAAGTACGATGGCTGTTGCATGAGCATAGACCCCTCTGGAAAGGGCAGGGATGAAACAGCCTATGCGGTGGTCAAGATGCTTCACGGACAGCTATTCTTGGCCGAAATAGGAGGCTTAATGGAGGGTTATAGCCCTAAAAGCCTAGAGACGCTGGCTGAAGTCGCCAAGAAGCATGGTGTAAACTCTGTAATCATCGAAGAGAACTTTGGTGGAGGTATGTTTACCAGCCTTATCAAGCCTGTATTCGCCCGTATACACCCGTGCAACATAGAGGAAGTCAGACACAGCAAGCAGAAGGAAGCCCGTATTATTGATGTCTTGGAGCCTGTTATGAGTAGCCATAAGCTTATTGTTGACTCTGATCTAGTACGAAAGGACTATGCCGATTGTGATGTGCGTGGCTTAGACACAGCCCTTAAGTACAGCTTGTTCTACCAGATGAGCCGTATCACAAGGGATAGGGGTGCTTTGTCAAACGATGATCGACTTGATGCTTTAGCGATGGCTGTGCAGTACTGGGTAGAGCAAATGGGTAGAGATACTGATTTAGCTTTAGTTGAACAAAAAGATCGACTTTTAGATGATGAGTTGGCTAAGTTTGCAGACAGCGTTTTTGGAAGAAAGCGCAAACAACAAACTTGGATGAATGTATAAAGTTATGTCAGATTGGACTCTTAACAGATCAACAATGAAATGGGAACGCCCTGCTCCTTCCTTTAGTGCTCCCTTACCCACCCCCACTAAAGCTACTACTCAGCCACAGGTCGCAGAAAAAGCTCCCACAATGCCTCAGAATGAGCCTACAATGGCCTTCAAAATGAACTTAAACAGCAACCAAGTCGATTCCCTTACAGGCATCATCCGTGATTCCGCTAAAGCTATTATGAGTGCAGAGGGAGTCTCTACCACCCAATCTGGCCGTAAAGAGACCTATGGCTTCCGAGAAGGAAATCCAGGTTATCAAGAAGTTAGTCAAGCTGTACAGAAGTTTGGAGCTAACAGCGAACAGGCTACCAATGCTGTAGCTGGTCAGCTTTCTTCAAAGCTAAAGGTCGTAGGGTTACCCAATGTCAAAGACGCTGGCATGATTGGAGCCATTATGTCTGTTGCACACATGAGGGGTGATTCGGGTGCTAGAGCCATCCTTAACTCTGTTGGTACAAGCTCTGACAAGATTGAGTACAGCCGTAAGGACATCACCCCAAAAGCTCTTACTGCCCTCAATGGGATGAGTGCTGGGGAGTTCCACACCAAGCTTAGGCAAGCTAGAGAGCTTTACGACAAGACCCACTACTGGAATAGGACAGACAGCATAAAGATGCCCAATGGCAACACACAAACAGGCAGGTGGGGCGACCTCTTTGGTAAGGGTCTTATCAACCGATACAATGATGAATATAAGACTTTTAGTAGGCTTTCTGGTGGCTCCCCTACGGGGTAACACTAAAAAAGAACAAGCCTAGACTTAAGTTGTTGTTAGTTAATAGTTTATAGTTTTCCCTTATGGGAATTGTCTGTATAGTAGAGGAGACGCTCTGATTCTCCTTACTTAAATGAGTCTTAAGGGGGTCTAGTTTAAGGTTACTTTATGGGGGAAAGGGGGTGTCTTATTAATCATATATTAGAATAATGAGATTAATCATATGTATAGATTACTCTAAAATAGTAACATGACTTTAATCATATATATAGATTTCTATAAAATAGTAAAAAGTAATAACCTATTCTAAACTTCAATAATAACACTTACATAACCAATGTATGATATATGTACTTTACAAAATGAATAAAATTCTTTAGAAAACTCTATATGAAAAAAGGACTCTATTACAACATGAACAGACGCAAGAAGCTTGGCATCAGCCGTAGCAAAAAGAACTCTACGATTGACCTTAAGATTTATAAGAAGATGAAAAACAAGTCTGGTGGGTTTGCAGAAGGCAAGTGAAGATCGGCCCGTTGGAGTTTGAGGTCGTAGAGTACGACTCCACTTCAGCTTACAAAAAGCTAATGGGGAAAGAAGGTTCCTCTGATATGTTCGGCATATGCCAGACCTATCCAAAGACACAGATTCTTATTAACAGCCTTCAAGACCCACAGAGCAAGCAACTTACTTTGCTACATGAGGTACTAGAAGCCATAAACTTTCTTTACGAGGTCAAGCTGTCAGAACGGGACATCAAGACGCTTGAAGCAACACTAGGACAGGTGCTTAAGGATAACCCTAGCTTTACTAAGGGGTTTATTACTTAATCGACTTCCAGACCGCATAATCCACATCTAGCTTAACCGACCAGCACATAAGCTTATTGTAGAGCCTGTACCCGTAGCCATACCGAAGGCTAGTACGGCTTACAAGGTCACCTAGATGGTACAGAAGCCAAGATAAAGCAGTACACATACTACCTAGAGCCACTACTAAAGTAGTCACTACCGACCTTAGTTGTATAGGTACGAGGCCCATAATAGCTGTCGCCCTGCTTAATGGTAATTCCACCAGCACCAAAGTAGGTGTCACGAACCTTAGTGACAATTCCTGTGCCTGTATAGGCTGTGTTATTGACGATTGTAGTCGTCCCTCTGGACTGATGGGAGACCCCTAAGAACTCAGACCAGTTATCTTCAGCTTGTAAGGTTGCGGTTAGGAAGGTTAGAGCCAGTAATAGTGTTTTCATACGGATAGAATACTAGGTACAAACGGGTTTGTAAAGGGGTGCTGTAAGTTAGAAGGGTGGCTTATAGTGGCTATAAGGGCTTCTTTTTGTTTATAGGCAGTAATTTAAGGGGGATATACAACGTATAATAGGGAGGGATGGGGGATGCCATAGGGGTGTCGTAGGGGTCATTTGGAGGCATTGAGCATGGACAAGGGTTTCTATTGCATACCAAAGGGTTAATAGGGATTGATTGAAGTTGGCAAAGGTTGGCTATAAGAGAGAAGGTCTTTTAGTGGGGTTGTTTAATGCTCTTGTTAGGGGGGCATAAGATTTTGGTGAAAAAATCTGAGAGAGTATTACGTGAATTACTGGTGCGTTTTCCCCCCCTATGGGTCTGGCCGTTTTTTTTGCCCGTAAAATTTTGCTAGTAATCGCTATCATCTGACCACGTTGCACGATGGACGCAACCGAGAACAAGACGGGCAAGGAACGGGCAAGCGGGACAGGCAGTAGCAGGGCAGCAAAGACATTAGGAATGTTTACACCTGCATGCAACCAACCCAAACGCCATCCCGACCCCAGAACCAGAAGCGCAGCCCATTCGCCTATGGTGCAACGGGAGCAAATGCAACGCCGAGTTATGTTTTTCATGTTTTTTTTGTATACCTTGTAAGCATTTCAACCGACCCCAAAAAACTCCTGGCTATTATCAAACCTAATGCCGACCAGTAGCCCAGCCACTATCATTCCTCTATCATCTTTTTATCTTGCCAAAAACCCAAATCCACAAGGTGAGCCGTAAACACCCCTAGAAACGCTCTTTCACTCTTCCCGCTGTCCTCTATCCAGAAAGCCACTAAGAATCTTTTTAGTAAAGGCACGAAATATCCCTTGACACACTTGCTCTTCCCGTATAGCTTGGAGGGATGGAAACACACAACGAAACTTGGACGCTGGTTGCCTTTGGGATTCTCTGCCTTGTGGCAGGATTTTTCTGGGGCGGTCTTTACGTCCTAACAAACCGAAAGAAATAAACACACTATGAAAAAAACACTATTCAAGAAGGCAATCCGCTGGGGTGGCTTGGACATATCCAAATATCCTACGCCGTTAAAGATGAGCGTGGGTAGACATATGCGAAATATGGCCGAGGCTAACCGCTTCGACTCCACCGATTATCCTAGCGCAATCCCAACCGCACACATCCCGAACTTTCAACGGGCTGGGGCTTGGCTCTGGTCTGCTATGCAAGAGAAGCGGAAAGTTTATCGCCCCCTAGTTTCGGTAATGAAACGGGAGATAAGTATTCGCCAACTACTAGACATAGAATCCCACAAGGGAGAGTTTGTAGGGGTAGAGATAGAGTTTTATATGCCCCGCACCAACAATGAAACGGCACAGCTTAAGGCTCGTTTCGTGGACATATGCCAAGATGGATCCATATGCCCTCCGAATGGAATGAGAGGCTTAGAGGCTCGGCTGGTATATGTTCGAGGAGTTAGTGAGAACCGCCTAGACTCATTCTGTGAAAAACTATCACTATCACAGGCACAGGTGAATCGCTCCTGCGGTCTGCACCTTCACCTTGACCAGAGAAACGTAAGCCGTGCAACAGCTTGGAGGAGATACCATCGCCTCGTGGGGTCTTTAAATTGGCTCAAATTAGCCGTCCCGCCGTCCCGCCTTGGTAACACCTACTGCAAATTAAACGAACTTGGAACCAACCCCGAGAACTACGATAGGTACATGGCAATAAACTGGGAGGCCTATCGGGAGCACGGCACAATTGAAATCCGTTTATTAAACGGGACAACATCAGCCGATAAAATTAAACATTGGGTTTCCCTCTGCATTGGAGCAAGCCGAAACACTCTTCCCACGATTGAAGCGATGATGAATTGCCCCGAAATCCCACGGGAAGCAAAAGAATGGTTCATGGCTCGTAAACGCAAGTTTTATCCCTCCAATCAATCGGGGATGAATCAAGAAGGCTCAGAAGATTAAACACAACCAACCAAGAAAGAAAAAAAACACATGTGCATCGCAATACTAAAAACTAAAAACGCAAAGATCAGCCGAAAGCATCTTGAAAACTCTGCCGAAAGTAATCCCGACGGGTTCGGGGTGGCTTGGACGGATGGCCAAAAACTACGCACCTTTAAAACTATGAAAGCGGGCGAATGGATTGACAAGGTGATGAGCTTGGAGAAATCCATCGCTATCATTCACGCCCGAATCACAACGCACGGAGCAACCGACTTGGAGAACTGCCACCCTTTCAGAGTGTCGAAAGGTCTGGCCTTTATTCATAACGGATGCTTGCCAATATCCACAGCCGACAAGCCGACACGCTCGGACACTTGGCATTTTAATCAAAAGGTGATGCAACCACTAGTGAGGGACACGGGAGGAATCACCGCCCCACTTGTCGAAATGCTTCACGAGTATTCCAAAGGCTCCAAGCTTTGTTTCCTAAACTATACTGGAAAGTTCATCATCATAAATGAATCCGCTGGGCATTGGGCTGGTGGGGTCTGGTACTCAAACGCATCCTACAAAAACTCTACCGACTGGTGGAAATGTGGTGGCTACTCGCTCCCGCCTATATCATCCTACGGACGCTCTCCCGTGAAGATTGAAAAGGATTCTGGGGGAGCCGTACCGCTTGACGACGACGACACAATCGAGCGTATGATCGAGGAGGACGCAATCAAGAAATGGGAACAGCGAGCCTTTCACAATGAGGACGTGGGGGAGTTATTTGAATGACACCGCCAAGACTAGAAAGCCTCTGGGATGGTGTGAAGGTCTTAATCGTAGCGTGTTGGCTCTTCCTCGGGCTGATTGGCTACTTAAAAAACCAAAGCGATGACGGCGAGTAGCGACTAGGCAAAACCTAATGCAACCAACGGGGAGTGGGTTCAAATCCTGCCCCCGTTTTTTTGTGCCAAAATCCAAACCGAAAACCCAAAAGAAACACCACCCCTAGTGGCCTAGCCAAAATCGCAACACCACCCCTTGTGGTAAAACCGCCAAAAAATCCCCCATACTTACTCTGAAAGGAATATAAAAAATATATATATTAAATATGATATATAAAAATACTACTTATTTACGAAGTAAATAGAAGATAATCTGTATATATGATAGTTATATATGATAGTAAATTATGATAGTGGGCCACGTTGGGCTGGCAATTACCTGTACGTTTTACCCGTGCGTTTATAAGATACGCTTATACTTTTCAAAGAGAGTGTTTTTCCCTTTGCTTTAATTACCTGTGCGTTTATATTCAGCAGATATGAAACACATAGCGATAACCAAAGATAACTATTACAACCTGCGATTGCTTTACGACAACAGCATTTGCGAGGGAAAGAAACCAACCGATGTCGTCAACTGGAAAGGTAATGAGATTCTAGTTGGGTACTTAAAGTATGTAGTTGAATACATGAAAGGAATCGTACTTTGAACGGCTCCATTCAATCAACGGGTGATTCATTCGGAGTGTCATTCACAACCAAAGGCAAGCGTATACGCAGACGTTTTGGTTCGATGACGCAAGCCGAGGGTTACCTAATGGACTTACGCAGGGCTTCCATAGCTGGTAAGCCTTTGCCCGAAACCGAAAGCAACCTTATAACTTGGAAAGAACTTAAAGACCAGACACTCGCTTTGGTTTGGAAGGGAGCTAAAAGCGAGAACACAAGTCGCCTCAACACAGACCATATCGTGCGTTACTTCGGTAGTTGCACACCCGTAGCTCACTTCACCCAAGGAGACCTAGACAACTGGGTAGTATCCTTAAAGACGCTAGGTAACTCTGACGGGACTATTAACCGCAAGATGTCTTGCTTGAGCAGGATGTTACGCTTCGCCTTGCAACGGGGCTACATCAGCCATAGGTTCCACTTTCCAATCAAGAAGGAAAGCAAAGGTAGAATCCGCTTCATAACTCAAGAGGAAGAAGCAGTCATCCTTGAGAAGGCAAGCGACAAGCTAAAGCCTTTGTTCACCTTTTTGCTCTACACAGGGGCAAGAGTTGGGGAAGCCTTGAAGCTGAGTTGGGTTGACTTAAACTGGACTAACAAGGTGGTCACGTTCTGGGACACCAAGAGCGGTGAGAGCAGAACAATCCCTATGACCCTTAAGGTGCTTAAGACTATGAGGGAGTTGACAAGAAACGGACTTGACGGCCCGTTTAGTGACATCAAGCAGTTCACAATCAACAGGACTTGGACAAGCATAAGAGACCAGATGAACTTAACTGCTGACAAAGAGTTTGTTCCTCACGCTCTTAGACATACTTGTGCAAGCAGGTTAATACAGCGGGGTGTACCGATTGTAGTTGTCAAAGAGTGGCTCGGGCATAAAACAATTCAGATGACCATGAGGTACGCACACCTAGCTCCTACAAACCTGCTGGAAGCAGTCGGGGCGTTGGAGGATTAACATGGACAACCCTAAACCAGATGCAAAACCCTATACTTATGTGGAACGTACCGAAGCCCAAAAAGAGTGGGACAAAGAGATTGGTGAACAATGCAAGTGGGATGAATACATCTCTAACAAGCTTGAGCGAGAAGATACGGAGAATCGTAGTGATGATGAAGAAGAGTCATGAAACAACTAAACGCAATAACAACGGAGGTAGATTACATGAAAATTGAAGCACACAGGAGGCTTGAATGGCAGGAAGAACTGCTTGACCTAGCCGTAGTAAACTTAAAGAAGATGAATACGGGATTACCAACTGGATTCTGGAAAGACCTACAAACAATCTGTACCCAAGTAGAATCAGCCAGATTGATTGGTAGGGAGACGATTAACAGGCTTAAAGGAGCCGTTGCACCATGATTACTAATTGTACTGACCAAAAAGCTAGTCCTATTGCTATTGAGAACCTATTAAACAGGCTCAAGGCTTGCCCAAATGTAAGCACATGGGTTGTACCCGCTGGGTTCTCCATATGGAAAGCCCAGAAGCAACCTAGAATGGTGCAGGTAGTAGGAGATAACAGCGAGATTAACGGAAGAATAAAGCGAACCTTCATGGAGCTAGGGTGGTCGGTTCTGGAGAGGGAGATGTCGTAATGATACGGACACTAAATGATATTACCATTTATACCCTTCTTATCCTTTTTGGGATTATAGGGTTATGTTTAGGCTTATTGATACTATCGTTTGCTCTATGGGCTGGAGAGAGGCTTATTGAAACTATAAAAGACAAGCTAGAATATATGAGGTTAAACAGGTGGTAAAGACTCATAAATTCTTAAAGCAACTCACAGATTCTTATGGACGCTTTATACAGAAGTGGGGAGTCTTTGAGCAAATCCTTGAAACAGGCTTCTTTAAACCACGCATATATGAACGCTTACTCAAATCCTTTGACACCCTACAGGAAGCCAACAGGTACTTAAGTAAATGAAAACCTTTGAAGTACCATTTAGAGATGTTTATTACATGAGTCATGGTGATGAAGACACAGCCCAATACATCAATGGGGTGGCTACCTTTGAGGTAGTTAAGGATAAGGAATGTCCCTTACGTTACATCGACTCCAATGATGTCTGGGCAAGTTCTCCGCTAGGTGCTTACCAAGTAGACACCGATTCAGATGAGCACAGGACGCTTGTTCGTGTAGCCGTTGAGGATGATGAGAAGGTATGGAAGTCGGCTAAAAAGATTGCTAAAACAAAGAAGCTAATTTGAGCTTAACGCAAACACAACTAGACCATAAGGCAGTATACGAAGCACAACTAAAGCGAGACAAGGCCAAGGCTAGGAATGTCTCTTCTGGTAGGGAGAGCTTATCTGGTGGTCAAGGCTTCTTGTTACGCCATTCAGTTGCATCCGTAGCTGAGACAATAGCCCTATGGATTGATAAGGCCCAGAATTCTCCTGGCCCCAAGCATAAATCGGTTGCTTTGATGGTGCAACTAAAGCCCTTGGAGCTTTCGGCTCTTACCTGCCGTGCCGTGTTGAATGGCATATCCACCCAGAGAGCCTTTGCCTCTGTAGCCTTTGAACTAGGTCGGCTTGTAGAGCATGAGGCAAGGCTAAAGGAAAGCCCCAGTAAAGAGTGGAACAGAATAAAGAGGAGGATGAAACTACGCAAGGGGCATAGACACAAGATGCAGTCGGCTTTCCGTGGGATGAGCAACAAGACTATATCTTGGGGTACGATTGAGAAGGCTTCAATAGGTGGTGTTCTCATTGAACTCTTTATCAAGAGCACAGGGCTTTGTGAGGTGGTGACCACAAGGACTAGTAAGACTAGGATGAACTACATTGTTGCAACAAAGTCCTGCTCCGAGTGGATGAAGGAGTTTGAGGGTACGGAGGTGCTACGGCCCCTTATGCTTCCAAGGGTAGAGGCGGGTTCTGACCCCAATGTATTCTGGGTTAAGTGCAGGTCGAAGAAGCAACAAGCCCTTTACAAGACACAGCCAGAAGTTGTACAGGATTGCGTACAGGCTATGCAACAGGTGGCTTGGAGGATTAATACGGATGTGCTCGAAGTGCTGGATACCTATTACAAGAACGGGCTAGAGATTGGTGGTGAGTCTGTAAACTGCCACAAGGAAATCATAAGAGAGAACTTGGATGCCCTTACACCAGAGCAAGCCAAGGACAGAATAAAGAGTATGTGGAGGTCGCATACCTACAATGTCTGGAACAGAGCCAGAGGCTACTTCATTACCCAACAGATTTTGATGGCCAAAGAACTTAAAGGCCAGCCCTATTATTTACCCGTGCAACTAGACTTCAGAGGTCGGGTGTATTACCTACCTACTCATATTGGGCCACAGAGGGATGACATCTCGAAAGCCTTGGGTGACTTTGATGAAGCCGTTCCTTTGACTGAGGAGGGCAAGTACTGGTTCAAGGTGGTGGGTAGTTCCCACTTTGGATGTGACAAGGTTAGCTATGAGGAGCGTGTAGCTTGGGCTGAATTGCATGATAGCGATATTAGAAAGGTCGTTGCTGACCCCTACGGGTGCAAGTGGTGGCATGAAGCAGACGAGCCTTGGCAGTTTCTTAGGTGGTGCTTTGCTTGGGTTAATGGAGCCGAAAGGTTCCCAGTATGTTTAGACGCTACAAGCAACGGGCTACAGATTTTATCCCTCCTTACAGGTGATGCAGAGACAGCCCTACTTACCAACGTATTGCCCAGCGATGTACCCCAAGACATCTATGGCCTCTTGGCTAGGAAGGTAGAACACTATCTATTGGGTACTCCAAGTGACATGGCTACCTTCTGGTTGCAACATGGGTGTAATAGGAAGCTGGTTAAGAGACCCGTAATGACCATCCCCTACGGAGTATCTAGGTATGGTATGTCCCAACAGCTAATAGAACAAACAGACTGCTCGCTAGTGCAGGGGTTGTTTCTTGCTGACTTAATAATCAAGGTGCTTGGTGAGATAGTGCAAGCCCCACAGGAAACTATGACTTGGTTGAAGCAACTGGCAAAGATACCAACAGACAACGGATGTCCTATGGTATGGTCTAGTCCTTCTGGCTTTCCAATATATCAACCTTACTTCGTGAGTAAAAGTAAGGCGGTCAAGTTGCGGATTGGTGACACCATTCGGTATATGAACTTAACCAACAAGATAACCAGCAAGCTCGACAGGGAAGCACAGATCAACAGCTTTGCTCCCAACTTCATTCACAGCCTCGATGCAAGTGTTGTTCATGTCTCCGTGCAGAGGATGAATAAGGCAAACATAAAAAGCCTCTTCACAATCCATGATTGTTTTGGTTGTCATGCAAGTCGTGTTCCTGCTATGAGGAAAGTTGTGGCAGAAACTATGAGGGACATATTTAAAAATCCTTTGCTCAAAGCTCTTAAGACCGAAGTAGCCTCATCTATTAGTTTACCTACTAACTTCATTTTAGAGCCTTTCTACGGCGGTTTTCCTATTGACCAGATAATCCACAGCTTGTACCTTATTAAATAATATGAATACAAAATACACATTCACAAGTGACGACGTAGAGCAGGGAGAATCTTATGGATTCCCAAAAGCTAAAACCACGATGGAGTTTGAAGCCAAGGATATTTTTGAAGTCCTCGAAGGCTTTCAGCAATTCCTAAAAGGTAGTGGCTTTGAACCTGCTGGCCGTCTTCAATTTGTGGACGACACAGATAATGATTCGCTTCAGCCGAACCTAACGGGGTTTGAATTGGATACCTTCGCAGGTAACAGCTAAAACACAACAACACAAAACACAGAAAGGTAAAAACACAAAATGGATAAGAAGTATAATCGTGTACGTTTGACCAGCCCTAAAGGTGTGGCGATGTACCCAAAACTAAACAGACCAGATACTAAATTCAATGAAGACGGGGTTTACTCTACGAAACTTTTAGTTTCTAAAGATGAAGCCACTTCATTCGTTCAGTCGGTAAAGCAACTCCTCAAAGAATACTACGAGGAGAATTGCAAACAGCAGAAGAAGACTAAACTCAAACTCGCAGACTACCCTTGGAAAGATAACGAGGATGGTGACAAGCTTGAGATTAACTTCAAACTGCCAGCTAAGATCAAGATGAAGAATGGGGAGAGCATTGAAATGCGACCTGCCCTGTTCGACAGCAAAGGTGCTCCTTGTGACAAGCTGATTGGAGGAGGCTCAGTAATCAAGATTGGTTGCGAAGCTAGTCCTTGGTTTGTTCCTGCATTGGGAGTCGGGGTTACCCTTCGTCTCCGTGCAGTACAAGTAATCGACCTCAAAGAGCCCTCTGCTGGTGGCTCTAGCTTTGAGAGCTTTGGCTTCTCTTCAGAAGAAGAGGGCTTTGTAGCTCAAGGTGAAACATTCCCAGAACTAAATCAACCCAAGGAGTCCTCAAGTGTACCGAGCAAAACGCCCGAACTACCAGAGGACTTCTAAATATAGAAGCGGTCTCGAAATCCAGATTGCGTCCCAGCTTGAAAAGGCTGGGGTGCAGTTTGGGTACGAAACCATGCGACTAAAATATCAAAGAATATGCCATTACATTCCAGACTTCATACTTCCAAACGGCGTGATAATCGAGGGAAAGGGGTGGTTCACTCCGCAGGACAGGAGCAAGTTGCTTCTGCTGAAGAAACAAGACCCAAGCTTAGACGTTCGATTGGTTTTTTCCAAGTCTTCAGCTCGTCTGAGCAAAAAGTCCCAGACCACCTACGGGGAGTGGTCAACGACAAACGGGTTCCTCTGGAGTGAAAAAGTAATTCCAAAAGAATGGCTGATTTTTTAAGACATACGGAGTGTAGTAAGTGCGGGTCTTCAGACGCTCGAGCCGAGTATGCTGATGGTTCCGCTTACTGCTTCTCCTGTACTGCATATTCTAAGAGTGACGGGGAAATAAAGGAGAAACCAAACATTTATATGGCTAACTTAATAGAGGGTAGTGTTACTGCTTTGACTAAACGCAATATCCACATGGAGACTTGCCAGAAATTCAACTACAAGGTGGGAGACTTCAACGGGAAGCCTGTTCAGATTGCTGAGTATTGGGATAAAGAAGGAAACCCAGTAGCCCAGAAGCTTAGGTTCCCTAACAAGGACTTTATGATTCTTGGGGATGCCTCCGAGATGACCTTGTTTGGACAGCATCTATTTAGGGACGGGGGTAAGATGCTTGTGATTACTGAAGGGGAGATTGATTGCCTTTCTGTATCGCAAGCTCAAGGCAACAAGTGGCCTGTAGTATCCATTCCTACTGGAGCACCATCAGCTACCAAGGCCCTGCGTAAGAACATAGATTGGGTAGAGAAGTTTGAGAAGGTCGTGTTCATGTTCGACATGGATGAAGCAGGTAAGAAAGCCTCAAAGGAGTGTGCTTCACTACTCAGTCCAGGAAAAGCTAGGATTGCTACGTTGCAGATGAAGGATGCTAATGAACTGCTTGTTGCTGGCAGGGGGCCAGAGATTATAGATGCTATTTGGGGAGCTAAAGAGTTCAGACCCGATGGTATTGTAGGGGGCAACGAGCTTTGGGATTACATAACCAAGGTTGACCTAGAAGAATCTGTATCTTACCCATACGCAGGTGTTTCTGCTATGACTCACGGCTTGCGTAAGGGCGAGTTAGTAACCATTTGTGCTGGTTCTGGCATAGGCAAGAGCCAGTTCTGTAGGGAGATTGCTCATTGGCTTCTACGCAACAACAAGACCATTGGATACATAGCCCTTGAGGAGTCAGTAAGGCGTACAGCATTGGGCATCCTTGCGATTGAGGCCAGTAAGCCGTTGCACCTAAAACCCGACAGCATAACCCAAGATGAACTGAAGACCCTGTTCAATGGTACGATTAGCCAGAAGTTCTTCACCTATGATCACTTTGGTTCCTTGGATTCGGACAACCTGCTCAACAGAGTAAGGTACATGGCTAGGGGTTGTGGTTGTGAGTACATCGTACTCGACCACTTGAGTATTGTTGTCTCTGGCATGGGTGATGGAGATGAGCGAAGGCTTATCGACAACACAATGACCAAGCTCCGTAGCCTTGTGGAAGAACTTAAGATTGGGATGATTCTTGTGTCCCATCTTAAGCGTCCAGAAGGCAGGGGGCATGAAGATGGTGCAACCACAAGCCTTTCACAGCTTCGAGGCTCGGCTGGTATTGCCCAGCTTTCAGACATAGTGATTGGCTTAGAGAGAGACCAACAAGCCGAAGGTAACGACAGGAACATAACGAGTGTCCGTATTCTCAAGAATAGGTTTACTGGAGAGACGGGGATTAGTTGTCGCCTTGAGTACAGCAAGGAAACAGGCCGTCTCAAAGAGATTGCCATACCAGATTCAGAGATAGAAGTACCAGAAGAACTGGAATAAGGAAAACAAAACACAACTTGAAAACACTTATATTTGATGTCGAATCAGACCACCTAGTAGAAAAGACCACCAAGATACATTGTCTTGTTATTACAGACATGGATACTGGTATAACCACTAGGTATAACCAACAGCCAAACGGCAACCCAGTTGAGCTAGGTATTAAGGAGCTAGAGAAGGCATACAAGATTATCGGACACAACATCATTGGGTTTGACATACTTGTGATTAAGAAGCTCTATAGCTGGTTTACACCGCCAAAGATGATAGAGGATACTTTGGTAATGACTCGGCTTATCTGGCCAGACCTAAAGGAGAATGATTTCTCTAGGTTAAACGATGGCTTCCCTAAAGAGATGATTGGTTCCCATTCCCTTAAGGCTTGGGGCATACGCATTGGCTTACACAAAGGAGACTTCAAGGAGAGTAATGACTTTGAAGTATGGACACCTGCTATGGAGGATTACTGCGTACAGGATGTAGCCGTTACCCTGCAACTCTATAGGCTTATCCAGAGTAAGAACCCATCAAAGACAAGTGTACAACTGGAACACGATTTTGCCCAGATAATGCAGAACCAAGAAGCTTATGGTTTTAAGTTTGACAATACGAAGGCCGAGGGGCTATGTGCCTTGCTTCAGAAGAAGAGGGCAGAGATTGAAGCGAATATGCAAGCCGTCTTTCCTCCAGCAGAGGAAGAAATGAAATCGAACTTGTGGGCTACCCAAGATGGTAAAGAATGGGTAACCAAGAAACAAGCAGTAGAGGCTGGCTACAAAGCAAAGGATATAGTTAAAGGTGCGAAGAAAAAGAAAATCATCCCGTTCAACGCAGGAAGTAGAGACCAGATCGCCAACCGCTTCATCGCAAAGGGCTGGAAACCGCAAGAGTTTACACCAGATGGAAAGCCCAAAGTTGACGAGCAAGTGCTTACGGCTCTTGAAAAGCTGGGATTTGCAGAGGCCAAACCCCTCCTAGAGTATTTACTTGTATCTAAACGGCTTGGACAACTAGCAGAGGGCAAAGAGGCGTGGATGAAGCTGGTTAAGCAAGACGGGCGTATGCACGGCAGAGTGATTACTAATGGTGCTGTAACGGGTCGTTGCACCCACAGAAACCCTAACATGGCTCAAGTACCCAGAGTCGGCTCTGCTTATGGTGAGGAGTGCCGTAGCCTCTTTGTAGCTACAAATGGTTTTAAGCTTATTGGTGCAGATGCCAGCGGTATTGAGTTGCGTTGCTTGGCTCACTTCATGGCTCCTTATGACGGCGGGAGCTACGCCAAGGTGCTACTTGAAGGAGATATCCACACAGCCAACCAGCAAGCCTCTGGACTACCTACTCGAAACGATGCAAAGACCTTTATCTACGCCTTCTTGTACGGAGCAGGGCCAGCTAAGATCGGTAGCATCATTAACAAAGGCGAGAGGGAAGGCCGTAAGATTATTGACCAGTTTCAAACCAAGCTCCCAGCCATTAAGAGACTTAAGGATGCAGTAGAGCTAGCGGTAAACCAGAGGGGTTACTTGATCGGTCTGGATGGCAGACACCTCCCTGTTCGCTCTGCTCACGCCTCCTTGAATGTCCTTCTTCAGTCGGCAGGGGCTTTGATTATGAAGAGGGCAACCATTAATTTAGTTAGGTTGCTGAAGGAGCAAGGCTATGAGTTTGGTAAGGACTACGGGATTGTTGCACATATCCATGATGAACTGCAGATTGAGGCTAAGTGTGGAATTGAGGAGGCAGTCGGCAGAATTGCAGTAACCTCCATAAGACAAGCTGGGCTTGATTTTAAGTTCCGATGCCCACTTGACGGGGAGTTTAAAACTGGCTTTAATTGGGCAGAGACCCATTGAGTGAAGCGAACTAATGAAACCGAACTGGCTTATCTTGCAGGTTATTTTGACGGAGAAGGTTGCATCTTTATATCAAAAAGGGGTTCAAGAGTTGTTGGTATTAAATCGTGTTATCCCAAAGTTGTTCAGCGTTTTCATTACCTTTATGGAGGCAGGTGCGATAAGGGTCTTCAAAAGAGTCATCAATTACAATGGAGGCATTTCTTTTATTTTCGGATATGCGGAGAACAAGCCGTTGCTGTTATCAGAAGCATATACCCGTTTATGCGTGAAAAGAAGGAGCAAGCTAGATTGTTTCTTAAACACAGCACCTCAAAGGATGCTTATACTAAAGCCCAATATGCTATGCAAATTAAGAGCTTGAAAAAGGTACGATACTAAAATTATGAAAAACACAAAAAACACACTACTAATAGACGGCGATTGGCTTGCCTTCTGGCATACCATTACCAATGAATACCCCTGTGATTGGGGCAACGATATGTGGACTCTCCACGGAGATGTCAAAACAGCTACGCAGACCATTACTGCGTTCCTTGTAGACCTAAAGGAAGAGCTAAAGGCTGATACAATGAAAGTAGCTCTTTCAGATAAGGAGAACTGGAGAAAGAAAATCCTACCTACCTACAAGGAAAGCAGGAAGAAGCTAAGGAAACCCCTGTTGTACCCTAAGGTTAGGGAGTGGCTGGTTTCAGAGTATGGGGCTGAGATGCAACCAACCCTAGAAGCTGACGATATTCTAGGTATTTGGGCTACAGAGCTTGAGGGCAAGGCTATTATTGTAGGCGAGGATAAAGACTTCAAACAGCTACCAGCAAGCCACTACAACCCCCACAAGGCTGAACAAGGGGTCATTGAGGTCTCTAAAGAACAAGCTGATTGGTGGCATCTATTCCAAGCCCTTACGGGTGACCAAACAGACGGCTATACTGGATTGGTCGGATGTGGCCCCAAGACCGCTGAAAAGATTCTCGGGCCTGTAGGCTCGGTAGGACTCTGGGATAAGGTAGTTAAAGCCTACGATAAAGAAGGACTACCAGAACACGAAGCCTTGGTTCAAGCTAGGGTTTCCCGTATATTGAGAACAGGTGAGTACAAGAACAATGAGGTAATACTATGGCAACCTTGAGTGTATACATAAGCGGAGCGATGACGGGGCTACCAGACTGCAACTACCCCGCCTTTCACGCTAAAGCTACTGAATTGCGAGCCAAAGGCTATGTAGTTCGCAACCCAGCAGAGAACTTTGATGGGGATACAACCCTACCAAGGTATATGTATCTAAAAGAAGATATTAAGAATCTCTTAAGCTCTGATCGTATTGTGTTTTTGGCTGGCTTTGAGAAAAGTGCTGGAGCACTCCTGGAGGCTTTGGTTGCACGGGAATGTAATATCTTGACACTAGGAGAACACGAATGAGTGATGTAGTTGTTAAAGACTCGGGTAAACGACAGAACTTTGATACTGGTTCTGTTAGGGACACCAACGAGAATAAGGGTCGGTTTGACCTGCTCCCACCCTACGCCCTGTTTATGTGGGCTAGACAGCTTGAAGAGGGGGCTAAGAAATATGATTCACGCAACTGGGAAAAAGGCCAGCCATTGAGTCGTTATGCTAATTCTGCGTTGCGTCATTTAACAAAACATCTTGCAGGAATGAGAGATGAAAGGCATGATGTAGCTTGTCTCTGGAACATTGGAGCGATGATAGAGACAAAACATAGGATTGACAAGGGGTTGTTGCCAAAGGAGTTGGATGACCTACCTACAACAGATAATGGATGGAATTAAATATGATTACAAAAGCAAAAAATAATGTTGACGAGTTTCCAAAAGTACCTAAGACATTACTAGATGCCCTCGACACTATGGTTCCAGAAAGATGTCCAGATTCTAGTGAATCTGATCGTGATATTTGGCTTTACAGCGGTCAGAGGCATCTTGTAAGGTTCTTGAAACAAAGATTTGAAGAACAAACAGAAAAGGAAGTGAGAAAATAATATGTGTGCATTTGGAGGAGGAGGAGGATTTAAAGCACCACCACCCGCTCCGCCACCCCCTGTACCTCCCCCTGCTCCCGCACCAGTTGAAATGGCTTCTGGTGTAGCCACTCCCGAACTTAAAAAGAAACAAGTTGCCTCTCGTCGTAGAGGAAGGTCATCTTTGGTTATTGACTCTAATGCTGGTGTTGAATATGGTGCTAATGTACCATCTTAAGGAGAATATAAAAAATGATTAATTATGAAGCTCTTGGTAAATATGGCGTTGAATACATAACTAATACTACTCCATCTGCAGTAGGTAAAAACTATTGTTCAATCACCATGCTTGAAGATACTACATTCACAACATTAACCGCAACAAACTGGTCTGCTGGCACTACTGCTAGTATTTATACGACATCAGCAGTTACTTATCCTAAAGGGATAACCATTTTTGGTAAATTTACTGCTATTACTCTTCTTACTGGGAAAATTCTCGCCTATAAAGCTTTTTAATGTTACAGCCTAAATGGGTTTGTATTGCATTACTTTTAGGGTTGCTAGTAACTTCTTGCTCTGATAAAACAACACAGAGCGATGAAGAATACGAAACAAAATACCCAAATGTTCCGACAATGGGCGTTACAGACCCTAATTGGGGTAAATTTTAATTTATGAACTTTTTAGGATTAGAAACAGCTTTAGGAGCCTCTAGCACTATATATCGGCCAATTATTGCGGTACAGACAGCGGGAGTTGTAAACCAATTTATAAGCCAAATTATAGTTAGCGGTGCAGGAACGGCCACATCTAACGGAACATACACAAGAGCGTCTGGCGGGACTACGACTTTTACTGGGCCGAATGGAAACACAATAGGTTTAGAAGAAACCTACGGAGGACTATTTGCTTTTCAAATTTATGATGCTGTTGTTGCGGACACTACTTATACTATTGTAATTGATTATATTACAATTGCTTCTGTAGACCTTGCGGTTGGCGTGGCTCCAGTACCGACTACAACCACCTCATTAATTTCAGCAGGTTCTCCTGGTTTAGGCTTCCCAGTTGCCATCAACATTGGAAGAGCAACTACAAATATCTGGCAGGGGGATGGAACCTATTATATTGGACATTTGAGTAATGTAGCAGTAGGACAAAAAAGAACTTTTGAAAAACAAGGTATCTTTACAACTACTAGCGATGTTTCAGTTTATAATGCTTATGGTGATCGCAGTATATATGGTGAAGCAACTTTTATTAATGGTAAACATTATATTTCTTATGTAAATTACTATGCCAATCCAGCATGGATGAGTTATAATATAGGTCATTATTTGCTTATTGGATTGTGTACTTCAGTTAAGCACGCCGATGTTGATAACAATATGACAGAAGATTTTTCTGGATTTGGGTGGGTTGCTTGTTCTGTTTGGTCTGATTCTTCCATTGGGGATGGCACAGCGGGTGCTTATGTTGTAGCTACGAACCCATCAACAGATTATAACAATTTTCCTACTACTGGCTGGACTCCAGCAAACCCAATTATAACTAGCGTACCCACCAGTATTCCTGTAGCTACTACAAACACGATAAGTGTTGTTGATACTTTTTATGCCAACCAAACAATAACTCTAAATAAAGTTAGTAGCACAGAGTATTCAACTACAGCATACCCATTTGCTATGGGAGCAATTTATTGTGAATCAACTTCAACTGATGTTAATATAAATTATAATAAAATATCGGTTATCAAAATTGGCGACCATTGGATTTATAGGTATTTCGGCTCATATGTGTGTGGCACAACTATTAATACCAACGTAGACCCTACATCCGTAGTAGAAATTACCAACGGAGAAATCCCCTCAAATGGTTGGAGTCCAGCCCTATCAATTACTGCTGTCGAGCCTCCTGCTGGTATTCCTGTGGCGAGTACGAATACAATTATAGTTGTTGATACAAGTGGTTATGGATGGGATGGCAGTTACGAAAAAGAATCATCCACAATATATAGAAATGGAGCAAATTCATATGAGGTTATTAGTTGGAATGGATCTGGATGGCGTTTATATGATGAAGATTCTTCGGCACAAGTTTTCCCAGTTCCGCCATCAACTAATATAAATTACATCGCAACTACTGGCTGGCCTGCCCAAACACTCGCCGTACCCAGCGGGATTCCTGTAGCGAGTACGAACTCGATTTCTGTTAATGGTTTTGCTTTAAGCAAGCAATCAAGCATACTTTTCTTAGGCGAAGTAGTTATTGGCTATGAAGATTGTGGCAACGATCAAACTCGTGATTATGGGAATAAGGGACGATTAGAGTTTTCTGGTGGTAGCTGGTCATATAAATATGGGCCGTTTAGTCTTTGTCTGGAAACTTGGGATTTTACGACATACACAAATCCATCCACTAATGCCAATCTTATACCCATAACTGGCTGGTCACCCAGTCGAACCATCACCGCCCCTTAATAACCATATATCATAAGGTAATTAAAACAATATGAAAACAGCATCAGCCCTATACAGCGAACTAGAACTACAACGCAACCAATTCCTAGACAGGGCTAGAGACTCTTCAGAGCTAACCATTCCTACTCTTGTACCTCGTTCTGGTCATGGGCCTTCCTCTGAATACACTACTCCGTATCAAGGAATTGGGGCTAGAGGAGTTAATAACCTTGCCAGCAAGCTATTGTTGGCCTTGCTACCGCCTAACCAGCCTTTCTTTAAATTCATCGTAGATGAGTTTAAGTTTAAGCAGTTGCAGGGAGATAAAGGGCTTAAAGCAGAGATTGAAAAAGCTTTGAGTGGTATTGAACGGGCTATTATGTCAGAGATTGAGACATCTGCTGTTCGAGTATCAGCTTATGAAGCCCTTCGCCACCTAATTGTGGCTGGTAATTGTCTTTTATACATCCCCGCTTCTGGCGGTATTAGGGTATTTCGTCTTGAGAACTATGTAGTCAAGCGTGATTCTTTTGGAAACATTCTTCACATTATTACTAGGGAACGTATTTCTCCTTCTGCCCTGCCAGAAAAAGCTAAGATGATGGTTTCCAAATTAGATTCAAATGAGCCGAATATTGATTTACTTACCTGCATCCATAGGAAAGACGATAAATGGTATGTATACCAAAGCATCAAGGACAAGATCGTTCCAGATTCAGAAGGTGAATATCCAATCGACAAGCTCCCTTGGATGCCCCTTCGCTTCATTCGTATGGACGGAGAAGATTATGGTCGTGGGTTTGTAGAGGAGTATATCGGTGACCTGCGTTCCCTTGAAGCCCTTACCGAAGCTATTGTTCAAGCCTCTTCTGCTTCTGCCAAGGTAGTCTTCTTGGTGCGTCCTAATGGAGTAACCAATAAGAAGATGTTAGCCGAGGCTCGTAATGGTGCAATCATCACGGGTGACCGACAGGATGTATCTTGCTTACAGGTAGAGAAACAAGCTGACCTTCGTATTACCCAAAGCGTAATGGAAGCTATTTCTTTGCGGTTGGGATACGCCTTTCTTCTAAATGCCTCTGCTGTTCGTAATGCAGAACGTGTAACTGCTGAAGAAATCCGTTACCTCTCCAATGAAATCGAAACAGCCCTTGGTGGTGCTTATAGTGTACTTTCCCAAGAATTTCAGCTACCGCTGGTTTCACGCATTATGGATAGGATGCAACGACAGAACAGGCTCCCTAAGATTGACAATAAGCTTATTCGGCCTGTTGTTGTTACAGGAGTAGACGCTCTGGGTCGTGCTTCTGACTTAACCAAGCTAGACTTGTTTATCCAAGGCATCGCACAGACTCTAGGGCCACAAGCTGTTCCTCAATTCGTCAACATCGAGAACTACCTTGCTCGTAGGGCTACCAGCCTTGGTATTGATACTGAAGGGCTTATTCGAGACCAAGAAGAAGTCAAAGCAGAGAATGAACAAGCCATGCAACAACAGCAGAGAATGAGCCTAGCGGAAAAGCTGGGGCCACAGGCTATTTCAAGCATGGGTCAAATCGCTAATGGAAGTGAAGGATTTAAAGCTGGACTCGCCCAAGCTATGAGCCAAGGTATGCCACAGGCTCTAAATCAGCCTCAACCTAGTCAGTAAACAACACAACAAAGGAGTAAACACACAATGCAATCAGTAAACACACCGCTAACTCAGACACCTGCTGACGCACCTAATCAGCCTATTGCTGACCCTAAAGGTGGCGGTCTTATCCAGCAGGATAACCAAACAACTACCCAAGAGGTGCGTCCTACTTGGCTTCCAGAGAAGTTTAAGTCTCCAGAAGAAATGGCTAAATCCTACTCAGAGCTAGAGAAACGCTTTGGACAGCCTAAACAGGACGCAACCAAGACAGAACAGCCCCAAGACGCAACACAACAGCCTGTATCTGGCTTTCAGAAGTACAGCGATGAATACTTCTCTAATGGCAAGCTGTCTGATGAAACATATTCTGAATTGGCTACCAAGGGTATACCTAAAGAGTATGTTGACCAGTACATGAAGGGTTTTGAAGCTACTCAAGAAGCCCAATCCCAAGCTATTATCTCTGATGTCGGGGGTGAAGAGCAGTTTAAGGCTATGAGTACTTGGGCATCTGAAGCCCTCTCTGAAACCGAACTAGAAGCCTATAATCGGGCTGTATCTAGCGGTAATAAAGATGAGGCTTCCTTTGCAGTTAAAGGCATCTATGCCCGTTATAGGGCTGGTGCTGGTGGCTTAGAGCCTCGTTTACTAGCTGGTGAGACTTCCCTCTCTGGCCCTAGTGATGTATACAGAAGCACGGCAGAAGTTGTTGAAGCCATGAAAAACCCTAAATATAAAGCTGACAAGGCATACCGAAAGGATGTTGAAGAGAAGCTTAATAGGTCTAATGTCTTCAACTAAAGGAGAAATATATGGAAAATAATAAAGCAGGTTACAAAACTACAGAGTTCTGGTTGTCCGTAGTCGCCATGATTATTGGTGCTGTATCAGCCAGCGGTCTCTTTCCCGCAGAAGGAGCTTGGCAACAGGTTCTTGGTGTAGCCACTACTGCTCTAATTGCATTAGGCTATACTGGAGCAAGGTTGTCTCTTAAGAATAAAGAGTAGTAATAGTGTGGTTAGCAATATTTCAAGCTCTTGCGTATCTAGTCCAAGCTTGGGTATCTGCTTTGACGGGGAGGGCTGTTCTTGAAGTCAAGGCTTCTGACGGCTCTCCCCCGCCTCTGTATATTCGCAGGGCTTTTAACGACAGGGTGTTCGAGTTTATCAGAAGCAAAAAAAGTAGTATTCGTTGACGAATCTGGTGGTTTTGTTCGTCTTGGGCCTAATGTTACAGGCCAAGTTTATGTGTGGAACGGGACTCATTGGGCATTGAGCCAGAATAAGATAAAGCTTCCCGAAGGATGGTATGCTGGCTCTGTAGGTGTGGATGCAAAGGAAGGGCTTGACAAAGCTCCGCAACCTAGTAAATAAACACTCAAGTTTTGGAAAAGCTTTCCTAAAGCCCCGACCCTCTGCGGAGGACAATCGCTGGAGCAAACAGATTGATCTACCAGAGCGAACAACCAAAGAATCGTTGGAGTTCGTTTTGAATCGTGTGGTTTGATCGAACTACGACATTAACAATAGAAAGATATAATAATATGGCTCTAGCTACTAATACTCTAGCCCGTCCAGGATCTAATCTTCCTGCGGGATCAGACAAAACAGAACTCTTTCTCAAAAAGTTCGCTGGCGAAGTACTGACGACTTTTGAGACCGAGGCTTTGTTTAAAGACCTCACAACGACCCGCACGATTGAGAACGGCAAATCTGCCCAATTCCCAGTTGTCGGAACGGCTGTGACCAAATATCATACCTCAGGTGACTCTGTCATTGAAGGTACGAGCTACCTCAACAATATGTCGCACGTTGAGAAGGTTATCACAATCGAAGGATTGCTGACCTCCTCTGTGTTGCTGGCAAACATCGACGAAGCGATGAACCACTTTGATGTGCGTTCCATCTATTCCTCCGAAATTGGTCGTGCCTTGGCAAAAGCCTTTGATCGGGCGATTGCACAGACGACTATTTCAGCGGCTCGTCAAGCCCACAGCTTCGGAACTAACGGCCCAGACGGAGATTCTGGAACATCCGATACTTTCGCGGCTCTTGCTAACTCAGTTGCAGTCACTAACTCTGGCACAGATGGTGCTGTGCTGGCGGGTGCGGTGCTTGCTGGACTGCGAAAGCTCGATGAACAAGATGTTCCTTCGGAAAACCGATACATCGCTGTTCGTCCTGCTCAGTACTGGCTCTTGTTGGATGCTCTCACAAAGGGCGACTTCAAGGCTCCTTATACTGGCAATTCTGGCATCTTCGAGAACGGAAGGGTCGCTATGATCGGTGGTGCAACCATCGTGAAAAGCAACAACATTCCTTCTACGGATTTGTCGGGTGATACGACGATTCCAGCACAAGGCACGGGCGGTTCACGCCGTCTCAACTTTGCGAACACGCAAGCGATTGTGTTCCATCCTGCCTCCACGGGTTGCGTCAAGCTCCTCGATGTGGCGGTTGAGAGCGAATACCAGATTGAGCGACAGGCGACCTTGATGGTTGCTAAGTACGC
>Ga0164294_10000933_pt1 | contig 27647 bp, 26 predicted proteins | sample GEODES005metaG_FD_111479 | JGI IMG/M metagenome (GOLD analysis project Ga0164294, IMG submission 111479) | Oligotrophic lake water microbial communities from Sparkling Lake, Wisconsin, USA - GEODES005 metaG | ecosystem: Environmental > Aquatic > Freshwater > Lake | place: USA: Sparkling Lake...
GGTGCGGCCGACCCCGCCGCCGCAGCCGATCGCGCGGCCTGCGCCCGCTCCGGCGCCTCCCGTGACCCCCGGCGCGCTCGGCGCCTGGGGCAGTTTCTTGAAGCCGGCCGCCCCCGCTGCGGCCGCCGCGCCGCGCACCCTGGCCGCGGTGCAGGCCGAGATCGACGGCTGCACCCGCTGCGGGCTCTGCGCCGGGCGCAGCACCATCGTCTTTGGCGTGGGCGACCCCAAGGCCAGCGTCTTCGTCATCGGCGAGGGCCCCGGGGAGCAAGAAGACCTGCGCGGCGAGCCCTTCGTCGGCCCGGCCGGCCAGATGCTCGACCGCATGCTCAGCAATGTGCTCGCGCTGCCCCGCGAGCGTGTCTACATCGCCAACATCGTCAAGTGCCGCCCGCCGAACAACCGCAACCCCGAGCCGGCGGAGATCGCGTCCTGCTTGCCCTTCCTGCACGCCCAACTGGCGGCCGTACAGCCCCGCCTCGTGCTGGTGCTGGGCTCGATCGCGTCGAAGACCCTCTTCGACAACAAGGGCATCACGTCGGTGCGCGGCCGGTGGCAGACCCTGAGTTGGCCGGGCGGAGGCAGCGCGCCCGCGATGCCCACCTTCCACCCGGCCTACCTGCTGCGCAATCCTGAAGACAAGACCCTCACCTTCGCCGACCTCAAGCTGGTTCGGCTGAAGATGGAGGAGCTCGGCCTGATCAGCGCTTGATCTTCACGTTGGCGAAGAGGTCGGCGAAGGTGCCCAGGGTGGCGCTCTTGGCCGGCGGGGCGCCGACCTTGGGGGCCGGCGGGGCCCAGTCGTCCTGGCTGGCCTGGCGCAGGCCGAGGTCGAGGCGCTGACGCTCCTTGTCGACGGCCAGCACGCGGACCTGCACCGTGTCGCCCACCTTGAGCACCTCGGAGGGGTGGCCGATGCGCTTGTCGGCGAGGTTGGACAGGTGCACGAGGCCCTCGACGCCGGGGGCGAGGCGCACGAAGGCGCCGAACTCGGCGAGGCGCTGCACGGTGCCCGGGAAGATGCCGCCCACCGCGTAGGTGGTGCCCACCGCCGTCCAGGGGTTGGCCGACTGCTCCTTCAACGACAGGTTGACCTTCTTCGAGGCGGCATCGACGCTGATCACGGTGGCGCGCACGCGGGCGCCCTGGGGCGGGGCGGCGGCCTCTTCGTCCCAGGAGATGTCGCGCTTGTACACGAGGCCGCGGACGCCGCCGATGTCGACGAAGAGGCCGAAGTCGCGGGAGCCGACCACCACGCCGTCGCGCACATCGCCCTCTTTCAAGGTGGTCCACAGCTCCTTGGCCTCGGCCTCGGCGGCCACCTCGGCGACGGCCTTGTGGGAGACGACCACGTCGCGGTCGCGCACATCGGTGACGCGGAAGGCCAGCGTGCGGCCGATGTAGCTGTCGAGGTCGGCGTCGGGGTGGCGGTCGATCTGGCTGACCGGGCAGAAGGCCCGCACGGCGCCGATGCGCACGGTGAAGCCGCCCGCGTTGCGGCTCTCGACCTTGCCATCGACGGGAATGCCGGTGTCGCGGGCCTCTTCGAGGACATCGGTGGCCGAGCTGCCGCCGATGCGCCGGGCGAGGCGCACGCCGCGCTCGCCCACCGAGAGCACGAAGGCCGAGAGGTTCTGGCCGACCGTAAAGACCTCACCGGCCTCGGCGTCGGAGATGTCGAGGATGCCTTCGGACTTGGAGCCGAGGTCGACGAAGACGCCGTCGTGGCCGACACGAACGACGATCCCCTGCACGCGCTCACCCGGCCGGAGGCGCTTGGGCATGCCGCCCGAGAGCAGGGCGGCGAAGTCATTGGCCGACAGGGCGCCCAACTCGGCCATCAGCGCGTCGCCGTCGAAGCGCGGGCCCTCGGGGACCACCGGGCGGGGAGCCGGCGCGGGGGCGGCGGCGGCGGCGACAGCCTGGGCCTCGGCCTCAGCCTCGCGCTCGCTGCGACGACGGAAGGGCGGACCGCGGCGCTCACCTTTGGGGGCAGCAGCCGGCGCCGTCGGGGCTGGGGCGGGCTCGGGGCTGCGGGCGGTGTTGGGTTCGCGGTTGGGGATGCGGCGCAAGGGTACACTCCAGGGGGCAGGCGGCCCGGCGCACCGGGCGAGGGCGAATTGGCGCGCGGGTAACCTGTCTGGTCGCCGGGCGCGTCGCGGCGGCCGCGGCGCCCGAGGAGGGGTTACCGGCGGCGGCGCCAGCGCAGGTGCGTCGGCAGGAGGAGCCGGTGGTCGATGATGTCGCGACAGAGGGCCTCGATCCGCGGCTGGCCCCCTACGCCTACACCCTGCCCGATTCCCAGATCGCGCGCTTTCCACCCGCCGAGCGCGCCGGCGGGCGGCTGCTCTGCGTCGAGGAGGGCCTCGTCGATCGACAGGTGATGGACCTCCCCGCGCTGCTGCGGGCCGGCGACCTGCTGGTGGTCAACAACACCCGCGTGCTGCCAGCACGGTTGCGGGCTCGACGGGCCAGCGGCGGCGAGGTCGAGGTCCTGCTGCTGGGTATGTCGGCGGGTCGGGAGCGGGCCTTGGTGCGGCCCTCGCGTCGCCTCAAGCCCGGAGAGCGGCTCCAAATCGGCGACTTCGCGGTGACGCTCCTCGAAAAGGAGCCCGATGGTGCCTGGTGGGTCGACCCAGGGCCCGATCCAGTCGGCCTGATGGAGCGCCATGGCGCGATGCCGCTGCCGCCCTACCTGCGCCGACCAGCCGAGGGTGCCGATCAGGAGCGCTACCAGACCGCCTTTGCCCGGGAGCGCGGAGCGGTGGCCGCGCCGACGGCGGGCCTGCACTTCAGCCCGGCCCTGCTCGCCCAGATCGCCGATCGCGGCGTCACCATCGCTGAGGTCACGCTTCATGTGGGCATCGGCACCTTCCGCAACCTCAGCGCCGCCGACCTCGATCAGGGCCAGCTCCACGCTGAGCGCTGGCAGGTGCCGGCCTCCACGGCAGCGGCGGTGGGGGCCTGCCGAGACCGCGGGGGCCGGGTGGTGGCGGTGGGCACCACGGTCACCCGCACCTTGGAGTCGGCCGCGCTGCCGGGGGGGCGGATCGCCGAAGGTGTAGGCGAGACGCGGCTCTTCATCCAGCCGGGCTACCGCTTCGCGGTGGTCGACCGCCTCTTCACCAACTTCCACCTCCCCTGCAGCTCCTTGCTGATGCTGGCCTGCGCCTTTGGCGGCCGGGAGCGGGTCCTCGGGTCCTACCGCCACGCCGTGGAGGCCGGCTACCGCTTCTTCAGCTACGGCGACGCCATGTGGCTGAGCCCGTCGGCGACCGAAGAATTCGATGCGGTCGCTCTCGCGCAAAGCAGATAGGCGCGCCGGCCATGTCGAGCCCCCTCTCCTACACCCTCCGCGCCACCGTGGGCCAGGCCCGCTCCGGCATCTTGACGACCCCCCACGGCGAGGTCCCCACGCCGGCCTTCATGCCGGTCGGCACCTACGGCACCGTCAAGGGGCTGATCCCCGAAGAGCTGCGCGACTGCGGGGCCAGCATCGTGCTCTCGAACGCCCTGCACCTTTGGGTGCGGCCCGGCGACGAGCTCATCCGCGAGTTGGGCGGCCTGCACCGCTTCATGAATTGGGATGGCCCCATCCTCACCGATTCGGGCGGCTACCAGATCTTCAGCCTCAAGGAATTCTCCACGGTCAGCGAAGAAGGCGTCAAATTCCGCGCTCCCGTCGATGGCCAGTACCGCATGCTCACGCCCGAGCGCTGCGTGCAAATCCAGGAGAACCTCGGCGTCGACCTCGCGATGGCCTTTGACGAGTGCATCGAGTGGCCGGCCGACCGCGCCCGGGTCCTGGCCAGCACCCAGCGCACCACCCGCTGGCTCAAGCGCTGCATCGCCGCGCGCACCCAGCCCGATCGCACCGCCCTGCTCGGCATCGTGCAGGGGGGCTTCTACGCCGACCTGCGCAAGGCCCACGCCGACGAGATCGTGGAGCTCGACCTCGACGCCTACGCCATCGGCGGCCTCTCGGTGGGCGAGCCCCAGGACCAGATGCTGGCGATGGTCGAGGAGACCACCCCCCACCTGCCCGCCACCAAGGTCCGCTACCTGATGGGCGTGGGCTACCCCGTTGACATCGCCGAAGCGGTGAGCAGGGGTATCGACCTGTTTGACTGCGTGATCCCCACCCGAAGCGGGCGCTTCGGGCAGGTCTTCACCCACGAGGGCCGCCTCACCATCAAGCATGCTCGGTATCGAGAGGACTCGCGTCCCCTGGACCCCGAGTGCCCGTGTTACACCTGCCGGTCTTTCAGCCGGGCCTACCTCCGGCACCTTTTTCAAGCGAACGAGATCCTCGCCCCCCGCCTGCTCTCCCTGCACAACATCGCCTTCTACCAGCGCTTGATGGCCCGCCTCCGCGCCGCCATCGAGCAAGGCCCAGACGCCCTCACCGAGGTGCGCGCCCTGGCCTTGCGCTGGTCGGCGGCGATTCCAGAGTAGCCTCGGGCGGGGTTGGAGCCCCCCATGGAAACCACCACCGCACAGACCGCTCCCGCCGTTGGCGCGGGCGCCGAGGCCGCGCCTGCGGGCGGCGGCCTCAGCCAGCTGATGATGTTCCCCGTCCTGCTGGTCATCTTCTACTTCCTGCTCATCCGGCCCCAGCGCCAGGAGCAGAAAGCCCAAGAAGCGATGATCGCCGCCCTGCAGAAGGGCGACCGGGTGGTGACCATCAGCGGCCTGCATGGGGTCGTCGACGAGGTCCGCGCCACCGAGGTGGTCCTCGAAGCGGCGCCGGGCGTCAAGCTCACCATCGACAAGGTCGCCGTGAAGCGCCGCATCGTCGCGGAGGGTTGAGCTGATGCCTGGGAGCTGGTGGACCCGCCTGATCTTTACGGTGCTGAGCGCCCTTTGGGGCACCTGGATGGTCATCCCGATGTTCACCGGGGAGACCAGCGCCGAGCGCAACGAGCGCATCGCCGCCCAGTCCAACGACGGGGTGGCGGCGCCCACCGAGGAGGCGCCCTGGTATGAGGCCTGGCTGCCGACCTCGCGCATGGTGCTGGGCCTCGATCTCCAAGGCGGCATCGAGCTGACCCTGCAGGTCGACGTCGATGAGGCTGTGCTCAGCGTGGTGCAGCGCGACGTTCGCCCCTTGCTCGCCCAGGCCCAGAAAGACGGCGTGGCGGTGGAAGAGGTCGAGCGCGCCCGCGGCGAGGCCGCCCTGCACGTCCGCATGAAGGATGGCAGCGAGGTGGGTCCGCTGCTCGAGCTGATGAAGAAGGGCTACGGCAACTACACCTACGCCAACACCGTCGACAAGGGCGGCCTCACCTGGCATGTGTTCACCCTGAACGAAGACCAGGCCGAGTATGTGCGCCGCAACGCCGTCGAGCAGGCGCTCACCACCCTGCGAAACCGCATCGACGAGACCGGCGTGAAGGAGCCCTCGATCACCCAGAAGGGCATGGACCAGATCAATGTCCAGCTCCCGGGCATCGACAACATCGAGCAGGCCACGCAGGCGGTCGGCAAGGCCGCCGTGCTCGAGTTCATGCTGGTGAACGACGAGAAGCAGAAGGAGTCGGGGCTGGTTCGCCTGATGTTGGAGATGCAGAGCACGGCTCCCCCCGAGGCCCTGGCCACCGACGAGGCGCTCAACAACTGGATGTACGACAACGGTCACCTCGCCAAGGGCGACCGGCTGATGTTCGAGTACGTCGACGGCGCCGATCGCAAGAAGGCGCGCAACTGGGACAGCGGGTACTACATCGTCCACGACGAGGTGCTGCTCACCGGTGATGACGTCAACAGCGCGCGGGTGGAGTGGGACAGCTACGGCAAGCCCTACGTCTCCCTGGAGTTCAAGGCGCCGGGCGCCCGCATCTTCTGCGAGCTGACCGAGCAGAACACCAAGAAGGCCTTCGCCATTGTCCTCGACAAAGAGGTGCAGTCGGCCCCGGTCATCAACGAGGCCATCTGCGGCGGCCGCGCCCAGATCAGCATGGGCACCCAGGACGTCGCCCAGGCCCAGGCCGACGCCGCCCTGCTCTCGCTGGTGCTGAAGACGGGCGCCCTGCCCGCGCCGGTGACGGTGGGTGAGGTTCGGCAGGTGGGCTCCCAACTCGGCGAAGACGCCATCGCCGCCGGCATCAAGGCCTCCCTGGTGGGCGGCGGCATTGTCGTCGCCTTCATGGTGCTGTACTACCGGGCCTCGGGCATGATGGCCTGCATCGCGCTTTCGCTCAACATGTTGCTGGTCATGGCGATGATGACCGCGGCGGGGGCCACGCTCACGCTGCCCGGCATCACCGGCATGGCGCTCACCATCGGCATGGCGGTCGACTGCAACATCATCATCTTCGAGCGCATTCGCGAAGAGCTGCGGCTGGGTAAGAGCGCCAAGTCGGCCACCGAGGCTGGCTTCGACAAGGCGCTGTGGGCCATCCTCGACGGCAACATCACCACCTTCATCGCGGGCGTGGTGCTCTACAGCTACGGCTCTGGCCCCATCAAGGGCTTCGCGGTCACGCTGATGATCGGCATCGTCACCACGCTGTTCACGGGCGTCATGGTCAGTCAGGTCCTGATGGACTGGCTGGTTCGCAAGACCTCCGCGCGCCTGTCCATCTGAGGCTGGGAAACACACCATGCTCGAATTTCTCAAGCCCGGGTCGTCGATCGACTTCATCGGCAAGCGCCGGCTCTTTGCGGCCCTCTCCGCCCTGACCGTACTGATCAGCCTGGCGCTCTTCGTCTTTGTCGGGCCCAAGTGGGGCATCGACTTCACCGGCGGCACCGAGGTGAAGCTCCGCTTCACCGAAGATGTCGAGGTGGGCGAGATCCGCGGCGCCCTGGAGACCCTGGGGGTCTCGGGCGACTCGGTGCAGGCGGTGGGCGGGGATGAGCACCACGACTTCGTCGTGCGCATCCAGGACCCCGCCTTTGGCACGGCCCAGCTCGAGGCCGACGCCAAGGAGGCCTTGGGCAAGGCCTTCGGCCCCACCTGGATCAAGGAGTCCCGCTTCGACGCCGAGTTGGGCGCGCGCCTCACGGTGGTCTACAACGGCGAGCCGGTGCAGCCCCAGGCGGTGGAGGCGGCGCTCGCTACGCTCGGCGGCGCAGCGGTGCAGACCGCCCCCGACGACAACACGCTGTACATCAAGCTCCCCGGCCTGGCCAACGAGATCCAGAAGGTCATCAGCGGCTCGCTGCAGGGCAAGGATTTTACGGTCGTTCAGGTCGACTCGGTCGGCCCCAAGGTGGGCGGTGACCTGCGCAAGCAGGGCATCATCTCGATCTTCGCCACCCTGGGCCTGATCCTCATCTACGTCGCCTTCCGCTTCGACCTCGCCTACGCGCCGGGGGCCGTGCTCTGCCTCTTTCACGACGTGATGATCACGGTGGGGATCTTCATCCTCATCGGCAAGGAGTTCAACGTCTCGATGATCGGCGCGCTGCTCACGATCATCGGCTACTCGCTCAACGACACCATCGTCATCTACGACCGCATCCGCGAGAACCAGCGCAAGTACCGGCGCCGTGACACGGCCACGCTGATCAACACCTCGATCAACGAGACCCTCGGTCGCACCCTGGCCACCTCGGGCACCACCCTGGTCGCCATCCTGGCCTTCCTCTTCATGGGTGGGCCGGTCATCGAGGACTTCGCCCTGGCCATCACGCTCGGCATCGCCTTCGGCAGCTACTCCACCATCTATGTGGCGAGCCCCTCCATCCTCGTCTTCGAAGACCTCAAGCCCTGGCTGTCCAAGGTCTTTTTGCCGCTGGCCCCCAAGGTGGCCCCGACCCCGGAGGGCGGCGGCACCTCGGAGGACAAGAGCTGATGCAGTACGACGAGCTGATCGAGCGGCTCTCCAACCTGCGGGGCAGTGATCCCGGCACCGCCAAGGAGATCGTCGACGCCATCTTTGAGGAGATGGCGCGGACCTTGGAGCAGGGTGGGCGGGTTGAGATTCGCAACTTCGGCTCGTGGAGCGTGCGCGATCACAAGGGCTTCTCCGGTCTTCACCCCAAGACCGGCCTGCCGTTGGTGGTCACGCCGCGCAAGCGGCCCTTCTTCAAGGCGGGTACGGCGATGCACATCCTCTTGAACCCCGAGTCTCGGTGATGCGCGCCCGGTGGGTGGCGCTGGGCGTCGCAGCCTTGGCCGCGCCCGCCTGGGCCGGCAGCAGCGGGGCGGCGGTCTACATCAACGGCGTGCGGGCCGAGGCCCTGCGCGATGTTCAGCTCAAGGGGGTCAACGTCCGCGTCGATGCCCAGGGCAATGTCTGGATCGACGCCCCCCAGTACGCCGTGGAGGTCGACGGTCGCGCCGCCGGCGCGTCGGTGGCGCCGGTGGCGGTGGAGTCCGGTCTCTACTGGCTCGTCATCGAAGACAACGGCTCGGTGGGCCACAGCGTGCAGGTCGCCATCAACGGCGCCCTGGTGCGCACGGTGGTCTCGGGCGCCGGGGTCAAGGTGCTCGACCTGGGGCCCTTCCTCAAGCACGGCGCCAACACGGTGCTGGTGCAGGCGGCGGCGGTCTCGGGGGCCGGCGGTGGCGCCCTCAACCTGCATGTGGGCGTGGGACAGATGCGCGGCGGAGCCCTGGTGGTCGATCGCACGGTGGGGAGCTTCTTTCGCCGGGTCGACAACGCGGGGACGCCGGACAGCCGCAGCTTTCAGCTCGACATCCCTTGAACGGCGGAGCGCGCGATGAACAGCCCTGACGCTGCGGCCCCTGGGCTGCCTCGCACCTTCATCCTCGACACCAACGTCCTGCTCTACGATCCCACGGCGCTCAACAACTTCCGCGAGCACGACGTCGTGATCCCGATCACGGTCATCGAAGAGATCGACAAGTTCAAGAAGGATCTCAACGAGACCGGCCGCAACGCGCGCATGGTCTCGCGCCAGCTCGACGCCCTCCGGTCGGCCGGCAGCCTGTCGGTGGGCGTCCCCCTGGCCCATGGCGGCACGCTGCGGGTGGAGATGCCCAGCGAGGGCGTCGACCTGCCCTATGGCTTCGGGCCCAATTCCAACGACAACCTCATCCTGGCCACCGTGCTCAGCGTGGCCCGCCGCGACGCCAACCGTCGGGTGAGCCTGATCACCCGCGACACCAACATGCGCATCAAGGCCGACGCGCTGGGCTTTCAGGCCGAGGACTACGAGCACGGCCACATCGACGTCGACGAGCGCTACAGCGGCGTCGTAGAGCAGGTGGTGCCGGCCGCTCGCATCGTCGAGCTGTACGGCCGCGGCAGCCTGCCCCTCTCCGCCGAGGAGGCCGCCGCCCAGGGCCTGCATCCCAACCAGTTCCTGACCCTGCGCGCCGAAGAGAGCGCCACCCAGACGGCCCTGGCCCGCTACGAGCCGCGCCTCGGGCGCCTGCGGGTGGTCGGGCGGTCGAAGGAGGCCGTCTGGGGCCTGCTCCCGCGCAACCGCGAGCAGATCTTCGCCCTCGACCTGCTGCTCGACGATGAGATCTCCCTCGTCACCTTGGATGGCATGGCCGGCACCGGAAAGACCCTGCTGGCCATCGCCTGCGGCCTCAAGCTGGTCGCCGATGAGAAGCGCTTCCGGCGCCTCGTGGTCAGCCGGCCCATCTTCCCGCTCGGGCGCGACCTCGGCTTTCTGCCCGGCGACATCTCGGCAAAGCTCAACCCCTGGATGAAGCCCATCTTCGACAACCTGGAGCTGCTCATGGGCGGCCAGGAGGGCGAGGAGCAGGCCCGGCGCAAGGGCAGCCACAGCCAGGGGCCGCTCTACCAGACCCTGCTGGATCAGGGCCTCGTCGAGGTGGAGCCGCTCACCTACATCCGCGGCCGCTCGATGCCGCGTCAGTACATGATCATCGATGAGGCCCAGAACCTCACCCCCCACGAGCTGAAGACCGTGGTGACCCGCGCCGGCGAGGGCACCAAGGTGGTGCTCACCGGCGATCCGCAGCAGATCGACAACCCCTATGTGGACGCCACCAGCAACGGCCTCAGCCATGTCATCGAGCGGATGAAGGGCAGCCCGATTGCCGGCCACGTGACCCTGCGCAAGGGTGAGCGCTCCGAGCTGGCCGAGCTCGCCGCCAAGGCTCTGTAAGCGATGTCCCGCCCCCGCCATGAGGTCGAGCTCGACCAGCTCGAAGGCCGCAACGTGGTCTTCGAGGCCTTCAGCCGCGGCCGCCGCAAGGTGCGTCGCCTCTGGCTCGACGCCCGCGCCAAGCCCGAAGACAAGGTCAGCGCCATTCAGGAGATGGCCGCCCGCCAGGGCCTCTCCATCAAGGCCGTCGCCCGCGAGGAGCTCGACCGCGTCAGCCTCACCGGGGTGCACAACGGCATCATCGCCTGGGCCGAGCCCCTGCCCGAGCTGACGGTGAACGGCCTGCTCGATCAGCTCTTCGCCCAGGGCAAAGACCCCTTCCTCGTGCTGATCGACGAGGTGCAGTACGAGCAGAACCTCGGCGCCATCCTGCGCAGCGCCCTGGGCGCCCAGGTCGACGGCGTCATCATCCCCACCCAGCGCGGCAAGGGCCTCACCCCGGTGGTGCAGCGCGTGGCGATGGGGGCGGCCGAGGTGGTGCCGGTGGTGCGCGAGGGCATCCTCTCGGCCCTGGCCACCCTGCGTCGGGCTGGAATTCCGGTGGTCGGCGCCGACATGGACGGCAAGGCCTACTGGAACGTGCCGATGGCCGGCTCCTGCGCCCTGGTGCTGGGCGGCGAAGACAAGGGGCTCACCCCAACCGTCCGCTCTCGCTGCGACCACATCGCCAGCATCCCCCTCGACGGGCGGATCCAGTCGCTTAACGTCAGCGTCACGGCGGGGGTCCTCTTCTTTGAGCGGGTCCGCCAGCAGGCCCTCGCCGCCGCCCCAGCCCCCTGATCGGGAGGTCCTGCTTTGGGTCCTGAGTATGTGCTGCCCGGCGTGGGCATCGTCGCCGCCCTGGTGGTCCTGCACGAAGGCGGGCACTTTCTTGCCGCCAAGCTCTGCGGCATCGACGTGCCGATCTTCTCCATCGGCTTCGGCCGCCGCCTGATCGGCATCCAGATCGGCGGCACCGACTACCGCATCTCGGCCATCCCCTTTGGCGGCTACGTCGGCTGGGGGGCCGGCGGCACCTATGGCTGGCTCGACGCCGAAGAAGACGAGGCCGACGATCCGGCCGGCGGCGTGGTGCGCAAGGGCAGGGGCTTCGCCCACCGGCCCGCCTGGCAGCGCTTCTTCGTGCTGGCGGCGGGCCCCCTGGCCAACCTCGTCCTGCCCTTCGCGGTGTTCACGCTGCTCTACATGGCCGGAAAGCCGCAGCCAGCCTCGCAGATCGGCTCGGTCGACGCCGGGTCCCCCGCGATGGTCGCCGGCGTCGCGCCGGGTGACCGCGTGGTGGCCGCCGACGGCACGCCGGTCGCCACCTGGCTGGAGCTGGAGGCCCAGATCGCCACCTGGAGCCCCGGCCCCCACCGCCTGACGGTGGAGCGCGGCGGCATCGCCCAGGAGCTGTCGTTGACCGTGCCGGCCGGCGAGGCCAGCACCGGCTCCTGGAGCCTGGGGCTCGACTTCTACCGCCCCTCCAGCGAGGTCGGCGTGGACGATCCCGCCTCCTCGGCCGGGCGGGCCGGCATCGTCTCCGGTGAGCGCATCGTCGAGATCAACGGCGAGGAGGTCGACGACTGGGTCGAGCTGGAGGCCGCGCTGGCCCAGGCCGCCGGCCCGGTCGAGGTGGAGGTTGAGGGCAAAGAAGGCGGCCGCACCCTCACCCTGGCGCCCCCCGATCCGGCCCGCACGCTGCCCGTCCCGATGCCACAGGCCAGCGTGGCGCAGCGCTGGGGCCTGCTCCCGGCGACCCTCTTCGTCGATGCCGTCTCCACCTCGCTCGCCGAAGATCCCGGCCTGCTCGGCGGCTGCACCCCGCCCGCCGCGGTGGAGGCCCCGCCCTCCCCGGCCCAGAAGGCCGGCGTGCTGCCGGGCGACCGCATCGCCTCGGTCGACGGCCGCGTGGTCATGACCTGGTCCGACGTGCTCGACGCCGTGCGCGACACCATGGAAGGGGAGGGGGCCAGCGCCACCTCCCGGCCGATCGACGTGGTGCTGGTGCGCGGCGGCCAGCCGGTGACCGTTCAGCTCCTGCCCGAGGTCATCCAGGACACCGACGCGATGGGCCGCTACTTCCACCGCCCGGTGCTCGGCATCGTGCGGCTCGGGGCCAACGTCGAAGGCGAGCCCACCCGCGTCCGCTACGGCCTCGTCGAGGCCTTCGAGATGGGGTCCACCGAGGCGCTCGGCATCATGCGCCTCACCGTCGAGCAGATGGGCAAACTCGTCTCCGGCGGCGCCGACGTCTCCCGCTCGGTGGGCGGGCCGGTGGAGATGGTGCGGCAGGCCAAGGCCGCCGCGGAGCGCGGCATCTTCGAGGCCGCCCAGCTCGCCGCGATGCTCTCGATCTCGCTCGGCCTCGCCAACCTGATCATCCCGATCCCCATCCTCGACGGCGGGCAGATCCTCTTCTTGCTCATCGAAGTGGTCCGCGGCCGGCCCTTGGCGCCCGCCACCCAGGAGCGCGTGCTGCAGATCGGCGTGATGATGGTGGCGGTGCTGATGCTCTGCGTGCTGGCCCTCGATCTCAGCAAGTGCGCGGCCGCATGAGCCGCTGGGCGCTGGCCATCGACACCGCTGGGCCGGTGGCCGGCTTCGCCCTGGCGCGGGAGGGGCAGCCCACGGTCGCCTGGCAAGGCCCCGCCGAGCGCGGCTCCGACAGCGCCTTGGCGCCGCGCGTCGCCGCCCTGCTCGCCGAGATCCCCAATGGCGCGCCCGGCGTGGTGCTGGTGGTCAACGGTCCCGGCACCTTCACGGGCCTGCGGGTGGGCGTGGCGCTCGGCCTCGGCGTCGCCGTCGCGCGGCGCTGCCCTGTGATGACGGTGGGATCGCTCTTTGCGCGGGCGCTGGGCCAGACAGCTCCCCGGGTGCTGGCCCTGCTCGATGCCCGCAAGGGGCGCGCCTACGCCCAACAATTCGACGCCAGCGGCGCGCTGCCAGTCGCCCTCACCGATGCGGTCGACCTTCACCCGAGCGGGCTCGACCTGGAGCCGGGCTTCGTGGCGGTGGGGCAGGGGGCCCTGGCCTTCGCCGACTGGGTGGCGCAGGCCGGCGGATCGGTGGCTCCCCGCGCCGAGGCCCTGGCGATCGAGCGCCTCGCCGAGCTGGCCCTCGCCGGCGCCTTCCCGGCCTCCACCGCCGAGGCGGTCGGCCTCGCCTACCTGCGGGAGCCCGACATCACCCTGCCCCGGCCGCCGACGGGATAGGGGGGCCGCCCCTCTGCGGGCCCGGGAGCATCATGGCGGAAGGTAAATTGCCGGCGACCCCCAATGTGCAGCGCGGCGAGCTGCGTGTCGCCGTCGTCGGCGCCAGCGGCGCAGTCGGCGCCGATCTGATCAAGGCCCTGCCCAAGACCGGCCTGCCCATCTCCGAGCTTCGCCTGATGGCCAGCCGTGGCACCCGGGTGACCTCGGTGGAGGTCGAAGGCAAGAGCCAGGCCCTGCATGTGCTGCCCGCCGATGTCTCCGAGAGCCCGCTCTTCGAGAACATCGATCTGGTCTTCTTTTGCACCCCGCCCGAGGTCACGCGCAAGCACGCCGGGGCGATCGCCGCGCGGGGCCCGCTGGTGATCGATGTCGGCGGCGCCCTCGCCGATCGTGCGCCCCTCGCCTGTCCGACGGCCGAGGTCTTCCCGGCCGACGCCATCGCCGACGGGCGCCTCGTCAGCACCCCGTCGGCGCCGGCCGCGCTGATCGCCACGGTGCTGGCCCCCCTGATGAGCCACGGCCTGCTCGCCTGCCGGGGCGACGTCTTCCTCAGCGCGGGCGTGGCCGGGCGGGCCGGCGTTGACGAGCTGTCCCAGCAGGTCCTGGCCCTCTTCAACGGCGGCGAGCCGCCCCGCAAGGTCTTCCCCGCCGGGCTCGCCTTCGATCTGATGGGTCAGGTCGGTGAGAGCCGCGCCGGGGGCTGGACCAGCGTCGAGCTGCGCCTGCGCGAAGAGCTGTCGACCCTGCTGGAGGTCCCCCAGATCACCTTTGGCCTCAGCGCCGTGCTCACGCCCCTCTTCGCCGGGGTGGCCGCCAGCCTGCACCTGCGCTTCGATCCCAACCCCAACCTCGAAGAGCTCAAGCTCGCCTACGAGGGCTCCACCCACGTCAAGTTGGGCGATCCGGTGCCCAGCCCGCGCCGCCTCGTCGGGCGGGGCGGGGCCTATGTCGGCCGGTTGCGCGAAGATCCGCAGGGCGACGGCATCTACCTCTGGGCAGCTGCCGACAACCTGCGCTTCGGCGCCGCCGGCGTGGCCTCGCTCACCGCCTACATGGCATGGCAGGCGGGGCTCCTGTGACAGGCTGTCAGTCGGCCTCGCGGCGCGCGCTGCGCCTCCAGCCGCTCTTGGATGGATCAACCCTTGCATAGTCGGGCGTCATGACCCTCCTGCCCCTGCTCTTCGCCGCCGCCCAGGCCGAGCCCCGGCACGCTGCCACGCTGGCCATCGCCGGCGAGGTGGCCGATCTCGCCGTCAGCGCCGATGGGCGCTGGATCGCCGCCCGCGTGGCCGGCGACAAGGTGGCGATGACCGACACCTACACCTGGGACGCCGTGGAGCGGGTGGCTTGCGAGGGCGGGGCCGCCGGGCCCAGCTCCCGGAGCGGCGGGCTGGCCTTCACCGCTGACAGCGACCTCTACGTGGGCTGCGCCGACGGCACCGTCGCCATCCTGCGCTGGGGCAGCGGCGGCTGGGAAGACAGCGGCGAGATCGTCGACTTCGCGCTGGGCGCTGTGCGCGGCCTCGTGGTGGTGGGCGACCAGCTCCTCGCCGTGGTTGACCCCGACGCCGGCGAGGGCAACCCCCTGGCGATGGTCTACGGCATCACCGATGGCACCCTCGTCAGCGACGCTGGCACCGTCGTGGGGCAGAGCGGCTTCGCCGACATCGAGGCCACCAGCGCCGTCGGCGTGGTCGCCCAGGGGGGCGACAAGATCGCCAAGATCGACGCCGCCACCGGCAGCGTGTCAACCTCCTCCCAAAGCGTGGGCGGCGCCGCCATTGACGATCTGCTCTACCTGAGCGGCAACACCTTCCTCGCGGCCGGCGGAGGCTCCGGCCTGCTGCGCTACAGCGCCGGCGACGGCGAGATCACCACCGCCGCCAACCTCACGGCGCTCGGCCTCAGCCCAGGCGACAGCGACGTCACCTCGCTCGGCCTGCTCGGCGATGAGCTCGTGCTGGCCGACACCTACGAGCAGCGCCTCGCCGCCTTTCCCATCACGGTGGAGTCGGGCACGGTCTCCACCACCGAGTCCTGGACGCTGGACTACCCCGACGCCAGCGGCGCCGCCGAGGTGGTCGAGATGGCCACGATCCCCGGCTACCTGCTCGCCGGCGTGCGCAGCGCGTCGGACCAGGCCGGCCTTTGGGTGCTGACCGAGCGGCCTTGGGTGGTCACGCTGCCGGCCGTGCCCTCCCTCGCCGTGCAGGGAGACACCGTCCAGATCAGCTTCACCGCCGACATGGCGGGCGACTGGAGCCTGCGGCGCGGCGCCACCTCCAACACCGATGGCGCCGAGCTCGGCAGCGGAACGATGGAGGCCGGCGAGACCATCGACACCGAGATCACCATCGGCGCCGGCTTCGGCGAGGGCGGCAACCTCGTGCGGGTGGTGGTCGACAGCAACGGCAAGGTCGGCCACGACTCGGTCTCCATCGTGATCGACAACCCGCCCGAGCGACCCAGCTTCGACGTGGACTTCGCCGACAGCGCGCTGCGGGTGAAGGTCAACACGTCCAGCATGGCCGACGTGGCAACCGTGGTGCTCTTTGTCACCACCGTCCCCTTTGAGGCCAACGACTACGCCGACTGCGCCGACGCCACCGAGGCCACCAACTGGTGTGGCCCCGCGCCGGTCGATGTCCCCGGGGTCACGGCGCCGATCACGCTCACCGTCGAGGCCGACAAAAACCTCGTGCACCGCGTGGAAGGCCTCACCAACAATGTCAAGTATTACGTCGCTGTGCGCGCGATCGACGCCGGCGGCCAGGAGGGTGCGATGAGCAAGGTGAAGGTTGGGACCCCCCGCGAGACCTACAGCGTCTCCGAGCTGGTCGGCGAAGACGGCGGCTTCTGCGGCACCCCCGCGCCCCTCTCGGCCCTGCTGGCCGGGGCCGGCGCGCTGCTCGTCGCCAGCCGCCGCCGCCGGGCCCTGCTGCCCCTGGTCGCCCTGGGCGCCGGCCTGATGCTCCCTTCCACGGAGGCCCAGGCCGCCGACGGCGCCATGCAGATCCGCCTCGGCCGCCTCGACCTCGCCGATGAGGTAATGGACGCCACCCTGGGCGAGGCCAACAAGAAGGTGCTCTGGCTCGAGTTCGCCCCCAAGGTGCCCGAGGTCGGCAAGTACCTGGAGCCCACCCTGGGCCTCGGCCTCTACCGCAACCACGGCTTTCAGTTCGACTCCGAGTTCAAGCCCTCCTTTGAGCCCGACAAGGTCGGCTGCTTTCCGTTCACGGCCGGCGTGACCGGGCGCCTCGACGTGCTGCACAACCAGCCGATCGTGCCGGTGGTCGGCGTGGGCGCCGACTACTGGTTCTTCAACGAGCGCTGGTCGAGCGAGGTCGGCGGCAACCTCAACCAGAGCGTGAGCGGCGGAAAGTACGGCTGGCACTACCTGATCGGCGGCCAGATCCTCCTCGACGTCCTCGATCCCGACCGGGCCAGCGTGCTGGAGGCCCGCTCGGGCATCCGCAACAGCTACCTCGCCATCGAGTACCGTCAGCAGACGATCGGCGAGGCCCAGGCCGAAGAAGAGGGCGGCGGCTTCATCTTCAGCGGTGACGCCGTCACGGTCGGGCTCAAGTTCGACTACTAGGGTGGAGCGGCGCGGCTACCGGCTCGACCTCGCCTGGCGCGGCGAGCGCTTCCTCGGCTGGCAGGTCCAGCCCCAGGGCCCCACGGTGCAGTCGGTCCTGGAGGGCGCGCTCACGAAGATCTTTGGCGGGGAGCCCATCCGGGCCCGGGCCAGCGGCCGCACCGACTCCGGCGTCCACGCCGCCCACCAGGTGGTCGGTATCGACGCCCTCGCCCCGCGCGCGCCTGAGGCCCTCCTGCGGGGCCTCAACGCCCTGCTGCCCGACGACATCGCGGTGCTGCGGGTGACCGAGGCCCCCGTCGGCTTCGACCCCCGCCACTGGGCGAGGCGCAAGCACTACCGCTACCGGCTCCTCCGGCGGGCCGCCCGCTGCCCCTTTCGCGCCGGGCAGACCTGGCACCTGCACGGCCCCCTCGACCTCGACGCCATGCAGCAGGCCGCCGCCTCCTTCGCCGGCCGCCACGACTGGAGCGCCTTTCGTGCCGCCGGCTGCTCGGCCGCCCACGCCCTGCGAACGGTGGAGTCAGTCGCGGTGCAGGCCGTCGAGGATGAAGTGTTCATCGACGTCTTCGGCAATGGGTTCCTCCGCCATCAGGTGCGCATCATGGCCGGCACCCTCGTGGAGGTGGGCCAGGGGAGCCGGCCCGTCGCCTCGATCCCGGCGCTGCTGGCCCAGGGCGATCGCACCGCCGCCGGCCGCACCGCCCCCGCCGCCGGCCTGTGGCTGATGGCCGTGGAGCTTGGCGAGCGACCCCATGGCGACGGCGCGGTCGACGACGAATAGGGGCCCCAACGGCGGAGAGGCGCCCGTACAAAGGCGCCTCTCCCAAAGACCGCGGGGACATCGCCCCCGTGGCCTAGTAGTCCTCTTCGCCCTGCTCTTCGCCGATGTCTTCGTCTTCATCGAAGGCGTCTTCGTCTTCGTCGAGGTCGATGTCCTCTTCGGCGTCCGAGTCGAGATCTCCCGGCGCGGCCTCACGGGTCGCAGGGCGCCCGGTCTTGTAGCGGGACATCACGGCGACGCGGGGATCCGGCGCGGGGTTCTCCTTCTGATCGGCGCCGCACTTGGGGCAGAGCGCCTCGGGGCGGTTGAGGTCGTAGAACTTGCACCCGCAGCTGAAACATGTGTAGCGCCGACCGAGGCGCGCCTTGTCCTGCATGAGAGGATCCTGTGAAGGGGAGGGCGGTCCGCCTAGCCTTCTCTGCCCCTTCCTTCAAGGCGCCGCGTGAAGGGAGCCGCGGCCTGGGAGCCCGTGATCCGCCGCGCTGGCGCGGCTTGACACAGGGGGGCGGGCCGACTAATCGGGGCCGTCCTGCATAGCCGGGCGCTGCACCACGGCGACCCCCCCCTGAGGGCGCGAAGTGCGCGAGTCCGGCGTCGGGTGTTTCTTCCCACTCTTCCATGCATACGATGCTGCCCTGGTGAGCGCATGAGCACGACAATTGCAAAGGCCGCCGATGTCCAGCACGGCTGGTTCGTCATCGACGCGACGGATCAGACGCTGGGCCGGTTGGCCACCCGGATCGCGACGGTGCTGCGCGGCCGTCACAAGCCCCAGTTCACCTCTCACGTTGATTGCGGTGACTTTGTCATCGTGACCAATGTTGAGAAGGTCAAGCTGACCGGAAACAAGGTCACCCAGAAGTTCTACTTCTCCTACAGCGGCCACCCTGGTGGGATGCGGCGCCAGAGCGCTGGCGAGCTGCTCAACACCCACCCCGACCGGGTGCTGGAGCAGGCCGTGCGCGGCATGCTGCCCAAGAACCGGCTTTCCCGCCAGGTCATCAAGAAGCTGAAGATCTACAGCGGCCCCAATCACCCGCATGTGGCTCAGCAGCCCCAGCCCTTCCCGGCCTTCGTCTGAGCCAAGAGGAATCGCGCACATGTCCCTGACCCAGTACTACGCGACCGGTCGCCGCAAGACCTCGGTTGCCCGCGTCTTCCTCCGCCCTGGCAATGGCACCATCACGGTGAACCAGCGCGGCTTTGACGTCTACTTCGAGCGTGAGAGCAGCAAGCTGGTCATCCGCCAGCCCCTCGATCTCACCGGCACCAACGGCACCTTCGACATCATCGTGAATGTCGATGGTGGCGGCAAGGCGGGCCAGGCGGGCGCCATCCGCCTCGGCATCAGCCGCGCGCTGTGCGACGTCAACCCCGGCTACCGGGGCGTGCTCAAGCAGAACGGCCTGCTCACCCGTGACTCCCGCTCGGTCGAGCGTAAGAAGTACGGTCAGCCCGGCGCCCGCAAGCGCTTCCAGTTCAGCAAGCGCTAGTCGGCAGGGGGCGGTCCAAACGGGCCGCCCCTTCGCTTTTGGGGCCCTGCGATGCGCGCCGTCGCCCTGGTTCCTGCCCGCCTCGGCTCCAGCCGCCTGCCCGGCAAGGTGCTGGCCGACCTCGCCGGCCGCCCGATGGTGGTGCGGGTGTTGGAGCGCCTGCGCGGCTGCAGGGAGATCGCCGAGATCGCCGTCGCCACCGATGATCGCGCGGTGGCCGAGGCCGTCCGCGCCGCGGGATTTCTGGCCACCCTGACCCGGGCCGACCACCCGAGCGGCACCGACCGCATCGCCGAGGTCGCCCTGGCGATGCAGGCGGAGATCATCGTCAATGTGCAGGGCGACGAGCCCTTCGTCGATCCGGCCCTGGTGGATGCCCTCGTGGTCGCCGTGCGCCAGGGCGCGGTGATCGCCACCGCCTGCGCCCCCTTCGAGGGCGATCCGGCCGAGCCGTCTCGCGTGAAGGTGGTGCGCAGCGCAAAGGGCCAGGCCCTGTACTTTTCCCGGGCGCCGATCCCCGCGGGCGGCCCCTACTACCAGCACATCGGCCTCTATGCCTTTCGCCGCGCGACCCTGCTTCAGGTCACGGCCCTGCCGCCGAGCCCCTTGGAGCAGAGCGAGCGGCTGGAGCAGCTCCGCTGGCTGGAGGCTGGCCTCCCGATTCAGCTCGTTCCCACCCAGGCGCCCAGCCTGGCCGTCGACACCCCGGCAGACCTCGCCCGGGCGCGCGCCATGCTAGGGGCCCCAAAGCAAGGCGGTGACCCATGAACAGCAAGTACATCTTCATCACCGGCGGCGTGTTGTCTTCGCTCGGCAAGGGGCTCAGCGCCTCGGCGATCGGCGCGGTGCTGGAGTCGCGCGGCCTGCGGGTCACCAACGTCAAGCTCGACCCCTACTTGAACGTCGACCCCGGCACGATGAGCCCCTACCAGCACGGGGAGGTCTTCGTCACCGACGACGGCGCCGAGACCGACCTCGATCTGGGGCACTACGAGCGCTTTGTCAGCACGCGGGTCACCAAGGCCAACAACTTCACCACCGGGCGGATCTACCGCAACGTCATCGAGCGCGAGCGCCGCGGCGAGTACCTCGGCAGCACCGTTCAGGTGATCCCCCACGTCACCGACGAGATCAAGCGCCTCATCCTGGAGGGCGTGGGCGACGCTGACATCGGCATCATCGAGGTGGGCGGCACCGTCGGCGACATCGAGAGCGAGCCATTCCTGGAGGCCATCCGCCAGATGCAGGCCGACCTCGGCCGCGAGAACGTGCTCTACATCCACGTCACGCTGGTGCCGCACATCCGCACCGCCGGCGAGCTGAAGACCAAGCCCACCCAGCACTCGGTCAAGGAGCTGCGCGAGGTCGGCATTCAGCCCGACCTGCTGCTCTGCCGCTCCGACCGCGAGATCCCCACCGACGTGAAGGCCAAGATCGGCCTTTTCTGCAATGTCGAGGCCAACTGCGTCATCTCCGCCCCCGACGTCGAGAGCATCTACGAGCTGCCCCTGGTCTTTCGCAAGCAGGAGCTCGACGACCGCATCCTCAAGAAGCTCAACTTCCAGGCCCGGCGCGCCCGCCTCGAGGCCTGGGAAGACCTCGTCGCCCGCTGGAAGGCGCCCCGGCAGAAGCTGCGGGTGGCCATCGTCGGCAAGTATGTCCACCTCGCCGACACCTACCGCTCCCTCAACGAGGCCCTCATCCACGGCGCCATCGCCCACGGCGCCCGGGCCGAGCTGATCTACGTCGACAGCGAGAAGATCGACGCCGCCGATCCCGGCGCCCTGCTCCAGGGGGTCGACGCCATCCTCGTGCCCGGCGGCTTCGGCGAGCGCGGCGTCGAGGGCAAGATCCAGGCCATCCGCTACGCCCGCGAGCAAAAGATCCCCTTCTTCGGCATCTGTCTCGGCATGCAGCTCGCCGTCATCGAGCACGCCCGGCATGTCCTCGGCTGGCCCGACGCCCACAGCCGCGAGTTTCAGAAGGACGGCGAGCACATCGTGGTGGAGCTGATGGACGCCCAGCGCAAGATCACCGAGGTGGGCGGCACCATGCGGCTCGGCGCCTACGACGCCGCCCTGCGCCCCGGATCGCTGGCGGCCCGGGTCTACGGCGCCACCACCATCTCCGAGCGCCACCGTCACCGCTACGAGATCAGCCCGCGCTTCGTCGACGCCATCGAGGCCGGCGGCCTGCTCATCACCGGCAAGAGCCCCGACGGCCTGCTCGCCGAGATGGTGGAGCTGCCCGGGCACCCCTACTTCATCGCCGTGCAGTTCCACCCCGAGTTCAAGAGCCGTCCCCTGGCGCCGCACCCGCTCTTCAAGGCCTTCATCGCCGCCGGCCTCCAGCGGGTCGGCCGGAGCGAGGCCGGTTGATCTGGGCCCTGCTGCTCGGCTGCGGCTCAACCGAGGCCGCCGCCCCGCGCGGGGAGGTGGCCTTCGAGGCGCAAGGCGTCGAGCTCATCGACGAGGGCACCCCGATCGCCCAGGCCGCGTCGGTGCGCCTCACCGACGACGGCCAGGGCGTCGCGGCGGCCCCCCGGGTGCAGCTCGCCGATCCCAGCGGCCCGCCCCTCACCATCGAGGCCCCGCGCAGCACCTGGTCGCTGCGCGAGGGGAGCGCCCGCTTTGAGGGCGGGGTCGACCTGCGCCGCGCCGAGGCCCACCTGCGCTGCGAGGCCCTCGACCTGCGCTTTGGCCCGGGGATGGTCTTTCAGTCGGCCACCGCCAGCGGCGGCGTCACCCTGCGCCAGCCGGGTCGGCTCGTCCGCGCCCAGCGCGCCACCCTCTACGCCCCCGAAGGCCGCATCGAGCTCGTCGGCGAGCCCATCCTGGAGGAGGGCGGCAATTCGCTCACCGGCGCGCGCATCACCCTGTGGCTGGATGCCGAGCGGGTCGACTGTGAGGCCTGCCGGCTGGTCCTCGATGCCCGCAGCCTCCCCCAATAAGCCCGGCCTCGCCGCCGTCGGCCTGGTCCGAAACCTCGGCGGGCGGCGGATCGTCGACCAGCTCAGCCTCTCGGTGGCCCCCGGTGAGATCGTCGGGCTGCTGGGCCCCAATGGGGCTGGCAAAACCACCACCTTTCGCCTGCTGGTTGGCCTCGAAGATCCCGACGCCGGCACGATCACCCTCGACGGAGCCCCCCTGCGCGGCCCCCTTTGGGCCCGGGTGCGCGCCGGCCTTGGCTACCTGCCCCAGGAGATCAGCGTCCTGCGCCGGATGAGCGCCCGCGACAACCTCCTCGTCGCCCTGGAGGCCCGCGGCGCCCCCGCCGCCGAGGCCGAGGCCCTGCTGGCGCGACTGGGCCTCGCCGCCCTCGCCGACCGGCCCGCCGGGTCGCTCTCGGGCGGGGAGCGCCGTCGCCTGGAGCTCGGCCGCTGCCTCGCCACCGCCCCGCGCATCGCCCTGCTCGACGAGCCCTTCGCCGGCGTCGACCCCGTCGCCATCGCCGAGCTGCAGCGCCACATCCTGGCGATGGCCGCCGCGGGCGTGGGCGTGCTGCTCACCGATCACGCCGTCCACGAGGCCTTGCCCCTCTGTGATCGGGCCCTGCTGCTCGATGGCGGCGCGGTCCTCGTCGAGGGCAGCCCCGAGGCGGTGGCGGCCGATCCCCACGCCCGGCGGCGCTACCTCGGCCCAAATTTTGAGCTGCGGCCGCGCACAAAAATTTCGTAGCAATATGTGTGCCATGCTCCAAAGGTCGGCGATACAGGTCGAAGGTGGAAGGCCCGAACGGAGTGTGAACAATGCGTCAGGGATTGAGTCAGAACCTCGCGCAAAAGCAGACCCTCGTTCTCACGCAGCGGATGCAACAGGCCATTCACCTGCTTCAGCTGAGCCACCAGGACCTCCTCGCCGAGGTGCAGTCCGAGCTGAGCCAGAACCCCACCCTCGAAGAGGAGCGGGTCAACAACTACGTCGAGCCCACCGGCACCGAAGCGGCCCTGCAGAAGTCGGCCAGCAACCAGGCCGCCGACCTCATGGAGCAGAACAACGGCGGTGATGGCTCCCCCGGCCAGACCGACTGGAAGCAGATCCTCGCCGACAACGCCGACTCGGGCGCCTTCAAGGGCTCAGCGGGCCCCAGCAACTTCGACGACATGCCGCCGATCGAGGCCTCGCTGACCGAGGCCCCCAAGCTGGTGGAGCACCTCGTCCGTCAGCTTGGCACCGTCTCGTGCACCGACGCCGAGCTCGACGCCGCCCAGGTGATCATCCTCAACCTCGATGGCCGCGGCTGGCTGGAGACCCCGCTGCCTGAGATCGCCGCCGAGGCCGGCGTTGACCTCGAAGATGTCGAAGGCGCCTTGGAGATTGTGCAGGGCCTTGATCCGGTGGGCTGCGGCGCCCGCTCGCTCGGCGAGTGCCTGTCGCTGCAGGCCCGGCAGACCTGGCCCGAGGACCCCACCTTTGTCTCCATCCTCGGCAAGCACCTCCATGATCTGCAAACGAGAAATTACCAGGCCATCGCCAAGGGGCTGGACCTCGAGATGGAAGATGTGGTGGAGTACCACAAGATGATCCGCACCCTCGAGCCCTGGCCCGCTCGCCCCTTCGGGGAGAGCACCAATCCGTACATCACCCCCGATGTGGAGGTCGTGAAAGAGGGAGGCGCCTGGACAGTTCGCTTCAACGATGACGGCCTGCCCAAGCTCCGCGTCTCTGGCTACTATCAACGGGTGCTCGAAGGCAAAGAGTCCTCCAAAGAAGAGCAGAGCTACATCAAGGAGCGCCTCGACGCCGCGCGCTTCCTGATCGAGTCGATCTACCAACGCGAGAAGACCATCAAGAAGGTGATGACCACCATCCTGGAGCGCCAGCAGGAATTCTTTGAAAAGGGCCCAGAGCACCTGCGGCCCATGGTGTTGAAAGACGTCGCCGACGAGATCGGCGTGCACGAGTCCACGGTCTCGCGCGCGACCAGCAACAAATTCGTCCTCACCCCCAAGGGCATCTTCGAGCTCAAGTTTTTCTTTGATGCCGCGATTCAAAGAACGAACGGTGATGACCTTGCGGGGGAGGCCATCCGTGAGAAGATTCGTAAGCTCGTGGCCAGCGAGAACAAGAAGAAACCCCTGTCCGATGAGGAGATCGTCACTCTGTTGAAGAAAGAGAAGGTCGACATCGCCCGGCGCACGGTGGCCAAGTACCGCGACGCATTGGGGATTTTGCCTTCGACGCAGCGCAAACAGCTCTTCTGAGCAGACCATGGAGTCTTCGGATGCATCTTGAGATTACCTTCCGGAACGTGGACCCCAACGACACGGTGAAGAAGCGGGCCGAAAAGAAGCTGGCCAAGGTGGCCAAGCACCTGCTGGAGCCCGTCGACGCGCACCTCGTCTTCAAGAACGAGCGTCACCTCTTCAGCGCCGAGGTGACCGTCACCGGCGGCGGTGGCGACCAGCGGTTCACGGTCACGGAGACCACCGACGACATCCTCTCGGTGGTGGATCGCGTGATGGAGAAGCTCGAGGGCGTCGTGCAGCGCCACCGCGAGCGCGCCATCGACCGCTCTCATGCCGCGCCGGTCGGTGAGCCCGACGGCTTCGTTCCGGCCGAGTAGCGACACCTCTGGGGGGTTCAGCCCCCCAACGAACAGAGCCCCGACCGCAAGGCCGGGGCTCCTTTCGTTGGGGCCGTCGGCTCAGGCGAGCGGGCTCACCCGGCGCCGCCGCGAGGCGAAGAAGGCCGCCGCCGCCGCCAGCAGGCCGCCCACCGGCGCCGCCACCGACTGGCAACGGCTGCCGCCGCCGCGGAGCTGCGGGTTGTCGTCGCAGGCGTCGCCGATGCCGTCGTTGTCGTGATCGCGCTGGTCGGGGTTGATGTCGCTCGGGCAGTTGTCGCAGACGTCGCCCTTGCTGTCGCCGTCGGTGTCGATCCAGTCCAGATCGCGCACGGTGGGGCAGTAGTCGCAGGTGTCGCCGCGGCCGTCGCCGTCGCTGTCGGCCTGCTCGTTGCGGGCGGCCGGACAGTTGTCACAGGCGTCGCCGTAGCCGTCGCGGTCGAGGTCTTCCTGGTTCGGGTCGGCGATATCAGCGCAGACATCGCAGGGATCGCCTACGCTGTCGAGGTCGCCATCGAGCTGGTCGAGGTTGAAGTCCACCGGGCAGTTGTCGCAGGCGTCGCCGAGCCCGTCGCCGTCGAGGTCGAGTTGGTCGGCGTTGGCGTCGGTGGGGCAGTTGTCGCAGTCGTCGCCGATGGTGTCGTTGTCGGTGTCTTCCTGCTCAAAGTTCTTGGTGACCGGACAGTTGTCGCAGTCATCGCCCACCAGGTCGAAGTCGGTGTCGGTCTGGGAGGGGTTGAACTGGTCGGGACAGTTGTCGCAGGCGTCGCCCAGGTCGTCTTCGTCGACGTCAAGCTGGTCGGGGTTGGTGTCGAAGGGACAATTGTCGCAGGCGTCGCCCAGCGCGTCGTCGTCGTTGTTCTTCTGGTCGTTGTTGGAGATGTCGACGCAGTTGTCGCACAGGTCGCCGACGTCGTCGCAGTCCTCGTCGCGCTGCTCGGGGTTGTAGTCCTCCGGGCAGTTGTCGCACTTCAAGGTGGCGACCATGTCGGGGTAGGTGGCGTCAGGGGGGTACTGCACCTGCCCAGAGGAGAGCCCGTCGAGGTCGGTGTCGTAGGCCGAGACGGGGAACTGGCAGCCGTAGCTCCAGTAGTCATAGTAATAATCGGCGTTGGGGTAGGGGTTTCCCTCACTGTCCAACTGGCTCAGACAGAGCGGGTCGGTGAGGTCCACCGGGCGTTCGTCGCGCACGTCGATGGTGTTGCAGTTGAGGTCCTGCTGGATGTCGTTGTAGCAGGCCTCAGCGCGGGCGACGCCGAGTTGGGCGAGGAGTCCAAGAAGGGCGATCGTCATTTGGGTCCCTCACCAGAGGCGGGCGGGGTGGTGGGCGCAGGCGCGTCGTCGTCTTCTTCTTCGAGGAAGCGGTCGACGTTGAGCTTGTCAGCGGGCGTGAGCACGCGCTTCTTTTCGGGCAGGGGCGGCGGCGGCGGCGGCAGGGTGATGGTGGCCGGCTCGCCGCTCCAGGGCAGCAGCACGCCTTCGCGCAGGGGCGGCGGGGTGTCGCCCATCTCCCACTGCTTGATGATGTCGAACTCGACGCGGCGGTTGACCGCCAGGGTGGCCTCGTCGCTGCCCTGGACCTTGCCGACCGTCTCGCCCATCGCCCGGAAGCTGATCCGGTCGGGGTGGACCCCGTAGCGGATGAGCTGCTCCCAGACTGCGCGGGCGCGGCGGATGGACAGATCGTAGTTGTAGACGTAGCTGCCCTCTTCGCTGGCGTGGCCCTCGACGACGACGTGGGCGATCTGCCAGTTGGTGTTCATGATCGTCGCCACCGACTGCACCACCGGCAGCGACTCGCCGAGGATGTTCTCGGTGTTGAACTCGAACTGAATCGGGTCGCGGATGACGATCTGCTCGCCCTTGACCTTGGCCAGTTCCTTCTCGCCCCACTCCTCGGGGGGCGGCGGCGGTGGCGGCGGCGGCGGCGGGGTGGGGCTCTCCTCGGGCACCTCGGTGATGACCACCCGGGGCGGCGGCTCGGGGGGCGGCGGCCGGTGAACATAGGTGAGGCCGACCAGCACGCGCATGCCGGTGGTGCCGTAGCCGTCGGCGAGGCCCTTTCCAACGCCGGCGTCGAAGAGCAGGTCGCGGCGCGGCCAGAGCTGCACGCCGCCGATCACCTCGGAGGAATTCTCGGCGCCGCCGCTGCCCAGGTACTCCAGGCCGCCGCGGGTGAGCAGCTCACCGTAGAGGGCGGCCCGCTCGGGCCAGAGGCTGTACCGAAGGCCCGTGGCGGTGACGAGCTCGCTGCCCAGCGTGAAGTCATTGGGGGTGAGCACATCCTGGCGGGCCATCACGCCCAGGTCTTCGAGGATGTCGAAGGGGCCGAGGCGATAGAGGGCGGTGGCCCCAGCGGCCACGCGGGGCTTCTCTTCGCCCATCCAGGCCGAGCGGCTGCCGGAGGGGGCGAAGCCGTCGACCCGCAGCGAGAGGCCGAGGCCGCGGTCTTCTTCGCGGGGCTGGAGCAGCGCCAGCTTGACGCCGGCCTGGATGTCGCCGAAGAGGGGGCCATCCTGGGAAGTGTCGGGCAGCTCGGAGCCCCACTGGAGGGCCGAGGGCACCATCACGCGCACGGTGGCGATCTGACCGAGGTCCCAGGAGACGCCCAACTGCAGGGCGAGGCGGTTGCTCACCACCACGCCCAGCTCCTCTTTGCGCTCGTAGAGGATGAGGGGGTCGCGCTCGTACATCAAGAAGCCGCCGTAGCGCAGGGCGCCGGGCTCATCGATGAGGGGGCTGTCGGCGCCGGGGAGGCTGCCGTGGGAGAAGGTGGGGCGCACCAGCTCGATGTCGGCGCTGGCGCCGCCGGCCTGGGCGGAGGCGAGGAGGAAGAGGACCACAGCGATCACAGAGCACCTCCAGCCGGGGCCGGGGCCGCCGGGGGAGCCGCCTCAGCCGGCGCGGGCGAGGCCGGAGCGGTGGGCGAGGCGGGGGCTGCCGGCGCTGCGGGCGCCGCA
>Ga0164294_10000934_pt1 | contig 27638 bp, 26 predicted proteins | sample GEODES005metaG_FD_111479 | JGI IMG/M metagenome (GOLD analysis project Ga0164294, IMG submission 111479) | Oligotrophic lake water microbial communities from Sparkling Lake, Wisconsin, USA - GEODES005 metaG | ecosystem: Environmental > Aquatic > Freshwater > Lake | place: USA: Sparkling Lake...
CTGCTTCCGAAATCGCAGAGCGCGACGACACCGCGCGCGGGCAAGCCGGGGTCGGCCTGCAGGGCACTCAAAGCCGCGGTGGCGTCGGAGATGATCACCGGCGCAACACCATTGGCGGAAAGGGTGGCGGCTCGCAGCGCGCCGCGCAGTGCGCCGACGGTGACCGGCCCCCAATGTGCGGGCGCGGCGATCACCACCCGGGTGGGCGTTATGCCGTCATCGACGGTGCGTGCCATCCCGTCCAGAGCAGCGGCCACCAGGTTGTCGCCGCGATGCGAGGAACCATCGGCGGCCACCAGTGGCACCGGGTCGCCCACCCGCTCGACGAAGCCGCGCAGCACCACGCCTGCCTGAGTGAGGTTGGGACTGGTGAGTTCGGGATTCTGCGAGGGCACGCCCACCTCGGCCGGTCGGTCGCCCCACAACGTCAGGACTGATCGTCGCGCCACCGGTTGCCGGCCGGGACACGCCGCAACCAGGTTGGTCGTCCCAATCGACAGCCCGAGTGCGTCGCTCACGGTGCATTTCCCTTCTCCGGCAGTCGGTTACAACGCCCCGGGTTCATTAACCTGGAGGCGGTTCGTATAGCGGGGGTGGGTTCAACCTGTTCGGCCATCTCGGGAACCGGCGCTCGATCGTCGTCTCAGTGACGGTGGTGACGGAGGGGCCGGCCGTGATGGTCGTGCTGGGCCTGGGCGGCTGAACCGCGGTCGGAGCGGGACTGGGTGTGGTGGTGGTGGTCGGTGACTCGGTGGTGGGAGCCTCGGTGGTGGGAGCCTGCGTGGTGGCAGTCGCGGTCACCGTGGTGACCGTCTGGCGAGGCTTCTCGGCGGTATTGAAATCGACGATGGCATAGATCAGCAGTGCCAGCATCGCGGCGGTGAGCACGCCGAGGCCGACGAGAGCGGCCGGTCGCTGGTACCACGCTCGAGACGGCAGGGACGATGCGTACTGGTCAGGAGATTGCTGGTCGTACGACTCGCTGTATGCCGCAGACTCGCTGTATCCCGCACTGCCGGTTCCGGTGTAGTTCGCGTACTGGGTCGGCTCGACGCCGGAGTCGTCAGGGGGACCGCCGGGAAGACCATCGTGCGCCACGGGTTGCGATCCTAGTCGGGTCTTCAGAGTTGGGGCATGACCTCGGACGCGAAGAGTTCCAGCTGATCGAGGTCGGATGTGTCCAGCAGTTGCAGATACACCCGTTGCACACCGGCTTCGGCGAACGGCCCGAGTCGGTCGACGATCTCGGCAGGTGTACCGGCCAGCGGCGTGTTGGTGCGAAGTTCGTCGACATCCCGGGAGATCGCCGCGGCCCGTTGGGTGACCTGCGCCTCGTCGTGTCCGGCGCATACCGCGAATGCCGCAGAGAAGATCATGTCGTCGGCGGCGCGCCCGGCCTTTTCCAGCGCGGCCCGAACCCGGCCTAACTGGACGCCCACGAAATCCAGTGTCGGGAAGGCGAGGTTGAACTCCGCGGCGAAGCGCGCCGCCAGCGCGGGCGTGCGCTTGGGCCCGCCGCCGCCGATGATGATCGGCGGGTGTGGCTGCTGAACCGGCTTGGGCAACGCCGGGGACCCGGTCACCGTGTAGTGGTTCCCGGTGTAGTCGAAGGTCTCACTGACCGGTGTCGCCCACATTCCGGTGATGATGTCGAGTTGCTCCTCGAGCCGATCGAATCGCTCACCGAGGCCGGGGAAGGGGATGGCGTAGGCGCGGTGCTCGTCCTCGAACCAGCCCGCACCGATACCGAATTCGACGCGCCCGGCGCTCATGGAATCCACCTGCGCCACCGATATCGCCAACGGGCCGGGATAGCGGAAGGTCGCCGATGTCACCAGTGTGCCCAGTCTGATCGACGACGTCTCACGGGCGATCCCGGCCAGGGTCACCCAGGAATCAGTCGGTCCCGGCTGACCGTCACCACTCATCGCGAGATAGTGATCGGAGCGGAAAAACGCTGAGAATCCAAGGGATTCGGCGGCCTGGGCGACAGCGAGCTGGTCGTCATACGTGGCGCCCTGCTGCGGCTCGAGAAAGACACGGAAATCCACGCCGCCCAGCCTAGGGCAGGCTAGAAGAACTCAACCGCTTCGGTACTGATGAACATGCCGTGGCCGGTCGCGTCGTTGGTGAACCGGGTGCCAGTGCTGTCGGCCTCGATCGTCCAGCCCACCGCTTCATAGCTGGCGTAGTCGATTGTGGTGGTGGGCATCGCTCCCAGGTTGCCGACCACCCAGCGGTTGCTGCCACTGGCGGCGACCTCGACGCCGGTGGCCTGTTCGCCGTCGACGGTGGGCGGGTCGGTGAAGTCGGACTCGCACCCGACGGTGTCGGCCGATATCTGGCAGCGGGTCACGCCGGACTTCGTCTCGATGTAGACGTAGCCGGCCGAGTTGGGTGCCAGTGTCCCGTCACCTGACGGCGGAGTCGGACCGGGTACCGGCATCGCGGTGGGCCGGCCGTTGGGAAACTCGGGTTCGGTACCGGTTCCGCAGCCTGGACAGACGGCGGCGCCATCAACGGTGGTGGCGCACCCCGCCCCCGCCGCGACGGCGGCCAGCAGCCAGGCAGCTGTGATGCCGGCTCTCAACCCGGTGGAGAATCGCACCTGACCAGAGTACGCACTCCGTGACTGGAGTGACCCCAGTGACTCGCGGGGTTTCAGTTCACTGTCACGTCGGCGGTGAATGTCCACGAGTCCTTTTCCCCGCCGGACCAGGGTCGGCCAAAGGCGTTAGACACCGTGGTGGCACCGGGCGCCATGGCCTGAAGTGCCCATACCTCGCTGGCCGCCGCGCCCGGCCGGCTGGCCGACGGCGCAAGAACCTCGTGGCCGGTCTGGGCCAGCACCGTGGCATTGGTGAGCTGCATCTGCGGCGCCCAACCGAAGCCGGTGGACGGGTTGGATCCCAGGCTCACCTGAAGCGTGTCACCGACTTTGAGAGCCAGGGTTCGCCGGATGTGTTTCTGATTCAGCAGATCGTCGTAGGAGATCTCGATCGTCGTGGTCTGCGGCCCGGATTTCGGTGGGTCGGATTTAGCCGAACAACCCACCGACGAGGATGCCGCAAGCAGTACGGCCATCAGGGCTGCGGTCCGTCGGATCATGGCCGGCTCCTTTCGAAGGAGGCGAACTGCCGGGTACGCCGAAGGTAGGACACCAGTTTGCGAGCCGGTATCGCTCGCGGCCAGTCGTCGGGCCGGAAGTAGGCATCCGAGCCGCCATCGACGAAAACGACACTGCCGCAGAGGAAGTCGGCGGATTCAGACAGCATGAAGATCACCCAGTCGGCCAGCTGCTCAGCATCACCGAAACCCCCGATCGGGACGGGAAACTCCCGGACGACCTTTGCTTCCGACGGCGTGGCCAGCTGTTCCTCGAGCATCGGAGTCATGATCGCCCCGGGGGCCAGGGCGTTGAGCCGGATGCCGGCGCCGGCCCACTGCGCCGTCACGGCATTGCGGCGCACCCAGCGACTGACAGCGATCTTCGATGCCGCATATGCCATCGGCGGACCATAGCGTCCGAACATTCTGTAGGCGCGCAGAGCTTTCTCGGTATCGCCGGCCAATAGGGCACTAATGGCCCGGCCGGGAACGGCCGGCACGGTGGTGGTGGAGTTGCTCGCGAAGACGACCACCTTGGCATCCTGCGCCGCTGCCAAAGCGGGCTGCCAGGCCTGCAGAAGTTCGACGACGCCCAGGTAGTTCACCTCGGTGATCGAGCGTTCGGCGCCCGGGGTAGGGCCGAGCCCGGCGGCCAGCACCGCACCGTCGAGCCGCCCGGCGCACGCGGCCAGAACGTCGGCGGCCCCACCGCGGCGACCGGCCGGCGTTGACAGGTCGGCAACGACGTCGACGCCCCTGATATCGACGCCGATGACGGTGTGTTGTGCTGCACGCAGCTTCCGGGTGACCGCGGCGCCCATGCCGGACGCGGATCCGGTAACCGCATAGGTGCCCATTGAGGAAGTATTGCCCAGGTACCGCCGATCCGACGCACCGCCGAGGAGAACCATGACCTTCGATGCCTTCGCCGACTTCCGGATGGATGGCCATGTCGCCATCGTGACCGGCGGCGCCCAGAACATCGGCGAGGCCATTGCACGCACCTTCGCCGGCGCAGGCGCGAGTGTGGTGATCGCCGACCGCAATGCCGACAAGGCGGTCGAGACTGCTGCGCGACTGAGCACCGAGACCGGTGGTGAAGTGCTGGGTATGGGCTGCGATGTCACCGAGGAGGCTGATATCGCGCGCGTCGTCGAGCACACCGTGGCGACCTTCGGTGGTATCTCCACCCTGGTCAACAACGTCGGCTGGGGACGGCCGTATAAGGATCCCCTCGATATCGGAGTCGAAGACATGATGGAGGGTTACCGGCTCAATTGCGTGTCGGCACTGCGGATGACCGCGGCGTGCCGGCCGCATCTGCTCGACGCCGACAACGCCACCGTGACCAATTCCGGTTCGATGGTGGCCGTGATGCCGGCGTTTGAGTTTCTCGCCTATTCAGCCGCCAAGGCCGCGCTGAATCACGCGATGCTGAGCGTGGCGCACTACTTCGGCAAGAAGGTGCGCGTGAACTCCATTCTGATCGGCACTGTGCTGACCGAAGGCTATGCGGATGTCGGTTTGGATGAGCGGGTCCGGAACGCACTGGCCAACCCCAAGAACCTCACCGGACGAGCGGGCACGCCGCAGGACGTCGCCAACGCTTTCCTGTGGCTCGCATCCCCGGCCGCCGGGTGGGTGAGCGGTCAGACCATCCAGGTCGCCGGCGGCGGGGCGAGATCGCGCATCCTGCCGAAGTGATCAGCCGGGTCTAGACCGCGATATTGCCGGAGTTGCCGACGATGCCGGTGGTCCAGAACTCGTTCATCGGGGCGGCGTAGGCGTCGTTGTTCGTCAGCGACGGTAGGCCGAGGGAGTCCTCGATCATTCGCAGCAGGCTGTAGTGGTTGTAGTGGTTGCTGGCGATGAACGGGCCGCTGCGCATCCCGGCCGCGACGGCTCCCGGGGACGGGATGACGACGGTGACGATGTGGTTGCCCTCGTTGCCAAAGCCGAGATCGAGGTTGTTGTTGTCTTCGTCGAAGGTGACCACGATGACCGACGCCTCGTTCGCGTCATTCCAGACGGCAGAGCCCATGATGGTCGGCACCGTCTCGGACAGGAACTGATCGAGCGCGGGCACGTTGTACTGATGCCTAGGGTCGATCTGGTTGAAGGCGAATTTCAGCAAGCCCGCCAGCGAGCTGACCGGCCCTTCGCCGGCGAAGTCCTCATCCGCCGCGAACCACGCGTAGTTGGGCGCGGTCACCACGGACTGCAGATCGATGGCCATCTGCTCCAACGGCACGATGTGGGTCGCGGCGTAGGCCGGGTCGTTGGCAATCGAGGTGAACGCGGGGAAGGGTGTCTCGTCGGCGGCGTATTCACCGCTGCTGACGAGAGGATCCGCGCCGGGGGTCAAGCCCTGTGCGTATGAGCGCCACGTCTGGCCGGCATCGTCGACGTTGGAGACCAGGGTGGCGGTGCCGGTGGAGTCGATGCAGGCGGTCTTGCAGTTGTAGGTAATCCCGAAGTCCGTTCCGCCGACGATCGGGTAGTAGTTCGGCAGGCTCCCGTGGGTGAGCGCGTAGTAGTTGTCGGCAAGCCCGTAGGCGTTGATGAGGCTGTTGAGGAACGGCGCGTTCGGGCTGCCGACGATGTCGTCGTAGCCCTTGTTCTCCATGTAGACCATGAACACGTGGTCGAGTTGGCCGACCGCTGACACCGGCGGCGCCGGATCCGCAGGCGCGGGCAGGTCGGTGCTGATGGTGAAGGACAGATTATCGGCATAGGCGTTGTTGTAGCGGGCGCGGGGGCCGAGGATGCGCGGGTTGCGGTCTCGGAGGTCGAGCGTGACCTGGGCGTACTGGGTGCCTACCGGGAGGGTTCCGGAGGTCGTCCGCTCCTGGAAGCCGGTCTGTAGCCAGCGGTTCAGGGCGGTGACCGGACCGATGGAAGCGGTGCCGAGATAGGTCTTGTTGGCGTCGAGGAAATCGACCTTCACCGACGCGGCCGACGGGTCGAAGATGAAACCACCGAGATCGGCGCCCAGGGTGAAGGTCACCGATCCCTGGTCGATCTGGTCCTTCGCGGCGCTGAGGTCAACGGTCTGAGTCAGCGTCGCACTGGCCACGTTGCCACCGCCGAAGAACTGATCGCCTGCGTTCGGTGGAGCGCTTTGCGCGCTCGGGAAACCCAGGAACGGCGGAAAATCCGGCGTCGCGGAGCTCAAGCCGACCGGCCAGAAATTGCGCAGCGTGCCGTACTGGATGACCGTCGGCGTGCCGGTCACCGTCCAACCCGGGATGCTCACCGCACTGAATCCCGATAGCGACGGGTCACCGGTTTCGGCGCCGGGATTAGCAAGAAGGTTGGGGCTCGTGGCGAGGCTTTGTGTTGTCGTTGCGGACGCCGTTGCGCTCCGTGATGCCGACCCCCGAACAGCGCGCCGCGCGACGTGCAGAACCGCCCATGCCACCGTGGACTGCGACTGGTCATCGAGCGGGTCCGTACCCACCAGTGGTGCCGACCCGACGCCGACCATGCGCTGACGCGTCGCTGCTGCAGGCACGCGTGCGGAACGGGTAGCAGTCTGCTGCGACCTATGTGCCGGTGCGGTGGCTGGCGCCGCCGAAGGATTCGTCGATCCGGGGTCCGTTGGCTGCGCCGAGGCGAGTCCCGGAGACGAGGCGACCGCCATCCCGACTCCCAGGGCTACTGCTAGCCCGCCGACGCGGCCGATGTGGCATCCATTCCCCATGACGTTCCCCCCTTGATTGCAATCAACGCGACTGGTGTCGCGCCGTGTCAGACCAGCGCGGCCGCCGACAGTTTGGCCAGCCGCGCTGAGTTCGCCGGCGGCGCCGGAAGCGGCGCATCCGTGGGCGGGATGGTTCCCGCGCCGGTCAGGTGACCAACAGCGCGTGCCACGGCCTGCGTCACCGCGACCAGAGCGTCACCGGTGAGCTGGACCACGAACTGAGCCCCTTGGGCGAGAGTGCTGATGAGGAAAATCTGCTGGTCGACGATGGTCTGGAGCTGTGCGGTGACGGAGTTGGTGATGATGTCCAGGAAGTAGGGAACGCTGGCGACGATCGTCCGAACCCCCAGTGCGACGTCGATACCGATATTCGGGTAGCCGTACATGTCGATCGCATCATTGAGCGCCTGCTTGAGGTTGTCGGGCGTGACCAGGCTGGCGAGCACGGCCGGGTTGGTTTGCATGGGCACACCGTCGAAGTCCGACCGCAGGGGCACGTCGAACAGGCTGACGATCGTCGGTGTGATATCGGCGGTCGTGTAGTTCAGGTTCTGCCTACCGTCGTTGGCGCCGTCGCCCTCGAGGTCGAAGATGACGAACGACGATGTCTCGTTGGGCGATTGGAAACCGTGACCGAAGCCCACCGACTGCTGGTGGCCGTGGTCGGTGGTGACGATCACCGTCCACTCCTCGCCGGGATTGGCGGTCTCCCACACGCCGATGGCGTCCATGATCCGCTTGATGTTCCCGCTGGTGTTGACGACGGCCGCCGCGTACTCCGGTGATCCGCCGCCGGCTGCATGGCCCGCTTCGTCCACGGCGACCTGATAGGAGAAGATGAAGGACGAATCGGTCGCCGCGGTGGCGGCGATGCGTGCGATGGTCGCGTCGACGACGTTGTCGTCGGTGTCCTCCCAAGTGGTGTCAAACGCGACGAATTCATTGACGTCAGCCGCGTAGCCGCCAGCCTCGGCCATGTCGTTGATGTACTTCCAGTCCGCGTAGACCGCGGTGGCGACCTCGGGCCTGTTGTACTCAATCAGGTTGATCACCGTCGGCCATGCGTCATACGGCACCGGGTTGAAGATGTTATTGATCACGCCACTCTTGTTGTCCCAGACGCCGGTCAGGATGGTTGTCCAGGACGGACCGGAGATGGTGGTGTGGCCGACCAGGCTCGTCGCGCCGGTGACACCCTGCTCCATGACCGCGCGGAACCCGCTGTCGGGTTGGTCGTAGGCATACTCCAAGACCTTGTCCAGGTTCGTGCCGTCGGTGCCGATCAGCAGCACGTGCGTCGGCGGCGGATCCCCAACCTGAGAGGCGATCGCACTGGCGACTCGACTGCGAACGCCGGTGGTGGCGGAAACGCTGGCGGTAACCGCATTGACGGGAGTGGCGGGGGCGAGCGGTGTCGGCGCGGGGACCGCCACGACAGAACTTCTCCGAGAGGCTAAGGCTGCGGGCGGTGCCGTCGTGGCAGCCGACCGCGTGGCAGCCGACCGCGTGGCAGCCGAGGGCTTGGACACGCCGGGCTTGGTGACAGGTCCCCGAGACCGCGCGCCTGCCGGTGCACGGGAAGCGCTCGACGACTCGCTCGTCGCGGCACCGGTTGAACTGCCCGAGTCAGTAGCCGAGGGCTCGGCGTAGGCGAGGGCGCAGCCGACGGTTGAACCGGCGCCGGCCAGTACCCCGGCAACCGCGACACCCAAGCAGAGTTCTGTGACCTTCTTCACCGCAGTATCCCCAATTCTCTCGGCCGCAGAGGCCTTGCAATTTGACACTGAGCGTAAGCCGCCGACCCGATGGATTGGGTGTTTCCGGCCCTAAAAAAAGATCCGCGTCGGCAAATGTCCTGTTCGGCTGGTGACCTTGGTCCTTTGTGGGTTCCGGACTACTTTTAACTGCACTGTTTTCGTGGTCAGATAGTGGTAGGGGTTGCTCCCGGCAAACTGAAAGCTGACGAAATGAGTGCCGGATTCTTTGTGGGACGGCTCGGCCCATTGGCCGCGGCGTTGGGCGTTGGTGCGGCCGTTGCGCTCGGTTTGGCGGCAGAGGCTTCGGCGGCACCCTCCGGTAACTCGACCGCAGCCGGCCAGGCCGGTGATTCTCCGACACACAGCAGAGCGCACCGGGAACGTGCAGCCGCACCAACCTCGGCACGCGATGGTGTGGCAGGGCGCGAGCCCGCTGGCGTCCGACCTCCCGCGCGCCCGACGGCCAGCCGACGGCAACCCTCGGCGCGAGCGGTCGGCGATGGACCGGCGGCGTTCTTCGGTAACCAATCGCCGACGCTGCGCCCGGTGCGATCCGGCGAGAGCGCCACCGGCGTGGTCAGCGGCCAACTCAACGCCGCCGATCCGGACAGCACCTCCCTGACCTACCGCGTCACCCAGACCCCGGCGCACGGATCCGTGGCGGTCAGCGCCGACGGAAGTTATGCCTACACGCCGGACCCGGAGATCGCCGCGACCGGCACGACTGATTCCTTCCGGGTCAGCGTGAGCGACGCCGACAGCGGTTTCCACATTCACGGGCTCGTCGGCCTGATCAACCTGCTCACCTTCGGGCTGGTCGGGACCAGCGGTCATACCGACTCGGCCACCGTTGCCGTTACCGTGGCGCCGTTCACCCCGGGCAACCGCGCCCCGGTGGTGGGCACACCGGCGGTGGGTAGCGCCAACGCGGTGACGGGTGTCGTGACGGGCAGTGTGAGTGCGACCGACGCCGATGGTGACACGTTGGCCTACAGCGCTCCGGCGACGACGACCAAGGGCGCTGTGAGTATCGGTGCCGGTACCGGTGCGTTCACCTACACCCCGACCGTCGCTGCGCGTAACAATGCCGCCGCCACCGGTGCGACCGCGGCGGATCTGCAGGACAGCTTCACCGTGACGGTCAGCGACGGACGCGGTGGCACGGCGACGGCCGCCGTCACGGTTGCGGTCAGTCCCACCCCCGCGGCGTCGCCCTCGCTGGTCGCATTCCCCGGTGCCGAAGGGTTCGGCGCCTACGCCACCGGTGGCCGCGGTGGCAGCGTCCTCTACGTCACCAACCTCAATGCCGACGGCCCCGGCTCGTTGCAGTGGGCTATCGACCAACCCGGCGCGCGCTACATCCTGTTCAAGGTCAGCGGTCTGATCAACACCCAGATCCATCTGACGAACGGCGACGTCACCATCGCCGGACAGACCTCTCCCGGTGGCATCACCATCCGCGGTCTAGTCACCGACGAGAGTCCGTATCAGGACCAGGATGTGCGCGCTCCTACCGACTTCGCCGAGAACTGGATCCTGCAGCACATCCGTATCCGGCCGGCCCCGACTACCACTGGTGACGACGGACTCCGGCTGCGCTACACCCGTAACGCCATCGTGGATCATGTCTCCATCGGCAACGCTCTCGACGAGGCGATCGAGATCTCCTACTCCAACAACATCACCGTTCAGAACACGATCATCGCCGAAACCGTTGGGGGACATTCGTTTTATGGCGGAATCCTGATGAACTACTCCAACCCGGCCTACGGCTTCGGACTCGACAACGTGTCGCTTCACCACAACGTGTTCAATCGCATCGAAGGACGGCTGCCCGAGGGCAGCCGGGAGTCTGCCGCCGCGGCCAGTACCTATATGAATCTGGAAATGTCGAACAACCTGTACTGGGATCCGCGATTCTTCGTGGCCCTTGGCGTTACCTCCGGTGTCGCCAGTGGCGGCCCCCGACCGATCTATTGGAGGCTCAACGCGGTCAACAACCTGTTCCACACGGCCAACAACTTCCAATACGGCATGTTCGACGATCAGATTCTCAATGTCGCCCGCAACGAACTCTTCGTCAGCGGTAACAAGATGGACCTCTACCCGTCGCGGTCGGACTACCAACTGTTTTTTTGCTGCAACGACTATCCCGACCAGACCAGCCCGGGTACTACCTCGCGGCAGGCACAGGCCCGGACCACCCGCCACCCATTCCCGGCCATCACCTATACGCCCACCGATCAGTTGCGCGGTGTCTTGCTCAATACCGCAGGCGCCTGGCCGCGCGACCCGATGGACACCCGCCTGATGGGTTTTGTGGCCAGCAACACCATCTCGGGTGCGGCGCCCAACACCAACCCCGCCGGCGACGCGCTGCTGCCGGCATATGTCGGTTCGCCGCCTGCTGCGCCGACTGACACCGACGCTGACGGCATGCCCGATAGCTGGGAGGTGACCAAGGGAACCAATCCCAACGTGGCCAACACCAATGCGCACACGTTATCGGCCGTCGGTTACACCGACCTTGAGGTCTACCTCAATGAGTTGTCCACCAGTCGCATCACTGGATCGGCGTAGCGTCCGGGTGTCCTCGCAGAAAGTTATCCGGCCATGAGGACCGTTGAGGTCTTCGCGGACATCCTGTGCCCGTTCACCCATGTCGGGCTGCATACTCTGCTCGACCGTCGCAGTGAGCGAGGCCTCAGCGAACCGCGCCTGCGGATTCGGGCCTGGCCGCTTGAACTGGTCAATGGCCAACCGCTCGACCCCGCGCATATCGGCGCGGAGATCACCGCGCTGCGCGCCTCCGTGCGGCCCGACCTCTTCGCCGGATTTTCCGTCGACACGTTCCCGAGCACCTCAATGGCCGGCTTCGCTCTGAGCGCCGCAGCGGAGGAAACCGGTAACCCGGTTGTGGCCGAGGAGGTTGGGATGGCGTTGCGCAATGCGGTGTTTGAACAGGGCCTCGATATCGGGCGCCCCGAAGTGGTCGCGCCGATCGCGGCCCGTTTCGGCCTCGAACCATTGGACGCCGACGCCACCGCCGCCGCGGTTCAGGCCGACTGGGCGCAAGGCCGCGAACGCGGTGTTGTCGGCTCCCCGCATTTCTTCACCGGCGACGGCGGCAGCTGGTTCTGCCCGGGTCTAGCCATCAGCCGCGACGACGCCGGCAACTTCAGCACCGCGTGGAAGCCGGGAAGTGAGGCGTTCGTCGAGAGCTTCTTCGGTTGAGCCCTACTGCGGGTGTGTCGCCAGATAGTCGGCGACCGGGATGCGCGAGTTCTCGGCATAACCGATGGGCAGCAACACATCACCGGCAGTGGTCTTGTAGTAAACGTCCCACCGGTAGTAGCCGCCGAACGTCACGGGATCTCCGCCAATCACCGCGGCGTAGTCGCTGACCGCCCGCACGTACTCCCATGCGTGGTTGTAGCCGTAGACCGCGCGGTCGCGATCGTTGGCGAATCCACTGGCGGCAAGAAATCGCCCGGCCGCCATGATGGCATCGCGCGGCGCATTGACATCGCCGCCTCGGCCGTATGCGGCGAATGTCTCAGGCAGGAACTGCATCGGCCCCTGCGCTCCTGCGGTACTGACCCCGGCGATACGGCCGAAATGGGTTTCGATGAGGTTGATGGCAGCCAGGTAGTTCCAACTCACCCCGGTCGCCGCCTCGGCCTCGCGGTAGTAGCCCAAGAGTTCGTCGGCGGGAGCCGACGGCACGATTCGCCACGCAGGCAACGTATCCCGCACCGGGGACATCGCGGCGAGTTGCCGGCGGGCGTCGACATTGCGGTCATAGAACTCCAGCAGCGCCGGGGTAATCCGCGGCCGGATGATTGCATCCCACTCGGGGTGTCTCCCGATGGCGCGGTAGGCCGCCTGCTCACGGCGGGCCGCCGCCACCAGGGCCGCTTCCGGCGTCGCGGCATCGCGCAGTGCGAGCTCGTCGGCCATCAGGTCATCGGCCAGTTGTGCGGGATCGGATGCCAGGCGCGGCTGCGCGCCCACCGGTGTCACTGCCACGCTCGGGTCATCCAGGGGAGTGGGCACAATCGGGAAATCCGGCGCCGCTGTCGACTGGCTGCAGCCGACCCCGCCGAACATCCCTGTCACGATCACCAGTGCGACGGCGACTACGCGATTCCGGTTCACGGATCGGTTCCACTTCATCAGGGGCCACCTTTCGTTCTGCAGCAGTCTCCCCTACTCCTTGATCACGAGAACCGTTTCGAGCATCGGGTCACCGCAGTAGGCGATGCGCGTGCCACTCTTGGCCTCAGCCTGCAAAGCCGCCAGCATATGAGCGTTGATGCGCTCACCTGGCGCCAGAGCGGGGATGCCGGGTGGGTAGGGCGCTGCGGTCTCGGCGGCGATTCGGCCCACGGCGTCTGCTGCGGACACCCGCTCATGATCGGCGAAGAAGGCATCACGCGGACTCATCGCCGTATCCGGTTCGAGTGTCCACGCGGTAATCGGGATCAGCGCCCGCGGTTCACCCCGGTGCTCCTCAAGGGCCCGGATGATCTCCGTCACCATGAAGTCGACGGTTTGCGGTGTGTCGGCCAGCGTGATGACTGGGCAAAACGTGTCCCGGTCGGCGAATTCCAAATGCAGACCTCGCTGCTCGAGCACGTCGGCCACCAGCTGGCCGTCGGCGCCCATTCCCGGCAGGGTCAACACAATCTTAGTGGGATCGTGCATCAGCAATGACGGTGAGCGATCGGCGATCTCGAAACCTACGACACCGAGGCCCGGCACCTGTCGAAAGCGCTCGCGGGCCTCGTGCGACAGCCGGATTGCTTGACCGAGCAATTCAGTGCCGCGTTCGGCCAACAGATCGCGGGCCAGATCGATGCTGGCGAAGATGGCTCCCGACGGGCTGGTGGTGTGCAGACCTTCGAATGCGGCGTCGAGACGTTCGAGATCGATTCGTTCGGCCTGGGCCAGCACCATCGACGATTGAGTGAATCCGGTGATGTGCTTGTGGATACTCGTCACGAGGACGTCGGCACCCGCCGCAATGGCGTGCGGTGGCAGGTCGGGGTGGAAGCCGAGATGGGCGCCCCAGGCGGCGTCAACCGCCAGCGGGATTCCGTGTGCGTGCGCCACCTCGGCATGCGCGGCGACGTCGGAGACACCGCCGACATAGCTCGGCTCGACGAGGATCACCGCCTTCGCATCCGGATGCTTGTGCAGCGCCTCGGTGACGTGGTGCACGGGCATGCCGGCGGTCAGACCGGTCTGCTCATCCACATCGGGGCGGATCCAGACCGGCACCAGACCGGCCAGGACAAGTCCGAAGAACAACGACTTGTGGATCGTTCGGGCCACGATCACCTTGTCCCCGGGCTTGCCCAAAGTCAGGCAGATCGCCTCATTGCCGTGGGATGAGCCCTGCACGGAGAAGCCGCACCAGTCCGCCCCCCACAGCTCACCGGCGATGCGCTCGGCAGCGACGAGTCGCTTTGTCGTCGCCCGTCGGTTCTCGACCCCGCCGTAGTGCGGAACGTCGAGCGCCAGGAAGTCGTCGATCAGTTCGGGATTGCGTTTGTGCCCGGGCACCGTGAAGGGTGTGCCGGCATTGGCCAAAAAGTGCCGGTATGCGTCATACAGCGGGGTGTCGCCCATCGTGGCAGTCCTCCAGCGATCGGCCGCAGGAGCGACCGACGGCGTCTTTTCGGATTACGAACGAGAGCCGCCCAGACCGCCGTGTGCGCGGGCAGGGCCCTTTAAACGTGCTCTGCTACCTTAGCCCACCAGAACCGCACGGAAGGACGTGACCTTGAGTTCGCACTTGGCCGTCCTCGCCTCGCTGGCGCTCGCCATTTTCTTCAGCCCTGAAACGCTGGTGCTGGGTCTGGTCGTTGCCGGTGACAGGAAAGTGCCGCGACTGGCCGCATTCGCCTTCGCGATCGGCGCCGTTGCCGGCATCGCCTTCGCCACCGGAATCGGCCTGTGGATCGCGCACGCCTCTGACGCCGACGCGGCTGCCCGGCACGGTTCATGGCCCGGCTTCATCGTTCGCGTGCTGATCGCCGTCGCACTGCTGGTCCTCGGCGCATCCCGGGCGGCGAATGCATTTCGGAAGAAGCCCATCGCGGATATCTCCGACTCCCACCACCAGCCGGGTAAGTTGCGCACCTCGCTGACACGGCGCTTTCCGAAGATCATGCGTTGGATGGAACCGGACGCCGATCTGAGCGTCTCCCAGCGCATCGTCCGGGCCGCCTTCGCCGGCTTCGCGATCAGCGGGCTGCACCCCAAGGTCTTCCCGATCGCGATCGCAGCCGGCCACCAGATCGTTCAGATCACCAACCCCGGCGTCCGCAGCCTGGGTATCGCCCTCTTCGCCGCGATCTGTGTGATTCCCGCAGTGTTGCCCGCGGTGATCGAACTGATCAACCCCGGCGGCGTCGTCCGGATCAAGGAGTCCTACGAGCGCATCATGAAGGTCCACGGCCGCTGGATCACCGCCGTGCTGTTGCTGGGCGCCGGAGCCTTCGTGGCACACGAAGCCTGGCGCGTGATACCCAAGAGTTAGAAACCCAAGAGTTAGAAACCCAAGAGTTAGAAACCCAAGAGTTAGCCGACTACCCGAAGGGAGTGCATCATGCACGTAGTTCAGGCAGATGAGGTCGAGCCGATCGTCGCCGGCCTCCTCGGGGGCATTTCGACGAGCAGCGGTCCAACCCTTGAGCAGGTGAGGGTTTTGGACTCCATCACCCGACACCTGTGGGGTCGCGGGGACATCGACCTGGAGAAGTTGACCCCGCTGTCGTCTGATGAAGCAGCGAAGGCTCTTACCAGGCCGCAGGCGCGCGTGCGTTTCGCCGAGATCATCATGACGCTTGAACTCTGCCGCCATCCCATGTCAGACGAGCAGGTGGACCTGGCGGAGAAATATGTCGCGGCTTTGGGTATCGATGATGTGGAGATCGAAACAACCCGTACCGCCATTGTGAAAGGTGCCGAAGCGGCAGCAACGGACCTCGAACGCTTCTATCAACAGATCCTTCCGGAAATCTCGGAGATCTCCCTGCGGGACCGTTATCTGCGTCTCGATAAGCCCGACCCGGCACTTGCCGCCCGGCTCAGAAAGCTGCGGGAACTCCCCGAGGAAAGCTTGGGCTATCAATACTTAGAGTTCTACCGCCGCAACAACATTGAGCTCCCCGGGGATGATATTCACGTTCCTGCCCACTATGTCAACCACGATATGAACCACGTCATCACCGGTTACGAGCCGACCGCACCAGGGGAGATCGCCAGATCAGGATTTCTGCTCGCGGCCAATGATTCCCACCACAACTGGCTTGAGTTCCTACTGACCATGTCGATTCACGAGTCCGGCGTGCTCAATCATGGCGACATTCGCGCGAAGGTTGCGACGCTGGATCGCGAGGGTGTGCCCGAGTTTCTCGGCGAGGGGCTCGAGCGGGGCGCGAAATGCACGGTTGATCTGAGTCAAGTGGATCATCTCGCCATCGCGCATCTGCCACTGGAACAGGTGCGGGAAAACTTCTCGGTGGTGCCGCTGGGACCCGCATCCGCGTGACAACCCTGCTCAGTGTGTGGCGATGATGGCCAGCTGTGCGAGTGCTGCGGCCAGCGCCAGGATCAGAAATACCGTGATGCGCGGGCTGACGTAGGCGCGGACGAAAGGTTGGGTCGGAAACGAAAACGTTTCCGCAACGCCGAGCACCTTGTATTTGTGTGCGTCTTTGAAGGTGGGGTCCACCACCATCTTCATCATGTCGCGCCGTGAGCGGTAACGCATGAAGCCCACGATGCTCCAGCCGGGATCAGGGCCCACCTTCCAGGCGTCGACGTAACCACCGACCTTGCGCGTCGCCAGCGCCGGGTGGCCGCCATGCTTGATCAGCCTCGGCATGAAGGCCTTTGAATACGCCTTCATCATGTCGCTCGCGGGAACCTGCGCTCCGGTGTCGGGATCGGTGACCGTGGTATCGGGCACCCGCACCAGGTTGACCATGACGAACTCCCGGCCGTCGTCGTCTTCGAGGAATTTGCGAACGATCGCCAGGTCATTGAGCTCACCCGCGCCCTGGGCCTCGGCCAGGGCCAGCGTGGTGTCGATCTCCGCCTGGGTGAGCTTGCCGCGCACGTTGTCATAGAACAGGCGGAAGCCCAGGTAGAGCACTGCCGCAACCAGCCAAACCCACCATCCGGACATGGACCGATCTCCTCTCAGGTTCCGGGCACAAGTGTGCAGCTAAGAGCCCCGAAATGCATCTTGGACCGGGCCGGGAACAAATTCGCCGGGTCACTGGTTACGCCTACTGACAACTTGAGCCGGATAGACTCAACTATTGGTTGACAGTAGACGTCAGCTCCAGCAAGCTTGAGTCCGGTTCGCTCAGATTAGTACTAAGCAGGAGGAAAACAACATGGCTCGTGCGGTCGGTATCGACCTTGGAACTACCAACTCCGTCGTCGCGGTACTCGAGGGTGGCGACCCCGTCGTCGTCGCCAACTCCGAGGGATCGCGCACCACGCCGTCGGTGGTTGCCTTTGCACGCAACGGCGAAGTGCTGGTCGGCCAGCCCGCCAAGAACCAGGCGGTGACCAACGTCGACCGCACCATCCGGTCGGTCAAGCGCCATATGGGCACCGACTGGTCCGTCGAGATCGATGGTAAGGACTACACCGCTCAGGAGATCAGCGCCCGTACGCTGCAGAAACTCAAGCGTGACGCCGAAAGCTATCTCGGCGAGGACATCGTCGACGCGGTCATCACCGTGCCGGCGTACTTCAATGACGCCCAGCGCCAGGCGACCAAGGAAGCCGGTCAGATCGCGGGCCTCAACGTGCTGCGCATCGTCAATGAGCCCACCGCCGCAGCCCTGGCCTACGGCTTGGACAAGGGCAACAAGGAACAGACCATCCTGGTCTTCGACCTCGGTGGCGGCACCTTCGACGTCTCGCTGCTCGAAATCGGCGACGGCGTCGTCGAGGTCCGTGCGACCTCGGGTGACAACCACCTCGGTGGCGACGACTGGGACGACCGGATCGTCGAATGGCTCGTCGACAAGTTCAAGGCCTCGGCTGGAATCGACCTGACCAAGGACAAGATGGCCATGCAGCGGCTTCGTGAAGCCGCCGAGAAGGCGAAGATCGAGCTGAGCTCGGGTCAATCCACCTCGATCAACCTGCCCTACATCACTGTCGACGCCGACAAGAATCCGCTGTTCCTCGATGAGCAGCTGACCCGCGCGGAGTTCCAGAAGATCACTCAGGATCTGCTGGACCGTACCCGCGCGCCGTTCCAGTCGGTCGTCAAGGACGCCGGAATACCGGTGTCCGATATCGATCACGTGGTGCTGGTGGGTGGTTCGACCCGCATGCCCGCGGTCTCCGATCTTGTCAAGGAGATGACCGGCGGTAAGGAGCCCAACAAGGGCGTCAACCCCGACGAGGTCGTCGCGGTCGGCGCGGCCCTGCAGGCCGGCGTGCTCAAGGGTGAGGTGAAAGACGTTCTGCTGCTTGATGTTACGCCGCTGAGTCTTGGTATTGAGACCAAGGGCGGGGTAATGACCAAGCTGATCGAGCGCAACACCACCATCCCGACCAAGCGGTCGGAGACCTTCACCACCGCCGACGACAATCAGCCGTCGGTGCAGATTCAGGTCTTTCAGGGTGAGCGCGAAATCGCCTCGCACAACAAGCTGCTCGGTAGCTTCGAGCTGACCGGTATCCCGCCGGCTCCACGCGGCGTGCCCCAGATCGAGGTGATCTTCGATATCGACGCCAACGGCATCGTGCACGTCACGGCCAAGGACAAGGGCACCGGCAAGGAGAACACGATCAAAATCCAGGAGGGCTCCGGCCTGTCCAAGGAGGAGATCGACCGGATGATCAAGGATGCTGAGGCCCACGCCGACGAGGACCGCAAGCGCCGCGAGGAGGCCGACGTCCGCAACCAGGCGGAGTCGCTGGTCTACCAAACCGAGAAGTTCGTCACCGAGCAGCGTGCTTCCGAAACCGGGACCAAGGTTCCCGAGGACACCCTGGCCAAGGTCGACGAAGCCATCGCCGAGGCCAAGACCGCCCTGGGCGGCTCGGACATCGGTGCGATCAAGTCGGCCATGGAGAAGCTGGGTCAGGAGAGCCAGTCCCTTGGCCAGGCTATCTACGAAGCGGCGCAGGCCGAACAGGCTGCCGGCGGCGGTGCGCCGGGCGGATCTTCGGATGACGACGTGGTGGATGCCGAGGTCGTTGAGGACGATCAGGAGCCCAAGTGACTCACCCGGACCAGGATCGGGAACGCGACGAACCGGTGACCGTCACCGATAAACGTCGTATCGACCCGCAGACCGGGGAGGTGCGTGATCCCGACCCGGCCCACAGTGGGCCGGTGTCGGGGGCCTTCCCGGGTGAGACGCCGGAGGAAGCCGACAAGGCCGCCGAACTGCTCGGCGACCTGCAGCGGGTGCAGGCCGACTTCGCCAACTACCGCAAGCGCGCACTGCGCGATCAGGAGTCGGCAGGCGAACGCGCCAAGGCCCTCGTGATCGTCCAGTTGCTCCCGGTGCTCGATGACCTTGAGCGGGCGCGCAGCCACGGTGACCTGGAGACCAGCCCGCTCAAACCGGTTGCCGAGAAATTGATAACGGCGCTGACCGGCCTGGGTCTGGCGGCATTCGGTGTCGAGGGCGAGGAGTTCGACCCCTCCCTGCACGAAGCCGTGCAGCATGAGGGCGAGGGCTCCAGCCCGGTCATCGGTCATGTCATGCGGCAGGGCTACCGCCTCGGCGACCACGTGCTGCGGCATGCGCTCGTCGGCGTGGTCGACACCGTCGTAGCCGACGAGACCGCAGAATCAGACCAGTAAAAGCGAGGAGGTGACGGGGCATGGTTCAACGGGAATGGGTTGAAAAGGATTTCTACAAGGTCCTCGGCGTCTCCTCGGATGCCAAAGAGGATGAAATAAAGCGGGTCGCCCGCAAGCTGCTCGCCGAAAACCATCCTGACCGCAACCCGAACGACTCCGCGGCAGAGGAACGGTACAAGGCCGTCGGCGAGGCCAAGGACGTCCTGCTCGATCAGGCCAAGCGTAAGGAGTACGACGAAACCCGCCGAATGTTCGACGGTGGCGGCTTCGGCCGCCGCTTCAACGGCGGCGGCGGTTTCAGCGGTGGCGATGACGGCACCGGGGGATTCAACCTCAACGACCTGTTCGGCTCGGCCGGACAGGACGGCGGTGCCAACATCGGCGACCTGTTCGGCGGATTGTTCGGCCGCGGCGCCGCGCCCAGGCCCAGCCGGCCGCGTCGCGGCAAGGACCTGGAGACCGAGACCCAACTCGACTTCCTGGAAGCCACCAAGGGCGTGGCGATGCCACTGCGGCTGACCAGCCCGGCTCCATGCACCAATTGCCATGGCAGCGGAGCGCGTCCGGGCACCAGTCCGAAAGTGTGTGTCAGTTGTAACGGATCCGGGGTCATCAACCGCAACCAGGGTGCGTTCGGTTTCTCCGAACCATGCACCGATTGCCGGGGCAGTGGCTCACTGATCGAGCATCCGTGTGATGAGTGCCGTGGCACCGGTGTGACCACCCGTAACCGCACCATCAACGTGCGGATTCCGCCGGGCGTGGAAGACGGCCAGCGGATCCGCCTGGCGGGGCAGGGCGAGGCCGGGCTTCGGGGTGCGCCTTCGGGTGATCTCTATGTCACCGTGCACGTGCGCCCGGACCGGGTGTTCGGTCGGGACGGCGATGACCTGACTGTTGCAGTTCCGGTCAGCTTCACTGAATTAGCTCTGGGCACAACACTTTCCGTTCCGACTCTGGATGGCAAGGTTGGTGTCAAAGTACCCAAGGGCACGGCCGACGGACGGATTCTGCGGGTGCGTGGGCGTGGTGTCCCCAAACGCAGTGGAGGCAGTGGCGACCTGTTGGTCACCGTCAAGGTGGCGGTGCCGCCCAAGCTCGAAGGTGACGCGCTCGAGGCGCTGGAGGCCTATGCTGCGGCCGAAAAGGTCAGCGGCTTCGACCCCCGCGCAGGGTGGGCGGGTAACCGGCCATGAGCACCTTTCTGATTTCGGTGGCCGCTGAGTTGGCCGGGATGCACGCGCAGACGTTGCGTACCTACGACCGTCTCGGACTCGTCAGCCCCGAACGTAGCGCGGGTGGTGGACGGCGCTATTCCGAGCGTGACGTGGAATTGCTGCGCGAGATCCAGCGGCTGTCCCAGGACGAGGGAGTGAACCTCGCCGGGATCAAGCGCATCATCGAACTGACCAATCAGGTTGAGGCGCTGCAGTCGCGGATCGAGGAGATCGGTGCCGAACTTGCGGCGTTGCGGACCAAGCCGCGCCGCGAACTTGCCATCGTGCCCAAGAGCACCGCCGTGGTCGTCTGGCAGCCGCGGCACGCTCGCTGAGCGCGAACAGCTCAGCTGACGCGGATGGTGAACTCCGCACTGGCCGGCCGGCCCGGCACCGCGGTGCTGTAGCCGCCCTTGCGCAAGGCGTTGGTGGGCGCTGTCATCGGCTCGATACCCACCACGTCGTCATTGTGGGGAGCGAATATCTGCGCGGCCGGATAACCGTGGTCGAAGATCACCTCGATGCGGCGATCTCCACCCGAGAGTGCGAACACCGACCCCTGTGGCACCTCATCGAAACCATCGTCGAGGGTCTTGTCGCCCAGTTCCCCCGACATGCCCGGCCAGTTCTCGGTCGCACCGGTGGGAATGCCCCAGTTGTCCACCGGGAGGTGGCGCAGCGGCGGGGTTTCCAGCTGCCAGTGCGACCGCGGCACACCCGGGATGGTCAGATAGGGATGGAAGCCGAAGCACAGCGGCACCGAGGCCGCGGTCGTCGGCGTCACCGTTGTTTCGATGCTCAGGGCCCGGTCGGCCAGCGTGATGTCGAGTGTGACGACGTGCGGGAACGGGAAGCTGGTCAACAGCCGCGGCTGACCGCTGTAGTCGAGGTCGGCGGTCAGCCGATTTTCGGCGTGCTTCACCAGCCAACCCGGATAAGCAGCCAGCACGCCGTGGATGACCAGCCCATGCTCGTCGGAGCGCACGCCGCCGACTCCCGGGGTCAGCGTTACGGCGCTGCCGTCGACTCCGTAGCCGTTTGCGCTCAATCGATTCGCCCACGGGTACAGAATCGGGATGCCCATGGTCTTACCGGTGCGCAGATACGCCTGCAGCCCGCGGCGCTGACCGAGCAGCTCGACGCCATCGTCGGAAAGCGACGTGCACACCATTCCCGCAGACGGTACGAAAGTTGCGGTCAGAGCGGATGACGGATCTTTCAGGACGATCGAGGGCAGCTGAGCCATTGTCGGATTGTGCCATGAATGACCCGCGCTTGACCAAGCCGAGAGGATGGCGTCTACAGATGCGACCGATCAAGTACGCCATCGCGCCGGGCTCGCGGGAAGTTCGCCATCACCCGCTCCAACATGGCGTTGTAGGCGGCCCCGTCGTTCATGATGTCGGATCGATTGAGGTGCCGCAGGTACGCGTCGACGCGGCGTTCCAGCGACCAGTCCCAATAGTCACGTTGGGTGTAGGCCGAGCACAGGAATTGCCACGCGATGGTGTCGATCTCCTCGACCTGAACACCTTTGGTCATCCCCGGCCCCCTAGATTCGCCGGCCCCCAGACTCCTGCCGCTCTGATTGTTATCGCACCACATAATCGGCCCCAAGGGGCAAAAGTCACTCAAAATTCAGCCGGCTAGCGGTGGCGACTACGCGGAGTGAATTCCCTTGTACAGCACTGCTAGACCGATCACGATGAGAATCGCGCCGATCAGGCCGGCATGGTTCTCCTCCATCCACGTCTTGAGTTTGTTCAGCGGGTCGTCGAGCCGCGCACCGGCGATGAGGTAGCCCAGCACGGGCAGGGCGACCGAGGAGATTGCGACCGCGGTGAATACGGCCGCCGCCGCCCATGCCTGTTTGGTGCCCAGGCCGGCCGTGCCGATCACCGCCCCTGCGGCCGCGCACATCAGAAACACCTTGACGTTGGCCACGGTCAGCGCGATCGCGGTGATGAATGCCCGGCTCGGTCCGATGGAGGTCATCGACCTCATCCAGCGCGGGGTCTGAGCTGAGCGGTTGCGGGTGAACCAGCGGTACAGGCCCAACCCGATCAACCCAACGCCGATGGCGATGCGCACGTAGTGCGTCCAGCTAGGCGAGTCTCCCAGGCTGCGGGAGAGATCTGACGCACCGACGAATGCCGCGGTGATCACGGCGATGCCGAGCACCCAGCCGGCCAGGAACGCCAGGCTCGTCGGCCGGGGCCGCGGTGTGTGCAGGACGAGGATGCCGGGGATGATCGAGAACGGTGACAGCGCGATCACCAGCGCCAGGGGGATCAGCTCGGCGAGGTCGGAGCCCAGATTGCTCACCACGGCAACCTAGTCCTGGGCGCGGCGCAGGGTCCAGGCCGGCACCCAGTGCGTCACCGCTGCGCTGTCGGCACCGAAGCTGACGTCATAGGTGACCAGCCCCCACCAATCACCCTGCTCGCACAGGCCCCAGCAGCTCAGCCAGCCGGCCACGATCCGGTGCATCTGCAGGCCATGTGGGTGGTAGCGGCCGAACCGGTGCGCAGGCCGGGGAAAGAGCGCGGCCAGATCGACCAGAACCCGCACCGGCGGGCGCAGGGGCCGCAACGGCGGACGCACGGGCTGGCCGTTGTACCCGATCGACGCCAGTCTGTGTGGCGCCCCGTCGACCATTTTTCGATCATATGTTCGATCACACTATTCTGAACAGATGGCCGAAGGCCCTATCGTCATGGCGGGCGAATTCACTAAACTTGAGCGGAACAGACTCAAGGCTGTCGGTGTTGTAATCCTTGACAATACGAGACGTTAAGGAGGTGTCGTGGACTCGTTCAACCCGACCACGAAGACCCAGGCGGCGCTGACCGCCGCTCTGCAGGCCGCCAGTGCGGCCGGCAACCCGGAGATCCGGCCCGTACATCTGCTCTTGGCACTGCTCACCCAGACCGATGGCATCGCCGGCCCGCTGCTGGAGGCGGTCGGCGTCAGCCCCGCGACCATTCGCGCTGAGGCGCAGAGCCTGGCTGACCGGCTCCCGTCGAGCAGTGGCGCGACCTCGCAGCCGCAGTTGTCGCGGGAATCCCTCGCCGCGATCAACGCCGCGCAAGCGCTGGCGACCGAGATGGATGACGAGTACGTCTCCACCGAACACCTCTTGGTGGGCCTTGCCGGCGGGATGGGTCGCTCCGCTCCCGCGGGCAACTCCGATGTCGCCAAGTTACTCACCGGCGCCGGCGCATCGCCGCAGGCATTGCGCGACGCCTTCACCAAGGTGCGTGGTAGCGGCCGGGTCACCAGCGCAGACCCCGAGGCCACCTACCAAGCGTTGGAGAAGTACTCCACCGACCTGACCGCCCGCGCCCGCGAGGGCAAGCTCGACCCGGTTATCGGGCGCGACAACGAGATCCGTCGCGTCATCCAGGTGCTCAGCCGCCGTACCAAGAACAACCCGGTGCTCATCGGTGAGCCCGGCGTCGGTAAGACCGCGATCGTCGAGGGCCTGGCCCAGCGCATCATCGACGGCGACGTGCCGGAGAGCCTGCGGGACAAGACCGTCGTCTCCCTCGACATGGGGTCCATGGTGGCCGGGGCGAAGTACCGCGGCGAGTTCGAGGAGCGGCTCAAGGCCGTCCTGGATGACATCAAGAACTCGGCCGGACAGATCATCACCTTCATCGATGAACTTCACACGATCGTCGGTGCGGGTGCCACCGGTGAGGGCGCAATGGACGCCGGCAACATGATCAAGCCGATGCTCGCCCGCGGCGAACTGAGGATGGTCGGTGCGACCACGCTTGAGGAGTACCGCAAGTACATCGAGAAGGACGCCGCGTTGGAGCGCCGTTTCCAGCAGGTGTTCGTGGGCGAACCGTCGGTGGAGGACACCGTGGGCATCCTGCGCGGTTTGAAGGACCGCTACGAGGTGCACCACGGCGTGCGCATCACCGACTCCGCGTTGGTCGCGGCAGCCACGCTGTCGGACCGCTACATCACCAGCCGGTTCCTGCCGGATAAGGCCATCGACCTCGTCGACGAGGCCGGGTCGAGGCTGCGGATGGAGATCGACTCCCGTCCCGTCGAAATCGACGAGGTGGAACGTCTGGTGCGGCGCCTCGAGATTGAGGAGATGGCGCTGGAAAAAGAAGAGGACGCCGCTTCCAAGGAACGGCTGGAGAAGCTGCGCGCCGAACTGGCCGATCAGAAGGAGAAGCTCGCGGAACTGACGACGCGCTGGCAGAACGAGAAGAATGCCATCGACATCGTGCGCGACCTCAAAGAGCAGTTGGAGACGCTGCGTGGGGAGTCCGAGCGCGCCGAGCGCGACGGCGATCTGGCCAAGGCCGCCGAGTTGCGCTACGGGCGGATTCCGGAGATCGAGAAGCAACTCGATGCCGCACTGCCGCAAGCCGAGGCGCAGGCCAACGTCATGCTCAAGGAGGAGGTCGGACCCGACGACATCGCCGATGTGGTGGCGGCGTGGACCGGTATTCCGGCCGGCCGGCTGCTGGAGGGCGAGACGGCCAAGCTGCTGCGGATGGAGGACGAACTCGGTAGGCGGGTCGTCGGTCAACGCGAGGCTGTGCAAGCGGTGTCGGACGCGGTCCGCCGCAGCCGGGCCGGTGTCGCCGACCCGAACCGGCCCACGGGCTCATTCCTATTCCTAGGCCCCACCGGTGTCGGCAAGACCGAACTGGCCAAGGCTTTGGCCGACTTCCTGTTCGATGACGAGCGGGCGATGGTTCGCATCGACATGAGCGAGTACGGGGAGAAGCATTCCGTCGCGCGCCTTGTCGGCGCACCTCCGGGCTACATCGGCTACGACCAGGGCGGCCAGCTCACCGAGGCGGTGCGCCGCCGTCCCTACACGGTGGTGCTGTTCGACGAGGTTGAGAAGGCCCACCCGGATGTGTTCGACGTGCTGCTGCAGGTTCTCGACGAGGGTCGGCTGACCGATGGTCAGGGCCGCACGGTGGACTTCCGCAACACCATCCTCATCCTGACCTCGAACCTGGGGTCTGGCGGTAGCGAGGAGCAGGTGATGGCGGCGGTGCGCAGCGCCTTCAAGCCTGAATTCATCAACCGTCTCGACGATGTGCTGATCTTCGAGGGCCTCAAGCCCGACGAGCTGGTCCGCATCGTCGACATCCAGCTGGCCCAGCTGCAGAAGCGGCTGGCCCAGCGTCGCCTTGATCTTCAGGTGTCGCTGGCGGCCAAGGAATGGCTGGCCGAGCGTGGTTTCGACCCGGTCTACGGTGCCCGGCCGCTGCGGCGGCTGGTCCAGCAGGCCATCGGCGACCAGCTCGCCAAGCTGCTGCTGGCCGGTGAGGTCCACGACGGTGATGTGGTGGGTGTCAATGTCACTCCGGATGGCGACGGCCTCGTCCTCGGCTGAGGCCAGCCGGATTGTCGCAATACGTCGTGGTCCGCCGTTTGTGGCGATCTTGTGACCCGAAGGGCCTCTCGGTGACCGGCGGCGAACGGTTACGCTACGACCAATGGTCCCGTTCTGGTTCACGCTGTCCGCGCTCTGTTTCGTGGGTGCGGCGGTATTGCTGTATGTCGATATCGGACGCCGCCGCGGGCTTGGCCGGCGCCGCAAATCGTGGGCGCGTTCGCACGGGTTCGACTACGAACAGCAATCAACCGAGATCGTCGACCGCTGGAAGCGCGGCGTGATGTCGACGGTCGGCGAGGTCAGTGCCCGCAATGTGGTGCTCGGCCAGATTCGAGGCGAAGCGGTGTACGTCTTCGATCTGGAGGACGTCGCCACCGTCGTCGCGCTGCACCGCAAGGTCGGCACCAACGTGGTGATGGATCTGCGACTTAAGGGCCTCAAGGAACCACGTGAGACCGACGTCTGGCTGCTCGGCGCGATCGGCCCGCGGATGGTGTATTCCAACAATCTCGATGCCGCCCGCCGCGCCTGCGATCGTCGCCTGGTGACCTTCGCCCACACCGCACCGGACTGTGCCGAAATCATGTGGAACGAGGAGAACTGGACGCTGGTGGCCATGCCCGTCTCGGCCACCCGTGCGCAGTGGGACGAAGGCCTTCGGACGGTTCGCCAATTCAACGACCTGCTACGCGTGCTGCCGCCCATCCCGGCCCAAGCCGCCGCAGCGCAATCAGCCGCCCGTCGCAATGCCGTACCGAGTCGCCCCCAGGCACTTCCGCAGGGCCGCAGCGACGCTCCGCCGATCCTGCAACCGCGAACCGGCACCCAGGCGCCCAACTACCAACTGTAAGGCTCCTCGTGAGCCGATAGGGTGGCACCTGTGACCGCGCCTGAACTCAACGCCGCCGACCGCACCGAACTCGCCGGACTGGTTCGCCGATTGTCGGTGGTGTTCGGCCGCGTGACGTTATCGTCCGGTAAAGAGGCCGACTACTACGTCGATCTGCGCCGGGCGACACTGCACCACCAGGCCGCACCGCTGATCGGCAGGCTGATGCGCGAGCTCACCGCAGACTGGGACTATCGGGCCGTCGGCGGTCTGACCATGGGCGCCGACCCGGTCGCCTGCGCTGTGATGCACACCCCGGGCCGGCCCATTGACGCGTTCGTCGTCCGCAAGGCCACCAAAACCCATGGCCTGCAACGGCTTATCGAAGGTGCGGACGTGGTCGGTAACCGGGTTCTGGTGGTGGAGGACACCAGCACGACGGGTGGTTCGGCGTTGACGGCCGTGAATGCCGTGCGCGAGGCGGGCGGGACCGTGGTGGGTGTCGCCACTGTCGTCGACCGTGCCACCGGCGCGGCCGCGGCGATCGAGGCCGAGGGTGTGCCGTACCGCAGCATCCTCGGACTTGCCGAACTCGACCTGCCGCAGCAGTGACGAAACGGGCCCGGGGCGGTGAGTTCCCGGAGCCGGACGATCCACCCGAGTCGGACCTTGACTGGGACGAGGTCGTCGACGTCATCTGTGTCGGCACTGATCCCGGCCCGACGGCGCAGGCGATCTCAGGCGCCCAGTGCGGTCGGCGGGTGCTTGCCGTCGCCCGGCCGCAGA